>Ga0194121_10010769_pt1 | contig 11036 bp, 9 predicted proteins | sample TA2MahCa50mmetaG_FD_148609 | JGI IMG/M metagenome (GOLD analysis project Ga0194121, IMG submission 148609) | Freshwater microbial communities from Lake Tanganyika, Tanzania - TA2015020 Mahale Deep Cast 50m | ecosystem: Environmental > Aquatic > Freshwater > Lake | place: Tanzania: Lake...
TCTCGTTATCTTCCAGCAGTACTGCAAAAAGTATGGCAAGTCCCATGATGGCCTCGCCCCCCTATGTTTGAATCTGCGCCGCAACGGCTTGCTCACTCCCTGGAGTTACTACGCCCTCCACGAACCCCGCCAGCTCACCCTTGAGGAGTATTTGAACGGCCGTGTCATTGAGGAACCGCTGGTCATCCACGATTGTGACCGGCCCGTCAATACGTGTGCTGCTTTCATCTTCACTACGGCGGAGCGGGCCAAAGACCTACGGCAGAAACCGATCTACGTCCTCAACCACGCTCAGAACAATGGCCGCGGCCGCAGTACTATGGCTACTCTGGAAGAGCATCAGGCCGCGGTGGCGAGTCTCGCCCGGAAGATGTGGGAGGGCTCGGGGCTCGGGCCAGCGGATGTGGACATCTTCAACCCGTACGACGGTTACCTGACGTTCACCCAGCAGTTCCTGGAGGGCTTCCAGTGGCACGGGGTCAAGTGGGGTGAGGCGCACGATTTTTATGCCGACGACATCCGGGTCGAAGGTCCGCATCCCTTCCTGTCTAGCGGTGGCAATAACGGCACGGGGCGCACCCGTGCCTGCCTCTTCTCGGACAGCCTGGAGCAACTGCGAGGGACGGCGGGGGCGCGGCAGGTGACCGTACGGTCAGACACGGCCCTGGCGGGCTGTAATACGCCCGATAGCTGTGGCTTCCTGATGATGAGCAAGTCCCCGAGCTAGCAACCCGCCGCACAGCGCCATGCGTGCATCTGAGGGGAACGGGGCAGTCGCTACGTTCCCTGGCGCGCAAACCCCAGGAGCTCACTGTCTACCCGAAGCCCTTTCGCTTGGGCCAGCACTTTGAAGTCGCCATACTCCTCCGGGTCCACCAGGGCGAGCATTGCCATACGGCTCAGCGCTGTCCGGGCAGCGGAGAGACCTTGCGTCTGGAGTGCATCGAGAAACGCGGTGAAGCCCAGATTGCTCAGGAACTGGCTCTGCAGAGCGTAGCCTACAGTGCGGAGTCCCGCCTGCTCACCGAGCCGTATGAGGGACGTGAAGTCGACGTGGCAAGTGATGTCCTGCTGCCCGAGATGCTGATAGGGGTCACTACTGGCGGTATGGCGATGGTAGCACACCAGCGTTCCCTGGTGATTCTGCGGCGCGTAGAGCTCCGTGGCCAGTTGCCCATAATCGATCGTCAGGATAAATCCACGGTCAAGGGCGCTGGCAAGCTGGCACGTCCAGTCCTCCATGGCCAGGCTCACCTCGCCTCGATACCCTTCGGGGAATGACACCCCCAGGCTGCTAAGCCGCTCGACCATACGCGGCGATGAGGGCTCGTCGAGGACTTCCGTGAGCTGTCCCTCCGCCAAGGTGACAAAGACTTCCTTGACGTGACCATCCTGGACAGCAAACCGGTGCATAGGGAAGTTATCGAGCAACTCATTACACAGGATACAGCCCACCACCTGGCGAAACGCCTGCAGTCCTGCGGTTTGCACACATTGGACTCCCGAGCGCGCCTCTTGCCTGTGTGGAGACCTCCCGTCTCCCGTAACACGCTCCCAGTCAAAGCTGTAGTCTGGTGCTTGGAACCAGCGCGGTGCGTAGTCTGCCGCTACGTAGCAGAGCGCTTCAGCCAACTGCGGGGCCATCCGCCAACAGGCCTGTACGATGGCTTGCGCCAAGGCACCGTCGCCAGCCCCTACCTCCAGCACATGGAACACGGGAGGGTTGCCGAGGAGGTGCCACATTTGCTCCAATTGGCGTGCAATCAAGACCCCAAACACCGGATGACTCGTTGGGGAGGTCCCGAAATGGGTATTGATCTTGTTGCTCATGGACGCGTAAAAGCCGCCCCGAGGTGAGTACAGGCAGATCTGCATGAACTCGGCGAAGGTCATGCGACCGTGCTGGTAAAGACGCTCTCTGATCTCCTGGTCAACTGCTGAGTGCACCCTCATCCCCCAGACTAGCCAATAAGAGCATCGTGGTATTTACTAAGACCTCTTCAGGGAGCTGTTGCAAGAGCGTCCAGATGGCGTGTACTGCAGGAACGCCTTTCCCCTGCCGAGTGATGACAGAGGGCTCTATACATGCTGAGCCCCCAAAGCCACTCCTGCTGCCTTACCACACTTCCACCGCCAACCCTTTTAAGTAGCCCGTTTCGGGAATACCCAGCACTTCGGGATGGTGCCAGGACTGGTTCAGGCGTTGGCGCACCAGGAGCTGGCGTTTGGCATCACTGGCGGCCGCTTGCACCATGCCCTCGAAGCTGGGGCGATCCACATAGTACGAGCAGGTAAAGGTTACCAGGATGCCCCCCGGACGGAGTAACTTGAGGGCTTGCAGATGGATCTCTTTATAGCCACTCAGGGCTTTCGCCAGGGCCTCACGATGACGGGTAAAAGACGGCGGATCAAGAACGATGACATCAAACAACTGGCCGGTACCCTGGAGCTGACGGAGACGGTCGAAAACATTGGCGGTGTCAAACTGGCAGCGCGCACCAAGCCCGTTCTGCTGGGCATTACGCTGGGCAATCTCCAGGACGGCTGCTGAGCTATCAAGGCCAAGCACTCGCCCAGCCCCGGCAGCGGCAGCATGCAGGCTGAAACCGCCCGTGTAGCAGAATGCGTCCAGCACGGTTCCATCGGCTGGGATCAAGCTATGCAACGCCAGATGGTTATCGGTCTGATCGAGATAAAAGCCGGTTTTATGGCCACCTGCCAGGTCCACTGCAAAGGTGAGGCCGTGCTCCTGGATAGGCACGACCGTGAGGAAGGGGCTGTCCAGGAAGCCGTGCCCCAGTTCCAGGCCATCATTGCGCCGCACGCTAATATCGTTACGTAGATAGATGTCGGTCAGTCCCGTCAACTCCCGCAGCAGCGCTCCCAGCAGCGCACACCGCTGGTCCATACCCAGGGCCGAGCACTGCATCACCAGCGTGTGTGCGTAGCGATCCACGGTCAGTCCTGGCAGGCCATCACCCTCGGCATGCACCAGGCGCAGGCTGGTGGCCGTGGGATCGAGGCGCTGACGACGCTCAATGGCCCAGGCGAGGCGGCGACGTAGCAGGGCCTCGTCCACATCTTCCTCTATCTGGCGCGTCAGGATACGTAGACGAATCTTAGAGCGGCTATTAAAATAGCCACGGCCGAGAAACACTCCATCATGGCTGTAACAATCGGCCACAGCGCCATCGTCTGGCTGCCCTGTCACCCTGGCGACTTCGCCATCGTACACCCAGGGGTGCCCCTGGTGCTGGCGCCGTTCGCGCCCTCGGCCCAGAATGATACGTGGATACATAAAGCTTTCTACATGGCAGGTCGTGCCGTAGAGGGTCTCGTCAGGCATTGCGGTTGCAGTGCGTACACGCGCCATTATACGCCTTGCTCTTGTGTACAGCACGGCGAATGACTAGAATCCCGCCTGGCACCTGGTGTTCCCTGCACGTAAACGCTGCACTGAAAGGAGGCACGCGATGCTGATCGTTGATTCCCAAATCCACCTCTGGGCCAGCGCGACCATGCCAGCGCACCATCGACAGATCCCCACGTACACCGTGGACGATGCGTTACAGGAGATGGCCGGCGCCGGCGTGGACGCGGCGGTGATCCATCCCCCCAGCACCCTGGGCGAGCCCGTGAATGTGCAGGCGGTTGATGCGGTGCGCCAGCACCCAGCCAGGTTCTGCATCCTGGGGCATTTTGATTTACAGAGCCCGGATCGCCTGAGCATCGTCAAAAATTGGCGGCAACGGCCCGGTATGGTGGGCTTTCGCTTCACCTTCAATCAGCCGCACCAGCGGACGTGGTGGAACGACGGGTCACTCGACTGGTTCTGGGCGGCGTGCGAACAAGCAAGGTTACCGATTGGTCTGCTCGGCGGTGGCCATATGGCCGACCTCGGAGCGATTGCGGCACGCCATCCCGGGCTCAAGTTGCATATTGATCACTGTGGCCGTGGTGGCGCTGGGGGTAGCACAGACGCTGCCGCCTTTGCTGATCTCGGCGAGATGCTAGCACTGGCGCAATACCCCAATGTGGCAGTGAAACTGTCCGGCGCGCCGAGCTATTCGAGTCAGCCGTACCCCTATCGCAACATCCATATCTATCTCCAGCAGATCTTCGACGCCTTCGGCCCACAGCGCTGTTTCTGGGGCACGGATATTACCCGTATGCCCTGTTCGTATCGGCAATGCGTGACCATGTTTACGGAAGAACTGCCCTGGCTCCAAGGGCGAGACCAGGAACTGGTCATGGGGCAGGCAATCTGCGATTGGCTCGGCTGGCAACGGCCCAGCTAAAGCGCTGCCGGGGCGTACCGCGGTACGCCCCACTGCTCGTCTGGGTTACTGCACGAGTTTCACATACTCCAGGTGCGTAAAAAATCCGGTAATCACCCCTGGGAACGTATACTCTGCTACATACTTCGGGTTCACTGCCGCATCTGCATAGAGAAAGAACAATGGAATCGAGGCAAACTCCGTGAACTCGTGGTTCCCGATTTCCTGCAACAGGCGTGCCCGCTCTGCTTTATCTACGACCTTGTTCAGAGACTCGTGCCGCTCCTCAATATAGGGATGCTCGTAGGCATAGACTACGGAATCTTTGGCCTTATTGATGATGCGCGCCGTCTCTAGTGCCCGGATGGCATTGCGGCCAGGCCAGAGCGCGCCATGGATGGTCTTGGTGCGGTATTGCTCACGGACGCGTGGGAAATCGATCTCTGTCAGCTTGGGCTTCAGGCCAATGGCCTCCCAGTCCAGCGCCAGTGCCTGCCCGATATCCACCTGTTCTGGCAGGCCGGGCAAGGTGTAAAGATACACGGTGAACTCGAAGCCGTCCTTGTAGCCGGCTTCCGCCAGCAGGGCCTTGGCTTTTTTGGGATCATACCCGTACAGGTCTTCAAAACGTTTGTCCCAGTCCGGATTCCAGATGCCAGGCCAGATCGCCTCGTCCAGTTCTGGATGGTAGCCAGGGATGCGCAACGGCATGCCCTTGCCCCCAAACAGCGCCTGGCCCAGCGCATTGCGGTTGATCGCCTTGTTCATTGCCTGGCGCACACGTGTATCCACAAAGGGAACTTTTTTGTCGAGCTTCTCTGGCGTCGCGAAATACATCCCTCCAAAATACCATTGATGCTGCATGGCGTGTTTCTTGCTTGTGACAATTTTCATGCCCTTGGCCACCGCGTCTTTCTGCAAGGCGCGATCGACGTCAGAAATATGTACTTCCTCGGCGAGCAGAGTCGCCAGACGGGTCACCCCTTCCGGTACCCAGCGGAATTCGAGTTCTTTATACTCTGGGGTCTTGCGCCAATGATTCTCTACACGCTTGTAGAGGACGTACGAGCCAACTTTGCGTTCAACGAACTCGAAGGGACCCGTCCCGACGACTTTCTGTCCGTACAGCTCCTTCCCCCCCGCATCCCAACGGGCCTTGCTTTCCATCACCAGATCGGCATTGGCCGAGAGGTTTTCCAGGAGCTCGGGCACAGCGTATTTGAGGCGAAACACCACCTGGTGGTCGTTCACCAGCTCGACCGCTGCAGCGATTTTTTTCACGGCCTCTTCCGCCGAGTCGTTCTTGCCAATGCCTATAGCGGAACGCCAAAAACCAGCATCCGTCTGCACAGACTCGGTCTGCGTAATGAGAAAAATGGCATGCCGGACGTCTTTGGCAGTAAATTCCCCCCAGGTTTCGTGGAACTTGACGCCCTTACGCAGCCAGAAGGTCCAGCTCTTGCCATCAGCATTCATTTCCCATTTCTCAGCCAGCTCGGGGATGTAAGTGCCGGTGTTGCGATCGATCCCCACGAGATACTCGAGGGCCGGGCGCTTATCGAGCTGGCCGCTCCGACTCTGCAGCCAGGTAAAATTCGTGTCCCACCCCAGCGGGGCAATGGCCACAACGAGACGGTCGAGTTTAGGCTTTGATTGTGCCTGGGCCATGCTGCAAGCCAGCACCAGGCTGCCCAGGAGACCAAGCCACCACCCTTGAGTATGCCCTTTCCACTGCATGTCTCTGATCCTTATCCTCTGCGTTAATGGACGATGCACAACTACACAACCAGCGTGATGAACTCCAGATGCGTCAAGAAACCCGTGATCTTCACAGGAAATGTATGCTCCGCAATGTACTTAGGGTCCATGCCGCTTCCGCGTCGAGCCAGCACAGCGGCATCTCAGCAAACGCCTTGGCCTTATGGTCGCCCATCTCACGTGACAGGCACGCCCGCGCTACCATCTCCACCGCGCTAGCGGGAGCTATGGTCCAGGTCTCAGCGCATTCAGGAATAGCCTGGCCAGTGCGGCGGTGAACCCCAACGAGGTCTTCCAGAGTGGGGTGATTATCCAGCTGTCCATTCAGGGTCTGTAGCCAGGAGACGTTGGTGGCATGCCCCAGTGGGGCCACGGCCTGCGGAGGTGCTCTAGCGACACGGCCTGCGTAGGAAAGAGGATGAGTGTCCAGGTCGCGGTGGTGAGCAAGCCAAGCAGGTACAACACGTTGCAGGCAGACATGGGCTTCCGAGACCTCTCCATACACTACCCCAATGAGGCTGTCTCTGATGCATGCGCGCCCAAGAGGTAGAACAAGTACGACTGTGCTCGTAACCGGACGCTGCGTCTGCTGCTCTATGGCGCATGCGATGATGGATTGTACCCCTACCAAGGCTGGCAGAAGTTATGTAAGTAATTATGCGTTGCTCTGCAGAGAGAGTCAAGGTAAAATTTTCATGATTCCCATGCGAATTATCGATGTGTTTGTCACCTGAGAAACACGGTATGCTTCATGCAGATAGTGACCGCCTTACTCTCTCGTGCTCAGGAGGCCGGATCTTGTGACGTTACGTGCTGTACTCAGGCCCTTAATCATCCGTGCGATGCTGACCTACGAATGGTGGCAAAGTGGGATGATCTACAATCCGCTGTCACCTCGCGTCTATCTGAATCCCTATCCCACCTATGCCGCTCTACGCGCCAAAGACCCGGTGCACTGGAGTCCGCTCATGGACGCCTGGGTGGTTGCCACGTACGAAGACATTGATGCTATTTTGCGCGATCATAAGCGCTTTTCCAGCGATGCGCGTCATCGCCGCCCACGGCGCACCCGCACCTCACGCGCCCCGACAGGGGACCCAAATATGCTGGTGCTCGACCCGCCAGATCACACCCGCTTGCGGGCTCTCGTCAGTAAAGCCTTTACTCCAGCGGCTATCGAAGCACTCAAGCCACGCATCGTGTCGCTCGTCACGGAGCTGCTGGACCGTATTAACACACCCAACGGTTTTGATGTGATCGAGGCGCTGGCATATCCCTTGCCCGTCATGGTTATGGCCGGACTGCTGGGGGTTCCACCTGAAGATCACGCCCAGTTTAAGCTCTGGTCGGACCGTCGCGCTCGTATTCTCGAACCGACGATCACGACTGCGGAAGCGCATCTTGCCGTGCAAGCGGCACGGGAGTTTGATGCCTACTTCCTGCAAGTGGTCAACGCGCGCCGGGCCGCGCCGCAGGACGATCTAATTAGTACCCTCGTAGCCGTGGAAGAACAAGGCGACAAGCTCACGGAGCACGAACTCCTGGTCATGCTGCGTTTGCTGCTCATTGCCGGCAACGAAACCACCACGAACCTCATTGGCAATGGCCTGCTAGCCTTGTTACGTCACCCGGAACAGTTGCAGATGCTGCAACAACATCCAGAGCTAATCCCGACAGCTCTGGAAGAGCTCCTGCGCTACGATACCCCCGTGCAACTGGACGCCCGTACCGCCATGGAGGACATGGACATCAAGGGCCGGCAGATTCTCCGCGGCCAGGGCATGGTCTTATTGCTCGGCTCTGCCAACCACGATGGGGCAGTGTTCACACACCCCGAGCGGCTTGACATCACGCGTCACGAAGCCAGTCACATCGCCTTTGGCCGTGGCATTCATCACTGCATTGGTGCCCCGCTGGCCCGTCTTGAAGGCCGCATCGCTTTCGAGGCCCTGTTGGAGCGTTTTACCGACCTGCGCTTATTGACGGAGCAACCGCAGTTCAAAGACAATGTGGTCCTACGAGGATTGCGCACACTCCCCATCCGCGCCACGCCGAGAACGCTCACGAGCAGTAGGCATCTGGCCTCGTCAACGCCAGGGCGAACATGAGAGGGCCTCACAAGTGGAGATGTTTGGATTGTGGGGTTTTTCCGGTTCCCTCTCCCTCTGTGGGGGAGAGGGCGAGGGTGAGGGGGCCTTGGTCCTATGTGCGATGCACCGGCCCTCACCCCAACCCTCTCCCAGAGGGAGAGGGAGTTGGAGCACATGGTCTTGCAAGTACCGACTTTCAAGGTCGCATCTATGGCTTACTGTTTCCGGAAGCGCCGTAAGACCAACGCGCCATAGCGACTCATGGGCAGGGGAAAAGCGCCTTCCTGTTGCAAATGCGGCATGAGCGGTATGGTCTGACAGAGACGCCAGCCAAGCCAGGCGCTGAGTCCACAACGGACGACGCTGGAGACTTCCAGGGTAGTACTGGCCTGTACCCCATACTGCAGACTGAGGCCAGCCAGGAGCCCTGTGGCAGCATACAGACAGACCAGCGAACCATAGCGTATACCGTACCCACACCCGCAGAGCAGCAGAGCCGCGGCCAGACTTGCCAGGCGATAACTTGCCAGCACACCCAGCCAGCCAAGGAGATGAACAATTGTTGAGAGCATGCCCAGAAAGATGACCAGATTGACAGTCATACTCAGGCGCTGCACGGGGGCGAGAGAAGGCATGGGCAGTCAGACCTCGCAAGCAATCATGGTGAAAATGCGCTACACTCTACCATCATTTTGCCATGATGCCCAGTAGCGTAAGCCGTTGGCGCAAGAAGGATGCCCAGTGTATAAAGCCTATTCCGTGTCCTGGAATCTCACGCAACAGTGCAACCTTCTCTGCGCGCACTGCTATATGAGTGCCTTTGCAGGAGCCGATACCTCTCAGGAGTTGTCCACGGCAGAGTGCCAGCGGGTCATGGATGACATGGCCCGGGTCAATCCCAATCTGTTTCTGATCCTCACCGGTGGTGAACCACTGCTCCGTAAAGACATCTTTGATCTGGCGTCTTACGCAGCTGACAAAGATTTTACCGTGGTCCTGGGGACGAATGGTGTCCTCCTGCGTGAGCGCCAGGCCAAGCTCATGCGCCAGCATGGCGTGGTGGGCGCGTCCATCAGTCTGGATTCAACGGAAGCGGCAAAACACGATACCTTCCGTCACCTCACCGGTGCCTGGGACGGGGCGGTGCGGGCCACCCGTGTCCTGCGTGATGAGGGCCTCGATTTTTCGCTACACATGTCCGTGACGGACTGGAACGTCGCCGAAATTCCGGCGATGATTGACCTGGCCAATACCCTTGGCGCCAAAGTACTCAACTTCTTTTTTCTCGTCCGTACGGGGCGTGGCGAGCGCTTGACCGACATTACACCAGCGCAGTACGAGCAGATTTTAACGTCCCTAGCCCGGGCGCAGCAGGTTGGCCCACAGGTGGCAGGCCCAGAGTCGGCCTTCACACAGCACGAGGACCCGTGGAGCATGCCGATCGGCACGGCGGGCTCGCTGCTCATCCGTGCCAAGTGTGCCCCACATTTTCGCCGTATCATCTGGCAGCTTGATCCCACCTCACCCTTACTGAAAAATTATGCGCACGGTTCGTGCCCTGCCGGCAAATACTACTGTCGGATTACCCCGGAGGGCGATGTCACGCCCTGTCCCTATATGCCAGTGACGGCAGGGAACCTCCGCCAGACGTCCTTTGCCACCTTGTGGGAAAGTGCGCACGTCTTTCACGACCTGCGTGAGCCACAGCTTGGTGGACGCTGTGGCGCCTGTGAATTCAGTAAAATCTGTGGCGGTTGTCGCTGTCGTGCCTATGCCACCTACGGCGATTACCTGGCCGAGGACCCCGCCTGCGCGTATGAGCCAGGGCAGCACGGTGGTACCGTGATTGATTTACCGGCCACGCAGACCTTTGGCCTCGAGGTGACCCAGGAGTTGCGCTGGGAAGAAGCTGCCCGTGAGCGCCTGAAAGCCATTCCATCCTTTGCGCGCGGTATGGTGGTAAAGGCTGTTGAAGGCTATGCGCGTTCACACGGTCAGCAAGTGATTACCGAAGCCTTGCTCACCGAAATTCGTCAAACCTGGGGGGCGCGCTTCCGCCCCAAACGTTGAGTCTATGAGAAGCGACGAGGAGAGAGCCGTATGACAGACATCGCGCACGACGCGATTCACGGTCGTTTGGAGGCCATGGAAGACCGCCTGGCCCGTCTGGAAACGTTATTAGTAGGTTTGACGCAGAAGCTCGAACAGCAGCGTCCTGAGCCCACCCATGTTGTCGACAACATCCAGTCATGGGTCACGGACTACGTGTCGATGCGCTTGCAGCAACTGGTCCCGGAAACCTGTGAGCATGCGCCTGAGCCGGAAGCCAGTGACGGCCCGTATTTGCCCGGAACGACGGTGCCCTGCACGGATGAAGTCGTGCACCGGGTCGGGCGCATTCCCATCCCGTTCGTACGCCAGATGGTGGTGGACAAAGTCGCCCAGCAAGCCCAGCACGAGCAGGTGGCCCGGGTGGATGTGACGTTCTTTGAACGCACCGCGACGTTTTGACAGTGCAAATTGGCAGGAGAGGATCTCCTGAGCTGGCAACATTGGCAAGAGCACGTGCTGGCGGGGCCGCAACTGGGTGGTATGGTGACGCCTGCCTAGCGAGTGGACGCTGGCGCCGAGCGCTTCTGCAGAAGCACGGACATTCCCATGCCTTCACCGTTTCCGGGGATGGATCCCTTTATTGAATCCCGCCGTATATGGACGGATTTTCATCTCGACCTGGCGGCGGAAATGCGCGCATATCTCAACACCCGAGTACAGCCGGGCTACTATGCCACCGCGGTAGACTGGCAGTGCATCAACGTGCTGCACAATGAGGAGAGGCTGCCTATGAGTGAGTGCACCCATCTCCAGCTCATGCTGCTGGCAGAGCAACAGCATGACAGGGTACGGTGTCGCC
>Ga0194121_10010770_pt1 | contig 11032 bp, 8 predicted proteins | sample TA2MahCa50mmetaG_FD_148609 | JGI IMG/M metagenome (GOLD analysis project Ga0194121, IMG submission 148609) | Freshwater microbial communities from Lake Tanganyika, Tanzania - TA2015020 Mahale Deep Cast 50m | ecosystem: Environmental > Aquatic > Freshwater > Lake | place: Tanzania: Lake...
GGGCTCTTGTGGTCGAGCAGGTGATTGCGGAAAGCGTGGCGGCGCATGAACTTTCCGCTGCCGGTGGCTTTGAACCGCTTGGCGGCTGCTTTGCGGGTCTTGAGCTTCGGCATTGTCTACGCGCTCGTGCACAAACAATGAGAGTACGACCTGGGAGTTCCTTCCGCCAACTCCCCCTAGGGTTTGAGCCTTGGATGCGCTTGGCCTTGGGAACATTTCGCCCTCTGCTGGCCTTGCTGGCCCTGGCCGCGCTGGTGCCGGGTTGTCAGGGGGCAGGTGCTCAGGTCCTGACCCATCTCAGCGTGCCGGCTCCTCCTGCGCTGAGTGGGGCGCAACCGCGTCTCTGGGTCGCCCTGGCGGCTCGCCTGGGCACGTCTCCTTTGGTGCTCCAGGCTCAGCAGGGCGACCTCAGCCTGCGGGACGGCAGCGGTCGGCAGCTCAAGGGGCAGCGCCTGAGCTTCCGCTGGCGGCTCCAACCCCGCCCCCAGCCGCTGGAGATCCGCCGCTCGGTGCTGGGTCCCTTCTCCAGTTTTGAAACCGCTGAGCAGGCGGCCCTGGCCTGGCGCGCTCAAGGCGTCGACGCAGTGGTGGCGCACCCCTCGGATTGGGAGGTCTGGGCCCCCTCCAGCGCCAAAGCGCCAGCGGGTTTCACCGCTCGCCTGGATCAGCTGTCATCGCGTCAGGAGCGGAGGCTCCAGGTCAGCACGGCTACGGGCTGGGTTGATCTGCAGGAACCCGTCAGCGTGCATGCCCCGGGTGGTTTGCGTTGGGATGGTGGCGTGTTTGCCGGCCCCTTCCGCCTGCAGAGCGACGCCTACGGCAGTTGGACTCTGGTGGAACAGGTTCCCCTCGAGCGCTACCTCTTGGGGGTGGTGCCCCATGAAATCGGGGCCGGTTCTCCCGCCGCAGCCCTGGCGGCGCAGGCCGTGCTGGCGCGCACCTGGGCCCTGGGTAACCAGCACCGCTTTGTGGTGGATGGCTACCACCTTTGCGCCGATACCCAGTGCCAGGTTTACAGCGATCCCCGGCAGGCCGGAGCTGCGGTGCGCCAGGCGATTGCCTCCACCAGCGGGCAGGTGATGGCTTGGAACAACAAGCCCATCCATGCGGTGTATCACGCCAGCAATGGCGGTGTGAGCGCCAATGAGGATGAAGCCTGGCGCCTTCCGGAGCTCGCCTACCTCGAGCCCCAGCTGGATCGGCCGGGGGGCCGCTCGCCGGGCCTGTCGCTTCCCTTGGACCAGCCCCAGGAGATCGAGACGCTGCTGAGCTCGGGGGGCTTCTATGGGTCAGCCCATCCGTACTTCCGCTGGCAGCGGGTCCTCGCACAAGAGACCTTCCGCCAGGCCCTGGGCGCCAGGGCGTCGGCTCTCGGTGCTCCGATTCAACCGGTGGTGTTGGAGCGCGGCCCCAGTGGCCGCGTTGTTCGCCTGGCCTTGAAGGGCCCCGGGGGGCAGGTGGTTCTGGAACGGGATGCCATTCGCCGGACCCTGAGGAAGCTCCCGAGCACGTTGTTTGTGGTCGAGAGCCTGTCTGATGGCCGTTGGCGCTTCCGCGGTGGAGGCTTCGGCCATGGAGCGGGGCTGTCCCAGGCCGGGGCGATCGACCTGGCTTCCCGTGGCTGGAGCCTGCAGCAAATCCTTGTTCACTACTACCCAGGCGCCCAGTTGCTGCCGTTGGAGCGTCTCCCTTCCGCCAAGGGTTCCGGCGAAGGCTCGTAAAGTCATCCGAACCTTGGAATTGCCATGGCCGCCGGGGGCACAGCTTCAGCAGCCCGCCGTTTGCCGGCCTCGCTGTTCCTGATCGGCTGCGTTGCAGCCGGAGCCGCTCCCCACGCTCTGCCGCAGCAGCAGGCGCTGTGGCCGGCGATCGCCCTGACGCTGCTGCTCGGTTTGTATGCCGTGCGCACGGTGTTTTTGCCGGTGCTGCAAGGGCGCGCTTCGGCCCAGCCCGATACCTCCGCCTTGCGTGAGTGGCCTGCGGTGGACCTGGTGGTCGCTGCTCGCGATGAGGAGGCCGTCATCGGTCGGCTGGTGGAGCGTTTGGCGGCCCTGACCTACGCCAGCGGTCTGCTGCGCATCTGGATCGTGGATGACGGCAGCGAAGACCGCACCCCTGAGGTGCTGGCGACGTATCAGCAGCGCTACCCCCAGCTCCAGGTGCTGCGCCGACCTCGCGATGCCGGTGGCGGTAAGTCAGGAGCCCTCAATGCCGTGCTGCCCCAGCTGCAGGGCCGATGGCTGCTGGTGCTCGATGCCGATGCGCAGCTGCAGCCCGATCTGCTGGAGCGCCTCGTGAGCTACGCCGAGCAGGGCGGTTGGTCTGCTGTGCAGTTGCGCAAGGCCGTGGTCAACACCGATCTCAATATCCTGACCAAGGCCCAGGCCATGGAAATGGCCCTCGACGCGGTCATTCAACAGGGACGTCTGCTCTCGGGCGGCGTTGTGGAACTGCGGGGCAATGGACAGCTCCTGCAACGGGAAGCGGTGCTCTCCTGTGAGGGCTTTAACGAGGAGACCGTCACGGACGACCTCGATTTGAGCTTCCGTTTGCTGGTTCAGCGGCAACCTGTGGCCCTGTTCTGGGATCCTCCTGTCCAGGAGGAGGCCGTCACGGCCTGGAGTGCGCTCTGGCGCCAGCGGCAACGCTGGGCGGAGGGGGGCTTGCAGCGCTTCTTCGACTACTGGCCCCAGCTCAGCGGTTCTACGCTCCCCGCAGGCCAAAAGCTCGATCTGGCGAGCTTTTTCCTGCTCCAATACGCCTTGCCGGTGCTGGCGATCGCCGATCTGATCACGTCGGGCCTCACGGGCACCGCCCCCTTGAGCTGGCCCCTCTCGTTTGTGGCCTTTGGTCTCTCCGGTGGGGCGATCCTGGTGGGCTGCCTGCGCAGCAGTGAGGGCCCCGCGCTGCCTGCCATGGGTCCGTTCAACCTGGCCCTAGGCATCGCCTATCTGGGGCATTGGTTTGTGGTGATTCCCTACACGACCCTGCGCATGGCTCTGCTGCCCAAGCGCTTGGTCTGGGCCAAGACCCTGCATGTGGGGGCCGATCACAGCGCGCTTGCGGGAGAGGCGCCTCTTGAGCCCAAGGCTCTGGAGCTCTAGGCGGCGTCGGCCTCTCCGGAGAGTTCGGGCAGTGGCTCCTGCAGATCCACCACTTCTCCGTTGAAGAATTCGGCCAGGCGTTTCGCTTGATCGTCGATCAACCCCCGTGGGCCGGGGGGTGCGCTGGGATCAGGGCTCCTGCCACTGGGCGCTTCGATCGGCTCAACCGGGGGGGCGGTTGGAGCGGCGGCGGTGGGCTGAGGCTCCGGCGCCGATGGTCGTTCCCGTTGGGCTTCGGCTGGGGCTGGGGCTGGTGCCGGAGTTGGCGGTGGAGGTGGCGGCGAGGTGATGGCCGGAGTGGTTCCACCGGCCTCCAGCACCACCTGGCGAGGACTGCCCAGGGCCGAGGCCACGGCTTTCTCGAGGAGTGGTAGGCGGCTTTGAACCATGGCGCTCCAGTTGCCCGCCACCTGCACCACCGCGCGCTGGGAATCGAGTCGGCTCAGAACGGCTTGCTGAGAGAGCAGCATGCGCGTCGAAGGCAGCTCCAGGCCAGCCAGGATCTGTTGCCACAGTTCGTTCAGATCTGCCGCCTCTTGAGGTGCGGCAGCAGGGGGCGCCGCAGCAGGCGCGACAGGCTCTGGGGCTGCAGCAGCAGGTTGTGGATCCGGTCGGATGGCGGCTGCAGGGGCTAGGGCGCTGGCCGCCGCTCTCACGGGTTGAGCTGCGGCTGGGATCGGGGTCGTTTGTGATTGGGGCGCTGCCGCCTCTGAGAGCAGTCCCAGCAGCAACACCTCGAGCCATAGGCGTGGCTGCACGCTTTGACGCAGTTGCTGTTCGCTGCCCTTGAGCTGGGCCTGCCAGCGCAGCAGCTTCGCTTTGCCGATGGTGCGGGCCAGGGCCGGCAGCTCCCCTCGCCACTGGGGGGAGAAGCTGGTGAGCTCCAGACGCTCAGGGGCGACACCCGCCAGCACCAGATCGCGCAGCAGGCCGGCCATGCCTTGCAGAACGGCGCCGGGTTCACGGCCCCGCTCCAGCAGGGTGCGTGAGGCCTCGATCACCCCCAGGGGTTCACTGCTCGCCAGGGCCTGGGCGAGCTCCAGCAGTTCCTGCTCGGGCACCGCCCCCAGCAGTTCCCACACGGCCATCGGCTCCACCGGCCCGGGCAGCAGGCTCAGTTGATCGAGGAGGCTCTCCGCATCCCGAAGGCCGCCTTGGGCCCTCTGGGCCACCACATGCAGGGCTTCTGGGGTGATCTGAATCTGCTCCTCTGCGGCAATCCAACTCAGGTGCTGCTCGAGGGCATCGAGAGGGATCCGGCGGAAATCGAAGCGCTGGCAGCGGCTGAGGATCGTGGGCAGCACCCGCTGCGGATCCGTGGTCGCCAGCACGAACACCACCCGCGGTGGCGGCTCCTCGAGGGTTTTGAGCAGGGCATTGAAGGCCGCCGTGGAGAGCATGTGGCATTCATCCACCACGTAGACCTTCCAGCGGGCCTGCACCGGGGCGAAGCGTGAGCGCTCGATCAGCTCACGGATGTTGTCGACACCGGTGTTGGAGGCGGCATCGATTTCGATCACATCCAGGGCCGTGCCGCTGGCGATCGATCGACAGAGTTCGCATTCCCCGCAGGGCTCTGGCGTTGGCCCGTCGCTGCTCAGGCAATTCAGGGAGCGGGCCAGGATCCTGGCGCTCGAGGTTTTTCCTGTACCCCGGGGCCCGCTGAACAGGTAGGCCGGGGCGATCCGACCGGAGCGCAGGGCATTGCCCAGGGTCGCTGCAATCGCCTCCTGCCCCACCAGCTGGTCGAACCGCTGCGGGCGGTACTTGTGATGGAGCGGTTGGTAGGCGACCGGCATGGCTGGAGGCTACTGGCCCTGACCCCTGAGCCATTGCTCGAGTTTGGTTTCCATGTCTTCCACCTCGCTGAGTTGATCCGCCAGGGTCTGGGCCGCTTGCTGCAGCTGCAGAAACTGGCGGTTGTCGTTCTGGTGCGAATCGCCCCAGCGGGCCTCGGCTCGGCTCAGTTCCTGCTCCAGCCGTTGCTGCAGTTTGAGCCTGAGGGCATCGAGTTGCTCCAGGCTGCGCAGGGCCAGCGCCCGGCCCTTCTCCAGCTGCTGGGGATCCAGCCTGAGCCCCTGCCGCAGCAGCAGTTTGGCTCCCGTGAGCACAGCCGCCGGCATGAACTGCCCCAGGGCCAGCGCCCCCAGGCTGCCGGTGTGGAGCCAGTCCTCCACCTGGGCGCTGCGGTGCCGCCCGGTTTTGCACCAGTGCGCGAAGTGCTCGCAGTTGTTGAACAGCAGGTTGTAGCTCTGCTCGCCCAGTCGGCTCTGGGCCCGTTGCAGCGTGGCCTTGGCCGGGGAGCAACTCCCCTCCGGATAGGTAACCACCTGGATCGGTTGACCGCGGCAGAACTCCTCGACGGGGCTGCGCAGGATCTGCCTCCCCTCGAGGTAGTGGGCCACCGTGCCATCGCCGAGGTCGATGCCGTGATGGTGAAAGAGCCCGTGTTGCCGCGGGCACTCCAGATGATCGGCCGCGGCCATGGGGCCGTTAGGCCGATTCCTGTTGGGCGGCTTCGCTGCCGGGGAGGGGCAGCACCTTGGCCTGGGTGCGTTCCTCCACCAGCTCACGGGTCACGGTGAAGGCCTTGGTGCTCTTGTCCGACGGCAGGTCGTACATCAGATCGAGCATCAGTTCCTCAACGATGCCGCGCAGGGCGCGGGCGCCGGTCTTGCGGCGGTGGGCTTCGGCGGCGATCGCTTCCACGGCACCGGGCTCGAAGTCCAGGCGCACGTCATCCATGCTCAGCAGGGTCTGGAACTGCTTCACCAGGGCGTCGCGGGGTTCCGTGAGGATCGCCTCGAGCGCAGTGCTATCGAGGGGCTCCAGCACCGCGCTCACCGGCAGTCGGCCGATGAATTCGGGGATCAGCCCGTACTTCACCAGATCATCCGGCTCCAGGTGGCGCAGCACGTGGGCGGCCTGTTGGTCCTTGTTGTGACGGCTGCGTCCGCGGCCACCTTCCGGCATGAAGCCGATTGAGTTGCGCCCCATGCGGCGCTGCACCACGTCTTCGAGGCCCACAAAGGCGCCACCGCAGATGAACAGGATCTGGCTGGTGTCGATCTGGATGCAGTCCTGATACGGATGCTTGCGGCCGCCCTGGGGGGGCACATTGGCCACGGTGCCTTCCAGCAACTTCAGCAGGGCCTGCTGAACGCCTTCTCCCGACACATCACGGGTGATCGAGGGGTTCTCGCTCTTGCGGGCGATCTTGTCGATCTCGTCGATGTAGATGATGCCGCGCTGGGCCTGATCCACATCCAGATCAGCCTTCTGCAGCAACCGCAGCAGGATGTTCTCCACGTCTTCGCCGACGTAGCCGGCTTCGGTGAGGGTGGTGGCATCGGCCACGGCGAAGGGCACATCCAGCAGTTCTGCCAGGGTCTGCGCCAGCAGGGTTTTGCCGCAGCCGGTTGGGCCGATCAGAAGGATGTTGCTCTTGTGCAGCTTGGTGGCGGTTTGGTTGCTCTCCCCCTTGCCATCGCCTTGCCAGGCCAGGCGCTTGTAGTGGTTGTAGACCGCAACGGAGAGCACCTTCTTGGCCTCTTCCTGCCCGACGACTTGGGAGTCGAGGTGGGCCTTGATCTCCTGCGGTTTAGGGATTTCGGCCAGGGTGGGAGCGGGCTTGCTGGCCTTTTTGGCCGGTGCCTTGCCTTTGCTCTCCTGGGCCTGTCGACCGCTGCCGCTGCTGCCCTGACCGTCAACGAGCTCCTCATCAAGGATCTCGTTGCAGAGGTCGATGCACTCGTCGCAGATGTAGACGCCCGGTCCGGCGATCAGCTTGCGCACCTGATCCTGCGACTTTCCGCAGAACGAGCACTTCAGGTGGGCGTCGAACTTGGCCATCGGGCGGTGTTTGCGGCGGCGTTGTGCGGCAGGGCTTCCTGGGGCAGTGGGCCCGAAACTCCAGGATCGTTGGGATCCAGCGGTTCGTCAGCCGTCCTTAAGGATCAAACCGGGGCCGTATCGGTGACGACACGATCGATCAGGCCGTATTGAACCGCTTCTGCCGGGGAAAGGAAGTAGTCCCGGTCGGTGTCTTCCGAGATTTTCTCCAGCGGTTGCCCGGTGTGCTCGGCCATGAGCCCGTTGAGGGTTTCCTTGAGGAAGAGGATTTCCTTGGCCTGGATTTCGATGTCGACAGCCTGGCCCTGGGCACCGCCCAGGGGTTGGTGGATCATGATCCGGGCGTTCGGCAGGGCCAGGCGCTTTCCTTTGGTGCCGCCGGACAGCAGGAAGGCGCCCATCGAGGCGGCCAGGCCGTAGCAAATGGTGACCACATCTGGAGCGACCTGCTGCATCGTGTCGTAGATGGCCAGGCCAGCGGTGACCGATCCCCCGGGGGAGTTCACGTAGATCTGGATGTCCTTCTCCGGGTCTTCCGCTTCCAGGAACAGGAGTTGTGCCACAAGGGCGTCGGCGACCTGGTCGTCGATGCCGGTGCCGAGGAAGATGATCCGCTCCCGCAGCAGACGGGAATAGATGTCGAAGGCCCGATCGCCGCGCCCGGATTGCTCCACAACCGTGGGAAGAATTCCAGGAGCAGCCGATGGCCCGGTCCAGATCGATGACTGGGGCTGTTGGCCCAGCCAGCGGTTCTGGATCGGGTGCTGAATGCTGGCGTTGATCACGCGGCCGGGCTGGAGGTCAGTCCGGACAATCTATGGGGATCAGGCCTCCGCAGCGGGCTCGGCGTCGGACTTGGCTTTCTTGGCGGCTGCCTTCTTCGGCTTGGCTTCCTCAGCTTCGGCTGCCTTCTCAGTGACGGTGGAGTGCTCCTCCAGCCAGCCCATCAGCTTCTCGCGCATCAGGTCTTCCTGAACCGCCTGACGCAGACGGTTGGGATCGATGCGGGAGCTCTCGCTGAAGCCCCGGCTCAGTTCCTTCACCTTGGCATCGATGTCGGCAGCGGCCACCTCGAGTTTCTCGGCGGTCGCCAGGGCTTTGAGGGCCAGGCTGCGCTTCAGGCGTTCTTCCGCTTCGGGGCGGGAGGTTTCCCGCAGGCTCTGGATCAGCTGGGGGGTGAACAGCTTCTTCACATCCATGCCCTGCTGCGCCAGTTGACCGGCGGTCTGCTCCAGCAGGGAAACGATTTCTTCCTGCACGAGGGTTTCTGGCAGTTCCACCTCGAGCTGCTCCACCAGGGCCGCGAGCAGCGCGTCGTGCCGGTTCGATTGGGTGCGGCGTTCTGCGTCTTCCTTCAGTCGTGCCTCCAGGTCGCTGCGCAGCTCGGCCAGGGTCTGCTTGTCGCTGGCCTGCTGGGCAAAGGCATCGTCGAGAGCTGGCAGTTCACGGGCTTTCAGTTCACTGAGGGTGATCTCAAAGCTGGCCTTGCGGCCGGCCGCATCCTCCTGGGCGTAGTCCTCGGGGAACTGGCAGCTCACGGTTTTGGTGGTGCCGGCTTTCATGCCGATGACCCCCTCGACAAAGCCGGGGATCATCCGGCCCTCTTCCAGTTCCACCTCCATGGCGTCTGCGCTGCCGCCTTCGATCGCCTCGCCGTTGTCGCTGAAGGTGCCTTTGAAGCCGAGCACGGCCACATCGCCGCTTGCAGCAGCACGGCCCTCAACGGGCACCAGGGTCGCCATCTGGCGGCGGGACTGCTCGATCAGCTCGTCAACACGAGCGGCGTCGAAGCTCACGGTTTCGGCTTCAGCCTTGAGGCCCTTGGTGCTTTTCAGCTTGGGTGTGGGCTCCACATCCATCTCGAGGGTGAGCGTCAGCTCCTTGCCCGGTTCAAAGCGCTCCAGCAGAGCTTCGAATCCGCCGTCGAGGGCCGGCTGGCCAATGGCTGGGATCTCAGCCTGCTTCAGGGCATCGCGGAACACGCTGTCCACCAGCGTTTCCAGGGCGGTGGCACGGATGCGCTGCGGGCCGATCTGCTGCAGGAGGACAGCCCGGGGCACCTTGCCCTGGCGGAAGCCGGGCAGCCGCACGCTGCGGCTCAGTTTTTCGACAGCCTCGTTGTGGCTGCTCTGGGTGCGATTGGCGGGAACAGCGATCTCGATCGCCATCCGGCTGCCAGGGCGGGCGCTGGTGCTCAGCTTGAGATCTGCCGTCTTGGCAGAGGTTTTGCTGGCGGCGGTGGCGGCAGGGCTCATGGAAGCGATCGAGGCGTCAGGCCGAGAAATTCGGCAGGGCAGCCCGCAATCCTAGGAACTCACCTGTGACGAGCTCCTACAGCGGCTCCACCGCTCGACGCTGGCCACGTATTGTTGTCAGCAAGAACCAGTGACCTGAAGAGCTTTCGACGGAATCCCCCGTGGGTTCCGTCACCAGTCGTGCAGGTTGTCTGTCAACGCATCCGGTTTTGGATGCACGCCTCAGCACCACAGCCACCTTCGTTGCCTCAGTGCTCTCGTCTGCGCTTCGCCCCTGTCGCCGCCCTGTCGCGGTCAAGGCCTGACCTTTTTCACGTTTCAGCGCCCCCTGCCTTCTCCCCATCGCTACTTGAGGGGATGGGCCCTCACCGTTTCAGCTTCACCTGAGCTTCACCGTTTCAACCGATCGCTCCGTTGACCCACCCCGACGTTCGTTCTCTGCCCCAGCGTCCGCTGCATGTGGCCGTTCTTGGAGCCACTGGTGCAGTGGGTCAGGAGCTGCTCGCCCTTCTCGCTGAGCGTCAGTTCCCCGTGGGGCGTCTCACCCTCCTGGCCTCGCCCCGTTCCGCGGGTCAGAGCCTCGAGTGGAACGGACAGCACCTCACCATTCAGCCCGTGAGTGCTGACGCCTTTAACGGTGTGGATGTGGTTCTTGCTTCAGCCGGCGGTTCGGTCTCGAAGCAGTGGGCTCCTGTGGCCGCGGCTGCCGGTGCCGTGGTGATCGACAACTCCAGTGCCTTCCGGATGGATGCCGGCATCCCCCTGGTAGTGCCGGAGGTGAATCCCCACGAGGCCTTCCGCCATCAGGGGGTGATCGCCAACCCCAACTGCACCACGATCCTGATGACCCTCGCGCTCGCGCCGTTGGCGGCCCGGCGCCCGATGCGGCGGGTGGTGGTCAGCACTTATCAGTCCGCCAGTGGTGCAGGGGCCCGGGCCATGGAAGAGCTCAGCGTGCTCAGCCGCACCGTTCTGGATGGAGGCACGCCGCAGAGCAGTGTTCTGCCCTATTCCCTCGCCTTCAACCTGTTCCTGCACAACTCCCCCCTGCAGGGAAACGGCTACTGCGAGGAGGAACTCAAGATGGTCAATGAGACCCGCAAGATCATGGGTCTTCCGGATCTGAAGGTGTCGGCCACCTGTGTGCGCGTGCCGGTGCTGCGCGCTCACTCCGAGGCGATCAACATCGAATTTCATGAGCCGTTCCCAGTTGAGGAGGCACGGGCTCTGCTGGCCAAGGCCCCTGGCGTGGAGCTCATCGAAGACTTTGCGGCCAATCGCTTCCCCATGCCCACCGATGTGACCGGTCGGGATCCCGTGGCGGTGGGCCGCATTCGCCAGGACCTCAGTGAACCCAATGCCCTTGAGCTCTGGCTCTGTGGAGATCAGATCCGCAAGGGTGCGGCGCTGAATGCGATTCAGATCGCTGAGTTGCTGCTGGATCCCGCCGCCGCCGCACAAGCCGCCCAGTTCAGCGAAGGCGTAGCCGCATGAGTGCGAGTGTGACCCCCGTCTTGAACCCCGGCGCCGCCTCGCCTGCTCCCTTTGGTCGGGTGATCACGGCGATGGTGACGCCCTTTGCGGCGGACGGTTCAGTCGACCTGGATCTGGCGGCGCGCCTGGCCAGTCATCTGGTGGACCACGGCTCCGATGGTCTGGTGCTCTGCGGGACCACCGGAGAATCCCCAACCCTCAGTTGGGACGAGCAACATCAGCTGTTCTCCGCCGTGAAGGCAGCTGTGGGCGGTCGCGCCAAGCTGCTCGCCGGCACAGGAAGCAACTGCACCGCAGAGGCCGTGGAGGCCATCGGCGAAGCGGCTG
>Ga0194121_10010778_pt1 | contig 11027 bp, 11 predicted proteins | sample TA2MahCa50mmetaG_FD_148609 | JGI IMG/M metagenome (GOLD analysis project Ga0194121, IMG submission 148609) | Freshwater microbial communities from Lake Tanganyika, Tanzania - TA2015020 Mahale Deep Cast 50m | ecosystem: Environmental > Aquatic > Freshwater > Lake | place: Tanzania: Lake...
CCGCGCGGCCGCGCCGCCGCCTCGCTGCGCTCGGGCGGATCGCGATCGCCGCCGCCCTGCTGCCGCTGCTGACCGCCGGCCTCGCGTTGGCCGGTCTGCGCCTGCCCGCCGCGGCCGTGAGCGCCTTCGAGGCGGTCGGGGTGGAGTTGCCCAACCAGGCCGAGACTTCTGACGGGGACGCATCGAGCGACGAACAGGCCCCCGGCGCGGCGCCGGGCGCGGCCAGCAAGGGCGGGGACGGGTCGGCCTCCGCCAAGGATGGCCCCGCCGCTGGCCGCGGCAACGGTGAGGGCAAGGGGCAGGGCGGCGGCCAGGACAACGCGCCGTCCTCGCCCGGCTCCCGGGGCCAGGGCAACGGCCCACCCGCCCACTCCAACGCGGGGGGCAACGGCGGCGGCTCCTCCAACGCCCACGGCGGCAACCCCAACGCGAACGGCGGTAACGAGAACGCCGGCGGCAGCAACCCCAACGCGAAGGGCGGCAACCCCAGCGCGAAGGGCGGCAACCCCAGCGCGAAGGGCGGCAACCCCAGCGCTGGGGCCGGTGGCCCCAGCGCCGGTGGCCAGGGCGGCGCGCCAGGCAACTCCGGCTCGACCGGTAAGGGCAGCGGGACAGGCCAGGGCGGGAGCTAGTCCTCGAACAGCGCGTAGCCGTAGGAGCCGCGGCGGTATGAGAGCTTCGCGATCGAGGTCATGCGCTCGTCGTCGTTCGACTCGATCTGGCCGAGGTTTCCCTCGACGCGGGCGGCGGCCCGCTCGCAGAAGGTCTCGGCGATGAAGCGCTCCTGGCCAGAGGCCTCGACGCCCTGGTCGTCGAAGATCGCGGTCACGCGCGAGAGCACGGCCACCTGGGCGAAGATGTCGGCGACGGCGTCGGCCAGCCGCTTCTGCTGGAACTGGCGCTCGATGATCTCGCCCTTGTGCTCGCGCAGCAGCCTCTCGGTCTCGCCCGCGAGCTGCTTGACCTGGCCCGAGACCGCGTCGGCGTGCCCCGAGAGCTCCTGGTGGGCCATTCCGATCCTGTCGGGCCGGACCTCGCGCTTGGCGCGGCTCGCGGCGTAGTCGACCAGCACGCCGATCGATCCGATCGGGTCGCCGAGGCTGACGTCGCCGAGGCCCTCGAGCCTCTCGCCGACGGGCTTGAAGCCGCCGAGCGCGACGAAGGCCCGCAGGACGTCGTTGGCCCCCTCGAAGATCGGGAAGATGCGGATGTCGCGCACGATCTTCTCCCAGGGCTCGCTGCGCAGATAGCCCTGGCCGCCGGCCAGCTGCAGCGAGCGGTTGGCGGCGTACCAGAGGAACTCCGTCCCGGCCACCTTGCAGATCGCCGACTCCAGCGAGTAGTCGGGGACCCCGGCGTCGACAAGCCCGCAGGTCATGTAGGTCATCGCCTCCAGCCCGAACAGGTAGGAGACCATCCAGCCGACCTTGTCCTGGACCAGCTCGAAGTCGGCCAGCGGCCGGCCGAACTGCTCGCGTTCGGTGACGTGGGCGATGGTCAGGTCGAGCAGCTTCTTGGTCGCGCCGACCGAGCCCGTGCCGAGGCCGATGCGGCCGTTGTTGAGGATCTGCATCGCGATCCGGAAGCCCTCGCCCGGCTCGCCCAGGACGTTCTCGGCCGGGACGCGTACGTCCTTGAAGTAGAGCCGGCGCAGGTCGTTGCCGCGCAGGCCCATCGTGTCGTAGCGCTCGCCGACCTCGAGCCCCTCCATCCCCTTCTCGAGGATCAGGGCGACGTGCCGGTCCTTGCCGTCCACCTCGCAGCGGGCGAAGGTGGTGATCACGTCGGCGCGCGAGCCGTTGCCGATGTAGCGCTTCTCACCGTTCAGCACCCAGGAGCCGTCGGGCTGCTCGACGGCGCGGGACTGGATCCCGTACGCGTCCGAGCCGGCCTCGGGCTCGGTCAGCGCGAAGGCGGCGAGCTTGCGCCCGGCGGCCAGGTCGGGCAGCCAGCGCTGCTTCTGCTCTTCTGTGCCGAACAGGCTGATCCCCTTGTAGCCGATCGACTGGTGCACCCCCAGCACGATCGCCAGGGTCGCGTCGATCTCGCCGATCGTCTCGAACACGCGGGCGTAGCCGGTCTGCGAGAGGCCCTGCCCGCCGTAGGCCTCGTCGACGTAGAGCCCCATGACGCCGATCTCGCCCAGGTCGCGCAGCACCTCGTCGTCGATCCAGCGCTCCTCCTCGACCTTGCGGGGGTCGTAGCTCTCGGCGCAGTAGGAGCGCAGGCCCGCGTTCAACGCGCGGATGCGCTCGCGCTCGCCGGGGTCGGGGCGGGGCCAGGGGAAGACGAGCTGCTCGTGGATCTCGCCGAGGAACAGGGCCTTGGCGAAGGAGGAGACCTCCTGCTCGGTCTCGGCGTCGGGCGGCTTCGGGATCGCTTCCCTGACGGCCATCGCGGTCAGCCTACAGTTGTGGTCATGGAGCGGATCGAGGAGCGCCCCGGAGGCCGGCGACGAGCATGAGACTCGTCGCCGCGGCCCTCGCAACCTCCGCCCTCGCGCTGGCGTCGTGCGGGGGCGACGGCGAGCCCGAGCCTCCGCGGGAGCCGCCGGCCGAGCTGCTGCGCACAGCCGCGGCGAACCCGCCCGCGAGCGGCGAGGCGGAGTTGGCGCTGGACGCGGTGCTCGAGGGCGATTCGCTGCTCGCGGGCCGCGCAGGCGTCGCCTTGCAGGGCACCTTCGCCCGCCGGCCGGGAGGAGGGCTGGCCCGCTTCGACCTGGCGCTGGACGGGGAGCTGGCCGGATTCGGCGTGGACGGGGCGGTCGTCTCCACGGGCGAGGACGTGTACGTGGTCTTCTTCGGTGAGAACTATCGGCTCGGACCGGAGCGTGCCGAAGCGCTCGAGCGGAGCCTGGACGATGCCTCCCCGCAGGGAATCGCCGGGCTGGGGCTGCTCTTCGCCGACTGGTTGCGCGACCCTCGCTACGGGGAGGTGGAGGAGATCGCCGGGGAGCACGCCGTCCGGATCGAGGGTCGGCTCGACGCCGCCGCGATGGCGGAGGATCTGGGCCAGCTCGGAGCATCGCTGGGGGCCCCGTCTCTGCTGGCCGAGTTGGCTGCAGGGGCCCGCTCGGGCCCAGCCGAGGCTTGGATCGGATTGGATTCGCATGCACTCCTCGGCGTTCGCGCGCAGTTCCCGTTCCGCGTCCCTGCGGAGCGCCGCGCTGCGACGGGGGGCGTCGAGTCAGGGGTCGCGGTTCTCGAATCCCGCGTCACCAAGACCGGAATCACACCGAGCTTCGAGCCGCCGCCGGGCGGCGGCTTCCAGCCGATCGATGACCTGACCGGGCGCCTGCAGTCGCTCGCAGGCCTCGCGTTCTAGGCGCTCGCCCGCTCGGCCTCGTCGGCGATCAGGCGGGCGAGCGCCAGCGACGAGGTGGCGGCGGGGGAGGGGGCGTTGCGGACGTGCAGCGCCCGCTCGGTGCGGTGGACGACGAAGTCGTCGACGAGCGAGCCGTCGCGATTGAGCGCCTGGGCCCGGATTCCGGACGGCCCCGCGGCGACGTCCGCGGCGCGCAGCTCGGGCAGGAAGCGACGCGCCTGGCGGACGAAGGCGCGCCTGCTGGCGGCGTGTGAGATCTCGGTCGCGCCGGTGCGCCAGAAGCGCCCAACGAGCCGCCACGTCCCGGGCCAGGCCAGGTTCGAGGCCAGGTCGCGCGGCCTGATCTTGCCGAGGCGATAGGCGTCGCGGGCGCCCACCATCAGCGCGGATGGGCCCAGCAGGACCTCGTCGTCCACGGTCCGGGTCAGGTGCGCGCCGAGGAAGGGCAGCTCGGGGTCGGGCACCGGGTAGATGCTGGCCCGGACCAGCTCGGCGCGCTCGGGACGCAGCATCAGGTAGTCGCCGCGGAAGGGGACGACCCGCGGCTCGGCCGGCGCGCCGGCCATCACCGCCAGCCGGTCCGACCAGGCACCGGCGCAGAGCACGGCGAAGCCGGCGCTGACCGAATCGGCGCCCCCCGCGCCCCTGTGCTCGATCTCGAGGCCGCCCGGCCCCGCGCGCAGCCCCGTGACCTCGCGGCCGGTGCTGACTCGCCCGCCGCCGGCGCGCACGTCCTCGGCGAAGGCCGCGGCGACCCGGCGGAAGTCGACGACGCCGGTGTTGGGGGAGTGCAGCGCCGCGATCGCGGTGGCGTGGGGCTCGATCTCGCCGACCTCGTCGGGTCCGACGCGGCGCAGCCCCGGCACTCCGTTGGCGCGGCCCCGGGCCTCGAGCTCGTCGAGGGCGCCCAGCTCGCCCTCGTCGGTGGCGACGATCAGCTTGCCGTCGCGGCGCGCCTCGATCCCGCGCCGCTCGCAGAACGCGTACAGCTCGCGGGCGCCCTCGACGCAGAGCCGGGCCTTCAGCGATCCCGGCGCGTAGTAGATGCCGGCGTGGATGACCCCGCTGGAGCGGCCGGTCTGGTGGCCGGCGAGCTCGCGCTCGCGCTCGAGCAGCAGCAGGCTCGCCTCCGGCCGGCGCGCCAGCAGCTCTCGCGCGACCGCGAGCCCGACGATCCCCCCGCCGACGACGACGAAGTCCGCGGCGCGCTGCTCTGCTCCTCGGGGTGACGGCACCGCGGCGATGCTACGCGTGCCGGTGGCCGTAGGATCGGCGCCGATGGCCTTCCCGATCAAGCCCCCGGTCAAGCCCCAGCTCGCGCTCTCGCGCAAGGCGCTTCCCGAGGGGCCCGAGTGGGCGTACGAGCCCAAGTACGACGGCTTTCGCGCGCTCGCCTTCGTCGACGGCGAGAAGGTCTACCTGCAGTCGCGGGGGGCGAAGCCGCTGCTGCGCTACTTCCCCGAGCTGGTCCTGCCTCAGGGCAGGTACGTGATGGACGGAGAGCTGGTGATCCTGGACGACGACGGCAACGAGGTCTTCGACCATCTCCAGGCCCGGTTGCACCCGGCCGAGTCGCGGGTCAGGATGCTGGCCGAGCTGACGCCGGCCCTGTTCCGCGCCTTCGACCTGCTGGCGGAGGGGAAGACGAAGCTGACCAAGGCCCCGTTCGCCGAGCGCCGCGAGGCGCTCGCGAAGCTGATCGCGGCCGCGCCCGGCCGCAAGAAGCCGGCGAGCGGATCGGTCGAGCTGACGCCGCTGACGAAGTCGGCCAAGACCGCCGGGCCCTGGCTGTTCAGCGGCGAGGGCGTGATCGCGAAGCAGCTCGACGCCCCTTACCGGCCGGGCGAGCGCAAGGGCATGGTCAAGGTCAAGCACGTGCGCACGATCGACACGGTGATCGTCGGCTGGCGCCCGGGCAAGGAGCAGGGGACGGTCGGCTCGCTGATCCTCGGCCTCTACGACGAGAAGGGCACGCTGCGGCCGATCGGCCACACCTCGGGCCTGAAGGCGAAGCAGAAGCGCGAGCTGGTCGAGACGCTGGCGCCGTATGAGACCGGCGAGACCGGCAGCGGCGACCCGAGCCGCTGGGACACCGACCGCGAGCTCGAGTGGCGCCAGCTGCGCCCGGAGCTCGTCGTCGAGATCACCTACGACCACACCAGCGGAGGCCGCATCCGCCACGGGTCTGCGATCGTGCGCTGGCGCGACGACAAGAGGCCGCGTGACTGCACCATCGACCAGCTGGTCTAGTAGACGGGTGAGGCGGCTTCCAGCAGCTGGGGCCAGACGTGGACCTCCCAGGCCGCCGAGGCGATCAGCATCGGGATCGCGATCGTGACCGTGACGGCGGTCGCGGCGAGCAGCTGGTCCCAGTCGCCGCGGCGGCCGGCGATCGTCCAGGCAGCGAGCGGCAGGAACACGGCCGTCAGCTCGAGCAGGGCGTGGGGGGCGGTCAGCAGGATCAGCTCGGCCGGCGAGATCCGCAGGCTCTCGGCGAGGGTCGAGCCGATGACCCCCAGCAGCAGCGTTTGCGTGACCAGCGAGAAGCAGGTCACCAGCAGCACCCAGGCGAAGGCCACGGGCCGCGCCCGCTCGTGGACCCAGCGCGAGATTCCCTGGCGCTTCTCGGCCGCGAGCGGCAGCGAGACCCCGGCGATGAAGCCGGCGATGCAGGCGACCGCGTGCAGCGCGAGCACGATCGAGTTGCGTCCGACGAGGTCGGCGATGTGGCCGAGCTCCGATCCCTGCGGCAGGCTGGGCACGTAGTTGAAGCCGAGGTCGGGCTTGACGAGCGAGGCGACCACGCAGACGCCGCACAGCAGCAGCACCCCGATCGCGGCGGCGACGGCGAGCCAGCGCCGCAGCAGCGGCCAGGGGTCGTGCTGCCAGGTCTCGAGCGTGGCGCGCATGTGGCGCGCGCCGTGGACGAGTGCGTACTCGCTTGCGGCCATCACCGATCGGATCGGCAGCGGGCGCTGCCAACCTGAGAAGCGTGTATCGCGTGCTCAGAGCCTCGGACGCCCACTGGCGCCCCTCCAACCAGATGAAGGTCGAGAACACCGACCTCGGCCGCCAGCTCGGCCAGCACTGCATCAGCGGTCTGTTTGCGGCGGTCGAGCACTCTCGATTCGCCGCTCAGGTTCCGGTCCCGCGGGTCTTCCTTGCCGCATTCTTCTCTGCTCGGGCTCTTGCCTTGGGCTCGGGCTTCGCCCGCTTCTTCGCCTTCGAGGGCTGCACGCGCCGGCCCTCGCCCGGCTGCTTGCGGAAGTGCGGCGGCCAGGGGGCGTCGCCCAGGCCCTCCTCCTCGTCGCGGCGGGCGAGGTCGAGCGGCTGGTCGAGCGAGCCGGCGTGGGCGTCGATGTCCGCGGCCGGGTCGCCCGTCTTCTCGACGCGAGCCGGGACCGTGTCCAGCCGCAGGTCGCCGGGCTCGACGTCGGGAACCTCCCTCCAGGTGACAGGGCAGCAGACCTTCGCGTCGGGGACGGGGCGGACCGAGTAGCCCGAGGCGATAGTGCGGTCGCGCGCGTTCTGGTTGTAGTCGACGAACACGCCGTGGCGCTCCTCCTTCCACCATTTGCTGGTCGCCTTCCTTGGGACGCGGCGCTCGACCTCGCGCGCGAGGGCGAGCGCGGCGCGGCGGACCTCGACGTAGTCCCACTCGGGCCTGATCCGCACGTTGACGTGGATTCCCCTGCTGCCCGAGGTCTTCGGGAACCCGATCAGGTCGTGGTCGGTCAGCACCTCCTTGACGCAGACCGCGACCTGTCGCACCGTGTTCCAGCGCACGCCCGGCTGCGGGTCCAGGTCCACGCGCAGCTCGTCCGGGCGGTCTAGGTCGGCCCGCCGCACCGGGTGCGGGTTGAAGTCGATCACGCCGAGGTTGACGGCCCAGGCCAGGTGGGCGCCGTCGTTGACGACGAGCTCGGTCGCGGTGCGGCCGCTGGGGAAGGTGAAGTTCGCCGTCTGCAGCCAGTCGGGGGCGTACTTTGGGACCCGCTTCTGGAAGAAGAACTCGCCGGCGGCACCGTCGACGAAGCGCTTCATAGTCCCCGGGCGCTCGCGCAGCTGGTTCACGGCTGCGTCCTCGACCGCCAGGTAGTACTCGACCAGGTCGAGCTTGGTGAAGCCCTTCTTACCCGGTCTCGCCTTGGGGAAATAGACCTTGCTCGGGCTCGAGATCCGGACCTCGCGGCCCGCCGCCTCGACCGTCGTGTACTCCCTCTTCGCCACGGAGCGCATCTTCGCAAGCACGCGGGGCGCGCTTCGGGAAGGATGTGGGCATGCCCGCCGGCCAGCTCGCGCGGCATCTCCAGCGTGATCCCGTTGCCGCGCTCGAACCGGTTCAGGGTCGAGCGCGCCAACCTCGACCCGGGGGTGCACGTGATCGCGCTGGCCGGCAACGGCACCGGCTTCTGCGGCGGCTATGACCTGGTCGCCTCGGCCGAGGGAGTCGCCGACGATGGGGTACCGGAGGGCTCGCCGCTGGATCCCGCGGTCCAGGCGCGCATCCACGACCCGGGCGGGACCTGGGACCCGGTCACGACTTCCAGATGATGAGCCGCAACGTGCGCGGCTTCATGAGCCTGTTCCACTCCGAGAAGCCGGTCGCCTGCAAGGTCCACGGCTACTGCGTCGCCGGCGGCACCGACATGGTGCTCTGCTCGGACCTGCTCGTGGTTGAGGACCGAGCCAAGATCGGCTACCCGCCCGCGCGGGCCAAGCGCCTGCTGCTGACCGGCGACTCGATCGACGGCGCCACGGCGCTCGAGTGGGGCCTCGCCACCGAGGCCGCCCCCGCGGACGGCCTCGACGACGCCTTCGAGTCCCTGCTCGAGCGGGTCGCCCGGCTGCCGATCAACCAGCTCGTGATGCACAAGCTGCTCGTCAACCAGGCGCTCTACTCGCAGGGACTGCAGGCGACCCAGGTGCTCGGCACCGTCCTCGACGGCATCGCCCGCCACACGCCCGAGGGCTACGCATTCCAGCAGCGCGCCGCGGAGGCCGGCTTCAAACAGGCCGTCCGCGAGCGCGACGAGCCCCGCGTGTGCTGGGGACTTCGGCCTTTGGCGACGAGTACGAGGGCTAGAAGTACTTGGCCGCCAGGCGCTCGATCGTGCCCTGGGTGCGAACCGTGCTGGGGCCGACCGCGCTTGCGATCGCCCTGAGGTCGAGGGTCGACTCCTGGGTGCCGCCGCTGGGGAGCCAGTAGAGCTCGGCGCCGTCGATCGTGAGCCGGTCGCGCTCGCTCGCCAGCGACATCACCCGCTTCTTCGCGGCCGCCGGGGGCGCCGAGGCGAGCAGGGCGACCTGCACCTTGCCCTTCGAGGCGTCCACCGCCCGGGCGGGGAAAGGCCGCTTGGCCGCGATCTCCCTGGCGCGATCGGCGCCGCGCAGGAAGACGGGCACCTCGAAGCCGAGCTCTTCCGCCAGGCCCCGCTCGATCGCCTCGACCAGCTTCGCCTCGGCCGTCCGGCCGGGGGCCTCGAAGACGACGTTGCCGCTGGTCTGGAAGGTCGCGACGTCCTCGAGCCCGGCGGCCTGGAAGGCCGCGGCCAGCTCCTCGCTCGACGCCTTGCGGTTCGAACCCAGGTTGACTGCGCGCAGGAAGGCGGCGTAGCGGGCCATGGTCCCCAGGGAGCTTGCCGGACTAGTCGATCAGCCGCTTGGTCATGCGGCTGACCGCGATCCGCCAGAGCACGAAGGCGAACAGCAACAGCGAGCCGAAGCGGAGCAGGTCCACCGACTCGAAGCCGAAGGCGGCGCCCCGCACCAGCTCGACCAGCTGGTAGAGCGGGTTGAGGTTGGCCAGCACCTGCAGCGCCTCGGGCAGCTGGTCGATCGGGAAGAAGGTGCCCGCGACCAGGAACAGCGGCGTGATCACCAGCGTGGTCACGTAGTTGAACTGGTCGATCTTGGCCACGCTGGCCGCGACCGCGACCCCGAAGCCCGCCCAGCCCAACGCGCAGACGAAGGCGAACAGCGGCACCAGCAGCATCCCCCAGGTGGGGCTGAGGCCGAAGCCGATCCCGACCAGCAGCGGGAAGCAGCCGAAGAAGCCGGCGCGCAGCCCGATCCAGAGCATCTCGGCCGTGACCAGCTCCTCGACGTCGACGGGCGCCGCGAGGATCGCGTCGTACGTGTTCTGGAAGCGCTCCTTGACGAAGGTCCCGAACATCGCCGGCAGCGCGCTCGAGAAGATCACCGCCGTTGCGACCATCCCGGTGGCCACGAACTCGGCGTAGCTGAGCCCATCGACGCCGTCGATCAGGGTCGCCCCCAGGCCGACGCCGAAGGCGAGCAGGTAGACGATCGGCTCGAGGATGCTGGAGAAGGCGGTGCCCCTCCAATAGGTGCGGAAGTTCGCGGCCTCGCGGCTCATCACGCCGGCGATCGCGGCGGGCTCGAGGCGACCCATGCGCTTCCGGGCTGGGGTCGCGGCCTCCATCACTCGGCCGACACCCACCTACGGAGGCCGATCACTCGGCCGACACCCACCTACGGAGGCCGGTCACTCGGCCGACACCCACCTACGGAGGCCGATCACTCGGCCGACACCCACCTACGGAGGCCGGTCACTCGGCCTCCTCTCCGGTCAGGATCACGAACACGTCCTCGAGCGTCGCCGCACGGCGGATCGCGTCTTCGGGGATGGCGCCGTTTCGGGCGTTCTCGGAGCCCACGATCGCGATCGCCGGTCCGGCGGGACGCACGGTCAGGCCCTCGCTCTCGGCCAGGGCGCGGACCTCGGCCAGGCGGTCGGGCGGGCCGTAGAGCTCGGCGGTCTCCCTCCCCGCGTGCTCGGCGATCAGGGCCGCCGGGGTGGCCCGGGCGATCACCTTGCCGTGGTGCATCACCGCGACCTCGTCGGCCAGGCGCTCGGCCTCCTCGATGTAGTGCGTGGACATCAGGATCGTCTTCCCGCGCGTGCGCAGGCCGTCGATCAGCGACCACAGCTCGGTTCTGATCTGGGGGTCGAGCCCGACCGTGGGCTCGTCCAGCAGCAGCAGCTCGGGCTCGTGCACGAGCCCCCGCGCCAGCAGCAGGCGGCGGCGCATGCCGCCCGAGAGCTTGTCGACGGCCTCGCGGCGACGGTCGGCCAGCCGCGCGATCGCCAGCGAGCGGTCCACGGCGGCCCTCACGTCCCCGACCCGGTACAGCCGCGAGTAGACGGCGAGGTTGTCCTCGACGGTCACGTCCACGTCGAGGTTGTCGAGCTGGGGGACGACGCCCATCCGCGCCCGCGCCTGCTTGGAGTCGCCCGGCAACTCGTGCTCGAAGACCCGGATCTCGCCGTCGTTCGCGATCGCCTGCCCGGTCAGCAGCCGCATCGTCGTCGACTTGCCGGCGCCGTTCGGGCCCAGCAGGCCGAGGCAGATGCCCCGCGGCACCTCCAGGTCGAGCCCGTCCACCGCGGTGATCGGGCCGAAGCGCTTGACGGCCCCCCGCACCGAGATCGCGGGGGAGCGATTGTCGGCGGCCGCGGTCACGGCACTAGTAATAGCGGGCGGGACACGCGCAGGGCACCCGGCACCGAGAACCGATCGCCGCGGCGGCCGGGCGCGGAGCGGCGGCGGCTACTTCTTCCTCTTCTTTTTCTTCTTGAGGCTGTTCTTGACGACGACGCGCTCGGACATCTGCACCGGGTGCAGGCCGCAGAAGAGGCGGTAGGTGCCGCTGCGGGTGAAGGTCTGGTTGTAGACCTC
>Ga0194121_10010783_pt1 | contig 11022 bp, 20 predicted proteins | sample TA2MahCa50mmetaG_FD_148609 | JGI IMG/M metagenome (GOLD analysis project Ga0194121, IMG submission 148609) | Freshwater microbial communities from Lake Tanganyika, Tanzania - TA2015020 Mahale Deep Cast 50m | ecosystem: Environmental > Aquatic > Freshwater > Lake | place: Tanzania: Lake...
ACAAAAAACCCCCACCTTTCGGTGGGGGTTTGTCATACCTCAATGAGAGTTACGGAAGTGTTGTGAAAGTATCAATCCAATCAAAAATCACATCGGTCATTTCTTTGGTATCCTTTGGTTTGGATATGTACCATTCAAACCTATCCCAATGTAACCAAATGTGGTAATACTTATTTTCTTCATTTTGGTGTATCATCGTTAAATGGTCGGAGAAACGAAAGAACTTTTTAACAACAGTTCCAACACGGGGGTTAATTTTTTCCACCCAATATCCATTGTAGTTGTCGTGAGTTCCAACATCATCAATAGTAATGGTTACAACACCATCCGTAGTTTGGAATAATCCTTGTTTATCATACCACTTAATTGTTCGGTTGGATTTCGAGAAAAAATCCTCATTGAAGGTTTTGAAAATGTTTGTCATAATTGGTTTGGTTTAACGATACAAATATAAGAAGAAATATATTACTTACAACCATTCACACAATTTTTTTTTTCACCACAAATTCACCCGTCATCTCATGTTCATTTTGTCTGGATTTTGCACCACCAATGTAACACGATTTCCAGACAAAATTCCACCTGAACCCGTCTGTCCCGTTTTTAATCACCATCAAACAAAAAACCCCCACCTTTCGGTGAGGGGTTAAGTTGATTAAAGAATTTAGGGTTCAAAGTTAATTGGTGTGAGAGGATACAATCTATGGTTATCAAAATTTCCCGAATCGGAATCGTTGAAATACCGATAAAGAATGTCCATAGTTCCGTTTTCGTTCCACCAAATACGAACTTCGGTTCGGTGGTCAGAAATATTAAATCCGTCTACCTTTTTCAATTCTTCAATTAAAGGTTGAACATCTGTTTCATCAATCATCACTTCTTCGTTATTGACAATAAAATCGTCAATCCGTTCACAATTACCATCGTAATCAATGGAGAAATCAATATACTTTTTCATAATAAATTGGGTTTAAGGTTTAACGATACAAATATAATGAGAAATTCATTACCTACAACCATCGTCATAAAAAAAAGTTATCCACACTTCGTAACAAGGGGTAAACCACCCGTCAGTGGTTTTGAAATTTGTCTGGATTTTGCACCACCAATGTAATACGAATTTCCAGATAAAATCCCACCTGTCCCGTTCGTCTTTCGTATCCCCACAAACAAAAATCCCCCACCTTTCGGTGAGGGATTGTGATACAAAATTGAGGGTATTAACCCTCAATCTTATACCTTTTTCCGTTCAGACTAACCTCCCGAATGTTTGATAACATTAGGGTTGTCCACTCCACCTTTGTTTTTTGGGGTTGGTTTTGGTAGTTGTCTTTTTCACTTATCCACTTATCAAAAATTACCTTATCAATAGTATTACCCTCAAATAAAAATTCATTTTTGGGTTTCACTTTTGGAAATTTCTCGTGGGATAGATAGTATCGGTCATAGTTTTCATTGTATAAAACACACTTTGAAATATGTTTTCCGACCTTACTCTCTTGACTTTTGAAATTACCTTTCCCACCTTCTTTTTTATCGTTTCCGATTACTCGTTTTTCATAATCCGACCCGATTAAAAATCGACCCTTTCTTAATTTGGTAACTTTATCGTGATAGGGATTGGGTTCAATACTACCTTCTTTGGTTTTACCCTTGTTCATTTTTACAAGGGTTTCCGAAACAAGATAACAAAAACTTGGTTTCTCAATAGTATTGAGAATGTTAATCAACTCGGTTTGAGTGATTGGAATTGGGGTTTTTTTCATTATTAAATGGTTTAAGGGTTAAATGAATATACAAATATAAGGTTAAATTCATTACCCACAACCATTGTCATAAAAAAAAGTTATCCACATTTTTAACCATCGGTTCGGTGTCGTGAAATTTGTCTGGAATGTATGTGTTTGTTGTTATGATTTATTTGTTGTTATGATTTATTTGTTGTTATGATTTATTTGTTGTTATATAACATATTGTGATTTATCACCACCATCTCGGAATTTTGTCTGGATTGTCATACATTCTTTTCCAGACAAAATCCACCAGTAAGACCAGTTTTAGTTCTTTTGTCATAGTAAGTGTCATACACCCTTTTCCAGATAAAATCCACCAGTAAGACCAGTTTTAGTTCTTTTGTCATAGTAAGTGTCATACACCCTTTTCCAGATAAAATCTGGGGTCGGACTGGTTCCGTTTCCAATCCCACCAAATAAAAAACCCCCACCTTTCGGTGAGGGTTCTCGGAGTGAGAAACTTGTTCATTCACTTAACCCCACTCCTTAAAACTAATCCTATAAAACTCCTTTAATAAATCGCATATTATTAAGGTATTTTGATTGATAAGTTTTTTTGGTTGTTAGTTTTTTGGTTGTTAGTTTTTTGGTTGTTAGTTTTTTGGTTGTTAGTTTAACTTTTTGACCAATCATACCTCTAGCAATAGTAAACGCTGTGGACATTGCTTCATACCTACCTTTTGAAGTATTTGATTTTGCGCATTCAATCTTTGTTCCCCACATTATCATAACATCAAAACCATGAGCAACACCGAAATAATCTCGTACCTTTTCAACTGAATTTTCGTTAATTTTTTTCATGTCCCACCCTTCTGGTAAATTTGAAAGGTAAACAAAAAACATTTCAACCGCTCTCTGTGTTGGTCGAGCACATGATGATAAGAACCCTTTGGGTATCATCGTTTTTTTAATTTTTTCTTGAATCTGGTTCATTTGAATTTGGTTTAAGGTTTAACACCACAAATATAAGAATAAATGTATTACCTACAACCACTCACATAAAAAAAAAGTTATCCACAACAACCATCACACCTGGCCTGGTGTTCATTTTTGTCTGGAATTTCCCCCACCATAATAAAATAAGTGTCATACGCCCTTTTTCCAGATAAAATCACGAACAGCACCAGCAACAACCAGCAAAAATCAGAGCAACAAAAAACCCCCACCTTTCGGTGAGGGTTCTCGGAGTGAAAAACTTGTTCATTCACTTAACCCCACTCCTTTGATTAGTTTAATCAAGCGGCGTTTGAGTATCCTAATGATAAGATTTTTTTGGTTGTTAGTTTAACTTTTTGACCAATCATACCTCTAGCAATAGTAAATGCCGTAGACATTGCCTCATATGTATCTTTCGATGAGTTTGATTTTGCGCATTCAATCTTTATCCCCCACATTATCATGGTACTAAAACCATAATCAACACCGAAATAATCTCGTACTTTTTCAACTGAATCTTTGTTAAGTTTTTTAATAACCCATCCTTCTGGTAAATTTGAAAGGTAAACAAAAAACATTTCAACCGCTTTCTGTGTTGGTTGGTTACTTGATGATAGGAATCCTTTGGGTACCATCGTTTTTTTAATTTTTTCTTGAATCTGGTCCATTTGAATTTGGTTTAAGGTTTAAGACCACAAATATAAGACCGAATGTATTACCCACAACCATTCACATAAAAAAAATTCCACATAAATTTCACCTGTCGTCTCGGATTCAAATTTTGTCTGGATTTTCCCCTACTACAATAAGTGTCATACACCCTTTTTCCAGACAAAATCCCACCCGTTCCATCCCGTTCCTTCTCCGTATCTTCTAAAACAAAAAACCCCCACCATTTCTGATGAGGGTTTAATGTTCCACCATAAAGTTTCATTTCCACACGAAAACAAAACCTTTATTTTTTGGGGTGGGAACAAAAGTTAAGAATTTAATCTTACTTTTAACTTCCTCCAAACTTAAAGTGGTATTAACACTTTTTCCCGTTTGGTGGTCGATACCTAAAATCAATCCATTAGAACAAATAGGTTTAGTTACACCTTCAATTTCAAAATAAGTATTCACATAGTTTTCGGTGTTGAACCTCCAAGAATCGTCAACGTAAATATCTTCCGAATCGGAATACATCATAACGTCAATCATATCACAACGAAGGTGGTGAGAAATTTTTTGTGTTACATCGATTTCGGTAACACTACGTTCTACAACGTCAATCAAAATACCTCTTTTCATAATAAGGGTTTTAAGGGTGAATGAAAAATTGAACATACAAATATAATAAGAAATGTGTTACCCACAACCACCACCACAAAAAAGTTTTCCACAACAACCATCATACCTGTCGGTGATAAGAATTTTGTCTGGATTTCCCCCTACTACCATAATAAAATAAGTGTCATACGCCCTTTTCCAGATAAAATCCACCTGAACCCCAGCCGTAAGTATTCTCACTAAAAACAGAAAACCCCCACCATTTCTGATAGGGGTTCCCCGAACCTTCACTAAACCCAATTAAGATAACCCTTCTTAATTGATATTACAAATATACGAACAAAAAATCAAAATTTTATGAAATCTTTTCCAGATAAAATTGGGGGTTGCGTCGGAAGAGGAAGTTCTCCTTAAATAAAAAACCCCCACCTTTCGGTGAGGGTCTTGTTGTTTGACAAACAACTTTAATTGTTGGGTGATTCCACGATTTCGTATCGGTCTTCACCATCAACCAAACCAAGAGTTCTACCACTATCCCAACGGACATTGATAACACCACCACCAATGTGATAAATCGTACCCATTGAACCCTTTTCAATAGGGTTAGGGTCATTTTCCATTGAGATAAGACGAATTCTCTTTCCAATTAAATAATCTTTATTCATAATAAAGGGGTTTAAGGTTTAACATCACAAATATAATAAGAAATTCATTACCTACAACCATTGACACAAAATTATGGATAACTTTTTTTCAACCACCCCGTGTATCCTTGTGTTCATTTTTGTCTGGATTTTGCACCATCAATGTAATACGAATTTCCAGATAAAATTCCACCCCGACTGATGTCCCCCAAATTGGGAACAAAAAAAAGGGGACACTTTCGTATCCCCTTCGGTTTTCTTTTCGGTGTGTATTACTCCTTCACAATTTCATACCTCTTACCACCTACTGAAATTTCAAGTACATTGTCAAGGTTGGGAGTTATCGGTGTAACTACTCTATCCAAACCTTGTTTTTTGTTACTACTCTCAATGTCACTTATCCACTTCTCAAACAAGGTCTTATCTATTGAGTTACCTCTATACTCGTACTCGGTAGTACCTTTGATTTCGGGAAACCACTCCACCATAAGATAGGTTTTCGTTTCCGTATCGTTGTCGGTCAGTAATGACTTACTGATATGTTTTTTACCACTCGGACTTTCAACCTTAAAGGTGTTCGGGTCTTTACCCTCTTTGATAAGGTTGTTGTGTACTCTTTCCTCATAGTTAGTTACCAAACGATAGGTCTTGTTAGTTACCTTAAAAATCTCCTTGTAATAAGGGTTAATTTCGTTGGTGTCCTTTGTCTTTTTTAGAACATTACTAAAAAGAGTTCTCATCTTTACCCCTACAAAGGTGTTCGGGGTTTTTTCCTCAATATCCATAATGATACGGATAATTTCGGATTTCGTTACTTTTTTGATTTCTTCATTCATAATAAAAGGGTTTAAGGGTTAAATGAATACACAAATATAAGGATAAATGTATTACCTACAACCCCTGACACAAAAAAGTTTTCCACAAGTTATCCACACTTTGTAACAACGGGTGAATCACCTGTCAGGGGTTTGAAAATTTGTCTGGATTTTCCCTCACAACAACCTTGTTTTTCTTTGGTGTTGAAATTTGTCTGGAATTTCCCCCACCATAATAAGTGTAATACACCTCTACTTCTCCCAAGTCTCGGACTCAAATTTTGTCTGGATTTCCCCCACCACAATAAGTGTCATACACCCTTCGGTGAACCACCCGTCCCCTGTTTATTTTTGTCTGGAATTCTCACATTGTGGCAAGCGTCATACACCCTTTTTCCAGACAAAATGACGAACACCGGCATTTCCGATTTTAATCCCCACAAATAAAAATCCCCCTACCTTTCGGTAGGGGGTTTCATTGGGGTTTACACGAACCAACTTTGTAGGTTTCTCAACTTCTCATCCCTCTCCTTCCACACCAACTCTTCGTTTTCCTCATCCCACTCACACCTACTCTTTGGGTGATAAATTGGGGTAGTACCATCGTACACCATTACCATCTCTTCTTTCGGGTTGATTCCCAAAATTGAGTAGATAGTTTCCTCTTCCGAGGGTGTCAGGTCTTTTTCAAAGAAAGTCCCTTCATTACCGTGTGTTCCGTGTGGAACAAATGGGTGAACAAAAATGAATTTTGACATAATAAATTGGTTTAAGTGAATACAAATATAATAATAAAATCATTACCTACAACCCCTGACACAAAAAAGTTTTCCACAAGTTATCCACACTTTGTAACAACGGGTGAATCACCTGTCAGGGGTTTGAAAATTTGTCTGGAATGTATCCAATGTCATATAACACAAGTTTGTTTTTGTTACATCTAACCTGTCCCCACGGTGAATTTTGTCTGGATTTTGCACCACCAATGTAATACGAATTTCCAGATAAAATCGGGGAAGGATTACTATTGGTTTGATTTGGTCATAAATAATAATGTGTCGACCACATACTTGTCTTCTTCGGTTAAAGACGAATACCATTCATCACTGACTTCATATATATGAACACCACCATCTTTATCATATCCACCATTGATATACTTGGGGTATGTAAAAAATGTTTCAGTATCAACCACACTACCAACGGAATTGAGTTCTACTATCATAATAGGTTTAGTTAAAGTGAATACAAACATAAGAAGAAAATCATTACCTACAACCCCTGACACAAAATTGTGGATAACTTTTTTCCAACCACTCCGTGTGTCTCGGATTCAAATTTTGTCTGGATTGTATTCATTATTGTAACAACAAATACCCCTTTTTCCAGATAAAATCCACCTGAGGTCATCTCTTAGGTTTTCATTTACTACCAAACAAAAAACCCCCACCTTTCGGTGGGGGGTTATAAAATAATCTCACAATTCGGGTTTATATCGCTTCATCAACACAAGGTAATCACCAATTTCCTTATGAGAATACTCAACATTATTAATAACTGAACCACTATTTAGGTAATCACAAACAATTTTCGACATATCATCACCAAAAGATTCTGAAAAATCAACATCAGGTAAAATAACGTTCAATTTGTTTTCTCTAAACTTTTGGTAAATCATTTGTTCCACTTCGGGAGAATCTAAAACTTCTGAAATTACTTCCATGATTGAATCTACAACATTGTCGTAGTAAATTTCTTCTTCGGTAAATAAATTTTTTGTGTTCATTTTTAATTGGGTTTAGTTTAACGATACAAATATAAGAACAAAATCATTACCCACAACCATTGACATAAAAAAAATTTATCATCAACTTCTCGACATCTCCATGCATCAGGGAATTTTGTCTGGATTTCCCCCTACTACAATAAGTGTCATACACCCTTTTTCCAGACAAAATCACGAACGGCGTCGGAAGACGAGATACTCGTAAAATAAAAAACCCCCACCTTTTGGGTGAGGGTTTTAATTGGTTAAAGGATTTTTGTGGTTGGGTAGTTAGGGTCTTCTTTTCCGTGTTCGTCAAGGAAGTACTTGTATCGGGTGAACCATACAAGTTTACTCTTCTTTAAGTGGGGATACTCTCTTTCGGATTCTAAGAGAGTGAATCCACATTCGGGACACTCAATTAATTCACCTTCATGGGTGGGGTCAGAGACCTCCACTATGGGGTACTCGTTACATACTAAACATTGTATTTTCATTGGTTTGGGGTTAAATGAATATACAAATATAATAAGAAATTCATTACCTACAACCATTGACACAAAATTATGGATAACTTTTTTCCGAACACCCCGTAAGTCTCGTGTCGATTTTTGTCTGGATTGTATTCATTATTGTAACAACAAATACCCCTTTTTCCAGATAAAATTTCACCAGTCAGACCAGTTCCGTTTCCAATCTCCACAAACAAAAAACCCCCACCTTTCGGTGAGGGTTTCTTGATAAGAAAAGTTAATTACAACCTTTTCTTACAATCAAGGATTTTACCATAAAGAGTCCAATTCACTCTCCATTCCGACTTCACTTCCGAGTGTTCAATAGGAACGACTTTGGTACATTCTTTACGAATGTGTAATAACCACTCACAAAAAGAAAGAGGTTGATGAGAATATGTTATCATAATTGGTTTGGTTTAACGATACAAATATAAGAATAAATGTATTACCCACAACCATTGTCATAAAAAAAAGTTATACACAACAACCATCATACCTGTCGGTGATTTGAAAATTGTCTGGATTTCCGTAACATAATAAGTGTCATACACCTTTTTCCAGATAAAATCTGGGGTCGGACTCCGGTTTTGTTCAAGATTTACACTCTTGAAATACCAGATAAAATTTTCCTACCGGGGTGTCCTAAGTTTACCATAAAACAAAAAACCCCCGAACAATTAAGTCCGAGGGTTTCGTTTTTGTTGAACTACTTTTACAATAGTTTTAGTAGTTCCGATTTTGCGGTTTCGGTAATTTCTTTACTAACTCCCCCAATATGAAATGTAATTTGTTCATCATCTCCAATTGGTAGATATTCTTTCCAATCGTAAATTGTGAATACATCACCATTGACTTCTAATGTAAAGTCATAGTTAGTTTTATCCTCCCCATCGTTTTGTGAATGATAAGAACGGGGAAACAATAATTTCAATTTACCAACATTTGTGGTAATTGTGGTTCCGTGGAATGAGGTCCCACTTGGACTTTTAGTTGTGTGACTAATCATAAGAATTGGGTTTAAGGTTTAACAATACAAATATAAGAACAAATGTATTACCTACAACCCTTGACACAATTTTTTTTTCACCAATATCTCACCTGTCGTCCCCGTGTTCATTTTTGTCTGGAATTTCCTCCACCACACCATAATAAGTGTCATACACCTTTTTCCAGATAAAATTCACCTGAACCCATCTGTGTTCGTTTTGAGGGGAAAATAAAAAACCCCCACCATTTCTGATGAGGGTTTGAGAAATTGTGAGGTGAATTTAATCCATTAAGGATAAAACTCTTTTGATAAGTTTCTTTTTAGCAATATCATTGACCGACTTACTCTTTTTCCAATTAGGATAATTTTCAACCTTACCAATGTTTACCGCGATGTCCTTTGTTTCGTTAATACCCGTAACAATAGTGGTACGAGCCAATATATATCCCACACCAGTGGGTTTATGAATATTAACCAACAATCTAAAAGTGGGGTTTTTTACATAATCATCTTGATACTTCTTTACCAACCCGTCTACCATTGTCCTAAATTCTTTGGATTCGTGATAAAATTCGTCTACTTTCTTGGTAAAATCTTTCTTGAATTGAGTAATCATAATTGGTTTGGTTTAATGATACAAATATAAGGATAAATGTATTACCAACAACCACTCACACAATTTTTTTTTCACCAATATCTCACCTGTCGTCTCCGTGTTTATTTTGTCTGGAATGTATTGATTATTGTAACAATATACAGACACCTTTTTTCCAGATAAAATTCACCTGAACCCATCTGTGTTCGTTTTGGGGGGAAAATAAAAAACCCCCACCTTTCGGTGAGGGTTTCTAATACAACAAAACAATTACAAATAATTTAACCTACAAAAGTCAACGAGATTCTCAAAGGGTATTTTACCATATTTTACGGAAGAATAATACCCCTGTGTTTTGTATCCATTCATCCATTTATCGAGGGCTTTACAACATTCTATGTGAGATTTGTAGTAAGGAACCTCTCTTTCGATTGTGAAACCATCAGGAGATAGGATTTCAATTTTCCATTTTTTCATAAGAATTTGGTTTAAGGTTTAACAATACAAATATAAGAATAAATGTATTACCCACAACCATTGTCATAAAAAAAAGTTATCCACACTTTGTAACAACGGGTGATTCGTAACAACGGGTGAACCACCCGTGAGGGGTTTTGAAATTTGTCTGGATTTCAGAAAATAAAAACCCCAATAATAACACCTGAGTGCCAAATTTTTGTCTGGAATTTCCCCCACCATAATAAGTGTCATATACCTTTTTCCAGATAAAATTCACCTGAACCCATCTTGTTCGTTTTGGGGGGAAAATAAAAAACCCCCACCATTTCTGATGAGGGTCTTTGAGGATTCGTGAAATAGACCTATATCCTTGTGGGTCTACTTTTTCTTGATACCAATTCTTTCCGTATCATAACCAATAACGAAATTGACAACATTACCATAAGGGTAATAATCAAACCGATGATAAACCGAGATTCCTCTATGTGATAGAAGAGTATCGAACCGAAGATAATTACCATCAAATTCAAAACGAGGTTTCCGATAAGGTGTTTCATAATAAAAAGGTTTAAGGGTTAAATGAACACACAAATATAAGGATAAAATCATTACCCACAACCATTGACACAATTTTTTTTAGAAATATTTTCTGACCTGTCGGTGATAAGAAATTTATCTGGATTTCCCCCTACCACAATAAGAGTCATATATCTTTTTCCAGATAAAATTCAACCAGTCAGACTGGTCAGACATTAGGGTTACTCGTTTGAAATTCCAGATAAATTTCCGACGGGGGATACCACAAGATTTCCCACAAATAAAAAACCCCCACCTTTCGGTGAGGGTTTCCAATGACCAATTAGATAACATTACTTACCATATGTCCAACCATTGAGTTCCTACATTAGGATTTCTTCCTGATAGGTGTGGGAATCCGACATCACAAAAGTATCCGTATGAGCCTCTACAAAGTATTCAGACCACACCTGACGGGATTCCTGATAGAGTTTCTTTAACTCTAAAGGGGTGGAATACTCAATCTCATAGGAGATTACAACCTCATAGTTCGCGGGGGAAATGACCTTAAAAATGGACTTTTTCATAATAAATTGGGTTTAGTTTAACACCACAAATATAATAAGAAATTCATTACCTACAACCCTTGACATAAAATTGTGAATAACTTTTTTCCGACCACCCCGTGGGTCTCGGAAATTTGTCTGGAATGTATTCATTGTTGTAA
>Ga0194121_10010786_pt1 | contig 11021 bp, 12 predicted proteins | sample TA2MahCa50mmetaG_FD_148609 | JGI IMG/M metagenome (GOLD analysis project Ga0194121, IMG submission 148609) | Freshwater microbial communities from Lake Tanganyika, Tanzania - TA2015020 Mahale Deep Cast 50m | ecosystem: Environmental > Aquatic > Freshwater > Lake | place: Tanzania: Lake...
AGACCGTTTACTTCGGCGTGTTCCCTATTCCCGACTTGCTGGCGAAGAACAAGGAACTGGCGGAATCGCTCAAGGAACTCCATGAGATTCTGAACATCGTATTGTGGCTGCTGCTGCTTGCGCATGTGGCGGCAGCCCTCAAGCACCACTACGTCGACCGCGATGCGGTGTTGTATCGCATGCTTCCCCTGGCCAAGGATCCTACTGGAGCAAAATAGATGAAAGCAGTACTGTGGTTGTGTGGATTGTTCTGGTCGGTGGTGGCATCGAGCGCGCCGGTCACCGTCGTGGACCACGCCAAGAGCGAGATCAAGTTTGTCTCCAAACAGATGAACGTGCCGGTCGAGGGCGACTTCAAAAAATTCCAAGTTCAATTCGTGTTCGATCCGGATAAGCTTGCCTCGAGCAAAGCCAGTATCAATGTGGAGATGGCCAGCATTGATACGGGTAGTTCAGAGGGCGACGCCGAAGTTCAGCGCAAGCCCTGGTTCAATACCAAAGAGCATCCCAGGGCAACGTTTCAGTCCAGTTCCGTCAAGGCCTTGGGCGGTGGCAAGTATGAGGTCGGTGGCAAGCTGATGATCAAGGGCCGCAGCAAAGATGTGGCGGTGCCGTTTACCGCCCGCAAGGTGACGGACGGCACGCTGCTGGAGGGCGCGTTTTCCATGAACCGGAAGGATTTCGGCATTGGGGAAGGCGCCTGGGACGATCCGGAAACCGTCGCCTACGAAGTGCAGATCAAGTTTAAATTCCTGGGCAAGTCGAAGTAATAGCAACAACTATTGAACGAGAGGAGATATCCATGAAGAAGCTGGTCGCCGCGAGTATCGCGGCCTTGATTTGTGGCAGTGCTTTCGCCGCCGACAGTTACTCTGTGGACTCACGCCATACCTTCCCCAGTTTCGAGGTGAATCACCTGGGGTTCTCGACGCAGCGGGGCCGCTTCAACGTCACCAGCGGCAAAATCGTATTGGATCGCAAGGCCAAGTCAGGTTCGGTGGAAGTCTCTATCGACACGGCTTCGATTGATACCGGGCTCGATAAGCTCGAAGAGCACCTGCGGGGCGCGGACTTTTTCAATACATCTGTCCATCCCAAGATTACCTTCAAGTCGTCGGCTCTAACTTTCAACGGTGACGCGTTGACCAAAGTCACGGGCAACATCACGATGTTGGGAGTCAGCAAGCCCCTTACTTTGAACGCGACGCACTTTCGCTGCGGCACGCATCCTATGCTCAAGCGAGAAGTCTGTGGGGCAAACCTTTCCGGCTCCCTCCAGCGCTCGGATTTCGGCATGAAGTACGGACTGCCTGCGGTAGGCGATGAAATCCGGCTTCTAATTCAGGTCGAAGCCATCAACGACGCCGCGCCAGCCGCTGCGTCTCAGTAGCAGGCTCCACAGAACGTGCCACCTCGTAGCGAGCCGGAGGGTCAGCGTCCGCCCCCTAATCAGCAGCGAAATTGAGTTGGGTTGTTGGGTGAGCTACAGAGGGGGCGCAAGCCCCCTTTTTCGTTGTACTTCAAGAATCGTCCTATCGCGCGTCAGAGAACCGCTGAACGCGGCCGAGAGTACCTTTGGCTAGACTGCGGCTTTTTGTTGGCCTCGTCTCATGTCGCTCGCCGTCGTGTTCAGCCGTGCTCTCGCCGGGATGGAAGCGCCTCTAGTCACAGTTGAAGTCCATCTTGCCAATGGCTTGCCCAGCTTCACCATCGTGGGCCTACCTGAGACGGCAGTACGTGAAGCCAAGGATCGGGTGCGTGCGGCTATTCAGAACGCGCACTTCGACTTCCCCAACCGGCGCATCACAGTCAACCTGGCACCCGCCGATCTGCCCAAGGAGGGAGGGCGGTTCGATTTGCCTATGGCTGTAGGCATCCTGGCGGCCTCGGGACAGATTCCGCAAGACAGATTGCCGCAATATGAGCTGGCAGGCGAACTGGCCCTGACTGGTGCGTTGCGGCCCATCGCCGGCGCGCTGGCGACCACACTAGGCGCGAAGCGGGTCGGACGGAAGTTCATACTTCCCGTTCTGTCCGCACAGGAAGACGCGTTGGTGGACGCTGCCAATGTACCGAGCGCGGACACGCTGTTAGCGGTGTGTGCGCACTTAACGGGCCGTGAGACTCTTGCACCCGCGTCTCGACTCGACGTACTGCCACGGGGACAGGCACCAGATCTTGCTGACGTAAGGGGTCAACATCAGGGACGCCGGGCACTCGAGGTCGCCGCCAGTGGCGGCCACAGCCTGCTGATGCGAGGGCCACCGGGAACAGGGAAGAGTATGCTCGCCGAGCGCCTCCCGGGAATACTTCCACCCATGTCCGAGGACGAAGCCTTGACCAGTGCGGCATTGCACTCCCTGACCGCGTCAGGATTTCGGCCCGGGTGCTGGCGCCGTCGCCCGTTTCGGACTCCGCACCATACCGCCTCTGCCGTAGCGCTCGTGGGCGGCGGCAGCCAACCGAGACCGGGCGAGATCTCGCTGGCGACACATGGTGTGTTGTTTCTGGATGAGTTGCCGGAGTTCGATCGTAAGGTGCTGGAGGTGCTGCGTGAGCCGCTGGAATCCGGGCGAATCACCATATCACGCGCGGCCCGGCAGGTCGATTTCCCAGCCAGCTTTCAGTTGGTGGCAGCCATGAATCCCTGCCCCTGCGGTTACCTGGGGCACTACTCCGGCCGCTGTAGCTGTACAAGCGCCCGGGTGGCTCGTTATCAGCGAAAGATCTCCGGTCCTTTTCTGGACAGGATTGACCTTGTAATTGAAATGCCGGCGGTGCCGGCATTGGAGTTGACCCAAGCTTGCGCTACCGAGGCCAGCGCGACGGTCGCGGCGCGGGTGATGCAAGCGCGTGAAATTCAACTGTCCCGCCAAGGCAAGGCCAACGCCCTTTTGAGCCCAGCCGAGCTCGACCTCTCCGCTGGTGTCGATGACGAGGCGCTCTCGCTGCTGAGCAACATAGTGAGCCAGTTCGGCCTGTCGGCGCGCGGATACTTCCGCACTCTCAAGGTTGCACGCACACTGGCGGATCTTGAGGCGAAGAATCGCATTGGACTTGCACACATCTCGGAAGCCGTGCGATACCGACGAGGTACGCCGCAGTAACTCGGTCTACCGCAGGGCTGAGTATGTCTCGGCACCAGTGGGGGTGATAAATCCCCTTTGGAAGCTGCAACGAATCTTCCAGAAAAAAGACTCGATAAGGCTCGGGGTCGGTTGATCTTGCGCAAGGATGACTCTATAGTTCATCCATGGAAAGTGAACTCAACCATCTCGAAGGCAAGATCACTCAACTCATCCAACTATGCCAACGTCTCCGCAACGACAACCACGAGCTACGCCAGAAGGCAGCACGGCTGGAGAGCGAGAACTCGCAACTCAGCGAGAAGATCACCTCGGCGAAGGATCGGCTGGAACGGATCCTAAGTCAGATTCCCGAGGAAGAGTGACGGCGAGTGGTATAGACGTCGAGATACTGGGCCGCAGCTTCCGGGTCAATTGTGCTGACGACCAGAAAGAGAGTCTACTCAAGGCCGTGGATTACCTGGATTCGAAGATGTTAGAGATCCGCGCTGAAGGCAAGGTGATCGGCAACGAACGAATCGCCATCATGGCGGCACTCAATATCGCCCATGAGTATTTGTCCACTCGCGTCGCCAGTGGCCTGGAGATTGGAGATTTCCGCAGTAGAATGAAGTCCATGGCATCCAGCATCGATGCTGCCATGGCTGCCCAGGAAGACCTGTTCGACTAAAGGTCTTTCGCGGCGCGACGATCACAAGAGTCGCCCCCTGCGGTGTTCGCCTAGGTCTAAGTGCTTTGAACCAATATCGGTAACTCGGTTGCGGCCCAATGTGGTGCTAGTGTGCGCGTCCTTCGTCGGATGTGCCTGAGGCGCCCGGAAAGCGACCATTCTTGAGCGTAGGTTCAAGAGGCTCGGCCTGACGGCATTTGTGGGGGGCACCATTTTTCACCCGGTTTCAGTTGGCAGTCGCTCTGGCTGCCGCCTTCGAACGATGTAACAATGAAGTACTGGTTAATGAAATCGGAACCGGACGAGTTCAGCATCGACGACCTTGCCGCTGCACCCGCGAGTCGGGCGCCCTGGACCGGCATCCGAAATTACCAGGCGCGCAACTTCATGCGGGACGACATGCGCGTGGGTGATCAGGCCTTCTTCTACAACTCCAGCTGTCCGGAGCCGGGTATCGTCGGAATTATGCGGGTCTGCCGGACCGCCTACGCGGACGCCACCCAGTTTGATGCACGCAGCGAGTACTTCGACCCGAAAGCCACACGCGACGCTCCCCGGTGGCTTCACGTGGATGTGGCATTTGTCCGCAAGATGCGTTGGATCGGACTGGCAGAGCTTCGCCAGCATCAAGTCCTCGCCGACATGCGCCTTCTGCAGCGTGGAAACCGCTTGTCCATCACACCTGTTTCGGCGAAACACTGGAAGCTTATTCTGCGGATGGAATAGCTCAAAGTGGGGGTTTGTTCAGCTTGCGTTTTCCCTTGGCGTAGTCGCTGTCCTCCCAAACTAGCCACTGGCCGTCCTGAACCACGAATTTTGTGATCACTGGCACGGTGTTCTGGCCGTAGTCGTCGAAGGTGATGGGTCCGACAATCGACTGGTGGTCCTTGGTCCGGTTGAGCTCGCTGCGTACTTTGCGGCGCTGAGGGCCGACGCGCTCAACCACATCCATGATCAATGCGGTGGCGACATAGGCAAACGGGCCATAAGCCTCGGCAGGATCCGAGTATTTCTGCTTGGCGTACTGCTCCATGAAGAACCGCCCGCCAGGAAGCTTTTCGGCCGGGGCCCCTTCGCGAAATGCCAGCGTTCCCTCCGAGGCTTTCCCCAGCCCCTCAATGTACGCATCGGACAAGATGCCTGAGGTCCCCTGAAACTGCGCTTTCAGTCCCAGTTTCTCCATTTGTGTGCGAATGCGCACACCCAGCGGTGTAATTCCACCGAAATACAACACCTCGGGTTTCAGCTCCTTGATCTTGGTGAGCTCGGCTGTGAAGTCCTGCTGTTCGGCGGTTACGCCAAAACTGCCCACAATCTGTCCGCCAGCCTTGGCCAAGGCCTCACCAAAATACTTGAAATGCCCTTTCCCGTAGTCGGTGGTGTCGTGGATGATGGCCCAGCGCCGGTAGCCCTGCGACGCCATGAATTTAGCGGCGACGTCGTTCTGGTTGATCATGGTGCCGTTGACGCGATGCACCTCCTCGTACTTGTTGCCGTAGGTGATATCCGGCAGAACCGCACCCCAAACGATCACCGGCAGGCCGAACTTGTGATAGATGTCCACCGCGCCCATCGCCACCGTCGAGCAGTAGTGTGTGACCCCGGCCACAATCGCCTTGTCGGCCGCCACTTTGGTGGCGACCTGTACGCCGATATTGGGCTTGCACTCGTCATCCAGTGCCACGAGCTCATAGGTGTATTTGCTCTTTGGGTCGGCGTTGCGCAACTTCACTGCCAGATCAGCGGAGTTTCTGCCGCCCAGACCATTGGCACTCACGCCGCCGGTCAGGGGTCCGATGAATGCGATCTTGACGACTTCCTTGGCGGAAACACCGGCGCTTGAAAGCGTGACTGCCGCAAGCAGAGTCAGTGGGACTAAGAGGCCACGGGTCAATTGAGTTCTCCGGAAATAGGTTTCACTGGCGGAAGCAAAGATGGACAAGAGCGAAGGAAAGTATACGCATGGGCCAAAAAAACAAAAAGCGGCCGAAGCCGCTTTCCCAACCCCTGAGGGATATTGTTTTTCGCTATTACTTGGATTTATCCGGTCTCGCGCGGTGAACCTACGATTTCTTTCTGAGTTTGCGGATAGCAGCCAGCTGGGCAGCGAGGGTCGCCAACTCCGCTTCGACCGCGGCTACTTCCTGGGCGCCCTGTGCCTTGGACTTCGCTTCTTCGGCACGGCGGATGGCTTCATTGGCCTTGGCTTCGTCCAGGTCGTGGCCTCGGATGGCCGTGTCAGCCAAGACGGTGACGACCTTGGGTTGCACCTCGAGTATGCCTCCGGCCACAAAGATCAACTCCTCTTCGCCACCGTTCGCCGGTTTGATCCGAACAGAGCCCGGCTTGATGCGGGTGATCAGCGGCGTATGACGCGGGTAGATGCCAAGCTCGCCACTTTCGCCGGGCAGCACCACGAACTCGGCTTCGCCGGAGTAGATGGCCTGTTCCGCGCTGACTACGTCCACTTGTAGGGTATTTGCCATGGGAGGTCTTCCGTGGGATCGCTGGCTCGGTTGAGCCGGCGGTCACGCCGATTACTGGAGTTTCTTCGCCTTTTCGAAGGCTTCTTCAATGGCACCGACCATATAGAAGGCTTGCTCGGGCAAGGCATCACATTCGCCGTTCACGATCATCTTAAAGCCGTTGATGGTGTCCTTGAGCGGCACGATCTTGCCAGGTGAACCCGTGAACACTTCCGCCACGTTGAAAGGTTGCGACAGAAAGCGCTGAATTTTGCGGGCACGGGACACGGCCAGCTTGTCTTCCGGCGACAACTCGTCCATGCCGAGAATTGCGATGATGTCGCGCAATTCCTTGTAGCGTTGCAGTACGGCCTGCACGGCGCGGGTGGTGTTGTAGTGATCTTCGCCAATGACGTATGGATCCAACTGACGCGAGGTGGAGTCAAGCGGATCCACCGCGGGATAAATACCAAGCGATGCGATATCACGGGACAGCACCACGGTGGCGTCCAGGTGGCCGAAAGTGGTGGCAGGTGACGGATCGGTCAAGTCATCGGCCGGCACGTACACGGCCTGAATCGAGGTGATGGACCCCACCTTGGTGGAGGTGATGCGCTCTTGCAGGCGGCCCATCTCTTCGGCCAGGGTAGGCTGGTAGCCCACCGCGGAAGGCATACGGCCCAGCAACGCCGACACTTCGGTACCTGCCAAAGTGTAACGATAGATGTTGTCGATGAATAGCAGAATATCGCGGCCCTCATCACGGAATTTTTCCGCCATCGTCAGACCGGTCAAAGCGACACGCAGACGGTTGCCAGGGGGCTCGTTCATCTGACCAAACACCATGGCCACCTTGTCCAGCACTTTGGACTCTTCCATCTCGTGATAGAAGTCGTTGCCTTCGCGGGTTCGTTCACCCACGCCCGCGAATACAGAGTAACCGCCGTAGGACTTGGCGATGTTGTTGATCAACTCCATCATGTTTACGGTCTTGCCTACACCGGCGCCGCCGAACAATCCGATCTTGCCGCCTTTGGCAAATGGACAAATCAAGTCGATCACCTTGATACCGGTGGGCAACAACTCTACGGACGGAGACAGCTCGTCGAACTTGGGCGCGGGTTGATGGATGGCGCGGCGCTCTTCAGTGCCAATGGGACCGGCTTCGTCGATGGGACGACCCAGCACATCCATGATGCGGCCCAACGTGGCGGTCCCTACGGGCACGGAGATCGGCGCCTTGGTGTTTCGCACCTTCATGCCGCGGCGCAGTCCGTCAGAGGACCCCAGCGCGATGGTCCGCACCACGCCGTCGCCCAGCTGCTGCTCGACTTCGAAGGTCAAACCCTTCTCGGCCAGCGGATTGCTGCCATCTTCCACCAGCGTGAGAGCGTCGTACACCCGAGGCATCTGGTCGCGGGGAAATTCAATATCGGTCACCGCGCCGATGCATTGGACGATGGTTCCTTGATCTTGTGCCATAGCGGTACCCTTATGGATTCAATTCAAATTCTGTTCAGTCAGCGCGCTACACCGCGGCAGCGCCGCCGACGATTTCCGCCAACTCTTTGGTAATGCTGGCCTGCCGCGTCTTGTTGTAGACGAGTGTGAGTTCATCAATCACGGTGCCGGCGTTGTCCGACGCCGCTTTCATTGCCACCATACGGGCCGACTGCTCCGAAGCCATGTTCTCCGACAAGGCCTGGTAGATGATGGTCTCGACATACCGGGTCAACGCCTGATCAAGCACCAGCTTGGCGTCAGGCTCGTAGAGGTAGTCCCAGTTGCCCTCTGGCGATCCCAGGCGGTCACCGGACAAGGGGAGCAACTGCTCCATCACCGGTTCCTGCTTCATGGTGTTGACGAATCTGGTGTAGAAGATCAGCACGCGATCAAAGCGGTCTTGTATGTAACCGTCGAGCATGACTTTCACCGCGCCGATGAGTTTTTCCATCTGCGGGCGATCACCCAAGGTCACGACATGGGACACGATGTTGGCCCCCAGACGCTGCATGAAACCCATGCCCTTGTTGCCAATACAGCAAACATCGATTTCTTCGCCCTGGGACTCCCACTCCTTGTACTGATTGAGTGCGAGACGCAAGACGTTGGTGTTCAAGCCGCCACAGAGTCCCTTGTCGGTGGTGACGACGATGATCCCCACGCGTTTGACCGAGTCCCGCTCCACCAGAAAGGGGTGACGATATTCGGGGTTGGCGTGGGAGATATGGGCCGCCACATTGCGAATCTTCTCAGCATAGGGCCGGCCGGCGCGCATGCGTTCCTGTGCTTTGCGCATCTTGGACGCCGCCACCATTTCCATGGCCTTGGTGATCTTGCGCGTGTTTTGCACGCTCTTGATCTTGGTCCGTATCTCTTTCGAACTCGGCATGTTGGTTTCTCGCGTAAGGACGGCTTAGAACGAGCCGTTCTTTTTCCAGTCCTTGACGGCCTCGTGTAGAGTTTTTTCGTCATCCGCATTGAGATCCTTGGTGGACTCAATGCGGTTGACCAGATCGGCGTACTTGCTCTTGCAGTACTCGCGCAGTGAACGTTCGGCGGACAGTGCTTTTTTCACATCTACGTCATCGAAATAGCTGTTGTTCACAGCGAACAGGGTCAGCGCCATTTCCCACACAGCCATCGGTTGATACTGGGGCTGCTTCATGAGTTCGGTGACCAGACGGCCGCGTTCGAGCTGTTTGCGAGTGGCATCGTCGAGGTCAGAAGCAAACTGGGCGAAGGCCGCCAGTTCGCGGTACTGCGCCAGAGCCAGACGCACGCCACCGCCCAGCTTCTTGATGACCTTGGTCTGCGCGGCACCGCCCACGCGGGAGACGGAAATACCGGCGTTGATGGCGGGACGGATACCGGCGTTGAACAGGTCGGTTTCCAGAAATATCTGTCCGTCGGTAATGGAAATCACGTTGGTGGGCACGAAGGCCGAGACGTCACCGGCCTGGGTTTCAATGACGGGTAGCGCCGTCAGCGACCCGGTCTTGCCCTTTACTTCACCGTTGGTATAGCGCTCGACCCAGGCTTCATTGACGCGGGCGGCACGCTCAAGCAAGCGGCTATGCAGGTAGAACACGTCGCCAGGATAGGCTTCACGGCCAGGAGGGCGACGCAACAGCAGCGACACTTGACGATAGGCCCAGGCCTGTTTGGTCAAGTCATCATAGATGATCAGGGCGTCCTGGCCGCGATCGCGGAAGTACTCGCCCATAGTACAGCCCGAGTAGGGCGCGATGTACTGCATGGCGGCGGACTCGGACGCGGTCGACGCCACCACGATGGTGTACGCCATGGCGCCGTGCTCTTCAAGCTTGCGCACCACGTTGGCCACCGTCGAGGCCTTTTGACCGACGGCGACGTAGATACAGATGAGGTCCTTGCCCTTCTGATTGATGATAGTGTCGATCGCGACAGCGGTCTTGCCCGTCTGGCGATCACCAATGATCAACTCGCGCTGTCCGCGACCCACGGGCACCATCGCATCGATGGACTTGAGTCCCGTTTGCACCGGTTGCGATACGGACTTACGCCAAATCACACCAGGGGCGACTTTCTCGATTACGTCAGTGGACTTGGCGTTGATCGGGCCTTTGCCGTCGATAGGCTGACCCAGTGAATTGACGACACGACCGATCAGTTCTGGACCGACCGGCACTGAGAGAATCTGTCCGGTGCACTTGACGGTATCACCTTCCGAGACGTGCTCGTAGGAGCCCAGCACCACCGCACCGACAGAGTCGCGCTCGAGGTTCAAGGCCATGCCGTAGGTGTTGCCGGGAAACTCCAGCATCTCGCCTTGCATGACATCTGAGAGGCCATGGATGCGGCAGATACCGTCGGTAACCGAGACGATGGTCCCTTGCGTTCGCACATCCGCCGACAGCGCCAGATTCTGGATCTTGCTGCGGATCAGATCGCTGATCTCGGAGGGTTTCAGCTGTTGCATGGTGATTTCCTTGTTTCGTTCCTGCGGATTCTTAGGACTTGAGTGCGGTCGCCATGGCCATGAGCTTGCCACGGACCGTACCGTCGATGACTTCGTCGCCGATGTTCACACGCACTCCCCCGATCAGTTCGGGATCGACCGACAGCTTCGCTTGCACTTTGCGTTTGAAGCGTGCCTCGAGATCTTGCACCAGCGTCCGGGTCTGGCCATCGTCCAAGGGAAATGCGGAGGTGATGTGAGCTTCCACCTGGCCCTCGCTATCACGCTTGAGGCCATCGAAGATCTCCTTGATCTGAGGCAAAAGCTGCAGCCGCCGATTCTCGATCAGCACACGCACCAGGTTCTGAGACTCGCCGTTCATGGCCTCGCCGCATGAAGCGGCAAACACGCCGTAGAGTTGTTCTGCGGCGATGTTCGGATTGCCAATGGCTTCCTGCATGGCGGGATCCGCCGCCACCTGGGACAAGCGATCCAGTCGTGGGGCCCATTCATTGAGCTTGCCGGACGCGTGCGCCAGATCGAAGACGGCTTCGGCGTAGGGGCGAGCGATAGTGATGTTCTCGGCCATGGATGCTTAGCGGATTTCCTGGCGCAACTGGGTCAACAGATCGGCGTGTGCCTGGGCGTTGACTTCGCGACGCAGAATTTTCTCGGCACCGCTGACCACCAGGGTGGCAACCTGCTCGCGCAATTGCTCCTTGGCGCGGGAAATCTGCTGCTCGATTTCGGACTGGGCGGCGGCTTTTTCGCGATTGCCTTCGTCGCGCGCAGCCAGCTTGGCTTCTTCAACCATTTGTGCGGCGCGCTTCTCGGCGGCACCAATGATTTCGGCGGCGCGA
>Ga0194121_10010789_pt1 | contig 11019 bp, 10 predicted proteins | sample TA2MahCa50mmetaG_FD_148609 | JGI IMG/M metagenome (GOLD analysis project Ga0194121, IMG submission 148609) | Freshwater microbial communities from Lake Tanganyika, Tanzania - TA2015020 Mahale Deep Cast 50m | ecosystem: Environmental > Aquatic > Freshwater > Lake | place: Tanzania: Lake...
GCAGCACTGCCAGCGCTGCGCGCACGTCCTCGCCCGACGGCAAGCCGGCGATGCGCGTCTCGCCTCGGGCGAGGCTCGCGAGCACGAGCGCGCGCTGGGCGATCGACTTCGATCCACTGGCGCGAAACTCGCCGCGCACACAGCCCCGCGGCGCGAGCCCGCGCAGGCGCAACTCGCCCCTTTCCTCGGCACTCGCAGCAAGCTTGGCAGGCTCCACGCCGCGCGATTGTAGCCCGCGAGAGCGGCGGGCATACTCGCGCCCCGCGGCCGCAGGACCGACCGTCCCCCATGACCAAGACCCAAGCGATCTACCTCGGTCGCGAGCGTTCGATCCCCGGTGTCATCTGGCTCGCCAGCGGCAAGGTGCGCGACATCTACGCCGTCGACGCTGAGCACCTCCTGTTCGTCACCTCGGACCGCATGTCGGCCTTCGATGTGATCATGAACGAGGGCGTGCCGTTCAAGGGCGCCGTGCTGACGATGCTCGCGGCGCACTGGTTCGAGAAGACGCGCGACATCGTGCCGAATCACCTCGTCAGCACCTCCGTCGACGATGTCGAAGGGCTGAGCGAGGAATGGCGCGAGCGCCTGCAGGGACGCGTCATGCTCGTCCGCCGCGCGCAGCCGACGCCGGTCGAGTGGGTCGTGCGCGGCTACCTCGCGGGCTCGGGCCTCAAGGAGTACCAGCGCTCGCGCAGCGTGTGCGGGATCGCGCTGCCGGAAGGGCTCGTGCTCGCGTCGAAGCTGCCGAGGCCGATCCTGACGCCGACGACGAAGGAAGATGCGCACGACTTGCCGCTCACGCCCGACGAAGCGCGCGCGAAGGTCGGGCCCGAGCTCTACGAGGCCGCCGAGCGCGCGTCGCTCGCGCTCTTCGCGCGCGCGGGCGAGGTGCTCGCCGCGCAGGGCATCCTGCTCGCCGACACCAAGTTCGAGTTCGGCCTGCGCCACGGCAAGCTGCTCCTGATCGACGAGGCGCTCACGCCGGATTCCTCGCGCTTTTGGCCGGCCGTGTCGTGGAAGCCCGGCAGCAACCCGCCGAGCTACGACAAGCAGTACTTGCGCGACTGGCTCGAGACGCTCGACTGGAACAAGCAGTACCCGCCGCCGACCCTCACCAGCGCGGTGATCGAGCGCACGGTCGAGAAATACCTCGAAATCTGCCGCAAGGTCACCGGACGCGTTCCCGCGGGCGCGGCCTGAAACAGAGCCGCATCCCCAACCATGCCCGTCGCGACGATTCTCTGGGAAGGTGGCCGTCCGGGCCATGTGCGCCTGATCGATCAGACCCGCTTGCCCCTCGAGTGCGTGGTGCTCGACGTGCGCACGGTCGAAGAGATGTTCGCTTGCATCCGCAGGCTCGCTGTGCGCGGCGCGCCTGCGATCGGCGTCGCCGCGGCCTTCGGGCTCCTGCTCGGGGTGCAGCACCTCGACGAGCGCGACCGCGAGGACACGCTCGGCCGCGTGCGCGAAATGGCCGCCTACTTGGCCAAGTCGCGCCCCACGGCGGTCAACCTCTTCTGGGCGCTCGAACGCATGGCGGCGCGCGCGACGCGCGACTACGGCACGGGCGCTGGGATCATCGACGGTTTGTTCGCGGAGGCGCGCGCGATCTTCGAGGAAGACAAGGCCATTTGCCGCCGCATCGGCGCGGTCGGTGCGGAACTCCTGAAGGACGGCTGCACCGTGCTCACCCACTGCAACGCCGGCGGGCTCGCCACGGTCGACTACGGCACCGCGCTCGCACCCGTGTATGTCGCCAAGGATCAGGGCAAGACGATCCGCGTGTTCGCGGACGAGACGCGGCCGCTGCTGCAGGGCGCGCGGCTCACGGCGTGGGAGCTGCACCGCTCGGGCATCGATGTCACGCTGATCGCCGACAACATGGCGGCGCGCGTGATGTTCGAGGGCCGCATCGACGCGGTGCTCGTCGGCGCGGATCGCATCGCGCGCAACGGCGATGTGGCCAACAAGATCGGGACCTACGGCGTGGCGGTGCTCGCGCGCGAGCACGGGATTCCCTTCTATGTCTGCGCACCGCTCTCGACCTTCGACGCGCGCATGGCGACCGGCGCCGAGATTCCGATCGAGGAGCGCGGGGCGGAAGAAATTGCCTGCGGCTTCGGCCAGCGCACCGCGCCCGAGGGCGTGCGCATCTACAACCCGGCCTTCGACATTACGCCCGCGCGGCTGGTCACGGGCATCGTGACGGAGGTCGGGCTGATCGAGGGGCCCAATCCCCAGTCCGTCGAGGCCGCGCTGCGCCGCGGCGGCGTGCTCTGAGCCGTGGCTCGAGCGCGCGTTTTTTTTCGCTTCTCGGTTCAGCCGCCGCCCAGCGAAGGGCCGATACAGACGGGCCATGCGCGAGCCCACCAAGCCGAGCAAGTCCCCGCTTGCCAAAGGGGCGAAGCGCGCGCCCGCGCTGCGCGTGCGCAAGTCCAAGAAGGCCCCGCGGGAGCGGCTCGCTCTGCCTCCGGAAGCGCAGCTCGTCGACGCGAACGAGACGCGCAGCGAGGTGCTCGAGTTCGCCAGCGCGATCGACGCTTACAAGCGCAGCGAGCGCAAGCCGTTTCCGACCTGGGGCGAGGTGCTCGAGGTGCTCAAGCGTCTCGGCTATCGCCGCAGCGCCTGAGCGCCCCGCTCCAGCGCCCGCGCCTCACGCGTAGATCGGATGTGCGCGGCAGAGCTCCGCGACTTCGCGCTTCACGCGTGCGGCCACCGACGCGTTGGTCGGGTCGGCGAGCACATCGGCGATCCAGTTGCCCAGCTGGCGCATGTGCGCCTCGCGCAGGCCGCGCGTGGTGATGGCGGCGGTGCCCAGTCGCACGCCCGAGGCCTTCATGGGCGGGTTCTGGTCGTACGGAATCAGGTTCTTGTTGCAGGTCAGGTCGACCGAATGCAGCACATGCTCGGCGTCCTTGCCCGTGAGCTTCATCGGCGTGACATCGACGAGCATCAGGTGGTTGTCGGTGCCGCCCGACACGATGCGCAGCCCGCGCGCGGCGAGCGCCTCGGCGAGTACCTTGGCATTTGCGCACACCTGCTTGGCATAGGCGCCAAACTCCGGCGCGAGCGCTTCACGGAAGGCGACCGCCTTGGCCGCGATGACATGCATGAACGGGCCGCCCTGATCGCCGGGAAACACCGCGGAGTTGATCGCCTTGGCGACATTCTCGTCATTGCACACGATCGCGCCGCCGCGCGGGCCGCGCAGGGTCTTGTGCGTCGTCATCGTCACCACATCGGCGTGCGGCACCGCCTTCGCGTGCATTCCGCCCGCGACGAGGCCTGCGATGTGCGCCTGATCGACGATCAGCTTGGCCCCGACCTCGCGCGCGATGGCGCCGAAGGCCGCGAAGTCGATGCCGCGTGAGTAGGCCGACGCGCCGGCCATGATCACCGCGGGCTTGAACTCGAGCGCCTTCGCGCGCACGCGGTCCATGTCGAGCAGCTCGCTGCCCTTCTCGACCCCGTAGCTCTCGAACTCGTAGAACAGGCCCGAGAAGTTCTTGGGGTGGCCGTGAGAGAGGTGTCCACCGTGGTCGAGCGACATGGCGAGCACGCGGTCGCGGGGCTTGGCGAGCGCCATCAGGGCCGCGACATTGGCCTGCGTTCCGCTGTGGGCCTGCACATTGGCGTGGGCGGCGCCAAACAGCTCCTTGGCGCGGTCGCGGGCGAGGTCCTCGACCACATCGACGAACTCGCAGCCGCCGTAGTAGCGCTTGCCGGGGTAGCCCTCGGCGTACTTGTTCGTGAGCACCGTGCCCATGGCGGCCATGACCTCGCGCGAGGTGTGGTTCTCGCTCGCGATCAGCTCGAGCTGGCTCTCCTGACGGTGAGTCTCCTGCGCGACGGCGGCCCACACGGCTTCGTCGGTCCGGGTGGCAGCGAGGGGCGAGGCGCTCAAGGGGCTGGTCATGGTGGTGCTGTGCATAGCACATAACATTGTTCCAACTGCCGCCCGCGGTTCAATTGCACACTCCCCCGCCCGTCCGCGTACGCTCTCCGCCCCCATGCCCCGCAGCATCCTCTCCTGCCTGCTTCCGCTGGCGCTATTGCTCCCCGGCTGCTCCGAGGACGCCCATGTCGACCACGAGTCCTCCGGCCACGAGCACGCCGACGCGGAGGTGCACGGGGGCGCCGAGGTCCACGGGCAGGACGAGCGCGGTTTCGTGTTCCTCGATCCCCAGCACCCCGCCCACCCCAACTGGGTCGACATTGGCGACCTCGAGCTGGGCGATACCGCCAGCACCACCGTGCGGATGCGCAATGTCGAGGACCACAGCATCACGATCGACAGCGTGCTCGCCGGTTGCTCCTGCGCAACGCCGAGGATCGCCGCGGTCACCGCCTCGGGCGAGCGCATCGTCGGGGACGCGCGCGCGTCCTCGGGCGTGCTCGTGGTGCCGCCGCAGGCGGTGGTCGAGCTCACGCTGTTCGTCGACAGCCGCCTGTCGCCCGCGCGCAACAAAGACAAGCTCGTGGTCGTGCGCCTGACGACCGACGACGATCACGACCCGTACCTCTCGATCGAGCTGCGCATGAAGGTCACGAGCGCCTTCCAGTGTCTGCCCACCGAGCTCGACTTGCAGCGCATCCCGCGCAACGGCGGCGCGTTCGGGCGTGTCGACATCGCCGGCATCGGCGACTCGGGCCGACGCCTGCTCGATGTGCTGGAGACCAGCCCGGAGATCGGCGCGACGCTCGCCGAGGCGAACCCCACGGGCGTCTCGCCGGTGTGGAGCCTGCATGTCACCGTGCGCCCGCCGCTGCTGATCGGACCGCAGGAGCGCGTCGTGCGCATCGGCACTTCGCATGCGTCCGGCGGTGGCGAGGGCCGCCCCTACGAGATCAAGGTGCGCTGGACGGCGACCGAAGATGTCGAGGTCTCTCCGGCTCGCATGCTGTTCCTGCGCGACGGCACGCTCGGCCGCGACATCGCGCGGACGGAGCTCTTCGCGCGGCTCGCGGGACAGACGATCGCCATCACGGGCGCGAGCATCGAGGGGCCGGGCACCGAGGGCCTGACCGTGCAGACCGAGCCCGCGTCGCCCGTGCATGACGGCCGCTCGTCACGCTGGCGCATCAGTGTCGATCCGGGCGCGAGCGTGCAGCTCGGCAAGCTCGAAGGGCGCGTGATCGTCACTACGGACGACGCCAGCTACCCGCGCTTCGAGATCCCCTTCGCGCGCCGCTGAGCGCTCTCGCTCAGCGCACGCGCACGAACTTGCGCTTGCCGAACTGCACCAGCAGCGGCTCGCCCGGGCGCTGCACGACGAACTTCGGGTCCTTCTGGACCTCGCCGGCGAGCTTGACGCCGCCCTGCTCGATCGTGCGGCGGGCCTCGCTCGAGCTCGGCGCGAGCCCCAGATCCCGGCACAGGATCGCGAGCGGCACGCCGTCCGAGGGCCACGCGTGCTCGACCTCGGGAATGTCGCTGGGCAGCTCGCGGTCGCGGAACTGGCGATCGAAGCTCTCTCTCGCGGCGCGGCCCGCGTCGCGGCCGTGGTAGAACGCGGCGAGTTCCTCGCCCAAGCGCGCCTTCGCCGCGCGCGGGTGACCGGCGAGCAGTGCTTCGATCTCCGCCTCGGGCAGGTCCGTCAGCAGAGCGAACCACATGCCCATGACATCGTCGCCGAGGCTCATCACCTTGCCGAACATCTCGACCGCGCTCTCGGTGAGTCCGATGGAGTTGCCGTAGCTCTTGGACATCTTGCGGCCGTCGAGCCCGTTGATCAGCGGGAAGGTCAGGCAGATCTGCGGGGCTTGGCCTTCCTTCTCCTGCAGCTCGCGCCCGACGAGCAGGTTGAAGAGCTGGTCGGTGCCGCCGATCTCGACATCGGAACGGATCATCACGCTGTCCCAGCCCTGCATCAGCGGGTACAGGAACTCGTGCACGCCGATGGCCTCGCCGGCCTCCATGCGTTTCTCGAAGGTGTCGCGCTCGAGCATGCGCGCGACCGTCGCCTTGCCGGCGAGGCGCAGCACATCTTCGAAGCGCATCGTGTCGAACCACTCCGAGTTGCGGTGCACCTCGGTGCGCGACATGTCGAGCACGCGCGCGGCCTGCTCCTGATAGGTGACGAGGTTGCGTTCGACTTCGGCCCGCGAGAGCTGCGGGCGCAGCTTGTTGCGGCCGGACGGGTCGCCCACCATCGCCGTGGCGTCGCCCACGATCAGCACGATCTGGTGTCCCGCTTGCTGCATCGCGCGCAGCCGCAGGAGCTGCACCGAGTGGCCCACATGGAGGTCGGGCGAGCTCGGGTCCATGCCGAACTTGACGCGCAGCTTGGCGTGCTTCGACGCGGCGTGCTCGAGACGCTTGCGCAGGTCGTTCTCCTCGATCACATCGACGGCGTTGCGGGTGAGGATCTGGAAGTCGTTCATGCGCGGCGTCCCGTCGCTCAAGATTGGCGTCCGGCGTTCGGCAAGTCGAGCGCCGGTCGCGCCGGATCGCTCCCGGGCGTGCTGTGGGCCTCGAGCCACGCCTTCCAGCCGCGCGCGTCGAGCGGCGGCTCGTCGAGGCCAGAGAGCCAGCGCAGGGCGGGCGCGATGCGCTCGAGCTCCTCGGGGATGTAGCGCAGGAGCGCGGGGGTCGCGAGGTCGAGCGCTTCGTCGCGGCGCTCGGGCGCGAGTCGGCCCGCGCGCTCGAGCAACGCCGGCAGCGACGGGGCACCGTGCTCGATGTAGCGGGCGAACTCCGCGGGCTCGACGGCGCTCGACGGCAGGCGCGGATCGAGGCGCACGACCTCGCACCCCGCGGCCACGAAGCTGTTGGCGGGCAACACGCGTTCGCCGAGCTGGAGCGTCCCGCCGAGCGTCGAGAGCGTCCAGCGTCCGCGCGCGGCCACGAGACCGCGCGCAGGGACATAGTATGTGCCGAGCAGCACCGCGACATCGCGCCCGCTCTCGAGCTCGAGGTTGGCGAGCGCTTCCGTCAGCTCGCGGCGGTGTGCGCGGCTCTCGATGCCCGCTTCGCTCACTCCCAGCGACAGGAACTTGAGCGCGCTGCCCGGACAGCGCAGCCGCACGCTCCCGGAGAGCTCGTGGCGCGCGTGCAGCATGACGCGGTACTCGCCCTCCGCGCCGGTGGGCTCGGCGGCGAGTCGCAGCCCGAGCGCCTCGGCCGCGCGCCGGCCGTCGAGTATGTTGCGGAAGGCCGTGAGCTTCAGCGCCGCGGCGCCGCGCGGACGCAGGGCGTCGGCGCGCAGCACGAGGCGCGCTGCCAGCTCGTGATCGCGGCGCTCCAGCGCTGCGGAGAGCTCGTCGAACAAGGCGCCAAACGGCTCGAGCTCGGCTGTGGCGAGAGCGAATTCGAGCCGCGTGCCGCGCTCGCCGAGGCGCGCGACGCCGCCCGCCTGCACCTTGGCGAGCTCCAGCTCGGTGCGGGCACCGGCGAGATCGCCCTCGCGCTCGCTTTCCTCGGCGCGCCCGAGCTGGGCGAGCGCCGCCGCGGAAACGGAGCCGCCCCGCGTCGCGCATGCGGCGAGCAGGGCGGCGAGGATTCCAGCGAGGACGGGGACGCGCTTCACGCACCCATCCTAGCGCCGCGCATCAGGCCGGTTGCGTATCTTCGGGCGGCTTGGGGTTCAGCTTGTCCTTCTCGATCTGCTCGAACAGCGGCTTGTTCTCCTCGAAGTCCGCGTGGACGAACGAGAGGCCGATCTTGCGTTCCTCGGTGTCGACGCGGATCACGCGCACTTCGATCTTCATGCCCGGGCGGACGACATCCTCGGGGCTTTGGATCTTGTGGTCGGAGAGCTCGCTGATGTGCAGCAGGCCCTCGAGGTCGTCCTCGAGCTTCACGAAGGCACCGAAGTTGGTGATCTTCGTGACATGGCCCGAGAGCAGGTCGCCGACGTGGTAGTTGTTCGGGATGTGGTCCATCCACGGGTCGCTGGAGAGCTGCTTGTAGCCGAGCGCGATGCGCTTCTTCTGCGTATCGACGCTGAGCACGACGCAGCGCAGCCTGTCGCCCTTCTTCACCATCTCCGAGGGGTGCGTGATCTTCTTGGTCCACGACATGTCGGAGACATGCAGCAGGCCGTCGATGCCCTCCTCGATCTCCACGAACGCGCCGTAGGAGGTGAGGTTGCGCACCGTGCCTTCGATGACCGTGCCGACCGGGTAGTGCTGCTCGACGAGCTCCCAGGGGTTCGTCTCGGCCTGCTTCATGCCGAGCGAGATCTCCTGCTTCTCCTTGTTGTACTCGAGCACCACGACCTCGACCTTGTCGCCGGTCTTCACGAGCTCGCTGGGGTGGTTGATGCGCCGCGTCCAGCTCATCTCGGAGATGTGGACCAGACCTTCCACGCCGTCTTCGAGCTTCACGAATGCGCCGTAGGACATGATGTTCACGACCTCGCCGACGCGCTTGGACGCGACGGGGTAGCGCGACTCGATGCCTTCCCACGGGCTGGCCTGCTTCTGCTTCAATCCCAGCGCGATGCGCTCGCGTTCGGTGTCGACGCGCAGCACCTTGACCTCGATCTCCTGATCGAGGGCGACCATTTCGCTGGGGTGGTTGATGCGACCCCAAGTCATGTCGGTGATGTGCAGGAGACCGTCGATGCCGCCGAGGTCGACGAACACGCCGAAGTCGGCGATGTTCTTGACGACGCCCTTGCGGACCTGACCCTCGTGGATGTCGGAGAGCAGGAACTCCTTCTGCTTCTGGCGCTCTTCCTCGAGCAGCTTGCGGCGCGAGATGACGATGTTCATCCGCTCCTGGTCGATCTTGATGATGCGCGCGCGCACCGGCTCGCCGAGGAAGTCGGAGATGTCGTGCGTGCGGCGCAGGTTGACCTGGCTCGCGGGCAAGAACACATTGACGCCCTCGACATCGACGAGCAGGCCGCCCTTGATCTTGCGCTGGCAGATGCCCTGGATGTCGTCGCCTTCGTTGTACTTCTGGCTGACGCGCTCCCAGGCGCGCAGGCGGTCGGCGCGCTTCTTGGAGAGCACCGCGGTGTCGTTCTCGTCCAGACCGTCGTAGAAGACCTCGTAGGTTTCGCCCTTGTGCGGCAGCGTGTCGCCGAACTCCGCCAGCGGGATCGAGCCTTCGCTCTTGCCGCCGATGTCCATCACGACCATTCCGGTGCGGTCGTCGACCGAGTCCACGAGGGCCTTGACGATCTGTCCGGTGGCGATGTCCTTGACCGAGGAGTGCAGCTGAACGGAGAGCTGCTCGTCGGTGACCTCGCCCATGGCCGCGGCGAGTTGCCTTTCGAGTTCGGCGGGGTCGATGTCGTACTGCTTGATCCTGCGGGAGGCGAGAGCCATGAAAAGGGGTCCTTGGGGACGGGGATGAAAACGGGGTTTTCAGAACTGCTCCCCGTCGCACATGCGGCGGGGAATGCTCGTGGGGTGCAAGTTCGCTGCCGTGGTTGCGACCGGGGCTAGGCGCGGCCGTCGCCGGTCATCTCGGTCACCGCGGCGTGGGCGCGCTCGAGGGCGTCGGGCAGGCTCGAGTCGATCGGGGCGCCGAAGCGCACGCGGATCTTCTTCGGCCGCGGGAAGCGCGCGCCCTTCGGCAGGGCCTCGAAGGAGCCGCGGATCGAGCAGGGCACGATCGGCACCTTCGCCATGCGTGCGGCGAGCAGCGCGCCGGCCTTGAACTCGCTCACGCGGCCGTCGACCGTGCGCGTGCCTTCGGGGAACACAGCGAGGCAGTCGCCGCGCTCGAGGTGCGTCACCATCTCGCGCAGTGCCGCGCGATCGGGCGCGCCGCGCTTGATGAGCACGGCTCCGCAGGTGCGCATCAGCCAGGCGAGCGGCGCGAAGTTGGCCAGCGTGTCGCGCGCGACGAACGAGACATGGCGCGCAATCGCGTGGCTCAGGACCGGGATGTCGTAAAACGACTGGTGGTTGGAGACCACCACCACGCCGCCTTGCTGGGGCAGGTGCTCGCGACCCTCGTAGCGCTCGCGGAACCACAGCGCGCCGAAGACCCACGTCGAGAGGCGCGCGCAGTGATAGCCGAGCGTCGCGTGCGTCAGGATCTCCGGCGCAAGCGGCGCGGGGCGCGCGGGGGCGGAACTCATGGCGCGCGCGCTTCGATCAGGCGTTCGAGCAACTCGAGCACGACCGCCGCGTCCTTGCCATCCGTGTCGATCTCGCACACGCCGGGGCCGACGCGGAGCGGCGCGACGGCGCGCGAGGAGTCGAGCGCATCGCGGCGCTCGATCTCGAGGCGGATCCGCTCGATGTCGTCGGGCGTTCCAAGCTCGAGCGCGCGGCGTCGCGCGCGCTCGTGCGAACTTGCGTTGAGAAAGAACCGGTGCGGCGCGTCGGGGAACACGACCGTGGTCATGTCTCGGCCCTCCGCCACCAAGCCGCCCCAGCGCGCGGCGAGCGCGCGCTGCAGCGCCACGATCGGGTCGCGGACCAAGGCGTGCGCGCTCACCACCGACACGAGGCGGGTGACCTCGCGACTGCGGATGTGCGGCTCTCCTTGGGCCCCGCCGATCAAGACCTTGCCCTGCGCGTCGAAGTCGAGCTCGATCGAGCCCGCCACCGCCGCGCAGTCCCGCCCGCTCGCCGGATCGAGGCCGCGGCGCAACACCTCGAGAGTCACGGCGCGGTACATGGCGCCGGTGTCCAGAAAGTGCAGGCCCAGACGCTTCGCCAACGACTTCGCGACGGTGCTCTTGCCGGCCCCGGCGGGTCCGTCGATGGCGACGATCATGGATTGCAAGGGGGCGGAGAGTGTACGGGCGGCCCCGGACTCCGGGAAGCGCCGGCGCTGGAAACGGCCTCCACGGCCCCGTCCGGGCCCCAGCGCAGGCAGTCGCGGGCCCCGCCGAAGGCGTCGAGCACGATCCAGCGCAGGGCCCCGTCGTCCTCGTCCCGGAATTGGTGGGCATGGCCGACGACGAGCTGGCGCGCGCCGGCGGCCATGGCGAGGGCGGTGGCGGCGCTGCGCTGCTGACGCTTGGACTCCGGCGGCTTCTCCGCCACGGCCTTCACGGAGGCGCTGCGCAGGCGGCGCGCGGCGGCGAGCGAGAGCGGCCGCGGCAG
>Ga0194121_10010792_pt1 | contig 11017 bp, 10 predicted proteins | sample TA2MahCa50mmetaG_FD_148609 | JGI IMG/M metagenome (GOLD analysis project Ga0194121, IMG submission 148609) | Freshwater microbial communities from Lake Tanganyika, Tanzania - TA2015020 Mahale Deep Cast 50m | ecosystem: Environmental > Aquatic > Freshwater > Lake | place: Tanzania: Lake...
CGGGGCTCGCGCTTGGGCCGTGCCTGGCTGCCGGCGCTGCCCGGCGCCGGCCGGCCATCCGGCCGCCTGCCGCGGGACGAGCCGTCCTCGCCGTCGAGGGCCGCCAGTTCCTGCGCCTCCAATCGCCGGATTTCGTCGCGCAGGCGGGCCGCCTCCTCGAATTCAAGGTCGGCGGCGGCCGCACGCATGCGCTTCTCCAGATCCTCGATATGCCCGCGCAGATTGTGGCCGACAAGGTGCGGCGTGCCTTCCTCGCCGGTGGTCACCGTCACCCGGTCGCCTTCGTAGACACTGTCCAGGATGTCGGCGATCTGCTTGCGCACCGACTCTGGCGTGATGCCGTTGGCCAGATTGAACGCCGCCTGCTTGGCACGCCGGCGCTCGGTTTCCTCCAGCGCGCGTTTCAGGCTGTCGGTCATGTGGTCGGCATAGAGCAGCACGCGGCCATCGACGTTGCGCGCCGCCCGGCCGATGGTCTGGATCAACGAGGTGGTGGAGCGCAGATAGCCCTCTTTGTCGGCGTCCAGGATCGCCACCAACGCGCATTCGGGAATGTCCAGCCCCTCGCGCAGCAGGTTGATGCCGATCAGGATATCGAACAGGCCCAGTCGCAGATCGCGGATGATTTCGATGCGCTCCAGCGTTTCCACATCGGAATGCATGTAGCGAACCTTGAAACCGGCTTCGTGGAGATACTCGGTCAGATCCTCCGCCATCCGTTTGGTCAGCGTCGTCACCAGCGCCCGCTGCCGCTTGGCCACCAGCGCGCGACATTCGGCGATCAAGTCATCGACTTGGTTCTCCACCGGGCGCAACTCGCAGACCGGATCCACCAGGCCGGTCGGTCGGATCACCTGCTCGACGAAGACGCCGGCGGTGCGCTCCAGTTCCCACTGACCGGGCGTGGCGGAAACGTACACGCTTTGCGGTCGCATCGCGTCCCATTCCTGGAACTTGAGCGGCCGATTGTCGACGCAGGACGGCAGGCGGAAACCGAACTCGGCCAGCGTCCATTTGCGCCGGTAGTCGCCGCGGAACATGCCGCCCACCTGCGGCACCGTGATGTGGCTCTCGTCGACGAAGAGCAGCGCATCCTCCGGAAGATACTCGAACAAGGTGGGCGGCGGGTCGCCCGGATTGCGGCCGGTCAGATAGCGCGAGTAGTTCTCGATGCCGGGGCAACTGCCGGTCGCGTCCATGGTTTCCAGGTCCAGCATGGTGCGCTGCTCCAGACGCTCGGCCTCCAGCAGCAGGCCGCGATCGCGAAACCAGTCGAGCCGGACCCGCAGTTCCTCCTTGATGCGCTTGATCGCCTGTTGCAGCGTCGGCTTGGGCGTGACGTAGTGACTGTTGGCGTAGACCTTCGCTTCGCTCAGGTCGTCGGTCTTCTGTCCGGTCAGCGGGTCGAACTCGACCAGTTTCTCCAATTCATCGCCGAACAGGCTCAGTCGCCAGGCGCGGTCTTCCAAATGCGCCGGCCACAACTCGATGACGTCGCCGCGCACGCGAAAGGCGCCGCGCTGGAAGCCCACTTCGTTGCGCTTGTATTGCAGCTCCACCAGTTGCCGCAGCAGTCCTTGCCGTTCGTAGCGGCCGCCGCGTTTCAACGGAATGGTCATCCGGCTGTAGGTCTCGACCGAGCCGATGCCGTAGATACAAGACACCGAGGCGACGATGATCACGTCGTCGCGTTCCAGCAGCGCTTGCGTCGCGGCATGGCGCATGCGGTCGATCTGCTGATTGATCGAGCTTTCCTTCTCGACATAGGTATCGGTGCGGGGCACGTAGGCTTCGGGCTGGTAGTAGTCGTAGTAGGAGACAAAATACTCGACCGCGTTGTCCGGGAAGAACGAGCGCATCTCGCCATAGAGCTGTGCGGCCAGGGTCTTGTTGGGCGCCAGGATCAGGGTGGGCTTCTGCACGTTCTGCACCACGTGCGCCATGGTGAAGGTCTTGCCCGAGCCGGTGACCCCCAGCAGCACCTGGTCGCGCTCACCCCGCAGCATCGCTTCGGTCAGTTCGACGATGGCTTGCGGCTGGTCGCCGTTCGGTCGGTAGTCGCTGACCAAGCGGAACTTCCGGCCGCCCTGGCCTTTTTCCGGCCGTTCAGGCTTCATCGGCACCCAGACCGACTGTTCGGCGTCGTTGAGCGCGCGGTTGAAGCGGCCTTCGGCGTCTTTCAGGGATATCTGCGCCATGCCCCCATGATATCCGGCATCCACCGGATGACTGGCTTTTGGGGGCAAGATTGACGCCTAGAGTGCGCATTGGCAAGCCCGAGCCCCGCCGCGGGCGGCCAGATGGCCCGGATGCGGGTAAAATCGGCGCGTCGGGTCGCGGAAGCTACGATATTGTTCTCGCCAAGACGCACCTCTGCTGTGGTTTTCGCTGGAACTCATGCGGCCGGCCTGTTTACGCCGGCGCTGGAGGTGGCTGCGGCCGCAATTCGGCGACCAGCCTCAGGATCTCGGCGAACATCATTCTCGATACGGCGACCTCGGCCATCTGGAAGGCGACGTAGCGGCCGTGGCTGACCAGCCTGGCGCCGACCTTGATCAGCTTCTCCCTCAGGCTGGTCAGCGACCAGTCCTTGATCGGCTCCGGTGTCGCCAGCGTGCGCAGGAAGTTGCCGAGATGGTAGGCGAGCGCGTGAAGCTGAAGCCGGACCGCGGTGGCCGCGAACGTCCGGCATGACAACCGCGTCCACTTGATCGCGCCCTTGCCCTCTTTGATCCATTGCTCGCATGTGCCGCGTTGATTGTAGAAGGCGACCACCCGCTCGGCCGGACGGGACAGGTTGGTGACGATGAAGCCGACGCGCGGAACAAGCTCCCCCGGATGCCACTCCACCTTGGCGACCACCCGGCGCGGCTTGGTCCAGCTTTCCGCTTGATAGGTGAAACTGGCGTGGAAGCGCCGCACATGGTTCGGGGGACGCCCGACCGGGCGCGTCAACAAGTAGCCGATCCTCGCTTGGAGGACCTGGTTGGTGGGAATGCGGATCGCATACTTGATCCCCTCGGCTTCCAGGTAGTCGTAGACGCCCGGCGTGGCGAAGGCGGCATCGGCTCGGAAATAGAGGCGCAGGACCTTGCCCCGATAGCGGGCCACGACTGGGGCCAGCACGTCTTGCCAGCCGTCGGCACTGTGGACATTGCCGGGACGAAGCTCACAGCGTTCCAGATCACCGAACTGATTGAACACGAACAGCGGGTGGTATCAGGTGCAGGCGAAGTGGCCGTTCCAGACGCTCATCTCCTGCTCGCCGTGGGTCGGACTGACGCTCGAATCCATGTCGAGGACGATGCCTCGCGGCGGACGGCGGCCATGAACGCCCTCGATCCATTGGCCGGAGAGGTCGGCGAGGGCCGGGAGGTTGTTGGATGCCGCAAGCCACTTCGTCTCGAAGCGGCCCATCTGGCTCGGCGAGGCGGCAGAACCCTGAGCCGCCTTGCCGCCGACAATCCAACGCATCGCAGGATCATGGCGCAAGCGCTCGGCATCGTTCACGTCGTCATATCCGGCAAGTCGCCCGAATACCGACTGCCGAAGCAGCCCGACCAGCCCGTGGCGGCCGTTCCCGCCGGTGCGTGCGTCGGCGAGCACATCGCCGGCCATCGCGCTCAGACCGAGGGCGTCATCGAGTTCGCGACAGGCGAGCAGTCCGGCATCGGAAGTGATCCGCGAACCATGGAACTCCAGCTTCACGCGGCGGTCGAAATTGAGCCGGAGCGGACCATCACCTGATTCACCCGTTGGGTTCTGCAAAATAGCCTCGTTCAATCCAGATTAACTTATTGATTCTTATATCTGAATCTCTAAGAAATTGCATCACAATACGGTGTCATCCGGCGAATGCGGGATCAGGTCGGGGTCGCGGATTTGGGCGCGGTTGGCGGCGTAGATCAGGGTGTAGCGCAGGCCCTGGCCATAGGTCTGGCGCGAGATGCACCACAGGCTGTTGCCGGGCTGCACAACCACGCGGCCGGCCGTCAACGCCGCCAGCGCCGGCTCCGCCCGCTGCAGCGGCAGGGCGATGCGGGCGCCGACGCGACCGCTGGCCGCGAACTGATCGGCGCGCAGGCTGTAATTGCCGGGCGCCGCGGGCTCGGCCGGACTGAACCGCCAGGCGCCCTGCGGGTCGGCGCGGGTCTCGCCCAGCAGGCGTTCGTCCAGATAGAGCCGGACCGTGCTGCCGGGCGCCGCCACGCCGCCCAGTTGCAGGTTGCCGGCCTCGTCATATTCCACGATGTCGAGCGCCAGGGCGCCGCCGCGGGCCGGCCGCTGCAACAGCTGCGCGGGCTCGCCGCCGGCCGCCGGCAGCAGCACCGCGGCGGTCTGCGCCGGGCTCACCGGCGATGGCTCGGCCGCGCCCGTGTCCTCGCTCGGCGGCTCGGGGATCAGCAGCACCACCCTTTGTTCGCCCTCGCGCACCCGGCCATCGGTCAACTCGGCCCGCAAACTCAGCGTGCGCTCGCCGGGCGCCAGCGGTTCGTCGACCACCATTGCCCACTCGCCGCGGCCATCGGCCTCGACCGTGGCCTGCGGCCGCTCGCCGTCATAGAGCGTCACCTTGGCACCGGCCGGCGCGCGCCCCGCCAGCACGGTCGGTCCTTGCGGATTGGCCCGGACGACGTCGAAGGCGACGCTGCTGTCCGGCGGACGGGCAGCCGGCGCCACCGGCGCTGCGGTCACCGACGGGGGCGCGATGACAGCCGGCTTCTCGCGGCCCAACAACAAGTAGCCGACCAGTAGGACCACCAGCGACAGGACGAGTGCTGCGACAACAACCGTGTTACGCACGGATGGCACCTCGCCGAACGAGCGAACCGTTCGACGCTATGCCACCCGCGCGTGACGCACAATGTCCCCAGACGTGGGAATACGGTTGCGACGCTTGGCGGCCGTTAGTTGATCTTGAGAATCTTCTCCGCCTTGGCGAGCGTCGCCAAAGACTCGTCGTGTTTGCCGGCCTTGTGCGCCGCTTCGCCGTCGGCGCGCGCCTTTGTTACCTCGGCCCTTTCCGCGGCGCTGAGCTGCGGGTTCTTGGCCAAGGCCGCGTCGATCGCCGCCATGTGTTTCGGGCAGCTTCCGGCCAAAGCCGGCCCGGTCATGACGACCAGTGCAGCCATCGCGAACAAGAGACGTTTCATGTGTCGTTCTCCGTTATCGTTTCCGAGGGATTGCTCCCCAAGCGACATACGTCGCGACAGCCCAACTATTCCCGGTCCGCTTCACCGTGCCCCCGTCATGGGCGCAACCGCGTTCAGGCGCGGCGGCAGCGACTTCAAATAGACCGCGATCGCGCGGCGATCATCGTGCGTCAGCTTGCTTGTGCCGTGCCGGACCACCTCGCCCATCTCCTCGCCCAGAACGCCGCCTTGCGGCAACGTGCCGAACGCAAGCGCCGCAACGATGTCCGCCTCGCTCCAGTCGGCAAGGCCGCTCGCATCCGGCGTCAAATTGGGCGCGACCGAGCGCCGCCCAGGCATACGCGCGCCGGCCATCCAGCGGCCGCGGTCAAGGCTGCCCAGGGAATCGCGTGGAGTGTGGCATTCCCCACAATGGCTGAGGGCCTTTACCAGATAGCTACCCCGGTTCCAAACGGCATCCCGAGCGGGATCGAGCCGCCACGCTCCACGTTCGAAGTTCAGCAGTCTCCACGGCCCCACCAGCAATCGGATGGAGAAGGGAAAAGCGACTTGGTGCGGTCGGCTCGGCTGACTTACCGCCTGGACAGACGACAGATAGGCCTTGAGATCCAGCAGGTCGCGTTCGCTGGCCTTGGCGTATGCGGTATAGGGAAACACCGGGTAATAGAGCCGACCGTCCGGCGCTATGCCTTCGCGCATCGCCCGCAGGAACTGCGCGTCGCTCCAACGGCCTATGCCGTAAGCCGGGTCGGGTGTGATGTTGGGCGCAAAGAACTTGCCGAACGGCGTTGTGAGTTCCGGGCCGCCCGCCAGTGGCCGCCCACCGCCGGCCTCGTCAGTGTGACAGGCATGGCAACCGCCCGCCGCGAACACATATCGCCCGCGCTCGGCCGCCGGCGACTCCGCCAAAGCGGGCCATGCCCCCACCATGGCAGCCAAGCCCAGGACGACAAACCCAAATAGTGCCCGGCAACGGCCGCCATGCTGCATGCCAAGCAGAGCGACGACGGCCTACTGCGCCTCGAAACGGAATTTCCCGCCGCTCTTGATCGGCCCGCCGTGGCAGCCGCCGCAGGCTTTCCCCACCGCCGCCCATTGAGCCTTGAAAGCGTCAAGACTACCGCTCTTCGCCGCCTCACCCAGCTTGTCGGTCTCACTAACGAGCGCGGCAAAGGCAGCTTCGAATTCCGCCCGCTGCGACCACACTTCGGGTGTCGAGCGGGTCTCGGGCGCCGCATCACGCCCGGTGCCGGGGGGAAACAAGCCAGCCAGTTTCTTTACGGCGGCACTGGCCGCCTGCGCCTTCGTCGAGGAAGCGGCGATATTCGTATCTTGTCCGGCCGCTACCGCATTCAGATCCTTGTAATAGCTTGGCCAAAGCGAACCCATCATTTCCTTGCGTTCTTTCGCCACCGCGACGGCGGTTTGTGCCATAGCCTGTTCCGCCGCCAGGGAAAGGAGCAGCCCAACAACCGCGCCGCCCGCCAGTCCGACAATCGGTTTCATTAACCGTTCCTCCCCCACAATCCGGATCCATGCGACCGACGAGACATACGGCCGGCCAATTCCGGCTATTCCCTAGCAGCGGCGGCCGGTACGGGCCATGCACGGATTTGTGATCGGCGGTCGCGGGCCCGGCGCGGCTTTACGCAAGCGCCGCCCGGTGCCAAATAACCCAGGCAAAGGACGGGCGGCAACAACGCCCCGCGAAACGGCATGAACTTCAACCTCCCGGCCAAACCGCTTTCGGTCTGCGTCTATTGCGGCAGCCGAGTGGGCAGCCAGCCGCTCTACCGCCAAGTGGCCGAGCAACTGGGTCGCGAACTGGCGTGGCGCGGCCAGACGCTGGTCTATGGCGGCGGCTCGATCGGCCTGATGGGCGTGGTGGCCGACGCCGTGCTGGCGGCGGGCGGCCAGGCGATCGGCATCATCCCGGAACACCTGCATATCCGCGAGGTCGGCCATGCCGGGCTCAGCCGGCTCGAGATCGTGCACGACATGCACAGCCGCAAGCAGCGCATGTTCCAGCTGTCGGATGCCTTCCTGGTGTTGCCGGGCGGCACCGGCACGCTGGACGAGACGGTGGAGATTCTGACCTGGCGGCAGCTCGACCTGCACGACAAGCCGATCGTGCTGCTGGATGCGGGGGGCTATTGGCAGCCCTTGCTGGCGCTGCTCGAGCATTTCATCGGGCAAGGCTTCGCCGGCGCCGACGTGCGCCGGCTCTATCGGGTGGCGCGCGACGTGCCGCAGGCGCTCGACCTGATCGGCGCGCTGGCGCCCAGCCCGGCGCCGGCCCATCCCGAGCGCATGTAGGCCGGGTCGCCAGGGCCGTTGACGGCATCGGGGGCTTTGCTATTTTCGCGGCCCTTCCCGTTGCCCCGCGACAACAGCCAGCCCTTCGCACGAGGCCATGATGCAGAAGATCAAGGTCGCCAACCCGGTCGTCGAACTGGACGGCGACGAAATGACGCGCGTGATCTGGGCCAAGATCAAGCAGACGTTGATCCAGCCCTATCTCGACATCGACTTGCGCTATTTCGACCTGGGCATGGAGGCGCGCGACCGCACCGAGGACCAGGTGACGGTGGACGCGGCGGAGGCGATCAAGCGGTTCGGCGTCGGTGTCAAATGCGCCACCATCACGCCGGACGAAGCGCGGGTGAAGGAATTCAGTCTCAAGAAAATGTGGAAGTCGCCCAACGGGACCATCCGCAACATCCTGGGCGGCACGGTGTTCCGCGAGCCGATCATCTGCCGCAACATCCCGCGCCTGGTGCCCGGCTGGACCGACCCCATCGTGATCGGCCGGCATGCCTTCGGCGACCAGTACCGCGCGACCGACTTCGTGGTGCCGGGCAAGGGTCGCCTGAGCATGCGCTTCGAGCCGGCCGACGGCGGCAAGCCGATGGAATACGAAGTGTTCCAGTTCCCCGGCGGCGGCGTCGCGCTCGGCATGTACAATCTCGACGATTCGATCCGCGACTTCGCCCGCTCCTGCTTCAACTATGGCTTGAGCCGCGGCTGGCCGGTCTATCTCTCCACCAAGAACACCATCCTCAAAGCCTATGACGGCCGCTTCAAGGATCTGTTCCAGCAGGTGTTCGAGGCCGAGTTCGCGGCCGAGTTCAAGGCCAAGCAGATCACCTACGAACACCGGCTGATCGACGACATGGTGGCGTCGGCCTTGAAGTGGAGCGGCAAGTTCGTCTGGGCCTGCAAGAACTACGACGGCGATGTGCAGTCGGATACCGTGGCGCAGGGCTTCGGTTCGCTGGGCCTGATGACCTCGATCCTGATGACGCCGGACGGCAAGACGGTGGAATCGGAGGCGGCGCACGGCACGGTCACCCGGCATTACCGGCTGCACCAGCAGGGCAAGCCGACCTCGACCAATCCCATCGCCTCGATCTTCGCCTGGACGGGCGGCCTGAAGCATCGCGCCAAGCTGGACGGCAACGCCGCCCTCGACCGCTTCGCCCGCGGCCTGGAACGGGTCTGCGTCGATACCGTGGAGGCCGGCACCATGACCAAGGACCTGGCGATCCTGGTGGGGCCGGAACAGGCCTGGCTGACGACCGAGGAGTTCCTGGCGGCGCTCGACCGCAACCTGCGAAAGGCGCTGGCCGCCTGACGCCGGGGCCGCCCGCTCGTCATCTCGATCGCGCCGGGCGCAAGTCCAGGCGGCCGCTTCCATGCGCACTTCGGAAGCAAAGGGACACTGGCAATCCTCTCACTCTCGTGTGGCTGTGGATTTGCACTTCCTCACCCAGTCGTCCGCCAAGATCGGCGGAACTGCAAATCCGCCACACTAGCCGGCCCCGCGCGGGCCGAGCAGCCGATACGCCTCTTCCGGCTTGTGCAGGCCCTTGAGCGCCAGCGGCGCCAGGCGTTCGACATCGACCTGGGCTTCCACGTCGACATAGGTCCGCTGTGCCAGCAAGATCTGGCCATCGGCGGCCGCGTCGCACAGCCGCGCCGCGAGGTTGACCGCATTGCCGATGGCGGTGTAGTCGGCGCCGCCCTGGTAGCCGACCAGCCCCAGCGTCGCATAGCCGCTGGCGACGCCAATGCCAAACCCGATCGGCCGCCCGATCCGGCCCCAGAGCCGACGGATGTCCTCGAAGGCAGCCCGCATGTCGAGCGCCAGCTCGATCGCGCGCAGGCTTGGCGCCTCGCACGGGATCGGATCGTTGAGAAAGGCCATCAGTCCGTCGCCGGCGCGATAACCGATGGTCGCGCCCCGCTCGGCGACAAGGCCGCCCAGGCGGTCGTGGAAGGCTTGCAGCAACGCGATCACCTCTTCCGGATCGGCCGCCTCGGAGAACGCCGTGAAGTCGCGGATGTCGCAGAACAGGCAGGCGATGTAGCGGCGATGCGTGCCGAGCAGCTGCTGCTTCTCGTCCGAGACCACGACCTCGGCGACGTGGGCCGGCAGGAACTGCTTCAGGCGCGCCAACCGCCCGATCTCGTCGCCCTGCGAGGCCACCTTGCGCTGCAGGTCGCGATTCAGCGCCTCGATCGCCCGCGCCTGGCCGCTCACCGTCTCGTTGAGAAAGTTCAGGAACAGGTTCTGGTTCAGCAAGGTCGCAATCACCAGGACGGTATAGGACAAGCGCTCGATGCCGACGTCGTAGCGGACATAGAGCGTCAGGATCAACGCGGCGACGGCAACGGCGCCAAGCACCGACGGCAGATTCCTGCGGTGCCGCTTGCGGTCCCGTTAAAGCGCGCACTCCGCCAGCAGCGCCGAGCTCCACATCAGCACGGCCTGCACATGCGGGTTGAGACCGAGCGTGGGGATGCCGAAAACCTCCTTGACCAGCACCGTCCCATAGCACATCGCCAGCGAGACGATCGCGCCGGCAACCGCGGGCAGGCCGAACGGGATGGCGATCCGGAATTCGTGCGCGGCGGCGCCACCGTCCACGGCGTTCGGGCTTGCTTGCATGTGGGACACCCCCTCTTCGGTCGAGCTCGCTCCTGCCAAGGCCGAAGGCGCATCCTACCCCGCCCAGCCCGGTCGCGGTCGAGCGGCACGGCCGTCGGTGAAGCGGCGGCGCGGGCCGCTCCGGCCCGGGCTGGCGCCCCCGCGGCCGGCAGCGCCAGCGGCCACGGGCGGCGCCCGGCCGGCGATGCTGGCCCGAACGGCCGTGGCCAGCGCCATCGCGTTGGCGCGCGCCCCGGTCGCGGTCGGGCCCGGTCGCGGTCATCTGGCTGACCGTCCGACGCTGCTCTGCGCGTTCTTCCGGTGGCGTTGTTCCGGCGCGTTATTCTGGTTCGCGTTATTCTGGTGCGCGTTATTCTTGTGACAGCTTAATTCTGGTGACAGCTTATGTTTTCTGAACAACGTCACCCGGCAAACCGACCGATAAAATCAGTGTAAAATCAGTGACAGCTTCTTTAATTTGGAGGAGACCGATGACAGCGCATCCAATAGTCCACACCGCCGCACCCTTGGGATGGCGGGGCGGCCCGCCCCTGGTCGGGACGCCGACCGTCGTCCGCCCCGGCGACATCGGCGAACCGGTGCCGCCGCTGGGAATAAAGATATACTGTCACCGAATTACGCAGAGTCGGCACCGCTGCTGGGGATAAACATATACTGTCACCGTATTACATATACTGTCACCGGATTATTTGCGGATAATCATATACTGTCAACGGATTACTCGGGATCAAGGCGACCCGAGCATGCCGCGGCGGCGGCCGGCAATGATCCCGGCATGGCCCGATGGGGGCAGCGCGCGGGCAAGGCGGTGCCCGCGGAGCATCAGCCGGTGCTGCGGATCGCCTGTTCGATGGCGGCCAGCGCCGCCTCGGCCTGGGCGGCCTCGGGGCCGCCGGCCTGCGCCAGGTCGCGC
>Ga0194121_10010799_pt1 | contig 11008 bp, 12 predicted proteins | sample TA2MahCa50mmetaG_FD_148609 | JGI IMG/M metagenome (GOLD analysis project Ga0194121, IMG submission 148609) | Freshwater microbial communities from Lake Tanganyika, Tanzania - TA2015020 Mahale Deep Cast 50m | ecosystem: Environmental > Aquatic > Freshwater > Lake | place: Tanzania: Lake...
GTGATGAATGTAGAGAACACACACACAAAGGAGGAATATTCCACTAAAAATACAGAATAAGTTATTAATTAATTTATTTGAGAGAGAAATGTTTACAAATTGACCATGATCATAATCATCATGTTTACAGCTTTCATGATTATCACAACAACCATGACTACGATTATCATAATTATGATCAACAGTTTATAAAATTCTTCCTATCCCTATTTTTTAACCCTTTCCTCGTCACCCCTTTTCATTTCACCCCTCTGAATGTTTCCCCTCTCTTTCTCCCCTCCTGTATGTGTACATTAGGAGGTCAAATATTAGGAAAGGGGTAGAGTATGGGGGGGTGTGATAGGACAGGGAGGAGGGTGAAATTATCAGTTGCATGCAAGAACTCAAACCATGTTGGGTGTAATCATCTGGCTTGTTGTGTTTGACATTGCTAGAGGAGATTCCAGTTGTTCTCTGTCTGAGACTAAGGTAATTATTTACATATTTTTGTATTACTCTGTTATTTGTTATGAAAGGAGGGAAGCTTTACATTATTTCAAAAATTGTGAATCCGTTTACAATAGAGTGTCCACCTGTTTGTACTCGTTCTAGTTGTCTACCTCCTCCCCACCCCTCTTGTTGTCCTATCTATCGTGTCCACCTGATTGTACTCGTTCTAGATGTCTACTTCCTTCCCATCTCCTCTTGTTGTTCTATCTATCGTGTTCACCTGCTTGTACTTGTTCTGGTTGTCTACTTCCTCCCCACCCCCTCTTGTTGTCCTATTTGCAGTGTCCACCTGATTGTACTCGTTCTGGTTGTTTACCTCCTTCCCACCCCCTCTTGTTGTCCTATCTGCAGTGTCCACCTGATTGTACTTGTTCTATTTGTCTACTTCCTTCCCCTCTCTTGTTGTCCTATCTGCAGTATCCACCTGATTGTACTTGTTCTGTTTGTCTACTTCCTTCCCCTCTCTTGTTGTCCTATCTGCAGTATCCACCTGATTGTACTCGTTCTGGTTGTTTACCTCCTTCCCAACCCCTCTTGTTGTCCTACCCCCTCTTGTTGTCCTATCTGCAGTGTCCACCTGCTTGTACTCGTTCTGGTTGTCAACCTCCTCCCCATCCCCTCTTGTTGTCCTATCTGCAGTGTCCACCTGATTATACTTGTTCTGATTGTTTACCTCCTCCCCACCCCCTCTTGTTGTCCTATCTGCAGTGTCTACCTGATTGTACTTGTTCTAGTTGTTTACCTTCTTCCCACCCCCTCTTGTTGTCCTATCTTTAGTATCCACCTGCTTGTACTCGTTCTTGTTGTCGACATCCTCCCCACCCCTTCTGGTTGTCCAATCTGTCGTGTTCACCTGCTTGTACTTGTTCTGGTTGTCTACATCCTCCCCACCCCTTCTTGTTGTTCAATCTGCAGTGTCCACTTGATTGTACTCGTTCTAGTTGTCTACCTCCTTCCCACCCCTTCTGGTTGTCCAATCTATCGTGTTCACCTGCTTGTACTTGTTCTGGTTGTCTACCTCCTTCCCACCCCTTCTTGTTGGCCAATTTGCAGTGTCCACTTGATTGTACTCGTTCTAGTTGTCTACCTCCTTCCCACCCCTTCTTGATGTCCTATCTGCAGTATCTACCTGCTTGTACTCGTTCTGGTTGTCTACCTCCTCCCCACCCCCTCTTGTTGTCCTATCTGTCGTGTCCACCTGATTGTACTCGTTCTAGTTGTTTACCTCCTCCCCACCCCTTCTTGTTGTTCTATCTGCAGTGTCCACCTGCTTGTACCCGTTCTAGTTGTTTACACCCTCCCCACCTCCTCTTGGTGTCCTATGTGCAGCGTCAAAATCTCATGCTACTGTTTCTTTAAACAAAATATTCCGATGATCTTATCCATGTATGCTACGCTATTTATACCCTAGCTGATATTTTTTATGGTTTCTTTTCATGAGCTACTAATGACTCGATAAATAACCATAAAACATTTTATTGCTGCTTTAAACTTTTAACCTCGTCATCCTTCCACTAACCGTGTCTCATTTTACCATAATCAGTTGCCAGATTGTTTGTTACAAATTGACATTTACGATCTCTACCCTAACCCTCCAAAACTCTTTCTCCTTGCCCCCTCCCTCACGTCTTCCCTCCCTTACCAAATAGACAACTAGAACAAGTACAAACAGGTGGACACTGAAGATATGACAACAAGAGGGGGTGGGGAGGAGGTAGACAACTAGAACGAGTACAAGCAGGTGGACACTGCAGATAGGACAACAAGAGGAGTTGGGGAGGTGGTAAACAACTAGAACGAGTACAATCAGGTGAACACAGCACATAGGACACCAAGAGGAGGTGGGGAGGGTGTAAACAACTAGAACGAGTACAAAGAAACAGTAGCATGAGATTTTGACGCTAATTTTTTTATCATACTAGTCTCTTTAAAGGAGAAAATATGAGTCGATTATATCTTTTTCTTCAGATATTTTGTAATGATATCAAATAACAATTTTATCTTGCGAGTTTCCTAATTTACAGATCATATTTGTGTTCTATAGTTTGTTATGTTATGTCTAGGCTTTTCTGGAGCGTAAAATTGAACAGAAATTGGCCTATGTCAGCAGGAGAGACAGCGGAAGTTGTGTGGCAAAACTAGCTAAATCTCAGGGGTAAGGATTTAAAAATTAAATATACAGTTGGCGATTAAATCGTAGCGCGCGACAAAAATATAGCGCGTCGGCGGTGTTTTTATCTCTAGAAGATCAAAAATAAAAACAAAATTCAGAAATTTTTTTAGCTTCTTAAAATATAGTCTAATATACGTGTTTTAGATCCTTTTTACAAATTTTCAAAAATTAGAAGTTTTACGTTTATATTTTAAAAGCTTTTCAAAAAAGATCAGCCAAAGAGGGGAAGGTTTTTTTACGTTTTAATGTTTAAAAAATGCGGAAAAAACTGATCAGGTCAGAATTTTAGGATCATTTTTTTCAATAAATCTCAACCGAATCAGAATTTTGCAGTTCCTCTTCCCCCTCCCCCTCCCTCCCTTCCCCCTTCCACAAAAAATGAATAACATGTGAAATAATCAAATTTTTGCAAATTTTATTTTTTTGTCTCAAAAAGTACCTTTTTATGGAATTTTCCACAAAAATTGAAAATTTTTGGTTCACAAACAAAAAAGTTAGGGGTGTTTTTTCCTGTTCCTGTACTGTATAACGTATGTATTACACAGAGGAGACCACCCAAGCAGCAGCCCCATTCATTTAAATAAAATTTACTTAAATTAAAATTGCTGCTGTCTGGGTGGTCTTCTCTGTGTAATACATACGTTATACAGTACAGGAACAGGAAAAAACACCCCTAACTTTTTTGTTTGTGAACCAAAAATTTTCAATTTTTGTGGAAAATTCCATAAAAAGGTACTTTTTGAGACAAAAAAATAAAATTTGCAAAAATTTGATTATTTCACATGTTATTCAATTTCTTCAGATTTTGAAAAAAAAGGCCTAAGGCTACCTAAAAAATGTCTGATTTTGACGAAATTTTGATATTTTAGAAAAATAATTATGCAGAATACACAAAAAAATTTTTGACAAAAAATCTCAAAAAATAAGGGCACAAGAGCCATTCAAAAACTTTGAATTATTAAATATTGCGCGGAAAGAGACCATCCATAGTGTGCGATGGTAGGGATTCCTGCTTCATTGGGGAGGGAGGGGCGGGATCACAGTTAAAGAGCTAAAGTACGATGAGAACAGATATTAAAAAAGCAGGCGGTAATCCCAGAGGTGTACGATATAACTTCATAGTAGATACATAAAGGGGAAATGCTCAGCAGATTTCAAGACAGAAGAAGCGAAAATACCGTCTATTTGTACTATTTTTTGACTCGCTCGGATTTTTATGATTTTAAACAATAAATTGAACTAGTTTAGGTATATTTCTTTGGTTTTTAATGATTTAAAAACTTTTTGAAAATTTTAAAATTTTTTTGAATTTTTATGCTGAGCAAGCTGAACAGTTCCCCTTAATGTATTTACTATGAAGTTATATCGCTCACCTTTGGAATTACCGCCTGTTTTCATCGCACTTTAGACTCTTCAACCGTGTTACGAATTTTCAAAAATTAGAAGTTTTACGTTTATATTTTACGTTTTGTAACCATTTGACTTAGCAAAAATCTAAAAACGTTTTAAAGAGGTATTTGCAAGTACTTTAAACTGTAATTTTTTTAAGAGTAAAACCTACAATTATTTTAGGGAAATTTGGATGCCGTTTTGTCCTTGCCCTGCGGATGCTTGTGCGACTTCCTGTAATTGTCCTACAACAACTTCGTCATTCGCCCCAGCTACCTCAACAAATTCATCATTCGCCCCATCTACCTCAATAACATCGTCATTCGCCCCATCTACCTCAACAACCTCGTCATTCGCCACATCTACCTCAACAACCTCGTCATTCTTCCCATCTACCTCACCAGGCTCATCATTCACCACACCTACCTCATCAACTTCGTCATTCACCACACCTACATCATCAACTTCGTCATTCACCACACCTACATCATCAACCTCGTCATTCACCACACCTACCTCAACAAATACCAATATATTAAATTCCGAAATTATAATTAGTATTTTATCATTTTATTCTGCTTTGATGAGTCTTTATTCTCTAAGTATGACCTTTTTATGTGTTAAGCTTAATAAGAGTTTAAAAGAAGTCCAGACAAAACAAGGTACAAATGATGTTGAAAACATAGCAATTGATGGTTCTGATATTACTACTGGTTCTGCGATTATAACACAAGGCGATGGTTCTGAAATTATAACAGATTGTTTCTAAAATAAAATTTTTATTTTTTATTTTTTATAGTATTATTGAGATCAGACTGTCAAAAAAGCGCGGGAAAGATCAGACAAACAGACCGGTGCAGGAAGGGTCAGATAGACAGGCGCGGAAAAGATCAACCAGACAGACAGGTGCCAGAAAGGTCAGACAGACAGGTGCAGAAAGGTCAAACAGGCGTGGAAAGGATCAGACAGTCAGGTGCGGGAGATTAGACACACAGACAGACAGACAAACAGGTGCAGGAAGGGTAAATCAGATATATAGGCACGAGAAAGATCAGACAGACAGATATATTAATTTCTAAAAAATGTTGTTTTTATTTAAATTTGTAAAATCGTTAAAATATCCTGACAGATGGGAGAAGAGTATCCGTCAAGGGAGGGTATCCATCGGAAAGGGAGGGTATCCGCTGAGGGAAGGATATACCCAAGGGGTGGATATCCATCAGGAGAAAGGTATCCGTCAAGGGGGAACAGTATCGGTTAAGAGAAGGTATCTGCTGAGGGGGAGGGTATCCATCGGGGAGGAGGTATCCGCTATGGAAGGAAGGTATCTGTTAGGAGGAGGGTATCCGCCAAGGGGAAAGTATCCGCCAAGGGGGAGGGTATCCGCCGAGGGTATCTGTTGGGTGATATTTTTGGGTCCCCTCTTGGCGGATACTCTCCCCTTGGTGGATACCCTCCTCCTGATAGATACCTTCCCTTCCATGGCGGATACCTCCTCCCCGATAGATACCCTCCCCCTCAGCAGATACCTTCTCTTAACTGATACTGTTCCCCCTTGACGGATACCTTTCTCCTGATGGATATCCACCCCTCGGGGATATCCTTCCCCTCAGCGGATATCCTCCCTTCTGATCGAAACCCTCTCTTGACGGATACCTGTCTCCCAACCGTTAGGGGAGGGTATCGATCAGAAGGGAGGGTATCCGCTGAGGGGAAGGATATCTCCGAGGGGTGGGTATCCATCAGGAGAAAGGTATCCGTCAAGGGGGAACAATATGGATTAAGAGAAGGTATCTGCTGAGGGGGAGGGTATCCATCGGGGGAGGTATCCGCTATGGAAGGGAAGGTATCTGTCAGGAGGAGGGTATCCGCCAAGGGGAGAGTATCCGTCAAGGGGATGGTATTCACCAAGGGTATCCGTTGGACGGTACTTTTCTTTTCCAAAAAATATCACCCATGCTATTTTTATAGCCTTACTAACAAATTCTTTAACCGATAAATGAGAGCCAGAAGTTTAGAACCATTAGAATGCATTTTATAGCCTTACTAACAAATTCTTTAACCGATAAATGATAGCAAAAAGTTTAGAACCATGAGAATGCAAGTGCCCAACCCCTTCAAAATTGGGTATAAATAGCAAGCGGTTGAGTGTTTATTTCAGTTTGTCCTCAGCCTGCATACTGTAGGTTCCGGATAGTCCACTCAGGTTTGGATAATTTTGAAATTAATTTTACCTGAGCCCGAAACCTTAGACAATTGAAAGCGCCAGCTTTTCCCATGACCGCTGGTCATTGACCACAGGTGTTTCATTAAAACCTGAACTCACAGGACCACTGGTCTGTGTATGTGGGGGTGATTAAGAAAAATTTTAGGGCCAAAAATAAGCAATAGGATTTGAACCTAGGACCATTTTGTTAGCTACTCCTCCACCTTACCAACTGAGCTATCCAACTGTATGTCAATAACGAAAATGAACAAAGTTTTGAAGTAAGTTTTCAGATATTCTCTAGAGCAAGAATTTTTTTCTAAGTTCTCTGGCAAGCAGTGTTAATTTTATAAAATGTCAATCATAGTCAAGTGCTCCAGTGGTTCAAATGGTTAGGTGCTTGTACTGGAATGTAAAGGTTGTGGGTTCTAAACCTATCCATTATAACATTTTGTCTCAATATCCAAACAACTAAAATAATAAGTGTCTAAGGTTTCTATCATCCAGACATGCTGTCAAAGACCAGTGTTTCCGATAAAACCGCCAGTCTTGGTCAAAAATATCTCTAAGGTTACGGGTTCTGAGCCCGAAACCTTAGAGATATTTTTGCCCGAGACTGACAGTTTTACCAGAAGCCACTGGTCTTTGACAGCATGTCTGGATGACGGAAACCTTAGACATTGATTACTATATTTGTTTAGATCAGGGGACAAAAAGAGAATCGAACCCACAACATTTATATTTCTGTCTGTGCATCTAACCACCTGAGCCACTGACACTTGATTTTCAATCAAATTTTATGCAATAAATACTGTTTGCTAGAGAACTTGGCAAAAATTTCTTCTCGTCAGGATGTTTAAAAAAAACTGCTCTAAAAATTTGTTCAATCCTTAATATATTATCCAACTGGTTAGCTCAGTTGGTTAGTGTCAGACAAGGTAACAGAAAGGTCCCAGGTTCGAATCCTATCTTTTTTTGAAATTTAAACTTTGCATCTCTCCATCCCCCCTCCCCCCACAGACCAGTGGTCCTGCAAGTTCCGACTACAATGAAACACCTGCGGTCAATGACCAGTGGTCAAAGGAAAAGCTGCCGCTTTCAATTGTCTAAGGTTTCGGGCTCTGCATCATAACAAATGTAGGACATGGGTTTGACAATCTTTACAAATTACTGTATACCCGTCATTGTACCACAACTATCGAAAATATTTTTCTTCAGTGAGATTACACACTCAACAAGTTGTAGAAATAGAAGCTGTTGTATGAAATGAAAATGATCTATGAAAATAACTCCTCACTACCCTTCTCCCTTTTCCTCCCCTTCTTCATTTTTTTCTATTAATCATTCTATTCTATTCTAATGCAATTACTGTTCCGAGAGTTTTGTGTGATAGAAAGACAAAACATAGATAAAATGTAGAAAGACAAAATGTAGAAAGACAAAATGTAGAAGTGACATAATTACCCTTCTGAATCCTAAGCCAATCCCCCAACCAGCTACCCTGGATATTTTAATCTTAATCCGCGGATAAAACTCATTTCTTAATACCACTTAGTCGATTTTTCTATCCTCCCTCAACCATTTTCATTTCTGAAACCAAAAAAGGTCAATTTTGCCCACCTCCCCTTGACAAATTTTTCATTTCTTAATACCACGTAGTCGATTTTTCTATCCTCCCTCAACCATTTTCCATTTCTGAAACCAAAAAAAAGTCATCCCTCCCAACCACTTTTCGTTTTTGAAGCCACAAAAAGTCCTTTTTGTCCACCTCCCCTTGACAAATTTTTTTATTTCTAAAACCCACTTAGTCGAATTTTCTATCCCTCCCAACCATTTTCCGTTTTTGAAGCCACAAAAAGTCAATTTTGCCCACCTCCCCTTGACAAATTTTTTATTTCTAAAAACCACTTAGTCGAATTTTCTATCCCTCCCAACCATTTTTGATTTTTGAAACTACAATAAGTCAATTTTGCCCACCTCCCCTTGACAAATTTTCTATTTCTTAAAACCACTTAGTCGAACTTTCTATCCCTCCCAACCATTTTCCATTTTTGAAACCTCAAAAAAGTACCAAAAAAGGTACCGAATCCTTTTAATTAGCGGGGCTCCAGAGAGTGGGAACCCCTTAAGATAATAATTGTTTCACCTTTAGATAATAATTAATAACATTATACTGTAACTTACACACTAGTCAACAAGTTTTTCGTCCAATGGACGGACCCCCCTCCTGAAATAATGGGAGTAAATAAGGAGGTAAGATAAATCATAAAACCAGAAAAATAGGCCTTAAAGCATAAAAACTTTGCAGATACCTGCTTGCAAATTATTGAACATATTAAAAGCATAAGCTTAAAAAGGATATGAATAAGACTATCATGAAAATATTAAATACCTTTAGTAAAAATAACAATATTTAGCCTAACTATATAAAAATAATTCGATTTTATAGCAGAGACTCCTAAAATCTGAAATATGAACTAATCCTGTGGACACAGCGCAGAAGGTGTTCACAAAATACAGAATTTGACCCTTTACCCCCTCCCTCTCCCCTCCCCCCATCATGACTCTTATGCGTGTATGCGTGTGGAGGCTGGGAAGAAGGTCAGGGTGTACGTTGGCTTTCAGAAATAAAAAATTTGTCAAGGGGAGGTGGGCAAAATTGACCTTTTTTGGTTTCAGAAATGAAAAATGGTTGAGGGAGGATAGAAAAATCGAAGTGGTATTAAGAAATGAGTTTTATCCGCGGATTAAGATTAAAATATCCGGGGTAGCTGGTTGGGGGATTGGCTTAGGATTCAGAAGGGTAGATATGTCACTTCTACATTTTTGTCTTTCTACATTTTATCTATGTTTTGTCCTCTCTGACAAGTCCCACCTATAATTATCACCGAAGTTTTGTGCGCAATAGATTCGTTGTTTTTAATAGTGATCCAGAAATTTAAAAAATCAAAAGATATAAGACTTCTTTATTAAAGGGACAGTCTCACGAGAATTGTTTGTGAGTTAATGAGTCAAGAGGATTGTTTAGGGTCTAATGATGAACCGCTACTGGTTTCATCATCTTTGAAAGTTCCCTGTCTAGTAGTAAAAACTAGTTTCTAATTATTCTACCTGTTGAGCACTCCGCAGGGCAATTTTTCATCTTTGGTTTGGTCCCCCGCACATATATACCAGCGGGGTGCCAAACCAGTTTATGCGGAGGATCTTTCACTAATGATAAAAACAACTTTTGGCGCATTTTCTGATCAGTGCTAGGCACCCCGCAGATATTTGTCTTCTTGGCGCCACACCAGTTTATGCGGAGGGCCTTACCTTCAGTTGCTTCTAACTTTTGGCGCATTTTTTATCATGCGGGTGCCCAACAGGCAGAAATGTGGAAAAACTGAATTTACATCGATAAGTTAAAACTTTAAAAAATGATAGCACAAAGCAGGGTGCTGTAAAAAATTTAAATACAAGTAGCGGCGCTTATTTAGACCCTAATAAACCCCTCTTGACTCATTAGTTCACACATTCTCGTGGGACTGTCCCTTTAAGAAAACCGGTCACTAAATTTTGACTTTAAAGATTTTACCTCGTTATCCTTATAGCTCCGCTATCCTACCCATCATCCTTCCAGCTATCATCCTATCATTTTCCTCTCCTATCTCTCCTTTCTACCCTTTTTCATTTTTCCTATCATTCCTGCTAATTTTTTGTCATTCTCCTCTTTATTCTCCTTAAAAGGACAGTGTCACGAGATTTTTGACCTCGGATTTTTCAGGATTCACCCATTATGGAGTCTTGAATATTTTTAAAAATTGCTTTGAATTTGTTCAATATTAATTTTAAAGAATTACTCTGACGAAAAACTTCTAATCAACTGTTGTATGAAACTTTTTTTTAAAAAACCCTTCAGATTTGTCGAGATATTTGATTTTTTTACAATTCGGTGTGTCATAACATTGTCGTTAAAAAAATAATTTCTTTCGGTTTTTTAAAAAAATTTTTCATACAACAATTGATTAGAAGTTTTTTCGTCAGAGTAATTCTTTAAAATTAATATTGAACAAATTCAAAGCAATTTTAGCAAAATATTCAAGACTCCAGGGTGGGTGAATCCTGAAAAAACTGAGGTAAAAAATCTTGTGACACTATCCCTTTAAACTAAATATACTACGACAATAATTTATAGGTAGGGTCATCAATAGTATCGACTTCTAAAAATGAGATAAGGTGGTAAAACTAATTATTATTGTTATTAGAGAAAGGATGTCGGGCGTTAGTAGCGATGGCACAGGGATGACGAACGTGAGTAGCGGTGGCACAGGGATGGCGGACGTTAGTAGCAGGGGCATAGGGATGGCGGACATTAGTAGCTGTGGCACAAGGTAAATTTACCTTTTTGTCATATCTAAATAGTTTGACACAGGTCTAACCTCCTCCTTCACTAACACTCGAGTGTGCAGCTCTTTTGCTCTTTGTTTTCATTTCAAAATGCTGATGTTTTCATTTCAAAATGCTGAAACAGTTTTTGCTCTAAAAACAAGAGGAAAGCTACAGTGGGCGACAAAAATATAGCGCGTCGGGCCGCCCGGTACGTAGTTTTAAAAAGCGCATAACTTTTTTAAAAATGAAGATATTTGGATATATCTACTTGTAGTTAAAATTTGAAATAAATCGGACTATTTTTTCTGTACGATTTTAAAGGGACAGTGTCACGAGATTTTAAAAGTCCAAAAACGATCTAAAATTCCCGCAAGTCCAAAAAT
>Ga0194121_10010800_pt1 | contig 11008 bp, 9 predicted proteins | sample TA2MahCa50mmetaG_FD_148609 | JGI IMG/M metagenome (GOLD analysis project Ga0194121, IMG submission 148609) | Freshwater microbial communities from Lake Tanganyika, Tanzania - TA2015020 Mahale Deep Cast 50m | ecosystem: Environmental > Aquatic > Freshwater > Lake | place: Tanzania: Lake...
TCAGCGTAGTGAGAAAAGGACAGAAAGCTCCTCCCCTCCTCCCGATCGAGCGCCTCGTCGGAGAGTTCGTCGGTGAAGTCGGCGGTCTCGACGTCCGTCGTCATGTCCAGGTCAGTCATGCAAAGCCTTCTGTCGGTTGTCGTCAGAGCCGGCGCAGGGCCGCACAGCCCGCCGCAGGAGACGGGGGCAGAACTGAACGGCACCGCCTCGACTCAGCGGTCAGCTACTGGTTAGGCGTATTCAGAAAGGGAAAGGAACACAGCTACCCCCGCAGCCGCCGATGATCTTACACTGATGCCGCGGCAAATGTAAGTCCTTGCCGTTGAAAATAGTCAATGCTCAGGTCCAGCCGGATGGCTGATTTACCGAAACGAAGCGGTCGACCTCTTCCAGAACATCTCGGCGCAGGATAACCACCGGCAACGTCCGCCGTGAACGCATTGGTTCCCCGTGATGCCTGGCACCTGCAGCGCCGAACAGGTCGGCCTGTCCCTCGGCCTTCGCCGGACTGCCATCGACTTCGCGCCACAGGCGCCAGCCGCCCCAGCGTGGCCAGCGCTGCGGCTTGGGTTCGGGGCGATAACGCCGGCAGAATAGCGCGTAGCGTCGGGCACAACCATCCAACGTCGCGCCGAGGCGAAAGTACGCCGGGTGCCAGGCGCTCAGCCCATCATCGGCGGGGCGTGTGTAGCTGCGGTAGTTGCTGTAGGCATATTCGTAGCCCGCGATCATGCCGGCCGCTCTGGGGTTGGCATGAATGTAGCGCAGCACCCGCAGGGCATGGCCGCTGTCGCGGTCTGGTACGGCAACCGCGTGATAGCGACGCTCCCAGAAGTGGCCCCGTCGCCGCAGCAGGCGGTTGAGCAGCATGGCGCTGTACCAGTTGAGCCAGTGCATGAGCCGAGGCATGTCGTCGGGCCGTTCAGGACGAATCAGATAGTGGACGTGGTTGCTCATGACGCAGAGGCCGAACAGGTCGAAGCCGAACCTCGTTCTCGCCCGGGCAAGGCACAACAGGATGACCTTGCGCGCCTGCGGCCGGCGGAGGTCGAAGGCCTGATTGTTGCAGCGCATGGTGACGTGATAGCTGGTCGCGGTCTCGAACGAGCGGCGTGGGCGGGACATGGCAGAGCTTTCTTCCCGGCGCACTGCCGGCAACGCCATCATCCGAGAGGCGGCATCACTCGGGAAGCCGGCACTGTCGGTCCGAGGCGGGGCGTAGCGGATGAAAATCGCCTGGCCGGCCAGGCAGAGGCGGTTAATGGGTTTTGGCCCTAGTTCTTGCAGTATTGGCTCTCGAGCCCGGCGGACGCTATAGTTACTGACCCTCGCAACAACAGAGGGGGGAGGCCATCCATGTCGTCTGAAGCCACCGTCGCCGCCGAGTCTGCCGCGGCCCCATCGCCGAGCGACCCCGAGCGCGCGCTCAAGGCCGATATCGTGATCAAGAATCATATGCTGGCGGCATGCGCTGGAAGCATCGTGCCGGTGCCATTGCTCGACCTGGCAGCGGTCACCGCCGTGCAGGTCAACATGATCCGCAAGCTGGCCGCCATGTACGGCAAGACCTTCTCCGAAAGTCCGGTGCGCAACTCCATCGCGGCCCTGGTGGGCGGCGTGGGCGGACCGTGGGCCGGCGCAGTCGTAGGTATCAGCCTCGCCAAGCTGATCCCGGTCGTCGGCTGGGCCGCCGGTATCGTGGCGATGCCCGCCGTGGTCGGCGCCTCGACCTATGCCATCGGGCACGTTTTCCTGCGCCACTTCCAGGAGGGCGGCTCGATCTACGACATCAGCACCGAGAAGGTGCGGGGCTATTACGCGGAACAGTTCGCCAAGGGCAAGGCCGTCGCGGCCGAGTCCGCGCCGTCGGGCCACGCTGCCTAGTACCTGGAATCGCAATTGCCTGATACAGGCCGCGGTGTCATCCCGAGCGTAGCGCGGGACCTTTCGTGTGATTTTAAAGGCCCCTCGCTGCGCTCGGGGTGACAACCGTGACTCACCCTTCAATGAAACCAGGTACTAGGGTCAAGTCCTGGAACGCAGAGAGGCCTGCCTTGAGGTCTCTTCTGCGCACCAACCTCTCGTGCGGGCGGCAAAGCAAATGGCAGCTGCCCCAGCACAGATTGCTCCGGCAAATGTTCATCCGCTCGAGCGATCGCCTCCTCCCATCGTCGATTGACAATGTGATGGCCCGGCCCGCTATTGTGCCCGCGGGGGCTCCGGACATCCGTTTGTGAAATTCATTCGACTCCTGCTCGCCGAGGCGGGCCTCGACGAGTGGCGGTTGATCGGCAGCGTCACGCTGTCCGGCGCGGCCATGGCCCTGATGATGACCATCGTCAACTCGGTGGCCGATCTCAAGCCGGGCATGGAAATCGATTGGAGCAATCTCCTGCTGTTTCTGCTGTGCGCGCTGGCCGTCATCAGCATGCAGGTCTATTCGCTCAACCTCACCACGCAGCTGTGCGAGCGCATGGTCGGGCGCACGCGCGTCAGGATCGCCGACCTGGTCCGTCGCAGCGAGCTCGACGGCCTGGAACATGTCGGTGCGGTACGGGTCTACGACACCATCGTTCGCGAAACCGCGACCATATCGTCGTCCGCGCCGATCATCGTCTACTCGGCGACTTCCCTGGTGGCGCTGGTCTTCGCCGCGATCTACATCGCCGCGCTTTCGCTCTTGTCCTTCCTCGTGGTGGGCGCGCTGTTGAGCGCCTGGGCCTATGTCTACTATTTGAGCGGTCGCAATGCCCGTGACGGCATGGTGGTCGCCAAGACGGCCGAGGCACGCTTCTTCGAATTGGTGGCGCACCTGCTGTACGGCTTCAAGGAGGTCAAGCTGAACGCGGCCCGCGGCGATGACCTCGAGAAGGTTCATCTCGCCGCGGCCTCGCGCGACACGGAGCACAAGAACATTCTGGCGGTCCGGCAATTCGGCCGCGGGATGGCGGTTTCTTTCACGGTCTTCTATACGCTGCTCGGTTCGGCGGTTTTCGTTCTGCCGCAGCATCTTGGCGACGTGCAGGCCGCCATGAAGGTCGTCTACGTCGTGATCTTCATGTACACGATTGTCGAGGGTACGACGCGCTCACTCCCGGTGCTGACGCGCACCAACCTCGCCCTCGACAACATCGACGAGCTCGAGGCGACCCTCGTGCGCACCGCCCACGTCTTTCCCGAAACCGGATTGGCGATGCCGACCTCCTTCACGAGGATCGTGCTCGATGGCGTCGTCTATGCCTATCGCGACGCCGACGGCAGCGGCGGCTTCACCATCGGGCCGTGTGACGTCGCGCTCACCCCCGGTGAGACCGTCTTCGTTGTTGGCAACAATGGCAGCGGCAAGTCGACCCTGACGCGCGTCATCACGCGGCTCTATGCGCCGGCGGCTGGCGCGATCCTGTGGGACGGCCAGCTCGTCGACGACGCCAATGTCCGGCAATATCGCAGCCTGTTCTCCGCCGTGTACGCCGATTTCCATCTGTTCGACCGGCTCTATGGCATGGAAGGCGTCGATGCCGAGGTGGTGCGCGGGCTGCTGGCCAAGGTGGGCCTGGCCGACAAAGTCACCTACGAGGCGGGCCGCTTCAGCACCACGGCACTCTCGACCGGCCAGCGCAAGCGGTTGGCGCTGGTGGTGGCGCTGATCGAGGATCGGCCGATCTACGTCCTCGACGAGCTGAGCGCCGACCAGGATCCGACCTTCCGGCGTCGCTACTACGAGGAATTCCTCCCCGAGCTGAAAGCGCGGGGCAAGACTCTGATCGTGGTGAGCCACGACGACCGCTACTTTGGCATGGCCGACCGGGTCCTCATCATGGAGGACGGTCAATTCAAGCGCGAGGGCGCAGAATCATGAGCAACACAACCAGCGAACCGCCGAAGCCGGTGCGATACGGCAATCCCGTGGTGTCGGCCATCGTCGGCACGTTGCTTGCGGGCGGGCTGGCCGTGCTGCTGCTGTGGCATGCCGTGTTGGTGCGCATCCCGCCGGGACATGTCGGGGTGCTCTACAGCCTGCTGTCCGGCGGAACCGTGCTGGACGAGATCTATCCCGAGGGCCTGCAGGTCAAGCTGCCGTGGAACCGCATGTACATCTACGAGACCCGGGTGCAGGCCCATCCCTTCACGCTGCTGGCCTTCAGCGCCGAAGGCATGGCGATCACCGTCGAGGCGACGACCCTGTTCCGTTTGGTGCGTGCTCAGATGCCGCAACTGCAGGTCGACGTCGGGCCCGAGTACCGCGAGCGCATCGTCGGACCGGTTTCGACGGCGGCCGTTCGGCGGATCGTCGCGCGCTACGATTCGCATGAGCTCTATACGCTGGGTGCCGACCGGCTGCAGGCCGAGTTGCTCGAGTACATGCGATCGGCGCCGGAGAGCCGGGCCATCTACTATATCGACGTGCTGGTCCGCACGGTCCAGCTGCCCGATGCCCTGGTGTCAGCGATCGAGCGGAAGCTGTCGCAGGAGCAGATCGCGGCGTCCTACGAATTCCGCCTCATCAGCCAGCGCCAGGAGGCCGAGCGCCTGCGCATCCAGGCGATCGGCCTGCGCAACTTCTACTCGATCGTGCAGGGCGCGCTGACCGACAAGCTGCTGACCTGGCGCGGCATCGAGGCCACGGTCGAAGTGGCGAAATCACCCAACACCAAGATCGTCATCGTCGGCGGCAACAAGGATCAGCTGCCGTTGATCCTGGGCAGCGACATCACCCGCGAATCCACGGACAAGGAGACAGCGGTAGCGCCCGTGCCGGGAGATGTTTCGCCGTTACCCGACTGGTCCACCCTGCCGCCGATGTTCGATTCCGCGAAGCCCGGCAACGAACCGCCGCGCCGGGGCCCGCGGCTACCTCCCCTGCCACCGTCCAGCCCGGCGAGCCCGACGCCGTCCCGGTAGGTCCCGATGAGACGGCTGTGGTATGCTGGCCTGTCCGGCCGGTCGATGAACTGGTCATAGGAGAGAAGCCCGCATGCTCCCTTATCTGCTGCCATTCATCTATCTCTTCGTCTGCGTCCTCACCGGGTACTTCGGGCGCAACACGCGCATCGGCTTCTGGGGCACGACGTTCCTCGCCATCCTGGTGACCCCGCTGGTCGTGCTGATTGGCCTCCTGTTGCTGGGCACGATCACGCGGAAGCAGGCCTAACCCGGATATCTCACTGATGAAGGGTGCATCGGAGTCCTGACTCTGAGGAAGGTGTTGTGACGCAACGACTTTCATCAGCGACGAAAGGAACCCCGATGCCGACAGAGTGTATCGCAGACCTGTTTGGATTTGAACCGGTGGAAGGCCGTCGTGTCGAGGCGGCGTTCGACGGCGGGCGGATGACGTCGGACGCGGGCGGGCTGCTGCTGGGTCGGACGGCGCGAGCGATCGGGCTGATCGATCGGTTTGCGCAGTGCTTTGACGACCAGCGCAAGCCGGAGCTGATCGAGCACGAGGTTGCGACGCTGGTTGGTCAGCGGGTCTACGCGATCGCGCTGGGCTACGAGGACCTGGTCGACCACGACCAGCTTCGCCATGACCCGATGCTGGCGGCGTTGGGCGGCAAGCTCGAGGCCCGCCGGTCGACGTGATCGAACCTCGGCGGCCACCATGCGCGCCAACCAGCTCCGTCTGTGGTTCGCCTCGATGGCCTATGTGCTGCTCGCGGCCCTGCGCCGCATCGGCCCCGCCGGCAGCCAGTTCGCAGACGCCACCTGCGGCACCATCCGCCTCAAGCTGCTCAAGATCGGAGCCCTGGTGCGCCTCACCGTGCGACGGCGTCTACCCCTACCAGGAGGAATACCGCAGCGCCTACGTCTTGCTCGGCGCGGCCGTTCGCTGATGACCCAGACAGCGCATAGACGACATCGGCTTCCCGCCGCCGCTCTCCCGCGGCACCGTCCGCGCGCCCGAAATACGCCTTGCGCCGATACTTCCCAGCACACCAATCGATGCTGCCCTCGATCCGCCCAGCTGGAATCAGCCGGACGGAATGTGCCTGCTTCATCACGATCACCGGTGCGCGCGTTTCCGCTCGGCATGATGGATCCCGGTCGAATCATCCGTCGTCTCGACCCGAGCCGAGCGTAGCGAGGCGTAGCGAGGCGTAGTGGAGAGACCTTTTCTCGGCGATTAGCGGCTTCTTGTCGAGAGAAGGTCCCTCCACTCCGCTTCGCTCCGGTCGGGACGACGGAGTGGTCTCAACTCATCCCTAGCTGACCAGCACCGACCGACGAGCGACTGGAGCGTCAGCCTTCGGCGGGAACGCCGAGGCAGAACTCGGCGATAGCCGTCTCCTCGAATGGATCGATGCCGGTCGCCTCCTGGAGCAGCCGCGAATCACCGCTGCCGTTGGCGCAGGGTGCCAGCTTCATATCGGTCGCCACCAGGTACATCAGCTCGAAGACGACGCCGGCGTTCATCAGGCTCGCCCGGTAGGCCATGCCCTGGTACTTCCAGGCGAGCCGCGGCAGACGCGAGGCGATGACGATCGTGAGGTCGGGGAGTTGGGCGTTCGCGTCGAGGCCCATCGCTCCGCCGGAGCGCGTGACGATCCGGGTGGCAATCTTGTCCGAGCCCGCAAGTCTCACCAGCTCGTGCCGGTGGCTGTCATAATTATAGATCGCGGGCTCCAGCCCCTCGCAGCGGCGGATGGCAAGGTAGAATTCGAGCTCGTTGATGCTTCCGCCGGCAGGATAGGGGCGTGAAATGAGATCCTGCCGCGCAATATCGAGGTGCTGTGTCGTGCGGCAGACGCGCCACAGGAACTCGCCGAGCGCCGGCAGTGAAATGGGCTCCGCTGCATAGGCACGAATCGATCGGCGCCCGGATTGTACGGCGTCCAACGCGCCGCTCATCTGCCTGAGCCGCGCAGCATCGACCGGCGGTAACGCGATCCTCTCGCCGGCCATCGCCGGCTTGATAGCCGGCGGCGCGGGGAACTTGCCATCGAAACGATAGGTGCCGCCGATCGGCGTGGCATCTCGGTTGAAGCGGCTGGCTTCATGGAGGACAAGGTCGGGAAACTCCCAGCAGCGCTCAGCCTCGCTCTCCTGCCGCGCGGCTTCGTCGAAGAAGCCCAGCCGCCACATCACGGACGCGAATCTGTTCGTGGCTGCAGATGGCGTTAGCGCGCCGGCAAAGGCAGCCAGTCCGCGCACATTGAGCGCGAGGCGCACCGGCACGCGACCTGATTCCAGCACGGCCCCGGAGTCCAGCCGCCGCAGATAGGCGAAGCGGCAGAGCGCGAGCGCATTCGACGGTGGATCGTCCTCCCTGGGCCGGTAGCTGTTGGCGAGCGTGTTGACCTGTCCGAGCTCGCCCTCGTCATCCTCCAGGCTCCACGCCAGCAATCGCGCGCGAGCAAAGCGCTCGACGTAGTAGCTTGCTGTCTTCGTGCCATCCGGCGCCGCTCCGGCAATTTGAGCGAGGCGTCCCAGCGTAGCGCCGCCGTCATGCAGAGCCATCACGGCATCGGCATGCTCAGTCTTTGCTGCCGTAAAGGCCAGCGGCTTCCAGTTCTCGACATCGAGGGTGATGCGATTGCCCTCGCGGCTCGCCGAGCGGACGTCGGCGGCGAAGCGATAGACGAGGCGAACGCTTCCCGGCACGGCGGGCCTCACAGGAAGAAGGGGATGGGGTTGAGCAAGTCCTCGTCGAGGGGCCGGCTGAGCCAGCCCATGTCGACGGGCGCCTGGTAGAGCCGGCCGGGGCGAAACCGCGCCCAGAAATGGCGCAGGCCCGGGACCACGATGCGGGCCGCGGCGAAGTCGACCTCCGGGCGGCGATGGTCGAGCACGATCATCTCGAACCCGCGGTCCGACACGGCGCGCATGCAATGATCGACGGCGTCCTTCAGATCGCCGATCGCCGGCCGCTTGTAGCGGTTCTTTGGCGTGCGGCCCTGGGACGCGCAGTACGGTTCGGACGCGAGGCTACGGTTCGTCATCCAGTCGTGCATCACGCCGGCATCACCCGTGAGCTTGGCGGGGTCGGCCTTGTCGGGCTTTACCACCCCATCTTCCAACGACAGCATCTGATTCATCTCGGCCAGCGCACGGCTGACCGCGATCTCGACATCGAGATGGGCGCCGAGGCCCAACACGATCGACTTTCCGTCGGCGAGATTGTGCGACAGCGCGATTGCCACGGGGATGCCGAGGTCGTTGGTGAGATCGAGCACCTCAAGGCCACGCCCCTCCTTTTTGCAGTAGGCAAGGATGCGGCGCACGAACGGGTCGTCGAACTCGGCGAGGTCGAAGGCCGGGCGCGGTGTGCGGTTGTACCACCAAAGCGCACAGGCATCGCGTTCGACCAACTCCAGGAACCCCTGGAGGATGGCCTCTTCCAGCGTGCCGCCCGATGCGCAGCCGTTGGAATCGGCGCGGCAAAAGGCGTTCGCTTCCTTCGGATCGGCCACCGCCGGATCGATATAGCCGAAATAGCAGTAGCGCGTCGGTAGCCAGCGGAGCTGACCGCGGGTCAGCGACCAGGCGGGAGTCCACTCGATCGCCCGGCTTTCGTCGAACCGCTCGCCGATCCAGTTGAAGCCGTCGTTGGATTTGTTCCACGCCTCGCGGCCATCGTACTGGCGTTCGCTGTAGTTGAGATAGTCGTAAGGATGTGGGGCCTGGTCCTTCACCTCCGACCAGGTCGCGCGCAGTGCGGGCTCGTGACCGGTGTAGCCGCACAGGTAGCGCTCCATCGCCTCGGCAAGACAGCTTGCCTTGGCCTGGACTTCGCTCATGCCCTTGCCGGCGGCGCCGCTCGGCCGGCCGATCAGGCGATTCTCGCGCGGACCGGCCTGCACCGGATTGGTCTGCATGGCCTTGAAGACCGGCAGTCCCGGCATGGGCGAGGCATCCTCGAGGCCCGAGATGACTCCGGTGAGAGGGCTCACGTAGCGCTCCAAGCGCTGCACGGCTTCGCCTGCCGACAGTGTGCGCCAACCGCCGTCGGTCTGGCCGTGGAGCGGCCGCGACTGCAGTTCGACGGGCGCCTTGGCGCGCTCCAGCGCCTTCTCGCGATCTGCGGGCGCGCCGCACACGGGGCAGTTGGGATCGAGGCGCACCATGTGGCGACGCGTGGCGCGTGCGCGCAGATCGAGACTGACGATATTCCGTTCGAGCTCCGAATGTCCTTCCTGGGCGAGCGCGTGAGCCAGTTCGAGAGCGGCAAAGCCCGCAGCGAAGCGCAACGTGGTCGGAGTGAGGGCCCGGGCCGGTCGCACCGCGGCGATCTCGGATGACACCACGCGATCGCCCGGCCGGTTCTCGAGCATGCGGTGAGTCAGGCAGGCCCAACACGGCGCCGCATCGGGACGGAACAGCGGGCCTATCATCGGTTCGACGCCACCGGCCTTGAACGGCATCCACGCGCGGCCTTCCTGCCTCAATCGCTGGTTGAGCGCGGCAAGGTCGCGGCGCAGATAGTCGTCGACCGAGACGATCAGCAGACCCGCGTCTTTCTCCGGCGCCATGGGCATTCCGGCATCGAGGCAGGCCTGACTGAGCGCGTGTGCCGCTTCGGCGGCAGGTCCATCATCCGGCGCGCTCTTTATGGCGACAGACCGGCTGGCCAGGTTGCGCTCGGCATCGGCCGGTGCCAGTCCCAGCTCGACCCACAGGGCCTGTCGCTCCATCGGTGCCCGCGTGTCGACATGGCGGGCATAGTCCTTCTCGACCAGGTTGCGCAGGGCCTGGCGCACGCGCTCCTCGGGTGCTCGGCCGGTGAAGGTCCGCACGATGTCTTCCCCGGTCCGTTGGCCGTCGAGCAGGGGCATCATGGCGACATAGAGCTTGCCGGCGAGGCGAAAGCTGCGCTGCTCGGACAGCAACAAGACCTCGCGATCGCCGACGAAGTGCACGGAGAAGTGCGGGCTGACCGCGAGGGGCCGGCCGAAATCGATGTCCATGAGCGAGGTTCTCCCGGGCGTTCGAGGGCCAACTGGTCAGGCGGCGGCCCAGCCGCTCGCCACCAGCTGCTCGCGCGTCGGCGGATGATCGCCGATGCCGGCTGTTGCGATAAGCTTCAGGGAGTTCTGTGCCATGACGCGCTTGTGCTTCTCGGCAGGCGGAGGGCCAAAGGCCGTGGTGTAGGCCTCGAGGATGATCCGCTTGCTGGTTTCACGGTCGAAGCCCATTGGGCTCAGGATACGGGCCTGCGAATCGAGGAAGTACTGCGGATTGAAAAGGAAGGCATCGAGAAATGCCGGCAACAGGCGTCCCAGTTCGACCCGTACTTCCTCGTCGATCTCCGCCCAAAGATGGCGCAACAGGGTCTGGAAGAAGAGCTGATGGCGGCCTTCGTCGACCAGATGCTCGCGCACAATGACCTGAAAGGGGCTGTCGGACGCAGCGTCCTTGGACAGGCCGAACAGTTCTCCGGTGATGAAATTCTCGGCAAAGCACAGCACCATCGTCTCCGCCGTGCGACGCAGTTCCGTCGGCACCGTCTTGCGAATGTAGGTCAGGCCGTTCACCAGCGGGTCGCTGCCACCTTCTGCCCGCGGAAGGGTAATGCCCATGAAGCGCTCGGCATCATCGACGAACTCCCGCGCTGCGAGGGCATGGTAGGCCTCGTCGGTGGCGATGGTGAGCGCAACCTGGCGAACAGCCTCGGGCAGCGCCACTCCCATCCCCTGTCCGGCAAGCTTGCCGCAGAGGTCGGTCACGGGATCGATCTCCAGCAAGGCGACCGCATGCTGGAAGTCGCAGGCCATGCGCACTGAATATTCTTGCCGCTGGGCATCGCTCCAATGGGCCAGCGCCTCGTGCTTGAGCGCAGGCATCATCACGTCGGGAAACATGGGCATGGCCGTCGTCTCGGCCGTCAGGCGTGTGCGTTGCCGCGTTCGCACCGTCGCGCGCTCCTCCCATTGCTGGAGATAGTGCACGGCATATTGCTCGAGCTCAGTGGTCAATCCCCGCTCACTTTCCCTGCCTACGCGGCCGCCGGCGACCGTATTCCTCCCTCGATCCTACGGCAAAAGTGAGTTTGTCCGACATTCCCCAGATG
>Ga0194121_10010801_pt1 | contig 11007 bp, 7 predicted proteins | sample TA2MahCa50mmetaG_FD_148609 | JGI IMG/M metagenome (GOLD analysis project Ga0194121, IMG submission 148609) | Freshwater microbial communities from Lake Tanganyika, Tanzania - TA2015020 Mahale Deep Cast 50m | ecosystem: Environmental > Aquatic > Freshwater > Lake | place: Tanzania: Lake...
ACACCGCCCCTCGGTCACGTCCGTGATTTATAGCGACGATCTCGGGCGCACTTGGTCGCGTGGGGAAATCGCCGGACCAAATGAAGGTGAGTGGAACATCCCGAACGAGACCTGTGCCGTGCAACTCGCTGACGGCCGCGTGCTGCTGAACATGCGCAGCGAGTCCAAAGCGAATCGCCGCCTGCTCACCACCAGCCGCGACGGCGCGACTGGCTGGGGCCGGCCGCAGTTCCACGACCAACTCCTCGAACCGATCTGCATGGCCAGCATGGTGCGCCTCAGCGAAGCACCCGCGAGGAACCGCCTGCTCTTTTCCAACCCACACAACCTCACCCGCACCGACGGCAAGGAAGCCCCGGGCAAAAGCCGCGACCGCAAAAACGTCTCCGTGAAACTAAGCTACGACGAAGCCGCGACCTGGCCGGTGAGCAAAACCATCGAGCCGGATTTTAGCGGCTACAGCGACTTAGCTGTGGCCAGCGACGGAACGATTCTCCTCTTCTACGAACGCGGCAGCACGGACGGGAAGGATATCTACCGCACCGGCTTATTGACTGTTGCGCGCTTCAACCTGGAATGGCTCACCGATGGAAAGGATGCATTGAAATGAAAGCCGCACGCCGCCTAACCCGAGCGGTTTGTGGAATGGCTGGACGCACGGGAACGCTCGCCACGAAACAAAAACGGCTAACGGATTTGCCGAGTAGTGTCGGAAGGAATCCGAGCGAGCGCGGAACGGGGTTGGCTCCAGCCTGCTGGGCGACCGCGTTTGCTTTTTAGGAAAATCGGGATTCGGCTTCAACCGAGGTAGCCGCGCAGCGGCAGAAACCCATGCCGCTCCAGTGTCGCGCCGGTCTGGCGGATCACTTCGACGGGCAACTGGCTTCCCGCGTGAAGCCGCGGCGGGGTCACGTCGGCTGCGCCCGGCCCGTGCGCGAAGAAGTGGTCCATCGCCTTGTTAGCGTTGGCGAACGCGTTGCCATCGGACAGGCCGGCGACCAGGGCAAAGACTTCCTTCACTACCATGGACAGCCGGTTGGAGAGGCGCTGGGCCTCATCACGACGACCGGACTTGAGCAACTCGATGACCTGATGCAGTTCGCGTCCGAAACAGTTCGCCGTGCTAAGGAGAAAGCCATCGTAAGGTCCGCCGCCGGACTTGAGCCAATTCGCATAGCTACCCTCCGCGCCGCGCACGAGAAAGACGCCGCCCAGGTTCTGTCCTGAATTTGCCACCCGGTCCACGCCACTGGTGTCTTTGAAAAGGATGAAGTTCGGAAATTGAGCGGCAAGGTCGGCCAGCGTCTCCGGCAAAATCTCGTTCTGCGTGACCTGCGGGAGTTGATAGAGCGCGGTGGGCAATCCAAGGGAGAGGATGTCGGCCAAGGCCGTGCGGATGGTTGCCTGCGGCACGTCCGCGCCCTTGGGTGGGCAGAGGGTGAAGGCAGATTGCCCGAAGCGGGCGGCGGTTTCTTGGACGACGCGCTTTGCGGTGCTGGCGTCGGTCTTAAGCACACCGATGAGCAAGTGCACTCCAAGCCGCTTCATCTCCGGTGCGATGAAGTCCAGCAGTTCGCGGATTTCCTCGTCCGCCATTTCCCAGCCGTCGCCGGTCGAGCCGGGGATGAGGAAACCCTTCACGTGCGGCGCGAGGTGGCGCAAGTGCGCGGTGATGCGATCGCGGTCAAGCGAACCATCATCGCGGTAATGCGTGAGCAGCGGGCACCAAAGCGGCGGGATGCCGTGTGGGAAAAGGCGCGCGTGCCATTCAGCGCGGGTGGAAGACGAGGGTGCGCTCATGCAGCGTCCGCCGCCTTACATATCGGCGGCTACGAGGTCAGTGCTTCTCTTCCGCCGGCGGCTCGGGTAGCAGGAAGCCAATGGCGAAGCTCACGACAGCGATGGTCGTGGCCACGATGCCAGCGGCTTTAGCCACGTGCACGGGCGTCAGCGGGCCGGTGCCGGCCAGCCACGGTGCGACCAGGCTGGTGGTCACAAACGCCATGCTGGTGCCGACCATGCGGCCGCCGACGTTGGTGGCGAAGCTGCCGCCCGTGCCGCGCAAATGCAGCGGAAAGACCTTGGGCAGGTATTCGCCGAAGTAGCTGAACTGCGCCACCGTCAGCAGGCCGCAAATGGTGTAAGCCCAGAGGAAGGTTTCGCCGCCCTGCGCGAACAGGCTGAAGTAGGTCAGGGGCAGGATGACGAGCGCGGGCACCTGGAACACCTTCAGCAGCGCCACGCGGCTCAGGCCCACGATGAGCAGCACGGCTAGCAAAATGCGACCCGCGAGTCCGCCCATTTCCTGCCGGAACTGCACCTTGTCGGCCATCTTCTTGACCTCATCGTTGATGGGCTTCTGTTTGCCAAAGTTCGCCTTGATCTGGCCGAGCACTGCTTTGCGGGCGGGATCCTCGGCGGCCAGCGCGTTCAACTGCTGGTTCAACTCCTCGGCTTCCTTGCGCAGCGGGGCGAGAGCCTTGGCTTGGTCCTTCAGCTCCGGCAAGCCCGGCGTCACGCGCGCGACCGTCACCTGCAGCGCGCCAAACGCGATGCCGTAGGCGCACGCGGACAGCGCGGCTGTGACCAGCGTCACGCGCCGCAACTCAGGCGCGAACAACGCGCCGAAGCTGGGGCGCTTGAGCGTGCCGGCAGCGCGGCGGTCCCGCCACACCTTCGACTCCGGCACGAACGGCAACAGCAGCGCGATGGGGATGGCCGGGAGTAGGCCGGTCATCAGCAAGTAGCGCCAGGAACCGGGCGCGTCGGAGCCAAGCCCGAGCGGCAGGCCTGCGTGCGGCAGGTCGGCCATGTGCTGGCTGATCCAAATACTCACGACTGTGACCAGCACGCCGCCGAGCGAGGCGAAGGCCTGCGTGATGCCCAGCCATTTCTCGCGCTGTTTCTTGTCCTCGAAGACCTCCGCCAGCCACGTGATGGCCGCGACGAACTCGACGCAGACGCCGATGAAGGTCAGGCTGCGGAACACCACGAACATGGGCAGCGTCGTGGAATACGCCGCGCAGAACGGCGCGGCTGAGTAGAGGAAGATGCTCGCCGCCATGATGGTCTTGCGGCCGAACTTGTCCACCAGCCAGCCGCCCAGCAGGCCGAACACGCCGCCGCACAACGCGGCAATCCACAGGAGCCGGCCCACCCAGTCCGTCACCAGCGGGTTGTTCATCGGCACTTTGAGCAGCTCCGCGATGGCGGGTGCGGCGACCAGCGGGGTCATCAGCAGCTCGTAGGTGTCAAAGAGGAAGCCGATGCTGGCAATGGTGATAATCAGCCACTCGGTGAGGCTGAGTTGTGGGGCAGCGGCGGGCGCAGACGCTTGCGGAGAACTCATGGCTTAGGATTGGACACGAGGCAGAGAGGTCGGACAAGGGTTTTGTTACGCACCCGTATTATCGTGCTTGGCGTAGGATCTACTCCGCAGGAGCGGCGTCGGCCAAAGTCGGCTTTTTGTGGCTGCGGGCGCTGTCGAAACTTTTGTGGGCGGCTGGACTACGGCTCCGGAAGCATCGTGGTGAGCGCGACGTTCAAGATGATCGACAGGCGGGAGATTACTTTGTTTATTGCTTGTCCGCGGGTTTGGCATCAGCCGGCGCGGGCGCAACGGCGGACACGGCTGCGCCGCCGGCATCGGTGAGCTTGCTGGTGACTCGGGTCCTCAGTTTGGAACTGGTAGCCTGGCCGCTAGCCTGCGGGACGCTGACGGTGAACTGAGCGGTTGCATCACTCTCGATGACGACGCCGAGGGTGGGATCATATCGGGAATCGCCGGCTACGGTCGAGCCCTCACCTAACGTGATGGCGGACTGTACCCCTTCTTTGGGCGCAATTACGCCGGCGGTCTCGATCTTGGCAAGTTTACGGTCGTTGCGTTGTTCCCAACCTTTGAAGGTGTTGGTGGAGATCATCACGAAGCGGGCCACGCCAAAGGGAATGTCGCGGGTGGACTCCCATGTATCCCCGACTTTAACGGCGTTGGTGGGTAGGTTTTGATGTAGCGCATTCCAGCCGCGGATGGAGTCCTCGCTGACGAGCGTCCGAATCATGAACTGCGCTTGGAAGGACAGGCCGGTGTTGAGCTTATTCATTAACTGCGGCACTCCGTCTACCCTCGTCACCGCATTGTCAGGGCCGGTTTGATACTTGACCTTGGAGCCAATGAGCTTGCGAAATGCCGGACCGGCTTGATTGAGCTTGGCGTCTTGCTTAGGGTCGCCCTTGGGATCGAATACGGGTGTAACCTTGCCCGCCGCCTTGCTCTCGGAGCGGACAGATACGACCTCGACCTCCACTTCACAACCGCCGGTGGGGCGCTCGGGGCTGGCGGTGAAAGCGATTTCCTGCGTGAGGAAATTCTCTGTCTTCACCGGCTGCGGCAGCGCGGGGTTGCTGATCTCGGTGTCGGTGTGGGTGGTGAGTTGCACGAGCATCCGCTGGCCAGTGGGCCACTTGGGCTTCAACTCGAAGGCTTGCTCTTCCTTGGGTTTTTCCTCCTTAGGCTGTTCAGCGGGTTGTTCAGCGGGCTGGTCGCCGGTGGGCGCGGCGGCCGAGGCTTCTTCCTTTTTCTTGCAGGCGGATAGCGATGCGAGCGATGCACACAGGGCCAGCAAGAGCAAGGTGCGGAGCGAGTTGGTGAGGGAGCGAATAGAGTCGGAGATCATTGGTGGTAAAATGGGACTGGGTTTGCAGGTAAGCGGATTCGTTACCGCGCAGCCTATCATCAAACCAGGCTTTGCAAACAGCAAAGCAGCCTGCCGCGCAACCGGCGGCGGACGCCACGAGAGAGCCCTGTGGGTTTCACCTCGGTCCGTTTTCTACTTTTACATCGGCTCACTAGAGCGCGTACCCACCGACTCATTCTGGCAGTTCTTCATTTTTGGTCTCTGGCCCGAGCCAGATAACGAAGACGCCGATGAGATAGATCGCGGCCATGACTGAGCCAGCCTTGGGAAAGCTGCCCTCGAAGGCCTTCATCAGCGTGGCAGTTTGCAGACCGCCGATGGCCGCCACGATCCGTCCGAAGTTGAACGAGAAACCTTGTCCAGTGGCCCGCACCGCTGTGGGGAACAGCTCTGGGAAATAGAGCGGGAAGAAGCCGTAGAAGGACGCGGTGACACCTCCGGCCAGAAATGCCGCGACGAGGAAGCCCGTGCCAAAGGTCGAATTGCCTTGGTAAAAATACAGTGCCGACGCAATCGAGCCGACGCACATGACCGTGTAGGTGATACGGCGGCCAAACTTTCCCGCTGCGACTGCCGCCACGATGGTCCCCATGATGGCCCCAACAGCGGTGGCAATCTGCGTCTTCTCTTTTGCAAAGTATTTTACTTCCTTTGTGTCCGGTTGGAGTTGGCCGGCCCAGCGCGGTGCCCACTGGATGGAACCCCACGTGCCCAGCAACGCTACGCCCGCCAGGCCCGCGCCCAGCAGCATGCTCTTCACCACGGCCCGCTGCGACTCTGGCTTGAGGGAGCCGGCGGCCACTGCGCGGGCGAGGTATTGACGGACGGGATACAGGTAGCCGACCAAGGCCACCGCCAGCCCGATAATGGTGACGAGTGTCACTACTGCGCCGCTGATGTTCGCCGCTGCCGGCGACCAAACGTATATTATTCCCAACGCCGCCGCGCAGCCGATGAGCACGCCGATCAAGTCCGCGTTGCTCCAATGCGAGGTCGCGCCCTTGGCCTTCTCTTCCTCCCACTTCTCCGATTCCGGCACGAACAGCCGGATGAAAAAGATCAGCAGCGCCGGAAACGCGCCCGAGATCATCAGAAAGCGCCACGCGGAATTGGCCAACAGCTTCGCCGTCGTCGCGTCCGAGAGGCCGATGGCCTTAAGCAGCCCCTCGACGCCGCCAATGAAGCCCGTAAGCCCGATGCTAAGCAGCGCGACCATCAGGAAGCCCACGTTTGCCGCCGCGCCGATCAAGCCCGCGATGAAAGCGCGCGACTTACCCGGCCAAATCTCGTTCACCAGTGCGACGCCCAGCGACCACTCGCCGCCCATGCCCAGCGACGCGATGAACCGCAGCGCCGCGATGTGCCACGCCTCTGTCGCGAACCCGCACAGCCCGGTGAAGATCGCGTAGGTGAAGATGCTCAACGACATCGCGCGCACGCGGCCGATCTTGTCGCCCAGCCAGCCAAAGAGGACGCCGCCGCTGGCCGCGCCGACGAGGAACACCGCGATGATTGCGCCGAACCACATCCCCGCGTCCTTTGCGCCGGCCGCGCCGAGCAGATCCACCAGAGCCGGCTGGCCGATGAGCGGGAACAGGCCCATCTCGAAACCGTCGAACATCCACCCCAGCAGGGCGGCGAGCAGGGTCATGTATTTGGCCCTCTCGGTGGCGGGCGGACGGTTGGATGCTGTGCTCATGTGTGAGTTTTTTGGCTGGCCCAGAATTGCTAATGACAAAGTGCGGATGGGTCAACCCATTTGGCTGTAAACTTGCCTTACGCGGATTTTTTGGGCCCTGTCTACCCTGTTGGTTTGGCAATTAAGAAGTTTTGACTCATAGGACTGTTCAGTAGCTAATTACGAGCAACCAAAAAACGAATAGAACTTTATTCAACTCCATCAAGTTGATATGCCATCCAACGAGCGACCAGGGTCCGTACCGTCCGAGTTTAAATACCTGCTGGTGGCGTCCGCTCTGTTTATTGCCGGCGTCTCCGCTTACTTCTCTGTTCAGGGCTTGGGGTTTCTTTTCGCCGGTTCAGCGGTAGCGGTGATGGTCATGGCGGCGAGCTTGGAAGTGGGCAAGCTGGTGGCGGCGTCCTTCCTCTCGCGTTATTGGCGGCAGACCACCCGCGTCATCAAGGTCTATCTCGTTCTGGCGGTGCTGGTCCTGATCGCCATCACTTCACTCGGTAACTACGGATACTTGGCGCGCGCCTACGAGAGCACCCATACCCAAATCGTGCTCATGGAGGGCCAGATCGCCAGCCACGAGCAGGAAATTGCCGACCTTCAACGCCAAATCGAAGGCTCGCGGGGGGCCGTCTCCAAGAGCACGGCGACTGGGCGCGAAGACGTTGCCAAACTTGAACAACGCTTGGCCGCTGGTAACGACACCTTGGCCCAAGCCTTGGGTCGGCTACAGGATCGGCGCAAGGCCGCTCAAGAGCGCCGTGACCGTGATGTCCAAGCTGTTAACCAGCGAACCACTGAGCAGGGTGAGGTCCTTAAAAAAGCCACTGCCGTTGAGGAAGCGGCCATCACCGTTCTGAACGACCGCATGGCGGCGTTGGACCGTGCGGGCGGACCGGTGTTAACGGCCGAGGAGACGGCCATCGCAGCGTTTAATGATCGGCTCGCCACCCTTGACCGCGCGCCCGGCCCCGTAATCTCGACCGAGGAGTCTGCCATCGCGATCCTCAACGAGCGTGTGGCGGTGTTGGACCGCGCGGTGGACGCATACACCAAGCAGGGCTCCGGTTTCTTTAAAGCGGACAGCATCAAGAAAGGCCAACTCTTGCGCGAGCAGCAACGCCCGGTCCGCGAAGCCATCGCTGGCGAGATGGCTGGTCATCTCGCGCGCATCGAACAGATACGCGCTGAACACGCTAAGAATCTGGCCCGCACCCGCGAAACCATTAATGCCGGTTTAGTCGAACAACGCGCCCGCATCGAGCAGATCCGCGCCGAGCACACCAAGCGGCAGACCCTTACGCGCGACGCCATCACCTCGGAACTAGCCGAATTACGCGCGCGCATTATGCAACTCCGCGCTGGTTATGCCAAGCAGGTCGAGGCGGCGGATCGCGAGGTTACCTCTGTGCGCGGTCAGTTCGCGCAGGACCTGGGGCGCTTGGACACGGAAGAGCAGGAGGCTCGCCAAGCCAGCCTCACGGCGGGCGCTGAATTGGAGCGTCAATTGGCAGCCCTCAAGGCGCAGGGACAAGCTACCGTCAGCGGTGGCGACACTCAATCGCAAACCCTCTATCAGCGCATCCGCAGCCGTAACGAGGACATTCATCGGCTCCGCAATCAAATCGCTGCTGTAGACATCGGTTCTTACCGGTATATCGCGCGGGCTTTTGACGCGACCGCCGACGGGGTGGTGAAATGGCTCATGCTTGCCTTGGTGTTGGTCTTTGACCCGCTTGCGGTATCGCTGGTGATTGGGTTTAACGTAGCCCTACTGGGCGATCGTTCTGGAACGCCAAACCTCGCCGCTGGAACCGGGGTGGAGACCGAAGCTGCAGCGGAGGCCGTGGCGCGGCCTAAAGCAAATGCTTGGGTGGCTGGGTTGATACTCCTAGTGCTGGCCTTGGCGGCGGTAATGTATGTGGGTGGTTGGGGCACCAAGACGATGCGGGCTAAGTCCCGTGCCGCGCATGGCAGCCTGATCCCAGACGAGAGCTTTCTGGTGATTACGCTTCAGCCGGAAGAGTTCAACCGGGCCACGTCGGGGAACCAACTTGCCAATCTGTTAGGTAAAACCGGCGGCAACCCTGTCGCGGATGGCTTGGTCAAACTCATCACTAGCGGTCTGGCCCCGGGTGCGGATCTCTACGCCTTCGCCAAATTCCCGAACAAGACCGCCGCGAAAGTCAACGAACAGCCCGTGTTGCTGTGCGGGCTCGTGGCCCAGATGACCGACACGTGGGCGGTTGAAGCCGCGCTTGCGGGCTTGGCTGACCAGCTTGGCCACCAACAACGCTCCGCATCCAATGCCGCGCCGTCACGCGTTCGTAGCCGGGCGATGATCCGCCACGGTACGGGGCGTTACCTCGACCCCGAAGGCGGATTCTTCACCTTCGCCTTCACCGATCAAACAGTGATCGTGATGCTCGAACTCGAGGGCAATCCTAACTCGCCCTGCATCGAGGATGAAATCCGGCTTTGCCTTACGCCCGCTGCCGCCTCGCCCGGCTTGGGCACGCCGACGCGCGAACGCCTGCCGCTGCGTGCCCGCACGGGGGCCGGGGCCGTCTCCGTCTGGATCGACGTGGGCCGCTTCACCCAGCAACTGCCCAAAAATGCTGCCGCCCAAGCTCGGTATCAGCAGTTGGAAAAAAACCTCGGCTTCGAGCTGCGGTTGGCCGTGCAGCCGATGGAGGGCAGCCAAGTGAAATTGATCGCTGACTACACCTACCAGACCGACCGGTTCAAAGAACGCCTGCCCGTAGCGCCGTTCCAGGCCTTGGCGCAGCTCGGCCCGGCGGATGCAGCGGGCATCAGCGGCCGGCTCATGGACCGATGCGTAGACACGCTGGATTACGACTCGCTCATTGACCGGTTGCGAACCGCGTTTGAGGCTGGTGGTGGCGCGGGGGCGAAGCAGGTGCTGATTGAGAAATCCTTCACCTCGGACCGTGTCGCAAGCTTTGTAATGGGGGCGCAGTTTGACGCTTCATCTGGCCCGCCGCTTTGGGTCGCCACGCAGGCTCTCTTCCAATGATCTTGTCCGTCTCACAACGCGGTTATTTTTCCCTGCTACTCGCGGGCGTGATGGCACTGGCGGCCTGCCGCACCAAACCCAAGACCAAGACGGAGCCCGTCACGGATGCGTCGGTGGAGGCAAGCGTCCTTGCGGGCCGATCCGACCAGCGCATATCCAAACCTGCGTCAAGACCGCCGCCCACGGGACTGGCAACCGGAACTCGCTCCCCTGACGCGGCCAAACTCAAGCCCGATTCAGCCACTAAACCCAAGCCCCCCTCCGTCGGCACTGAGCAGTCCGCTCCGCCGGTCGCTCCGCCGCCGCCTCCGGTCGTTTCGCCGACCACGTTAGTCGTGCCACCGCCCCCGCCGGTCGCTGCCAAACTGCCGCCGGCTCCACCATTGCAAACGGGCATCGTTCCTCCAGCGGTCATTGCTCCTCCTGCAGCCGTTCCTGCCCGGACGCCGTCGGCCCCGCCAATCACAAAGGAAAACCCGGCAGCAACGTTCGCTCCAGTCCCTGCCGCACCCGCACCTGTATCCGCACCTGTATCCGCACCTGTATCCGCACCTGTATCCGCACCTGTATCCGTACCTGTATCCGTACCTGTATCCGTACCTGTATCCGTACCTGTATCCGTACCTGTATCCGTACCTGTATCCGTGCCTGTATCCGTGCCTGTCGCACGCTCTACAGCAATCGCTCCACCGGCGTCCGCTCCACTTCCAGTGGCTGTTCCGGTGCCGGCGACGGTCAGCCCAAGGGCTCGAACCGAGTTGGGTGCGCTGGGTATGGTCGTGCCGGGTGGGACCAGCCCCGCTACCAAACTTCCCTTGCCCGCACCATTGGTAGGTTCGTCCACACCGCCCGCAACCGTCTCGCCGCCAGACGTCAGTCTTCGGGGGCTGTCTCCCTCAGCTGTTCCTTCGCCGGGAGTGACAGAGTTGCGTCCGGTGAGCTTGCCGGTTTCAGTTCGCCTGCTGCCTCCTGATGCGGTTCCCGCGTCGGCTCCCGTTGGTCTTCCCTCACCGCCGAAACCAACGACTCCCGCCCAAGTTGTTCCACCCAAATCGATTCGGCTCGAACAATTCTTCGGCCCAGGTCCGGCGGCGGCCGCGCGACAACAGCAGCAAAACCAACCCGCAGTTGACCGCAACGCCCGAGAAGAATCCCAGCAAAAACCCGGCACCACTCTGCGTCGGTTGCTGCTTCCGGATGCACCCAGCCGTTGATGGTGTCATTCGAACGCACAGGGCAGCAGTTTCTTGGGCGTCCTGAAGTTGAGTCAGAAAATCCTTTGCCAGCTGTGCGTCGCCGCGCCTACGCTGCGCCCCATGTTTTCGCACGTCGTGATTTTCTGGACCGATCCCGCCAATCCAAACGCTGCCAATGAACTCGTCGCCGGTGGGAAGAAATATCTCGCGCCCATCCCCGGAGTGCTCCAGTTCCACATGGGCAAGATGGTCGGCAGCCACCGCCCCGTGGTGGATCAGACTTATCAGGTCGCGCTGAACCTCGTCTTCCCGGACAAGCGGGCGCAGGACGACTACCAAGTGCATCCGGAGCACCTTAAGTTCGTGGATCAGTGCAAGAAGCTC
>Ga0194121_10010803_pt1 | contig 11005 bp, 13 predicted proteins | sample TA2MahCa50mmetaG_FD_148609 | JGI IMG/M metagenome (GOLD analysis project Ga0194121, IMG submission 148609) | Freshwater microbial communities from Lake Tanganyika, Tanzania - TA2015020 Mahale Deep Cast 50m | ecosystem: Environmental > Aquatic > Freshwater > Lake | place: Tanzania: Lake...
TTCAAGGCGGTGCGGGCCCAGGCCGAGGCGGCGTTCGGCGAGATCGAGCGCGAGTGCGTCGCCCTGGCGCTCGCCGCCGCGGAGGCGCTCTGCCGCGCGAAGTGCGAACGGGGCGAGCTCGAGCTCCAGGCGCCGCTCGAGGCGCTGCTGACGGCGCGCCGGCGCGAGCTGGAGACGCTGCCGGCGACGCTGCGCGCCCATCCGGCCGACGCCGACGCGATCGCGCCGAAACTCGCGCAGATCGCCCCCGCCGGCGCGCGGATCGAGCTGCTGCGCGATCCGGCGGTGCCGCGCGGGCAGCTCGGCCTGGAGTTCGCCGCGGCCAGGCTGGCGTGGTCGCTGGCCGGCGACCTCGCCGCGCTGCGAACCCGCCTGTTCGAGGGGAGCGGGCGATGACGGCGACGCTCGACCTCGCGCGCTTCCGATCGCGGCTGGCCGCCGCGCCGACGCTGGCGCGCGCGGGGCGCGTCCGCCGGCTGGTCGGCATGACCCTCGAGGCCGAGGGGCTGCCGGGCGAGATCGGCGAGCTCTGCCTGGTGAAGGGCGCGCGCGGCGACGTGCCGGTGGAGATCGTCGGCTTCCACGGCGAACGGACCACGCTGCTCCCGCTCGAGCGGCTCGAGGGCATCGCCGACGGCGCGGTCGTGACGGCGACCGGCGCGCCGTTCGCGGCGCCGGTGGGCGACGGCCTCCTCGGCCGCGTGCTCGACGGGCTCGGCCGTCCGCTCGACGGCCGCGGCGAGCTGCGCGACGTCCGCCACCGGCCGCTGATCGCCGCACCGCCCGCCGCGATGAGCCGCCCCGCCATCGCCCGTCGCTTCGAGACCGGCGTGCGCTCGATCGACCTGCTCACCACGCTGGGCGAGGGGCAGCGGGTCGGCATCTTCGCCGGCTCGGGCGTCGGCAAGTCGACGCTGCTCGGGAAGATCCTGCGCGAGGCGAAGGCCGACGTGACGGTCCTGGCGCTGATCGGCGAGCGCAACCGCGAGGTGCGCGACTTCGTCGACAAGCAGCTCGGTCCGGCCGGGCTGAAGCGCGCGGTGGTCGTCGCCGCGACGTCGGACCGACCGGCACTGCAGCGGATGAAGGCGGCTCACCTCGCCGCCACCATCGCCGAGGAGTTCCGCGACGCCGGCCGGCGCGTGCTGATGGTGATGGACAGCGCCACCCGCTTCGCCATGGCGCTGCGCGAGGCCGGGCTGGCGGCGGGCGAGCCGCCGGCGACGCGCGGCTATCCGCCGTCGCTCTACGCCGAGCTGCCCCGCCTGGTCGAGCGGTTCGGCACCGCCGAGAAGGGGTCGATCACCGCGCTGCTGACCGTGCTGGTCGAGGGCGACGACCTCAACGACCCGGTCGCCGACTGCCTGCGCGGCCTCCTCGATGGCCACCTGGTGCTGTCGCGCAACCTCGCCGAACGCGGCCACTACCCGCCGGTCGACCCGCTGAAGAGCCTGTCGCGTCTCATGGACCAGGTCACCGTCCCGCGCCACCTCGCCGCGGCGCAGAAGCTGCGCCACTGGCTGGCGCTGCACGAGGACCACCGCGACCTGATCGAGATCGGCGCCTACCGGAAGGGCAGCGAGCCGCTGCTCGACAAGGTGCTGGAGAAGCTGCCGCAGGTGAACGCGCTGCTGCGCCAGGCGCCCGAGGAGCGCACGCCGTTCGAGACCGCGCTGGCGGCGCTGGCGGCGCTGGTCGAGCTGCCGCCGGCAGGCGCTGCCGATGACCGGAGGGCGGCGCCGTGAGCAAGGGCGGACTCCATTCGTGGCGGCGCCTGATCGAAGCCGACGTGCGCGAGCGCAAGCTGCAGCTCGCGCGGGCGCGGGCGCTGGTGGCGCGCAGCGAGCAGCTCGAGGCCACCCTGCGCGCGGAGCGCACGCGCCGCGACGAGCAGGAACGCCGCGATCGCGCGGCCGGCGAGCTGCCCGGCTTCGCCCGCGAGCGGATGGCCACGTTGCTCGAAGGCGCGATCGAGCGCGCGGCCGAGAAGGCGGAGAAGGCGCGGCTGCAGGAGGCGCGGACGCAGGACGCGCTGCGCGAGGCGTTCCGGCGCGTCCGCGCGGTCGAACGGGTGATCGAGCGGCGCGAGTCGCGCGCGCATGAAGCCGGCCTGCGCGGCGAGCAGAAGGAACTGGATGAGATCGCCGCGCGCCTTCCCGGCGCGACGGTGCAGGAGATCGGACGATGAAGAAGGTGATGCCCTGGATCCGTCTCGGCGTGTTCTGCTTCGCGCTGTTCGGCCTGTCCGCGCTGGCGGTGCTGCTGAAGCAGAACCGGCTGCTCGCTGACGCCAAGGAGAATCTCGACGAGCAGAAGGGGGCGGAAGCGGCGAGCGCGTCGCTCGTCGGCAAGGCCGGCGACGGCGCGACGGCGCGGCCGGCCGGCGGCACCGAAGCGGCGAAGCGCGATGCGTCGCTGCAGTCGGGGCGCGCGCTGTTCGACCTGCCCGAGTCGATCTCGATCGCCGAGGCGAGCGAGCTGATGAACGAGCTGCGCCGGGCGAAGCAGGAACAGGACGGGCGCAAGGTGGCGCTCGATCAGCGCGAGAAGGAGCTCCAGACGATGGAGCGCGAGATCGAGTCGCGCCGCAGCGAGGTGCTCACGCTGGCCGAGAAGCTGCAGCTCAACGCCCCGCTCGACGTCAACGCGACGTCCGGCGACCTCATCGCGCCCGAGACGCTCGACAGCATGGCCAAGATCGTGGCCGGCATGGAGGCGGAGAAGGCGGCCTCGATGCTCGGGAACATGCCGGCCGACAAGGCGGCGACGATCCTCCTCCGGATGGAGGACAAGTCGGCGGCCGAGGTGCTGTCGTTCGTCGCCCCCGACAAGCTGCTGAGGCTCACCGAGATGCTGCTCAAGGCGCGACCCGGGGACGAGTGACCGGGAGCCGCCGGGGGCCGCGGCCGGCCAGGCAGCGGTGGCCGGGCCGGTTCGGGTCGGCGCCGCGCGGCGGCCGATGAGCGCGACTTAAGGGGAGCGACGGGACGATGGACATCTCGACGATCGCGGGGCTGGTGCTCAACATCGCCCTGCTGGCCTACTCGATCATGCTCGGCGCGCCGCTCTCGGCGTTCTACGACCTGCCGAGCGTGCTGATCGTCTTCGGCGGGACGCTCTTCTACCTGGTCACCCAGTTCAACTTCGCGCAGGTGTTGAACGTGATCGCGGTGCTGCGCAAGACCGTCTTCTCCAAGCTGCCGAGCCAGACCGAGGAGATCGCGCGACTGGTGAACTACGCCAACCTCGCGCGCCGCGAGGGGCTCCTCGCGCTGGAGGAGAAGATCGAGGAGGTGCAGGACCCGTTCGAGGCGAAGGGGCTGCGCATGGTGATCGACGGCCTGCCGGCCGACACCATCCGCGGCGTGCTCGAGAGCGAGCTCTACTTCCTGCAGGACCGCCACGGCCAGGGCAAGAAGCTGCTCGACATGATGGCGTCGGCGGCACCGGCGATGGGGATGCTCGGCACGCTGATCGGGCTGGTCGCGATGCTGCGCAACATGTCCGACCCGAGCGCCATCGGCGTCGGCATGGCCGTCGCGCTCATCACCACGTTCTACGGCTCGTTCATCGCCAACGTCATCGCCCTGCCGCTGGCCGGCAAGCTCGAGCGCAAGAGCAAGGACGAGATCGCGGTGAAGAACCTGATGATCGAGGGCGTCCTCGCCATCCAGGCCGGCGACAAGCCGCAACTGGTCGAGGAGCGGCTGAAGACGTTCCTGTCGCCGAAGCGACGCGAGTTCGCGACCGAAGCGAAGAAGTGAGCGCACGGTCCCGGAGCCGCCGCCATGCCGAAGAGCCCGCCCGAGGAAGAGCCGCAGTCCGCGCCGGAATGGCTCGTGACCTTCTCCGACATGGTCGGATTGCTGGTGACGTTCTTCATCATGATGATGACGTTCAGCACCACCGAGAAGGAGCGCTACGCGAAGATGGCCGGCGCGCTCGCCGGGCAGTTCGGACTGATCGCCGACGAGAAGGCCGGCTGCAACGAATCGGACATGCCGACGCCGCCGAACATCAAGAACCGCGTCGTCGATGACGGCATGCGCCGGGCGCGCGAGGGGCTCGAGCTGATCCAGGAGGGCGTGAAGACGCTGGTGCGCAAGCCTGGCTCCGGCAACCGGCTCGAGTTCGATCAGACCACCGATGGCAGGCGCCTCGCCATCACCTGCCCGACGCCGTTCCCGCCCGGCAGCACGTTCCTCACCGTCGACGTGCGCGAGGTGCTGCGCGAGCTCTCCGACGTTCTGCGGATCCACCCGCAGAAGGTGATGGTGATCGCCCACGCCTGGAACGAGGGCGCGCAGCACGACACGCCGGTCGCGCAGGAGCAGCTGACCGCGCAGCGTGCGCTGGCGGTGGCGGAGTTCCTGATGACGACCGGCCGGATCCCTTCGAGTCGCGTGCTCGTCGGCGCGCGTGGCGCGCTCGAACCGCGCGAGGCCGGCTTCGGCGATGCCGCCACCGCCGCCAATCGCCGCCTCGAGATCGTCGTCCTTCCGCCCGACGCGTGACGCCGGGTCGCGGAGCCAGCCATGCCGAAGGAAGGGCCGAAGGAGTCGAAGACCATCATCCCGATGTGGATGTGCTCGTACTCCGACATGATGACCAACCTGCTCTGCTTCTTCATCCTCGTCGTGTCGATGGCGAGCACGCAGGCGGCGGGGTTCACCTACTCCGGCATCGGCTCCTACCTTGACACGCTCGAGGCGCTCGGATTGCCCGGCGTGATGCCGAGCCATCGCACGCTGATCCCGAAGTCGAGCCCGCTGGCGCGCTACAAGCCGCCGAAGATCGATCCGCTCGACCAGGACGACTGGGTCGAGCACACCGACAAGATGCTGAACGAGGAGCTCGACCTGATCCGCAGCGGGTCGGGCGAGGTGGTCGCGCCGGGGACGCGGGTCGCGCTGCCGCTCGGCTGCACGTTCTCGCCCGGCTCGGCCCGGCTCACCCTGAAGGACCGGGAGAACCTGGCGAAACTGGCGCCGAGCCTGGCGCTGCGCCCGGGGCGGATCGAGGTGCTCGGGGCGTGCTCCGCCGAGGAAGGGGCCGCGAAGGAGCGCCTTGCGCTCGGGCTTGAGCGCGCCCGTGCCGTCGTCCGATACCTCGTCGAGCAGAAGGTCCCCGCGGCGCGCCTCGTGCCGCTGGGGACCGCTGCGACAGGCGACGCCGCGGAGGGCGGCGGGAAGGGTGCAGCGCGCAATGTGACGCTGCGCTGGTACCTGGCGGAGTAGCGGCACGCCGCCGCGGCCGGGGACTGGGAGCAGGTGATGGTGGACGCGGACAGTGCGGCGAAGGCGGGCGGCGATGCGTCGAAAGACGGCGCCGAGGCCGCGGCGCCGCCGAGCGCGCTGAACAAGCTGTTCCCGTTCATCGCCGGTGGCGCGCTGTCGGTCGGACTCGGCGTCACCGCCGGCATCGTGACGCAGCCGGAGCCGCCGCCGCCCGAGGTGCACCTGGAGGCGCCGAAGCCGGTGCCGACGCCGTTCGATCAGCTGCGCGACCCGAAAGTGATCCCGCTGCCGACCCTGATCGTGAATCTCGCCGACACCAGCGCCGCGGTGTCGGGCAAGCTCATCGTCTTCGTCCAGGTCCGCTGCAAGGACGAGAAGATCGAGTCGGACAAGGTGCAGGCGTGCGAAAAGGGGGGCGCCTCCTACCCGGCGATTCGCGATGCGCTGATCACGCTGATGTCCGGGAAGCAGTCGTCCGACCTCAAGACGCCGCGCGGCAAGGAGCAGCTCAAGCTCGAGCTGCACGACAAGCTGAACCCGATCCTCTTCTCCGATCCGGCGGAGGGGACGATCACCGCCATCTACTTCGACGAGTTCCTGGTGCAATGAGCCGCCCCGCCGCCCAGCCCTACGACCTCTCGACGCCGGCACCGCTGCCGCGCGAGGCGGCGCGCCGACTGGCGACGCAGCGCGAGTCGCTTGCCGAGGCGATGCGGATCCACGTGCGCCGCGTGCTCCGGATCGGGACCGAAGTCACGGTCGGCGCCGCCGACGTCGCGCGCGTCCGCCACTTCGCCGGATTCGCCGGCGGCAAGGCGTGGTGGTACGCCGGCGGCAGCAAGGGCGACCCGGCCGATCGCAGCGTGCTGCTGGCGTGCGCACCCGACCTGGTCTACGCCGCGATCGACCGCACTCTCGGCGGTCCCGGCCAGGCCAAGGCGACCGGCAAGCCCCCCACCACGATCGAGTTCGAGCTCGGCATGCGCTTCGTCCGCGAACTGTTCGCCGGCATCGCCCGCGCGCTGGCGCTGCCGCCGCTGCAGCTCGAGTTGGCGCCGGCGCAGCCGCTGAACGAGCCGCCGCTGACCTTCATGCCCGACCTCGAGGAGCCGTTCGCGCGGATCCCGTGGAAGGTCCGGCTGTTCGACGCCGATCACGATCTGCTGCTCTGCGTCTCGCGCCGGCTGCTCGAATCCGCCGAGCCGAAGCCCGAAGATACGACGCGGAACACCGACGAGATGCAGCCATCGCTGGCCAACGCGCCGCTCGAGCTGATGGCGGAGCTCGCCCGCTGCCGGCTCACGCTGGACGAGGCGGCGGCGCTGCAGCCGGGCGACGTCGTGCTGTTCGACCTGCCGCCGGGCGAGCCGATCGAGGTGCGCGTGCAGGGCAAGCCGCGGTTCCACGCCAAGCTCGGGACCCATGAGGGACGCTACGCGATCTCCGTGACGCAACTGCTCGAGCCGGCGGCGACGACGGCCGAGAGCGGCGCCGGCACGACGGCTGCCGCGGAGAAGGGCGAGGAGACCGCGCCGATGGCGGCGCCGAACGCCCAGCGCGAGCCGCCGCAACAGTCGCGCGCGGCCGCGGCCGGAGCGACGCGACCGACGGGAGCCGGCGGGATCGCCAGCGCCACGTCCAGGCCGCGGTCGAAGGCGGGAGCCTGACATGACCGATGCCGACACCCCCGCCGCCGACACCGGCGCGCCCGAAGCTGCCGCCGCGGCGCCGGAGCCCGCAGGCCTCGCGATCGATCCGGCGGCCATCACCGGCGGCGAACCGCAGGAGCCGCACGAGCCGCCGCTCTCCTCCATCGACGTGTCGATGCCCGAGGACGCGGCGACGGCGGCGCCAGTGGCGCTGCCCGAACTCGGCGGCGGCCCCGGCATCGGCGGCGCGCGGCACCTGAACCTGCTGCTCGACGTCGGCGTCGAGGTGGCCGCGGTGGTCGGCACGCGCGAGCTCAAGCTCGAGCAGGTGATGTCGATCCAGCCCGGCACCATCATCGACCTCGACAAGCACGCCGGCCAGCCGATCGAGCTCTACGTCAACGGCAAGCCGATCGCCCTGGCCGAGATCGTCGTCGTCGACGGCCGCCTCGGCGCCCGCGTGGTCGAGTCGCTGCAGGCGCGCAAGTAGGCGTCGTTCGCCGCGCCGGCCGCAGCGCGGGGCGGCGGCTCAATGCTCCGGCGTGTCGATGCGGTGGTGCCGGGTCTCGTGCAGCCAGCGGCCGCCGATCAGGAGCGACAGCAGGCAGATCAGGGTCGGGTAGGCGAGGCCGAGGTAGATCGCGTCGTCGCCGAAGCGTTCCTTGGCCCAGCCGGCGGTGGTGACCGCGGTGGCGATCAGCGGCAGGAAGCCGCCGAACCAGCCGTTGCCGAGGTGATAGGGCAGCGACATCGAGGTGTAGCGGATCGCCGTCGGGAACAGCTCGACCAGAAACGCGGCGATCGGGCCGTACACCATCGCCACGAAGACCATCTGCGCGGCGACCAGCAGGACGAGGCCGGCCACGTGCGCGGCCGGCAGCGCCGTGATCCCGGTGGCGCCGATGGCCGCCCCCGCCGCGCCGACCGCCGCGGCGCCATCGCGGACCAGCGCCGCCATCGCCATGTAGATCGGCACGTAGAGCGCCGCCGCCAGCGCCATGCCGCCGAGCATCACCTTCTTGCGGCCGACCTTGTCGCTCCACGCGCCGAAGACGACGAACAGCGGCGTGCCGAGCGCGACGGCGATGGCGATGACGAGGTAGGAGAGCTGCCAGGACAGCGACAGCGTCTTCTGCAGGAAGGTCAGCGCGTAGAACTGGCCGGTGTACCAGACGACGCCCTGCCCGGCGGTGGCGCCGAACAGCGCCAGCAGCACGTAGCGGAGGTTCACCGGGTTGGTGAAGCTCTCCTTCAGCGGATTGACGGCGATGCGGCCGCTCCGCTTCAGCCGGGCGAACAGCGGCGATTCGGCCATCCGCAGCCGGATCCACACCGACACCGCCAGCAGCACGAACGAGACGAGGAACGGGATCCGCCAGCCCCAGGCGCGGAAGGCGCTGGCGTCGAGTCCGACGCGCACCAGCCCGATCACGCCGAGCGACAGGAAGAAGCCGAGCGACGCGGTGGTCTGGATGAAGCTCGTGAAGTAGCCGCGGCGGGCGTCCGGGACGTGCTCGGCGACGTAGGTGGCCGCGCCGCCGTATTCGCCGCCGAGCGCGAGCCCCTGCACCAGGCGCAGCGCCACCAGCAGCGCCGGCGCCGCCCAGCCGATCGACGCGAAGGTCGGCAGCAGGCCGATCAGCGCGGTCGACAGCCCCATCGTGACGATGGTGACGAGGAACGTGTACTTGCGACCGACCTTGTCGCCGATGCGGCCGAACACCAGCGCGCCGAGCGGCCGCACTGCGAAACCGGCGCCGAAGGTGGCGAGGCTGGCCAGCAGCGCGGCGGTCTCGTTGCCGGCGGGGAAGAAGAGCTCGCCGAAGAAGACGGCGAGCGTGCCGTAGAGATAGAAGTCGTACCACTCGAACAACGTGCCGACGCTCGATGCGATCAGCACGCGCCGGATGGTCTTCGCGTCGGCCAGCGGCGCGGCCGCGGGAGCGGCTCCTTCCGCGGTCGCGCCACCGGATCCTGCGCCGACCTGCGCGGTGGCGCCCGCTTCGTCCTGCTCCATCCCCGCGAGGATAGGGTCGGCGCCGCAGGAACGGCGCCCGGCCGCGCGCCTATTCGAGGACGTCGGCGTGCGACGAGTGGATCAGCAGCAGGCAGCCCTCCTCGGTCCACTGCTCGCCGTGGCGCGAGCCGGTGTCGACCCGCTCGAAGTCGCCGCCGCGCATCACGCGCTCGCCGTGGCGCAGGTCGCCGGAGAGGACGTAGCACTCCTCGTGGCCGCCATGGCGGTGGCCGGGATAGCGGGTGCCCGGCGCCATGCGTACCAGCATGGTCGAGCGACCGGCGGCCGCGTCGACATGGAGCCGCCGGACGAAGATGCCGGCGATCGCCGTCGCCTCGAAACCGCCGTCGGCATGACCGCGGAACACCTCGCCGCCGCCGCCGGTCCACTGCTTCCATGGCTGGAGCGAGGGGTCCGGCGCGGTCGCGGCCGCCGGACGCTCGGCGCGAACGCGGTCGAGCAGCCGTTCGCGCGCCAGCGGGCGCGGCGCGACCGGCGGCGCCGCCAGCAGGAGTTCGCCGGCCAGCGCTTTCGCCTCGCGCAGCGCCCTCGCAGCGGCACCATCGGGGCGCGCGAACTCGAGCTCGAAGGCGGCGCGCTCGGCGGCGGAGCCTTCGCCGCTCAGGTACTCGGCGGCGCGCGCGCGCAGGCGGACGTCGGGATCGGCGGAATCGGCAGGGTCGTTCACGGCATCGCTCACGGAAGGGCCTCCAGCTCGGGGAGGCTGCTGCGCAGCCGCTCCATGCCGATGCGGATGCGCGTCTTCACGGTACCGAGCGGCGCGCGCAAGTGCGCGGCCGTCTCCGAATGTGACAGTCCGAGGAAGAAGGCGCAATGGATCGCCTCGCGCTGTTCGGGCGGCAGCCGGGACAGCGCCGCAAGCACCCGTTCTCGGCGCTCGCTCCACCAGGCGGCATCGGCGGGGACGGCCTCGACGCCCGCCCGATCGGCCGCGGCCTCGAGCGGCTGCTCCAGCGCGCGCACGACACCGCCGAGCTGCCGCAAGCGGTCAATCGCGCGCGAGCGTGCCAGGTTGAGCAGCCATGCCAGCACCGCCCCCCCGCGCCGGGTCGAACCGGGCGGAGTCGCGGAACGCCTGGGCATAGGCGTCGAGCGTCGCCTCCTCGGCGGCGCCGGCGTCGCGGACGATGTGCTGCGCGAGGCCGTGGACCAGCGCACGGGTCTGGTCGAACAGCTCGGCCAGCGCCGACTCCTCGCCCGCCGCCATGCGGCGGACCAGCGCCGCGAGGTGCGGCGGCTCGGGCGCGTGGCGTTGCGGCGCGGGGCGGGGCGACGTCATGGGCGAAGCGGTCCTCGCGGAGCGCGGCCAGTGCGGCGCGCCGCTGCCGTGCGTTACCACCGACCGCGGCGCCGGGCAAGCCTGCGTTCGACCGGAACCGTCGACGGAGCGTCGAGCATGGTGCATCTCAGCCGTCCGTTTCCGCGGCGCGGGCGGCCGGCGGCGGCGGCGCCGAGCCGGCGGAGAAGGTGAGCGACGCCCACCAGCTCTCCCAGTCGAGGCGCGTCTCGGCCGGGGCGGCCACCATGTGCACCGCCTTCACCAGCCAGGTGCCGCCGTGGGGCAGCGCGAGCTCGACGCGGCCGTCGGCGTCGGTGCGCGCCGCGACCGGCGCCGCCGCGTGCTGCCGCTCGAGCGCGGCGACGAGGACGCCGGGTTGCGGCGCACCGCGCCAGAGCAGCTGCACGCGCAGCTCGCCGCCGACGGCGAGGCGCGTCAGATCGCCGTCGGCGATCAGTTCGAGCGGCAGGCCGACCGCGCGATCGGCGAGCCGCGCGGCGGGGGTCGAGACCAGGGTCTTCGCGCAGCGGAAGTACTGCTCCACGCCGATGCGGTCGGCGTGGCCGCGTTCGGCCCGCAGCGCGAGGATCGACTCGAGACCCTCTTCCTTCAGGTAGGCCTCGAACTCGGCGGGACGCAGGAACGCGCGCGCCGGCTCGCTCTCGAAGGCGACGACGGTGGTGCCGGGCGCGCGCAGCACCAGCGCGCCAAGCGGGTCGGCACCGGGCGCGCCGTCGACCGGGCGCTCGCCCAGCGCGTCCGTCGCGATGAAGCGGCGGATGCGGCGCGGGTCGCGCCGGAC
>Ga0194121_10010804_pt1 | contig 11005 bp, 9 predicted proteins | sample TA2MahCa50mmetaG_FD_148609 | JGI IMG/M metagenome (GOLD analysis project Ga0194121, IMG submission 148609) | Freshwater microbial communities from Lake Tanganyika, Tanzania - TA2015020 Mahale Deep Cast 50m | ecosystem: Environmental > Aquatic > Freshwater > Lake | place: Tanzania: Lake...
TCGTTGTCCAGGAAGTTGGGCTGGAGCGCCTCCGCCGCTTCGCCCGACACGTAACGATGCGTGTCGGTGCTGCTTGTGCTGGAGGACGAATAGGTGGTCCGGGTGTGCGTCTCCGTCGTCGACGTGTCGTCGGAGGAGCCCGCGCCGGCGGCCCAGACGGCGCCGGGAGCCAGGCACAGAATTGCGGTCAGAACGCAGCCGATCAGTCTCTTCATATCGGTTCCCATCTCCCCAGGATGTGATGTCGTCCCCTACATCATGCAACGAAAGCCTGGCTCAAACAAGCCAGCCCGGGTTAAGGTTCGCAAACAGTACGGGCCTGTTAAGGATTCTCAAGACTTGCGGGCGAACTTGCATGGGTGCGCTTCCTGGACGATCTGACCGAGGCTGACGCGGTGGGCGGCAAGGCGTGGAGCTGCGCGCGGCTGCGCCGCCTGGGATTGCCGGTGCCCGACGGCTTCGTGGTCACTTCAGCGGATCCCGGCCCCATCGCCGAGGCCGTCGCCCGCTTTCCGGCCGGAACACGCTTCGCGGTGCGCTCCAGCGCGGCCGCCGAGGACGGGGCCGCGCACTCCTTCGCCGGCATCTACGAGAGCGTGCTGGACGTGGCGCCCGAAGACGTCCCCGCCGCGGTCGCGCGTTGCCTGCTGGCCGTCGACTCGGCGCGCGCCACGGTTTACAGGGAGGCCAGCGGCATTGGCGCGGATCGCATGGCGGTGCTCGTCCAGCGGATGGTCTTCGCGCGCGCGGCGGGCGTGGCGTTCACAGCCGATCCCCTGAGCGGCGATGCGGACACGGTGGTCATCGAGGCCGGCGCTTCGGAAGAGGTTGTGGGCGGCGCCATCCGACCGCACACGTGGCGGGTCCGCAACGGCACGACGGACGCCGACGGGACGCTGCTCAGCGACGCGGAAGTCGCCGCCCTGGCCGTGCTGGCGCGGCGCGCGGGCCCCAAGCAGGACGTGGAGTGGTGCCTCGACGAGAGCGGCTTCTGGATTGTCCAGGCGCGTCCTATCACGACCCGCGACGGGGTGCACGAGGCGGACGTGGCGGTGCCCCCAGCAGTGCGGCCCGGCACCGAGTGGACGCGGGCCAACGTCCGCGAGGTCCTGCCCGACATGCCCAGCCCGCAGGCCATGGAAGTGCTCGGCGGCATCTGCAACGACGGGATGGCGCGGCTCTACGGGCGGCTTTCCGACCGCCGCCTGGGACCGATGGTGGTCCCCATCTACGGCCGCCCCTATTTCAACCTGAGCCAGTTTCGCTACTTCTGCAAGATGACCCACACGCCGTTCGAGATGGTGACCGCGGTGCTGGGCGACGCCGCCGGAACGCCGCTTGACGCAGACCCGGCGCCGACGCTGCTGGAGCGCGTGCTGGCGATGCCCGACCTGCTGCGCATGCTGGGCCTTCCGTTCACCCTGGCGCGACGGCAGCGGGCGCTGGAGCGGATGATCGCCGAGTGGCTTGGCGTGCTACGCGCCCAGCGACCCGCCGAGATGAGCGACGAGGCCATCTGGACGCTGATGAGCAGCTGGCAGGCCCGCGCCGGTCAGGCGATGGAAGCGGTGCTCGCGCTCGGCGTGCTGTTCAGCTTCCCCACCATGATCGACGCGGTGTGCCGGCGGGTGGGATTTCCCGGGGATCAGCTGAGGACCGCGTGCCTCGCGGCGGGATCGAAGACGGTGAGCGGTCAGCAGGCCCTCGATCACATGGCGCTGGCGGTGACGGCATACCAGGAGGATTCGGTGCGGGCGTGGATGCTCGCGCCGGTCGGAGATTTTCGCGAGGCCCTGGCCGGCACGCGATTCCTGGTCGAATTCGAGGCGTTCCTGGCCCGCTACGGGCACCGCGGCACCTGGGAGTCCGACTGGTCGCTGCCCCGCATGCGCGAGGATCCAACCGCGGTCCTCGTGTCCATCGCGGCCGCGGTGCGGGCCGGCCCGCCGCCCTCACCGAACGCGCTGCGCGCGCGCCAGGACGACGAGGCGCGCCGCCTGTGGTCGGCGTTCGTGGCCTCCCTGCGCGGCTGGCGACGCTGGATCGTGCCGCCGCTGGTGAGCGGAATGCTCCGGGCCACGCGCTTCCTCTATCAATCGCGGGAAAAGAACCGCTCGGACATGCACGAGGTGCTCGGCGAGCTGCGTCAGCTCCACCTGGAGCTGGCGCGGCGCTGCCACGCGCGCGGTCACATCGAGTCGGTGGACGATTATTTCCAGCTCTCCGTGTCAGAGGTCTCCGACGTCACGGGGGCCGCGGGATGGAAGGCGCTCGTTCGCCAGCGCAAGGCCCGCCGCGCGGCCTGGAAGGGCTACGAGATGCCGCTCTACCTGACCGCCGAGGACGCCCGCGCCGGTCGCTTCGAGGGCCCCGCTCACGGGGAGGAGCCGGTGATGTGCGGCCTTTGCGTGAGCGCCGGATTTATCGAGGCGGAGGTGGTCGTGGTGCACACCCCCGACCAGATCGAGGTGATGCGCTCCGGCGCCATCCTGGTGACCACGGCCACCGATCCGTCGTGGACGCCGTTCTTCACGCTGGCCGCCGGGGTGATCGTCGAGATTGGCGGCACCCTGTCGCACGCGTCCACCATCGCCCGCGAGCTGAGCCTGCCCGCGCTGGCCAACGTGGCGGGCGCCACGAAGCGCCTGCGCACCGGCCAGCGGGTGCGGCTCGACGCCACGAACGGGCGAGTGGAGGTCGTGGAGTGAGCGCACTCCTTGTGCGACACATCGTAAAAGAGCGGTGCGCAGCGCACCGCTCTCGTTGCGAACGGTCTCCCTGTTGTTATACTCCCAGGTAAAGGGCCTCGGGGTTCGACAGGTACTTCGCGGCGTTGCCCGGGCCGGCCAGGTTCAGGTCGGCGAAGGCGCTCACCTCGCCCGTCCCGTCGATGGCGCGCACCGGCGTCGCGTGGCCCGCTTCGTGCGCCACCACGCTCTCGTCCATCATCGACAGCACGCCCAGGCCGGCCACGCTGTCCTTCTGCGCGAAGGGGTTTGAGCCGACGAGCGCGCCCGGGCCCTCGTCCACCAGCAGGCTGGGGATTGCCTCGCGGGGCGTCGCGGTCAATGCGGCGGCGGGCGCCTCGGCGACCGGCGCGGCGGCGATTTCGAGCGGCGCTTCATTTCCTGCGGGCGCGGTAATGGACACCTGGTCGCCCGGCGCTGCGGTCGTTTCCGCGGCCTCTCCCGGCTGGCGGCCGATTGCCTCGCGGCGCGGCACGTTGCCGCCCAACGAGCTTATTCCACTGTTCCATCCCATCGTGTTGCTGGTGTCCACTGTTTCGTTCCTTCCCCACGCCCGGCCCGTCGCCGGAAAATCCTCGCAGATTTCACCGCCCCTCCCGAAGGCGACGCAACCTGTCCTTGAAGCGTGCCCATCATAGCATCCGACCCCCTGCTTGTAAACGCCGTGTAAACTGTGGACAAGTCGAAAAATCGGGTCCCGGAACCGCAACCCGCACCAGCGCAAGCCCAACGCTGGCGCGGCTTTCCGGTCACGACCCGGGCCCGGACGGGCGCTTGCGAGGTGATTGTTGCCGACTTGTTAACTTCCGACAAATCGCGCGGCCGAAGGACCGCGCGGAGTCGGTCCGAATTCAGTGCGCATGAGGCTGCCGGGAGGGCTGTCGCCGGGACGAATTCGGAGATCCGCACCTGATCCTGTAGGGAATGCGCCAGGGCGTCGCCAAGAAGGCGGCATCAGGGACTTTTGCCCCTGAACTCCGCACGGGCTTTAGGAGCACAGAGGATGCGTCTGGCAATCATGGTGGGCGGCGGTCCCGCCCCTGGCATCAACGGCGTGATTGGCGCGGCCACCATCGAGGCGATCAACCGCGGATTCGAGGTGGTGGGCCTCTACGACGGGTTCCAGTGGCTGATGAAAGGCGACACCAGCCACGCCGAGCCTCTGAAAATCAGTGACGTGTCCCGCATCCACTTCGAGGGCGGATCGATTTTGCGCACCTCGCGCGCGAATCCCACGAAAAATCCCAGCGACCTGCAAACAGTGATCCAGACGCTGCGCTCGCTGAACATCACGCACCTGGTGACCATCGGCGGCGACGACACCGCGTATTCCGCGCGCCGCGTTTGCGAGGCTTCCGATGGCACCATCAAAGTGGCCCACGTTCCAAAAACCATTGACAACGATCTCCCGCTGCCCGGCGGCTATTCCACTTTCGGCTTCCAGACGGCCCGCCACGTGGGGACGGAAATCGTGCAGACCATCATGACCGACGCGAAAACCACCAGTCGCTGGTATTTCCTGGTGGCCATGGGACGCAGCGCGGGCCACCTCGCGCTGGGCATCAGCGTGGCTGCGGGAGCCACCGTCTGCTTGATTCCCGAGGAATTTCCCGAGCGTCCGGTCACGCTCGACGCGCTGTGCGACGTGCTCGAGGGTTCCATCTTGAAGCGTCTTGCCATGGCGCGCTCCTACGGCGTCGCGATCCTCGCCGAAGGGCTGGCCGAGCTGCTCGATCCAAACTCTCTGGGCGTGGCCGACGTGGAGCGCGACGAGCACGGCCACGTGCGTCTCGCGGAAATCGAATTCGGCCGCATGGTGAAGGACCGCGTGCGGGCGCGGCTCAAGGCGCGGGGCATCACGCTCACCATCGTGGACAAGGACATCGGCTACGAGCTGCGCTGCGCTCCGCCCATCCCGTTCGACCAGGAATATACCCGCCAGCTCGGCTACGGCGTCGCGAAATTTCTCGCATCGGGCGGCTCGGGCGGGATGATGAGCCGCCAGGGCGACCGCATCCTCGCGATACCCTTCGAGGAAATTGCCGATCCGACCACCGGCCGCACACGCATCCGCTACGTGGACGTGCGCGCGGAAGTCTACGAGGTGGCGCGCCACTATATGATCCGGCTGGCGCCCCAGGATTTCGAGAATCCGCTCAAGCTGGCCCGCCTCGCCGAGGTGGCGCAAACGCATCCCAGCGAGTTTGCGCGGCAGTTCGGGCACCTGGCGCGGGACCCCCTGATCGTCCCGGCCTGAGATTATTGGGGCTTGCCGCCCAATTCTCCCAGCCAGTGGGCCTCGATGCGCCGCATGATGCCGTTTTCCTGGAGCAGAAGCATTGCCTCGTCAAGCCGCGGGGTCAATGGCGAGTTTCTCCTGAGCAAGAAGCCGTAATTTACAAAAATATCCGCAATGGGCGTGATCTGCAGCCTGGTCTTGCAATGGTGCTGCTGCCAGTAGAGTATTTCCGGCTCGTGGAACAGAAGCGCGTCCACCCTTCCCTGCTCCAGGTGCGCGATGGCGGCGTCCAGGTCCGCGACGATCACCGGAATGGCGTTTGACTGCATCACCACTTCCAGCGCGCGGCTGCGCGCCTTCACGGCGACGCGGTGGCCGGTCAGGTCCTGGGTGGTGCGGAAGCCGTTGTGGGTCATGCGGTAATGCGTGAGGTACGTCGCGAGGCTGGCGGTCAGGGTCGAGCCGAACAGCATGGCCAGGAACATCCACAGGCCAATCAGGACGCGCCCGGTGCTGGTGACCGGAACGGTATCCCCGTACCCCACGGTAGTCATTGTGACGAGCGCGAGCCACATCCCATTTCCGACGCCGGCCAGATAGGAGTTTGAAAAATGCTGCTCGTTGCGACGCCGCTCCACCAGCCAGATCACGTTGCCCACTACGAAAAGCACGCCGAGCAGAATAATGAATAGAATTGCGGCGGCCTTGCCGATGGTCTCGAACCTCTCCAGCCAGCCGCCGTCCTGGTGTCTGCTGACGATGGAGAGTTTCGCGGTGTAGTATGGAAGGGTGTACTCCGTGATGCGGGCGCGGGCCGAGGTAGCTCCAATAGGACCCACAGCGACGTCCGCGTCTCCGCGCACGACCTGGTCAACTCCGTCTTCGATGCTCTCGGTATAGGCGATCGAGTACTCCAGCTTCAACTGCTCGGCGATGCCGTGCCAGAGACGAATCGCGAGGCCGTCAGTTTTTCCGTGGGTGTCCACTTCGGTGAAGGGGGGATTGCCGCACGCGATGATGCGCAGCGGTTTTTCCGCCCAGGCCGGAGCCATCGCCAGCAAGATGAGAACTACGACAAAGAGCCGCACCATGGCCAGTCCAGTTGAACAATCGTCGCGGCGGCTCCTGTCAGGCCAGGACTTTCACGTCCGCAAAGCGCAAGTCCAGATCGTCGGTGCAGAAGGCCATGGATGCGCCCTCGAGCCCGAGCGGAAGGAAGGGAGCCGCGTCCGACACGTGCAGGCGCGCGCGGGCGGGACGCACCAGGGCCTCTCCCTCCGCGCGAAAATGGCGCCGGTCTCCGTCCACCGTCCCCAGGACCGGAATTCCCAGCGGCACTGGCAGCCAGCCGTCGCGCGCCGTCCAGTGCGCGGCGCACAACAGCCGTCCCCGCTGCCGCACCGAAACCGTCTCGTCCTCCCAGGAAAACGCGGCCATTTCCTTGGGCAGGCCGAACATCCGCCGGCCGGCCCGAAGCGAGCGGGGATCGTCCACGTAGATGTGCGAGATCCACGCTCCCACGGCGGTGCCCCGAAAGGTGAGGGCGCAGGTGGCAATCAGCTCGTGGTACGACAGCGTGGAGCCGGGGCGATAGCGGGCCAGCGTGAGTCCGCCCAGCGTGAATCCCGGCAGCACGTGCAGTATTCGAACGTCGTCCGGCACGAATTTCCGAGCGGCCGCGACCGAAACCAGGCGGACTGTCTGGAGCATTTCGCCTTTCAGGCGCCAGGGAAGGCCGGGAAAGCTCATCGGTGTCAGTCGATGAACTGACGCAGCGCGTCGGCCGGCTGTGCGCAGCCTGGGCAAAGATCTCTCGATAATTCTGCTTGCGCCATGGGGTCACGCTCCTGTCACACAAGTATTTCCCAGGTGCGACCCCGGACAGGTTCCCGGGCGCCGCCCCGGCGTCCTCCCGCCGCCCGGTCCGAAGGACATCGGCGGCGCCCGCCCAAGTTTCCGCGCAATGAATCGCTTTCTCGTGCTCTTCGTTCTGCTGCTCGCCGCCGTGGCCGTCCGGGCCGCGCCGGCCCCACTGGGGGCGACCGCGGCGGTCTACGCCGACGAGACGCTCATCCTCGGCCACCAGGACGGCACCGTGTCCCTGGGAAATGGGACGAAGGCGCGGGTCTTCGGGGAACGGATGCCGATCAGCTGGATTGCGGTCCAGCCGCGGGGCGATCTTCTGGCGTGCGCCTCCCGGGAGGGCGTCGCGCTCATCTCCGGAGCAAGCGGCAAGGTCTTGATGCGGATGGCCTCAGCGCGGTCGCCCCTCGCCTTCACCGCGGATGGGCGGACCCTGCTGACCACCCTGGAGAGCGGTCGGGGCATCCAACGCTGGCGCGTGCCGCCGAACGGTCAAGCGACCGTGTTGGGTACCGACCTTCGGATCGGGCGCGTGTGGGACATCAGTCCAGATGGGACGCTCGTGGCCGCGGCCAAAGGGGAGTGGGAGATCCGGCTGTGGAGCGTCGCTGCGGCGCGCTCGTTGCGCGTCATCAAGAACGGCGGCCTGTGGGGCGGCATCACGAACGTGCGCTTCTCCCAGGACGGGCGCGTGGTGCTGCTCATGGGCTCTACCATCTCGAAGCCGCCAGATGGCGTGGTCTGGCCGTACGACACGTCCACCGGCAAGGAACTTGGCTACTGCACGGTGGGCAACAACACGACCAACGCGGCGGTCAGCCCGGATCGCGCACTGGTGGCGGCGGTGGGCGTACTTGAGGGCGAGGCCGCGCTCTCGGTGTCGAGCCTGGGCGGGGGATACAAGTGGGGACAGAATGTGTTCACGCAAGAGAACAGGGTTCCGTTCGGAGTGAGCCCCGTGGTGACGTTCTCGCCTGACAGCAAGACGCTGGTGACCGCCGGCAGCGGCCAGCCCACCCGCCTGTGGGACGCACAGAGCGGCGCGCTGAAGGGGACGCTGTGACGGACTCGCTGGAGAAAATCGCCGCCGCGGAAGCCCGACTGCGCGTCACACCGATGACCCGCGTGCTGCGCGTCATCGGCCGCACGCGCGCGTTTGCCCGCATTTATCGGGTGATCGGCCCGATCATCGATCCCTGGCTGATGCGCCGCAGCGACCTGATTGGCAGATTGTACGGCCTGCCCACGCTGCTGCTCACCACGGTGGGCGCAAAATCAGGCGCGCGGCGCACGTCCCCGCTGCTGTATGTCCGCGACGGTGAGGCGTTCGCGGTGGTGGGAACGAATTTCGGCCAGTTCCACCATCCCGCCTGGACGGCCAACCTGCTGGCCAACCCGAACGCGGAAATCGAGGTCTGGTCGCAGCAGGTGAACGTCCATGCCGAGCAAGTCCAGGCGCAGGAGTGGGACCGCCTGTTCGGCCGCTTCGTGGAAATCTACCCGGGCTATCGAGATTACCTGGGCCGCTGCGGAGGCCGAAAACCCCGGCTGTTCCTGCTGCGGCCTGCATAGCGCAAAAGCGGCCAGGGTTCACGCCTACGATCTAAACATCCGTTAGTGCATGAGGAAGGGCCCGTCAAATGGGTTGCAGCCATCACTCGGCCTTGACTCGCAGCAGCCGGAGCAGAGAGTCCAGTTTGAGTTCGGGCGCGAGCAGCTGCAGCACCTCGTACGCAAGGTCCAGGTGGCGCTTGTCGATCAAGGTGCAGACGGCTTCGTAGCGCAGATCTGGCGCGTGCTCCAGCAGGGGAGGCAGCGCGGCCCGCGGGTCCTTCAAGAACTCCGCCCACAGATGCTGCCGCGTGACTTCGGGACGGACGCGTGCCCAGCGCTCGCGTGCGGTGGCGTCCAGGTCGGGCAGCAGCGGCGCCGCGGGAAGCCTCTGGCCCCAGGACTCGGCGAAAGCCAGAAAAGCGTCCAGGCCGCGGTGGCGCAGCAGGTAGCTTGAGGCTTCCACGAGGATTTTCGCATCGATGTAATAGTGTCCGCGCGAGGTGCGGATGAGAAACCCTTCCTGCGGGACCAGCAGCGCGAGGACGGCGTCAGCATCGTGCCGCAGCAGGCATTGCAGGGCGCCGCTCGCGTTGTCATCGCCCGCGGTGTGGGACGCCATCTCCTCCAGCACGTATCGGCGCCCCTCGGCCGGGTGGCGCTCCAGCAGCAGGCAGATGGCCTCGTTGCGCTCGTGGTCTTCGACGTGGCCCTGGCCCAGGACGCGCATGGCTGCTTGCAGCAACTGGTCCGCGCGGCTTGGGGAGCGCGCATGATAAAGCCGTGAGGCGCTGGTGAAATATGCCACCTTGGGCGTGCCACCGGTTTGCAGTCCGGATACGACCGGCAACAGCTCCTTGTCGAGTACGGACCAGGCGCGCGCGGCATCCAGCGGCACCAACTCCTTTTGAAAGTACACGGTCCAGGAAACGCTCTGTTCCTTTTCCGACAAATACATTCCATAGGCGTGGCCGTTGCGGAAGTTCTCCAGCAGGTTCTGCCGCGCACGCTCGAAACGCGCACGCCGGGTCAGTGGCTGCTGCGGCTTTTCTCCGTACAGGAATTTCTCCATGTCGGCGATGTTCAGTCCAATGGAACTCTGTGCCCAGAAGCCCTCCTTCTCGTCGCTGGAGAGACGGCGCGCCCGGCGCAGCGCGTCCTTTATCAAGGCGGTGGCGCGCTTGCGATCGCGGGCCGCGATGGCTCGAGCGATGACATGCCGCGCCACGGCCTGGAATGCGTTCTCGTAACGAGAAAATGTATGCGCGTCCAGCTCGCGCAGGGCGGAGTCGGCGTCCAGCGGCGCCAGGCGTACGAGATAGTCCACGAACACGGCGTCCTGGTGGACGTCGGAGTGCGAGCTGCCGCTGTTCGCGGCCAGCATCTCCAAGCGCCGCAGGTCCACGATGAAGGCTCGCGCCAGCGCGGGATCGCGGGCGGCCAGCTGCGTAAGATCCGGCAGACGGTCATCTCTCGCCATGGCGCCGGCCATGTAGGGAGGCACGGCATTCTTCTCGATCTCGAGAACGAGCCGGATGGCTTCCTGGTATAGGCGGGCGGCTTCGACCACGTCGCTGGCCAGGCGCGCGCGCTCGCGGTACCAGCCCACTTGCTGCTCGGGGGCTTGCGGCTTTTCCTGGTATGCCGAGCCACGCAATCGGGTCAGTGTCGCTTCCCGCGTGTGCGGCCCGCTGATGCGCTCCGCCCAGACGATGGCGGCCGAGAGATCGACGCGCGCCAGGAGCAAGGTGGCCCGCTGCTGGTACTCCGCACGCCTCCTGGCGTCTGGCACATCCGTGCTCCAGTTGAACACCTTCTCCACGAGTCCGGGGACCGGCACCGCCAGCGCCGCGTCCTCGAACGCCAGCAAGGTCTCCATGAGATCCAGCTGGTAGGGGATGCGCCGCTCCGCGGGCCACGCTGCCAGCGCCGGCTCGAGCGCCTGGATGTCGCGCAGGCAGCGCTGCGCCAGTGGTGGAGCGTCCGCGCCCGCCGCGCCGCCGAAGGCCAGCATGAGCAGCACACTCGCCAGTCCCGTCAGTATCCTGAGCATGCGGACGGCTTCGACACCCCCAGATCGGCCCCTCCGCGTTTTAACAATTCTGCAACGATCCGTTTACATCGGCAATAATATTTTTACATCTTGCCCTGGCTGCGCGTCCGTGAACGAAAAATACTGGTCCGTGGCGGATACCGTATTCGAGCTGAAGGACGGCCACCTGACCACGTAGCATGATCTCATCCGGCGGCGGGTGGCCCTGGTCGGCGGCACCGGCAGCGGCGACACCTCGCCGATGTCGTCGAGCGGCAGGTCCAGCACCTCCGCGGCGGCGGCCATAGCGGAGGACCAATGAACCCAAGGATTGAGTACGTCGACAAACACAATATTCTGTATATCGAGTTCAGCGACGTGCCCGTAGCACGAACGGTGGAACGCCATTCCTGGGCTATCCTGGACCTCGACGCCGAAAACAAGCCGGTCAGCGTCGAGATCTTGGGTGCTTCCAAGATTCAGCCCCATCAGGTCGTGGAACTCCTGCGGGAACTGGCTGACTTCACGCCGCGCAGCATGCCGGTGCTACTGGCAGGTCGTCTTCGTTCACCA
>Ga0194121_10010808_pt1 | contig 11004 bp, 7 predicted proteins | sample TA2MahCa50mmetaG_FD_148609 | JGI IMG/M metagenome (GOLD analysis project Ga0194121, IMG submission 148609) | Freshwater microbial communities from Lake Tanganyika, Tanzania - TA2015020 Mahale Deep Cast 50m | ecosystem: Environmental > Aquatic > Freshwater > Lake | place: Tanzania: Lake...
CGCCGCGGCGGTGGCGCGCGGCACGGCGCGAGGTCGCTTCGTCACGGCGCGGCCGCGCGGCGCCCCGTTCACCTTCCTCGTCTTCTCCGACACCCACGTCTTCCCGGCGCGGATCGAGCCCGAGATCCCGCCCGAGTCGGCATCGGAGCCGGCGTTCCTCGAGGCGGTGATGGAGAGCGTCTTCTGGTACCGCACCACGCGCGAGCGGGTCGCGGCCGAATTCGCGGCGGTGTTCGCGCAGATGAACCGCGAAGCACCCGACTTCGCGGTCAGCCTCGGCGACGTCTTCGACCTGCACGGTCGCGCCTTCAACTGGGCGTTCACCTCGCAGGAACTGGCCGACGCCGCCCACCTCGACGCGCGCCGCGCGATGAGCCTGCTGCACGACTGCGGCACCCTCTACCAGGCGCTCGGCAACTGGGAGGCGGAGTCGGGCTGCCACGCCGACGCGCAGCGCGCGTTCGCCCGCGACGCACGGTTGCGCCACGCGAACAATCCGCGGCCCGACACCTCGCCGCTCGGCGGCAGCGTCGACGAGGACTACTTCGCCTTCGAGTGGGGCGACCTGCTGGGCATCGTGCTGAACGTGCGCGGCTACACGAAGACGGCGCACCACATGGACCCCTCGGAGGTCGCGAGCGGCCGCCCCGACGACTTCACGCTCGGGCCGGCGCAGAAGGAGTTCCTCGCCGCGACGCTCGCGCGGTCCGACGCGCCGCACAAGGCGCTGTTCCTCCATCACGTGGTCGGCGGCAACGCCGGCAACCCGTACGACTCGAGCTACGGTCGCGGCGGCGGGCGCGCGGCGAAGGTCGGCGAACAGGCGTGGGTCCACGAGCTTTGCCAGCGGCACGGCGCCAAGTCGATCTTCTACGGCCACGACCACGTCTTCACCGAGATGGAGGTCGACGGCATCCGCTACGCGCTGCCCGGCACCACCAGTGCCCCGTGGCGCTTCAGCCGCGACGAGACCGGCTACGAGAAGTTCTGGACCGAGAGCGGCTATGCGCGGGTGAAGGTGGCGCCGGCGGCGCTCGCCGTCGAGTTCGTCAGCCTCGGCGGCGACGTGTTGCACGCCTTCAGCGTGCCGGCGGCTCGCTGAGTCCGGCGAAAGGCAGAGCCGGCGGCGGGTTCTCCGGGTCGGGCAGCAGTCCGACCAGCAGGGCGCGGCGCACTCCGTCCAGCGCCGCGCCGACCTCCTCCTTGGTGGCAAGCTCGAAGGTGATGGTCGGCACGGCGAGGTCGACTCCGAGGTAGCTGCCGAGCGAGCCGGGCGTCGGGTAGCCGATGGTCGCCTCGACCGGCAGGCCGCACTCGCGGCTCATCCGTTCCGCCAGCGCCTCGGCCGGGCCGTCCCAGTTGACGCACGCCGCCGCCGCGTGGGTCGCGATGACGCGGGTCGGCGCATGCATGCGCAGCAGCGCCAGCACGAACCGCGTCTCCGGCTCCGACGCGGGGTGCGTGCCGGGTCCGTGCGCGCTGCTGTCGCCGCGCCAGTTGCGCGACGGGAAGTTGCGGTTCAGGTCGACGTCGCGCGCGTTGCGGCGGCTGCGCGCGGCATTGCCGTCGGGGTTCACCTCGGGCGCCAGCACCAGCGTGATGCCGGCCAGCGCCGCCGGATCGGCGACGGCGACGGCGAGCAGGTCGTACGCGGCCTCGGCGGAGGAGCGTTCGTCGCCATGGATGCCGCCGAGCAGCAGCACCGTCTCCGGTCCGTCGCCGAGCACCCAGTAGAGGAGTTCGCGCCCCTCGACCGACCGCTCGGGATGGACCCGCGGCGCCTGCGTGAGGCCGTGGCCATAGGGCGTGGTCCAGACCACCGGCAGGATGGCGGCCGCCGTCGCGGCGACGCGCGGGCGACGCGGGAACCTCTCGGCGAAGTGCCGGCCGAGGTGGCTGCCGCGGTCGGCACCGCGTTCCGCGCGCTGCGGAGCCAGGTCCGGTGTCGCCTCGGGCGTCTGGGTGCACGCCGCAGCGGCGAGCGTGAGCGCAGCGGCGACGCGGACCCGGTTGCGGCCGATGGCGGCACGAATGCAGGACAACGACGACATCGGCACGACCTCCCCCCGCGGACAGGGCGAGAGGATGCGGTCTCCGGCGGGTGGCGTAAAGGGGGCGCCGCTCAGCGCGCGACGCGGAAGTGCGCCAGCAGCCAGTCGATGTCCTCGGTCCCCACCTGCATCGCCAGCGGCGAGCCCGATACCGAGATCCGCCAGGTGTCGCCGCGATGGAGGAAGAAGAGCTCGCGCAGGCCGGCCGTCTTCTGCGGGTCAGCGGGGTCGGGCCAGGAGAGCTCGTACTCCCACGCCTTCTCGCCGTCGAGTTCGCGTGCCGCCCGGTCGAACTCGCGCACCCGGGTGGCGCCGGCGTGGAGATCCTGCTGCTCGTCGGCGCGCGCGCGGCCGAGCGTCGCGCCGCCGCCGCCCGAGCTGTAGACGAGGCGGGGATCGCGGCCGAACCAGTACTTGAGCTTCTGGTCGTAGCGGTAGATCTCGACGGTGAGCGGCGGGTCGGCGCAGCTCGCCGTGAAGACCGGCCCGTCGGCGCGGCGGATCGGCGCGGCGGCGCCGCTCCAGCCGGGACGCAGCGGCAGCGTCAGGGTGGCGCTGTCGTCGGCCGCCGCCAGCGCGCGACTCGCCACCAGCGGGGCGAACGGCTCGCGCTGCAGCAGCCCCGGGCGGCGCAGTCCGACCCGCTGCAGTGTCAGCAGGAAGGCCGGCGGCCACTCGGCGGCGGGTGGCGGCGTCGCGCCCAGCGCGCTGCGCAACTGGTCGAGGGCGTCGCCGGCGTCGTCGGCGGCCAGCAGTTGCGTCGCGCGCTCGATCGCCACCTTCTGCGCCTCGGTCAGCGCCCCGCCTGCGCGGTTCAGCGCCGGGTCGGCGATCGGCTCGCGTTCGAGCCGGAGCGACTCGAAGCGCGGCTGCGACTTCTGCGACAGCAGGGAGAGCGCGTCGAACGGCGCGCGCGCGTCGGGTCGCGTGGTGATGAAGGCGTCGTCGTCGCCGACCGTCACGCGGAGCCGGTCGAGCTCCCAGTGGACGCGCAGTTCGAGCGCGCCCAGCGCCTTCGCCTCGAACGGCCGCTCGGCCAGCGGCTGCCCGTCGGCCTCGATCGCCACCCGTCCGGCGCCGCGATCGAGCCGGATCAGCGTCTCCTGCTGGCCGCTCCGGAGCGCCAGCGCGACGCGGCCGGCGCCGACCAGCTGCAGGGTCGCGCTGCCGCGCGCCGTGACCGCGCGGCGCCAGCGCAGCTCCTCGCGCGCCCCCTTGCTGGTGCACCAGAGGCTGCCGGCCGAGATCGTCCAGCTGCCCGTCAGCGGCTCGAAGTCGGCGAGCTCGGTCTCGCGGTCGAACTTGTAGTGCAGCGTCTCGAAGCGCGGCTGCTGCGACCCGTCCTGCGCCGGGAGCGACGCGGCGAGCGGCAGCAGGAACAGCAGCGAGCGACGGCGCATCGGCGAGCTCCGCGTACGATCAACGGCGGCGGGATGATACGGCGCGACGTGCGTTCGCCCGGTCCCGCCCGGAGGCGTCTCGTGCTCGAACCGCTGCTGGCTGCGCGCAAGCTGCTCGTGAAGCAGGTGAAGGAGTGGGCGGAGATCCTCGTCGGCTACGAGGCGACCAACCGCTACGAGGTGATGGACGAGACCGGGGCGGTGGTGGCGCGCGTCGCGGAGGAGGGGAGCGGCGTCGTTCGCTGGCTCGGACGACAGTTCCTCGGCCGCTGCCGGCGGGCGACGCTGCACGTGCTCGACCTCGGCGGGCGGGAGCTGGCGCGGATCGAGAAGCCGTTCCGGTTCTGGTTCCACGAGGTCGAGTGGTTCGAACAGGGACGGCCGGCGGGCCGCGTGGTGCGCCGCTGGCGGCTCTTCTCCGACCGGTTCGCGGTGATGGCTGCGGACGGCAGCGAGCTGGTCACCATCGAGCGCGGCTTCCTCGACCACTTCCGCTTCCGCGGCACCTTCCGCGTGACGATGGGCGGGCTCGAGGTGGGCCGCGTGACCAAGGAGTGGCGCGGACTGCTCTCCGAGTGGTTCACCGACGCCGACCTCTTCGGCATCGAGTTCACCGCTGCGGACCTCGATCCGGCGGTGAAGCAACTGCTGTTCGCCGCGACCTTCCTGGTCGACTTCACCTGCTTCGAGAACAACCAGAGCCGCGACGGGCTGTTCGGCAACTGACGCGGCGGGTACGCGACGCGAGGAGGGACGACGTGGCGGAACGATTCCGGCTGACCAAGATCTACACCCGCACGGGCGACACCGGCGAGACCGGCCTCGTGACCGGCCAGCGCGTGAAGAAGTCCGACCTGCGGATCGCCGCCTACGGCGACGTCGACGAGCTCAACTCGGCGCTCGGGCTGGCGCGCGCCACCAACCGCGCGCGGCCGGAAGGCGCGCCGGCCCGCACGACCCTCGACGACTGGCTGCGCGACGTGCAGAACGAGCTGTTCCTGGTGGGCTCCGACCTCGCCTGCGTGCTGGCCGACCGGCCGGCGCAGATGAAGGTGGTGGGGGAGGCCGAGGCGACCCGCCTCGAACAGCGCATCGACGCGATGAACGGCGAGCTCGGCCCGCTGACCGAGTTCATCCTGCCGGGCGGCGGGCGGCTCGGCGCCGAACTCCACCTCGCCCGCACCATTGCGCGCCGCGCCGAACGGGCCGCCGTCGCACTCGCCGAGCGCGAGCCGGTCGATCCCGCCACGATCCGCTACCTGAACCGCCTCTCCGACTTCCTCTTCGTCGCCGCCCGCTGGGCGGCGAAGCAGTGCGGCGAGCCGGAGGAGTTGTGGCGGCGGTGAGCCGGCGGCTCGCCCGGCGCCGACGTCCGGAGGCAGAGCGTCGCGGCGAAGCCGGGTGAATCGGGGCTATCTCCGGTTCGGGACGCGGGACGGGAGCACCGGATGGACGATGGATCGGCCTCGATCAAGCGGGAGAACTCGCGGCTCGCGCGGCAGAATAGGCCGCCAAGCTCGCGAGTGCGCCGAGGATCAGCCGAGACATCCACTGGTTCATCGAAAGCTCCACAAAACCTCGGACAGGATGCAGGCGAAGCTACGGTCCGCCTGCGAGAGGAACCTGGAGGACGACCTCCTGGCGGCCGGCTCCGGCCACCAGTTCGACATCGCGCGTCGTCGGCTGCGCTGCGCCGAATACGTCGGCCACCGTCACGCGGTACGTCCCGGCAGTGAGGAAGATGGGGGCGAGAGGCGCGTCGGCTGCGGAACGGCGCTGCAGGATCATCCCGCTGCCAGCGATCACCAATGAGAAGTCAGAGTGCCGTCGCCCTCCGTCATCCTCGACGAGCACGGAGAGGAGCTGCGCGCGAGGCGTTGCCGGTTTGATCCGGACCACTCGCTCGATCCCCGCCGGGAGGTCGACCGTCTGCAGGTCGAATGAATAGGTGGGGCTGCGTGGCGATCCCGAGTAGACGACGTAGCGATCCGGGAAGAGATGGAATCGGAACGCTCGGTCGTCCGGGGCGCCCGCCGGATGTGGACGATGATCGAGCGGGAGCAAGCGGGGCACCACTTCATGGACCTCGCTGCCGGCGCGCCGGATGCTCCAGGAGGACTGCCATTCTGGATTCAGCAGCAGTTCGCGGTCGATCTCTTCGAACTCAACGATGAGGGTGCCCGTGGCGGGGCAATCGATCGCCCCGTCGAGGGTCGTCAGGTCCTCGGCGGCGAACGAGCTGAAGGCGACGTTGCGGATACGGAGTTCGCGAAACGTCGGCTGCGAGAATGGGGGCGCCCACTGAGCGATCGACTCGACGATCCCCGGAGAACCGATGGCGGCGAGTTGAACGGAGAACCGCCAATCCACATCGCTCACCCCGATCCTCTTCTCGAGCTCCGCGCGCATCGCGGCGATCTGCTCGTCGGGTACGGCTAACGCGCCGTTCGGGCCGTTGATCTCGCCGAGAGCGGTGTCCTCGCTCGCGAACGACCAGCCGAACAGATACTGCCCCATGTCATGGTGGCTCGGCCGGCCGTGGGACTCCCACTCGGGGCGCTTCAGCCCCGCCACGAAGAACGGGTGAAGCGTCAGATCGATCGGCCGAGGGGCAGGGGCGATGGTTAGTTCGCGGCTGGCACCAGCGAACCCGAGTGCGCTCGCGCTGAACCGGACGTTGCTGCCGGAGGCGCAGCGGACCACGGCTCGCCCGTTGGCATCGGTGATCGATCGTTCGCCAAACGGTTGTTGGATGATCGCCGCAAGTGGGCCTCTCAAGCGCATCGCGTCGCGCCCCCACGGACGGACCGCTTCGACCGCGGCGCCTTCGATCGCGGAACCCTCGAATGACCGGACGATGACTTCGACAGTCATCGGAGGCGCCAGCTCGATCACGATTGGATCCGGGAGGGGAGCCGGCGGATGTGGAACGATCGGGAAGGTGATGACACTTGCCAACCAGCCTTCCTGCCAAGCGACGATCCAGAGAGGAGGATGACTGGCATCGATCGCGCAGGCGATCTCGCCCTTGTCGTCGGCGACCGTCGTCACCGCGAGGTTCGCGGCAATCGCCTCGAGCGTGTCGCCTGTTTCCAACTTCGCGCCCGCAATCGGCTGCCGTGAGATCGAGTCGATGATCTTGAACCGGGTCGTCAACCGGCTCCGATCCGCAGGTACGCCTTGGCCGTCGGCAAGATGCCGCTCTGCGTCGGCGGGCGCCGGGATGTCACCTCGTGTTGCTACTGGAGTCGCCTTGACCCGCGGGACAGGGGTTGTCGTCCGCTTGGCGTTCGACGTCGCGGACCAGATGCCGAGTACGGCGCATGCGACGCAGATGGCGAGAAGCCACGGAGTGCTGCGATTCATGATATTGCCTCGGGCTCAGATCGAGCGGAGGCTCGTTCTAGGTGGCGTGATCCAAGTTCATTCATCGTGATCACGCTCCAGAGCGCCAAGCCCGCAGCGAGCGCGCGTCGCACCGCAATGCTTGCCTCGAGCGACGGACCAAGGCAGCCGCAACGTTGCTCAATGGAGTCGAGCACTGCTGGTGGAGCGAAGGTGGCTGCCAGGAACGCCAACGACAGAGCCAGAGAGATGATCGCTCCGCATCGCCGCGTGGAAGGAACCAGAAGCATCACTCCGGTGATGAACTCTGCGCCTGCTGCCGCGAGTGCAAGCGCGCCCGCTGCGGTCGCAGGCCTGCGCTGCGGGACGAGTTTCAGGATGGCGAGGATCAACCATGCCGTCGCCAGGCCGACGGCGATCAACACGGGGCGCCGGAGCGACCGGCGCTCTGAAGTCGGGACCGAGACGAACGACATGGTGTCCCCTTCGCGAACTCGTCCAGCAGCGAACGACGGACACCGTATTGCCTCGAGAGAGAGAGAGAGCAACCGGCAAGCCGTCGGGACTTCCCCTGAGATCGGGGGCAGCGCACCACTGCGAACGACCGCGGCCCGGCGCGCGCGAGGCGAGCCGGGCCGCAGAGGGCGTCATCGAAGGTCGTCGTCGATGCGCGCGGTTGCGTCGAGTCGCGGCCGCGCGGTCGCGCCGCTACCGGAAGCCGTTCAGATACTTGTCGAACGCCTCCTTCGGCGGGCGGCAGTCGGCCTCGTCCATCTGCGCCATCGTCTTCGGGTTGATGACGCGCAGCGCGGTGTTGAAGTCGCGCTCCTTCTCGGCGATGTAGATCAGGCCGGTCAGGATCTCGCCCTTCTTGCGCGACTCCTCGAGCAGCTGCAGCGCGCCGAACTTGTCGTGCGGGTCGTGCTGGTTGCCGACGCCGCGGACGATCAGGTGGCTGCCGTCGGGGAGCGGGATCTCGATCGCTTCGCCCGGCTTCACCTCCGCGGCCGGCTGCTCCCACGGCGCGACGAAGCCGAGCTCGTTCAGCTTGATGTCGTGCTCCATCACGTAGTGGATCGACTTGGTCGAGCCCTCGTGGTTGTTGAAGGTGACGCAGGGCGAGACGACGTCGAGCATCGCGGTGCCGCGATGGGCGACGGCGGCCTTCACGAGCACGCCCATCTGCTTGGCGTCGTTCGAGAAGCCGCGCGCGACGAAGGTGCCGCCGAGCGTGATGGTGAGCGCGCAAAGGTCGATGTCGGTGAACTCGTTCACCTCGCCGACCTTGCTCTTGGCGCCGCGCTCCGACGTCGCCGAGAACTGCCCCTTGGTGAGGCCGTAGACGCCGTTGTTCTCGACCACGTAGACCATGTCGACGTTGCGGCGGATCAGATGGCAGAACTGCCCCATGCCGATCGAGGCGGTGTCGCCGTCGCCCGACACGCCGATCACCTGCAGGTGGTGGTTGGCGAGCTTCGCGCCGACCGAGACCGACGGCATGCGGCCGTGCACCGAGTTCATGCCGTAGCCGCGGTGGACGAAGTAGGCGGGCGTCTTGCTCGAGCAGCCGATCCCCGACGTCTTGACGACGTTGAAGGGCTCGATGCCGAGCTCGAAGTAGGCCTGGACGATGTTGCGGGTGATGTTGTCGTGGCCGCAGCCCTTGCAGAGCGTCGAGGGGAGTCCCTGGTAGTCGGAGAGCTTGAAGCCGGCGCGATTGGTCTTCTCGGTGACCGCAGTGTTCATCGAAGCGTCCTTCGGTTCAGGTTCGGTGGGAGGGACAGGGAGCGCGAGGCGACCGCGCCGCTCAGCGCTTCGCCTCGCCGGCCAGCACGCCGTCGCTGATCGTGCGCGCGTCGACCGGGAAGCCGGTGAAGTGGCGGACCGGGCGGATCTTGTCGACCGCGCCCGGCGTGCGGAGCACCTGCCGGATCATCAGCTCCATCTGGCCGTCGCGGTTCTGCTCGACGACGTAGACGCGGTCGTGCTCCCGGAAGAACTTCTCGAGCACGTCGGTCGCGAGCGGCGTCGCGCGGATGCGCAGGTAGTCGCTCTTCACGCCGGCGGCGGCCAGCTGGTCGCGCGCCTCGCGCATCGCGTTGTTGGTCGAGCCATAGGCGAGGATGCCGACCTTCGCGCCCGGCATCGCGTCGAGGATCGGCTGCGGCAGCGTCGCGCGGCTGCCCTCGATCTTCTTCTTCAACCGCTCCAGGTTGCGCCGGAAGACGTCGGGGTCCTCGCTGTAGCGGGCGTACTCGTCGTGGCCCGAGCCGCGCGTGAAGTAGGCGGCGTCCGGGTGCGGGTTGCCGGGCAGCGTGCGCCACGGGATCCCGTCGCCGTCCATGTCGAGGTAGCGACCCCATTTCTTCCCGGCCGCCTTGATCTCGTCGAGCTTCGCCGGCGTCATCACCTTCCCGCGCTGGAACGCCTCGTTCGTGTACTGCGGCGGCTCGCACATCCAGAAGTTCATGCCGAGGTCGAGGTCGAGCAGGACGAAGACCGGCGTCTGGTAGCGCTCGGAGTAGTCGAAGGAGATGCGCGCGAACTCGTAGCACTCCTCCGGGCTGCACGGGTGGAACACCAGGTGCTCGGTGTCGCCGTGCGAGCAGAAGGCGGCGGCCGTCACGTCGCCTTGCGCCGTGCGGGTCGGGAGCCCGGTCGAAGGCCCGACGCGCTGCACGTCGAAGATCACCGCCGGGATCTCGGCGTAGTAGCCGAGTCCGACGAACTCGTTCATCAGCGAGATGCCCGGCCCGGCCGTCGTGGTCATCGAACGCGCGCCCGCCCAGCCGGCGCCGAGCACCAGCCCGAGCGACGCCAGCTCGTCCTCGCACTGCACGTCGGCGAAGCGGATGTTGCCGGTCGCGGCGTCGACGCGGTGCTTCTTCGCCAGCGAGATGAGCACCTCGGCCAGCGAGCTCGACGGCGTGATCGGGTACCAGCCCATCACCGTCGCGCCGCCCATCAGGCAGCCGAGCGCCGAGATCGTGTTGCCCTCGATCAGGATCTTGTTGCCGTTGGCGTTCATCCGCTCGACGCGGTAGGGGTCGGCCTTCGGCAGGCTCGCCTTCGCGTAGTCGACGCCGGTGCGCATCGCGGCGACGTTGATCTCGGCCGCCTTCTGCTTGTTCCTGAACTGGTCGGAGATCGCCTTCAGGACCACCTCTTCCTCCATGCCGAGGAGGTGGGCGACGGCGCCGACGTAGACCATGTTGATCAGCATCTTCTTGAGCTTCGCGTCGGCCGCGACGCTCTTCAGGCAGTCCGCCATCGGGATCGGGTAGGCGATCAGGTCGCCGCGCGCCTTGACCGGAGCGTCGGGCAGCTCGTTGCTGTTCCACATGACGACCGCGCCCGGCCGGAGCCCCGCGACGTCCTTCTCCCACGTCGTCGGGTTCATCCCGATCAGCCAGTCGAGCTCCTTCTTGCGCGCGGTGTAGCCGTGCTTGCTGACCCGGATCGTGAACCAGGTCGGCAGCCCCTGGATGTTCGACGGGAAGAGGTTCTTCGCGCTCATGGGGATGCCCATGCGGAAGAACGACTTGGCCAGGATGTTGTTGGCCGACTGGCTGCCGGTGCCGTTGACGGTCGCCGCCTCGATCGAGAGGTCGTTCACGATCGTCGTCTGCGGCCGGGTGGTCTGGGGGGCGGTCAGCGTGTCCGGGGGGTTCATGGACGGTTCTCTCGGGCTCCGGCGCGACGCGGGGGGCACGACGGGTGCCGCGCGCGACGCCCCGCCGTCTCGGGCCGCCACGGTCGCCCCGTTCGCACGGGGGGCGGCGCTCGGCCCGAAAAGGGCCGGGAAACTAATGGAAGAAGGGCGGACGTGCCAGTTCCCAGCCGCTCGCCGCGGGAGCCGGTCACGAATGTCATGCTTCGCTCTGTGGGTCGTCATTCCTCGCACCGGCGCGATCGCAGGGTCGCGGTCGCCGTCGACACCGTGGGCACCCCGCCGCCAGCGGTCGGCGCCGATGGGGGGGGCAGGCGATGGCGTGGCGCGCGACATGGGGCAGCCGGCTCATGAGTGCGGCTGTCCCCGGGACGGCAGCGGCCAAGCCGGCCGACGGCTCGGCGGCGGCGGGGACGGCCAGGCGATCCCGGAAAACTGCTGCGCCGACTACCAGGAGTTCCGGCGCGTGTGTCACGCAGCGTGCTTGCACTGGCTCGCCACCGAGGTGAAGTCCGCGGACGGCGGGAAACGTTGCGCA
>Ga0194121_10010814_pt1 | contig 11002 bp, 7 predicted proteins | sample TA2MahCa50mmetaG_FD_148609 | JGI IMG/M metagenome (GOLD analysis project Ga0194121, IMG submission 148609) | Freshwater microbial communities from Lake Tanganyika, Tanzania - TA2015020 Mahale Deep Cast 50m | ecosystem: Environmental > Aquatic > Freshwater > Lake | place: Tanzania: Lake...
GAGGTATCCGTTGATGCGGACATTCTCCACGCCCTCTCCGTACGTGCCGCTGACATCGATGGTCGCTCCCCGTGCCTCAAATCCATCCTTGGGTGAGACGACGGTCAGGACCGCAGTGCTCGGTCTGTCGCCTGCGGGAGCTTCCGGATTCTTCGTGGCAGTTGAACCTGCGAATGCTGCCCGGCTTTCGCTGATGAACGGTGGTTCAAGCAGATCCGGCGTGATGGGGTTCCGGAATGCGTACATGTCTGCCGCTGATTCTCTGCCTTCGGGGACAGAGAAAACCTGGCCCTCGCCGATGACTATGGGATCGGAGGAGCCTGCGACGGTGACGGAGAGACCCGGACCGTCAGCAGCATAGACGAGAACGGACCTGCGTCCGATGACCACTTCCGCGTGCGAGGGAATCTCAATGCTGAGGATGGGAGTCTCTACCGTGCGCACAATCGATCCAGAGTAGGAAGCGAGCGGAGGGGTCGCCATCCAGAGGTTCCCTTCCTCCAGCGTCAGCGCGACGAGGGACTTTTCGCTCCCCCGCATGCTCTTGCGTACGGTCAGCTCCGTTTTCTCATCCAGTCGCACAAAACCACCGTCGAAGAGTGTCAGGGATGCGTAATTCCTCGGTGTCGTGACGACCGCGTCCCCCGGGTAGACCTTCATACCGTTCTCGGCGCGTTTGAAGCCACCGTCGTCGACGGAAACGTTGACGAGACCGTTGGGTTCAACGTGGAGAATTGCGGCGGAGAGCTGCTGCGTATTGCCGACACCGAACCATTGGAGAATCTTGAACGCCACAATCACCAGTACGATGCCGAGCAGGACCAGGCTGACGAGCCTGCGCGACGCAGGTCTCTGCGGCGTGACAGGATAGGGTCTCCGGCGGTGCCTCTGCATCAGCATGGCAGGTAATACTATGCCAAGACAGCGTCGCTATGCAACGTCGACTGTGTACCGGGTATCCCGGGTCTCACATCGTCACGCGCTCCACTTCCAGGAGTGTCGTCTTTCTGGCTTCTATCAGCTCTTTTCCCCAGTCACCCATTGTCTTGAAGCCCTCCTTCTTCGCCTGTGTGGAGATGACATCTGCGGTTTCGTTCTGGAGGATGAGCTTCTTGATTTCCGGTGAGATCATGAGGAGTTCCGGCAGGGACATGCGGCCGCCGTAACTGGCGTTGTCCGCCGGGTCGCACTTGGCGTCCTTGGCAGCGCATGCAGGAGTCAGTGTGCGGACGAGTCGCTGCGCGAGGACTGCACGAATGGCAGGCGCGAACGTATACGGGCTCACACCCATCGAGAGGAGACGGGGAATGGCTTCAACGGCAGAGTTCGTATGCAGTGTACTGAGCACCATGTGGCCCGTGAGCGACGCATCGATGGCGGTCTGTGCCGTTTCGTAGTCGCGGATCTCACCGACGAGGATGACGTTCGGGTCGTGGCGGAGTACGGAGCGCAGTCCCGAGGCGAACGTGTAGTCGTGATCAGGGTCGATCTGGCTCTGCACCACACCGGCGAGCTCGTATTCCACTGGGTTTTCCAGTGTGATGATGTGTCGCTGACGTCCGACGATGGTATTGAGGAGGGCGTAGAGCGTCGTCGTCTTTCCCGATCCTGTTGGACCCGTGATGAGAAAGAGTCCGTTCGGCATCGCCACGATATCCTTCAGCTTTGCTTCGATATCCTTGGGGAAGCCCAGTTGCTCAAGCGGAGCAATACCACGCTCCGGATCGAGAAGACGCAGCGTGTACGTTTCCCCGAAGCGTGACGGGATGGTAGCGACGCGAACGTTGACGATTTTCAATCCCTTACCGGTAGCATCCGCTTTCGCGGTGAACGTGTACTGTCCGTCCTGCGGAATATTTGTCACGTTGAGCTTCAGCTTGGAGACGAATTTAATCTGCCGGGCGAAGTCATCGTAGGTTTTATGATCGATTCTCGAGATTTCGACGAGAACACCATGCAGACGTACCTCGAGCCGGACATTGCCCTTTTCCGGTGAAACGTGGATGTCGGAAATACCCTGTGCTGTGCAGTATTGCTGCAGCGCATCCTGCAGTTTCGGGCCGTCCAGAGTGTTCCAGTTGATTCCGGTTTCCATCTCATGATTATAGCATAAAACAGCGATTTGTTCTATCGGATATTTGTAGAAATGGCAGGGGTTTACGAGGCCTCCGTTATCATCATGCTCCCTCATGGCACCGCACAGGAATTACTCCGAAGCACAGCGAAAGAGATCCGCTCTCCAGAGGATGCTTGTCCTCCACGGATTTCTGTCACTCTGCACTCTGGTTGTCGTCGCGCGCCTTCTCGAATTGCAGGTGATCAAGGGTGCGGAGTTCCGTGCACTTGCACAAGCACAGCACTACGGCGGCGTCGTTCTGCCTGCGAAGCGCGGCAGTATTTACGCGGTGAACAGCAAAACCGGAGACCGGAGCATACTGGCGACCAACACGACGTTGGATCTCGTCTACGTCGACCCGCTCGTCACGGATGATCCGAACCTCATTGCGCGGACGCTCGCGCACATGCTCGTGACCGATCAATTCCACGAGGCGTGTTCCTCCGGTACCGAGGAGTGCCCGCTTGAGCTTGCTCCGTACTACGATGCGGCATTCGATCCTGTGATGAGAATGCAACGCCTGCAGACGGGCGCGCTACTGGAGCCTGTCGTTGCCGGTGCGCTCCCTCCGGTGCGCCAGGAGGATATTCCATTGATCGACGTGATTCGTGCCTCTTTCGAACACGACATCGCCGTGAAGATCCGCGAAAAGCGCGTGACCTTCGCTCCCCTTCTCTACGGCGCGAACAAAGTGCAAATGAAGATGGTCGATGATCTCCGTATTCCCGGTGTTACCGTGGTTCATGATACGAAGCTCATCTACGCAAACCCCGAGCAGGTGTCCCAGCTCAAGATCCACTCCTACGCACGGCAGCTGTCGGACATTCTTTCCATCGAGGTGGAGGCGGCGTCGAATCTCCTCCGTGCTCGTCCGCTGCGGTACGTCCCTGTCATGCGCAGGCTGCCGCCCGATCTTTCGCTGAAGATCAAGGAGCGCAAGCTTGCTTCCATGGACGAGACGAATGCGCAGAAGCGCGAGGCTCCGAATAGGGAGGCTGCACAGAAAATTCTCGATCCGCTCCGTAGCATCGCGCTGATTCCGGAGCACTGGCGCTACTACCCGGACGGCACGGTTGCTTCGCATGTTGTCGGTTTTCTGAACTCCGTGCAGGAAGCGCAGTACGGTATTGAGCGAACGTTCGATCCGCAGTTGAAGGGACAGGAGGGGTTGATCAGCACCGTGTCCGACCCGCAGGGCGGACAGATTCTGACCGCCAATCAGACCATCGTGAATCCGCGCGACGGAGATTCCATCGTGCTGACGATCGATCGGTTCATTCAGAAGAAAACTGAGGAGGTTATGCAGGAAGCTGTTCGACGGTTCAATGCCGACAGCGGCCAGGCCATCGTGATGGACCCCGTCACCGGCCGGATTCTTGCGATGGTCAATGTTCCCCTCTTCGACAGCAACAACTACGGCAATGTGTATGAGAAGGAACCCGTGGTGCTCGATGCCGGAAAACAGAAGCAGATCGTTGTGGAGATCTACCATCCGGAGAACAACCAGTTCGTTCTCAAGGCGTACCTTGACGACGTGTTCACGGAGGAGGGGCGCATGAACCTCACCGATAAGATCCGTGAGAAATTGGAGGAGATCGAGGTGCTTTTCGATCTGCGCGACATCGCCCGATACTACATGTACATCGGCGAGAACAACCGCAGGGAAATTTTTCCGACGGAGAAGTCTGATATTTGGCTCACATTCACAAACCGTCTCGGCGTCGGTGCGTACCTGAACAGGACTATTCAGGAAATCTATGAGCCGGGTTCGGTGTTCAAGCCTGTGACAATGGCCATTGCCGTCGATCAGGGCGAAGTGGCGCCGGAGGATGAGTACATCGATACGGGTACGGTCAAAGTCGAAAAGGACAGGTCGAGTTTCTACACGATCCGCAATGCCATGAATGCAACCTACGGCAAGGTGACGATGGTGAATTGCCTCGAATTCTCCATCAACACATGCATGACCAGCGTTTCGCAGAAGCTCGGACGTAAGTTGTTTCACCGCATGATCGAGCGCTTCGGATTCGGCAGGATCACCGGCATCGAGCTGGAGGATGAGCTGCCGGGAGATGTGCGTTCCTGGCAGACGTGGAACGATGCTCTCGTTGCGACGGCAGCGTTCGGTCAGGGTGTTTCTGTGACTCCGTTGCAGGTTGCAGCGTCACTTTCAGCTATTGCGAACCATGGGAAACTCATGAAGCCGACGATCATCGATGCCATCGTCAAAACTGACGGCACAGAAGAGAAGTCCAAGCCCATCGTCGTCGATCAGGTCATCAAACCGGAAACGGCGGATACGGTCACCGCCATGCTCGTCAGCACCGTGCAGAAAGGGTTCGGAAAGAGCGCGAGCATTTCCGGATACCTGATCGCGGGTAAGACGGGTACCAGTCAGATCGCCGGCCCGGGTGGTACGTATGAATCCGGCACCGGTTCCACGACCACGACATTCGGAGGGTACGCCCCCGCGTACGATCCGAAGTTCGTCATCTTCGTGAAATTCGACCGCCCGAAGGCGAAAGATCTCGAGTTCGGTTCACAGACGGGTGCTCCGGTGTTCCGCATGATCGCGCAGTTTCTCCTTGAGTACTACGGAATTCCACCGAGTACTAAGTAGGTTCAAATGAACCTACTCACTACTTTACCGTCACACTCTTCGCCAAGTTCCTCGGCATATCCGGGTCCTTTCCCCTCTTCACGGCGAGGAAGTAACTGAGGATTTGAATCGGAATGATGTTCACGATGGCCTGGGCGGCACCGGCCTCTGGAACCTTGAGCCAGTCGTCGAAGGCCTCGTTGTTCTGTGGCGCCACGCCGATGGTGAACGCGCCGCGTGCCTTGAGCTCGATGGTATTGCTCACAATGTCCTGCGTCACTTCGTCGTTGCCGACGAGTGCGATGCACGGCGTTCCGCTTTCAATCAGGGCAATGGGGCCGTGTTTGAGTTCGCCTCCGGCAAATCCTTCTGCGTGGATGTAGCTCACTTCCTGAATCTTGATCGCGCTCTCGAGGGCCATCGGATAGTTCCAGCTCTTGCCGATGATATAGAGGTCCTCATGCTCGCGGATCCTGTCTGCTAGGGATTCGATCCTCTGGATGTAGCGCGGGTTCAACATGTCGTTGATCTTCGATGACGTTTCGAGGAGCAGCGTTTTCCCCTCATGCAACCTGTCGACGAGTGCGTAGGCAATCAGCATGAGAGCAGCCATCTGGCCGGTCATCGCTTTTGTGGATGCCACGGCGCGTTCCGGGCCTGCGTTGATGAGCAATGTGTAATCGGCCTCGCGTGCGATGCTCGATCCCTCGACGTTGACGATCGCGAGCACCTTCGCGCCCTTCTTCTTGGCTACTTTCATCGCCTCCAGCACGTCAGCGGTTTCGCCGCTCTGGGAGACCACGATGAGAAGGCTCTCCTTTTTCAGGAAGTGATGGTAGAGCTTGAATTCGCTCGCGGGAGCGAAATTGACGTGATGCTCGGCGACGACGGAAAAGAAGTACTCCGAAGCCATGCACGCCTTTCCAGCCGTGCCGCAGCCGACGAGGAACGTCCCTCGTGCGTTGCGGATTGCTTCCGCAATCGTGCGGATCTGCGTCTCGTCCTGGTTCACCGCACGGGCGATCGACTCCTTCTGATCCATGATCTCCTTCATCATGAAGTGCTCGTACTCACCTTTCTGCGCCTGTTCTGGAATCCATGTGATTTCCACCTCACGCTTGGGGCGCTCCATCCCTGTTTCAATGTCCGTGAACATGATACTCCGTCCGTCGGAGACAACCATCTCGCCGTCATCGAGGTATTGCACGGTGCGCGTCGCATCCATGAATGCTGGTATATCACTCGCGATGTAGTACCCGCGGTCTTTGCCCTTACCGACGCCGACGATGAGTGGCGACCCCGTGCGTGCGGCGACGAGTATGTTGGATTTCGTATTGAGCGCCAGAAGAGCATATCGTCCGTGCAAGCGCTTACAGACAGCGCGGAAAGCTGCTGCGAAATCCTCCGTACACTTGAGCTCCTCCTCTATGAGGTGCGGCACAACCTCCGTATCCGTCTCGGAGAGAAATGTGTGACCGCGCACTTTGAGTTCATCACGGAGCTCCTGGTAGTTTTCCACGATACCGTTGTGAACAACGGCGATGCTCCCGTCGCCACTGAGGTGCGGGTGAGCATTACACTTCGTCACTCCGCCGTGGGTTGCCCAGCGGGTGTGCGCAACGGCGAGTCCGCAGTTGTCGCTGAATTTGTCGGAATCGATGGCGCTGATTTTCCCCGTGTCCTTTTCCACGCCGAACTCCCGTCCCCTCTTCCATGCAACACCCCACGAGTCATACCCGCGGTACTCCAGATTTTTGAGCCCTTCGACCACGAGTTTCCCCGCGTCTTGCCGGCTGCCGACGTATCCGAAGATTCCACACATTTGGCAAATTGATGCGGAAATCTTAGGGGGAAGTGACGTCTAAGTCAATGCATATGGAAGTATGCGGTGATGAGAATGAATCCTCCTTTGCATTCGTTGATTTCCTTGGTTTCCTTACGGCTGGGCGTTGACGCCACTCTCTTCATTCACTACTCTCTCCCAGCAATCTATGCCAATTATCGAATCCGCCATCAAACGGGCACGTCAGAACACCATCCGCAGAGCACGTCTTCAGCCGGTGAATACGCTCATGAAGACGATGATTCGGAAGGTGGAACTCGCCGTAAAGGAAGGAAATAAGGCGGAGGCGCAGAAGCTTTTGCCACTGGCCCACAAGGCAGTCGATATGGCTGTGAAGAAATTCATCATCCACCGCAAGAACGGAGACCGGAAGAAGTCGTCCCTGGCGAAGATGGTCGGCAGTCTGGCGAAGAAATAGTGTTTGTATGACCCGTTACCTCGGGCTCGATGTCGGCACGAAGAGAACCGGCGTTGCGTATGCCGATGACGCTGATGGCATTCTCTTTTCCCTGAAAACCATTGAGCACGCATCGATGGATGAGCTCTTTTCTGAGGTGAAGACGCTTGTGGACGGCCGCTCAGTAGATGAGGTGATCCTCGGTCTGCCGTTGCTCCCTTCGGGGAAGGAAGGTGCACAGGCATCCGTTGTTCGAGCCTTTGGCGGTATATTGGCTAATGCCGGCATTCCCTTCAGGTGTATTGACGAAAGGTATACTTCGACCCCAAATGGCGAAACGGATAGGGATTCTGCTGCCGCGTGCTCGATTCTCTCGGTTATATTGGATCGGTGATTGTTATTGACAAATGGCAGAAAGTCATTAAGATCTAATCCTTTACCTGGATCTTTCCGCCATCGTTTACCCAACCGCTTCCCGGTGATATGTACCGTGCGGCAGACATAGTGTCAGTGCCACGGCACAATGCATTAAGAAGCAACAACTTATTCCAAACGTCTAGCGAAACCTTTGTGGAATCTTTTGTCTCTGTCAATGTTGTGGTAAAACGAAGGTTGAATTTCTCCCCACTCATGAGCAACACCTCTGCATCATCGACGCAAAAGCGTTCCGGAGCCCAAATCTCCCTGAATCTCCAGGAGCTGCTCGATAATCTGTTCCTCGTCCTCACAGACAAGGAAGCCATGGTGATCCGTAAGAGATTTGCTCTGAAGGGAGAACAGAAGCTGACTCTGGAGAAGATTGGCAAGCAGTTCAATGTGACTCGTGAGCGCATCCGCCAGATCGAGAGCATCGCTCTCAACAAGCTGAAGCGGACCGTGCGTACGACGCGTCTCGACGAGGTCAACGAGGTTGCAAAGGAGATTCTCCGCGAGAACGGCGGTCTCATGCGTGAGGATATTCTCATTTCCGACTGTCTCAAGCAGATCAGTGGCAGCAAGCAGGTGGACGGGGCAGTGCTCCGTCTTTCTTTTTCTATCGATCCGGATCTGTCGTCCGGTAGCCGCAATAACACTTTCGTTCCCTTCTGGAGACTGGAGAGTCTCTCCATTGACGATGTTTCCCTCATTGTCTCGAGCATTGTGAAGGTCCTCAAGAAGCGCAAGAACTGCATGAAGGCCGAGGAGGTCGTCACTGCGGTTCAGGGGCTTAACCTCTTCGACGGTCGCTTGCCCGCCAAGGAATTGATCGGCAGCTGCCTCTCCGTCGATGAGCGTCTCCGCGAAATTCCGGAGGGATGGGGACTCACGGAGTGGCGCTTCGTCCGTCCGCGGAGTATCCGCGACAAGATCGAGATCGTCCTGAAGAAGATCGGTGAGCCAATTCACTTCATGGATATCGCCAACCGCATCAAGGATGCAAGCTTCGATCACAAGAATGTTACTGTGCAGGCCGTCCATAACGAGCTCATCCGCTATCCGCAATTTGTCCTCGTCGGCCGCGGTCTCTACGCTCTCAAAGAGTGGGGCTATGAGTCCGGAACGGTCGCTGACGTCATCGAGAGAATTCTCAAGGACAAGGGTCCTCTCAGTAAGAAAGAAATCATTGCCGAAGTTGCAAAGCAGCGCACTGTGAAGGTGGGGACTATTTCCCTGAACCTGCAGAAGATGCCGTACTTCACCCGCGTCGGTCGTGCGGTGTACGCGTTCGATCCGAGCAAGAAGAAATAGCGGACTTTCCCCGCACTGACGTAACTTCCGTCATACTTTCGCGCGTATGAGACTTCATTCGTCTACCCTCCTTCTCTGTCTCTGTGCTCTTGGTGTCCTCCTGACTTCGTGCAGTGAGCAACAGGTCTTTCCTCCTCTTCCTGAGGGTGAGCAGACGGTGAAGGGTATTCTGCAACCCGCGTCCCTTTCCGCAGTGCGCCGTGGGACGCATGTCGTTCTCCAGGACGGTATAGACGTGTACTACGCTGAGAGTGCACTGGTGAACTTGCGTACGTACCAGGGGAAGATGATCACAATGCGCGGAAAGCTTGAGCACAACATCGACCCGTCATTCCTTCCGGTACTCGTCATTTCGTCGGTGACCGATGTCGAGGATACCGCAAAGACGGTCAGTCTTCCGGATATCCCCCTCTCCATGGAAGTCCCCGTTCTGTGGAAGCGTTCAGAGACTGCCGGGCGCTATGAATTCCGCCTGGAGAGCGACACGCCGGAGGTCGATCCCGTGCTTGCCGTTTGGAAGGAGGAAGGAGCGACGCTTCCCGAGGGTGGCGTTCCCATCGTCATCGACGCATCCAGGGCAGTCCGCTTAATCGATGATTTGTCCGGAACACAGATTGTTGCCGTGAAGCAGCCGGCCACCGTTCTCTTCTTCCGCTTCATTCCCGGAGACAGAGTGCAGGCAGACACTCTGCGTGAGCAATTCCTCTCCGTCCTCTCGACGGTTACCCTCAAGGCGAGCGGGGCATCCTCATCGGCAGTTCCTGCCACGGGTTCCGGATCTCTCGGCGGCCCGTGCGGCGGTCCTGCAGGCATTCTCTGTCCGTCAGGTTCGTACTGCGATGTGACGGATCTTCAGGAGAACATCGGGAGGTGCAGGAGGATGTGAGGTAAAGATGTAGGTCTGCGAGGTCTGCGAGGTCTTCGAGGCTTGCCTGCCGGTAGGCAGGTCTTCGAGGTCTTCGAGGTCTGCGAAGTGCTTGTGGACAGGCTCATCTTTTTTACAACATCGCAAACCTCGCAAACCTAGCAAACTTCGTAATCCCACCAAGGTGTACGATCGGCAACCCGTTTTACTTGCACAAAGGGTGTACGGGTGTACACTGTGCATATTCTTACTCCAAATCTATGTTTCAAACCATTTCACGAGCGGCACCGACATTTACCCGCTCCGGCGTAACGGTGGATTGGAGCGCGGAAAGACTTCACAGGAAATTCGACGCCCAGTCGCTTCTGTCATGGGTGCAAAGTTCACCCGTCAAAAACGAAGTGCATGTTTATCTGGGCAACGTGCACTTCACCGGCCAAAGACCGTTGCAGCGAAGGCTTCTCGCCATGGGCTGCACGGTAACGTGTCGTCAGTACCAGTCCGCCTGCACATGACCCTTCTCCCCCTTTCTCCTATCTCCTTCTCCCAGTATCATCATGACGAAGACCGCTTCCCCCGCAAAAATGCAGGATCAGAAAGTCCTTCAAAAGAAGGATGAAACCGGCAAGGCAAAAGATGAGGCCATCAAAGCCGCGCTCGCACAGATTGAAAAGGACTACGGTATCGGTGCGGTGATGAAAATGAATGAAAATGCCTACCGTCAGATCGATCGCTTCTCTTCTGGTTCCCTCGCTTTGGATATCGCTCTCGGCGGTGGCATTCCCAGGGGACGCATCATAGAAATCTACGGCCCGGAGAGCTCCGGTAAGACAACATTGTCACTGCATGCCATTGCTGAGGTCCAAAAGCTCGGTGGACGGGCTGCCTTCATCGATGCGGAGCATGCACTCGATGTGCAGTACGCAAAAAAAATCGGCGTCGACATCGACTCCCTCCTCGTGTCTCAGCCGGACTGCGGTGAACAGGCGCTGGAAATCGCTGAGACTCTGGTCCGGAGTGGTGCCATTGACATTATTGTCATCGACTCCGTCGCCGCATTGACGCCACAGGCAGAGTTGGACGGGTCGATGGGAGACCCTCAAATGGGTCTTCAGGCACGTCTGATGAGCCAGGCATTGCGTAAGCTCACTGCAATTGTGGGAAAGACGCAATGCAGCGTTATCTTCATCAACCAAATCCGCATGAAGATCGGCATTATGTTCGGCAATCCTGAAACGACAGCAGGCGGGCAGGCGCTGAAGTTTTACTCTTCCGTGCGTATTGATATTCGCCGCGTCGACAAGATTCTCGAAAAAATTCCCGGAGCCGAGGGCAAGGAGTCGCAGGAAATCGTCGGCAATAGAACGCGTGCGAAGATCGTGAAGAACAAGGTCGCACCTCCCTTCAAGCAGGCAGAGTTCGACATCCTCTACGCGAAGGGCATCAGCTGCGAA
>Ga0194121_10010822_pt1 | contig 10998 bp, 9 predicted proteins | sample TA2MahCa50mmetaG_FD_148609 | JGI IMG/M metagenome (GOLD analysis project Ga0194121, IMG submission 148609) | Freshwater microbial communities from Lake Tanganyika, Tanzania - TA2015020 Mahale Deep Cast 50m | ecosystem: Environmental > Aquatic > Freshwater > Lake | place: Tanzania: Lake...
TCAGTGGCAGCTTTCAATCGGAATCAGTGGCAACCTTCGACCGGAATCGGTGGCAGGTTTCGACCGGAATCAGTGGCAACCTTCGACCGGAATACGCAGCTTCAGGGCGGACCGCCGCTTCGACGATGCGTTTGAGGAGCGCATCAGGAAATACGCGGCCATGTTGTTGCCAGAGATGCACAAAAGCCAGGCCGGCGCGGGGATCGTCGGTGAGCCAGGCGGCCTGGAGCACGGTATCGTCCCAAGGTGAGGGGAGCGCACTGTGGCTACTGGCAGGCGTGTCCAGCGCCTGTGCTGGGGACGGAGTCACACCTCCCAGAGCGCCCTCAACTATGACGCTGCAGCACAGTCCCAACCACCAGAGATTGGCAGAGCCTTGGTAGACCACCATTGCGGCTGTCTTTCACTTAGGGCGTCGAGACCAGAGCGCGTAAGATCACACGATAGTGGGGAGCGTTCGCCGCAGCATAGGACGGGCTGTGGTGCACTGGCCCAAAATTGTGCGTGGCCATATACTGCCAGAAGTGCTCCAGCTCGGCGACATCGTAACGTTGTGCCCATGCAGTAGCCAGAAACATCTTCCATAGACACTGCAAATCAGTCAGCGTGCCCGGTTGATAAGTGCGTACCGTCTGTCGTACTTGTCGCCACAGCATACGTGGATCGCCTCCACGGTGTATAAAGGGCTGTAAATTCACGCGGCACAGCAGCGGCGAGAGCGGTTCGAGGAGAGGGAGAGACGTGGGCGTCGCAGGCAGCTGCAGCACTTCGTGATAGAGACGTTCCAGAGCCGCATGTGTATTCCCCAGGCTATGTTCTGGTCCAAAGACCGCCTGGTATATCAATTTATAGACATCGCGTGGCGCAAGTGCCTGGTGGAGCTGGTACTGCTCTTCCAGCACCGTCGTGAATTCCTGGCGTGTCACAGGGGTGTCCTACGCTGGCGGTGCGGCCAGCATCCCAACAGCTATCCCACGTTCCACCTTCTCAAGACGCACTGGCAGGAGCTGGTTCGTCAGTTCGGCCGTCGTCACCACGCCAACTTTCATATAATTGTCGCTCAAACCTGTGTACAGTCCCTTCTCCTCGCGCTGCTCGAACAACACTCGCACGGTCTGTCCCAGAAACTGCTGATAAAACGCCGCTTTCTTACGACTACTGAGCTCTCGCAAGACCCGGCTGCGTTCCTGGATGATGGGTGATGGCACCACATCGGTATAACGCTGGGCATAAGTATACGGCCGCTCCGAGTAGGAAAACACGTGGAAATAGGCCAACGGCAAGTCTGCCAGTAACATCCGTGTGTTCGTAAAGGCGGCCTCATCTTCACCAGGAAAGCCAACCATGACATCCGTCCCCAGGCAGATGCCGGGCACACGCCGCGCCGCCATCTCCACAAAAGCGCGAAATTCCGTGCGCGTGTAATGTCGTTTCATGCGCTGCAGCACTTGATCATCGCCGCTCTGGACTGGCACATGCAGATAGGGACAGAGTTTTGTGGACGTTGCCATCCACTCTAGTATTGCCTCAGGGACCGTAGTCGGTTCGATAGAGCTGATCCGTAGACGCTCCAGGCCATCCACCCGCTCCAGCGCCTGTAGCACTTGTTGGAGGTCGTGCCCCTCGCTAATATAGGTACCGAGATTTACCCCGGTCAGTACCAGCTCCCGATGGCCCTGCGCCACCAGGCCGTGCGCTTCCCGTATAATATCGTCCAGCTGGCGGCTCCGTGCCCCGCCGCGCGTAAACGGGATAATACAAAAGGCGCAGGCAAAATTACAGCCATCCTGAATTTTCAGATTGGCGCGGGTGTGACCGGGGTAGAAGCCGACGCCGTCTACGGTAAAATCCCCCCGGCTGATTTTCGGGCTATGCACCACCCGTGGTGCCCCGGTCTTCTGGGGGACGTCAATCAGCTCCGCGACCTGCATCTTATGTTCTGTGCCAACAATGAGATCCACCCCGACAATCTGACGCAGCACCTCTACCCCGACCTGCGCGTAACAGCCAGTTACCACGACATACGCCTGTGGCGAATGCCGCAACACCGCCCGCACCGCCTGACGGCATTTGGCCTCGGCCCCTTCGGTGACGGAGCAGGTGTTAATGACACAGACATCGGTGTCTGCCCCGTACTCGACAATACTATAGCCCCGCGCGGCAAAGGTCGCGCTGATCGTCGCGGTCTCCGCCTGATTCAGGCGGCAACCCAGTGTATGAAATGAAGCCCGTAAGGGGGTCATGCTCCGCTCTCACTTCTGCCCATACAGGGGAATCACAGGTTGGGCCTCGCATCGTCTCCTACACCACTTGCTCACGGCATCAAGAAGATGATGCAAGCATACTGACAACATAGAGAGCTCGTCAAGCCAGGGAACCTGAGCGTCTGAAGGTCTTACGAGGCGTACAGAGTCGTGTACAGGCTTGACGTGAGGGTGATGGTCCCCGTGCGAAAATCGCCCCATAATCGTTGCCCTCGCAGAGAATCCACGCCCAGCACCCCAGCAATCCCGGTGCTTGAGGGTAAGGTATGAGCAAGCGTCTGCTTTCGACCCGCGCAGCCCCAGCAGTAGCCCCGACGGCGCCGGCGGCCCGCCCCCAGGCGACCGTCTGGTCCGTGCCCGGTAGCGCGGGCCTGGGCGTGCTGGCTGCCGACAGGAGCCCGCTGGGGAAGGTCCCGGGGGCGTGAGGGGACACCGGCAGGTAGTGGAAAAGGTGGTTTCAATTTCCTATACTCATACTCGGTCGTTTCCATTTCCTACACTCTGCGCCACGCCTGCACGAGGCGGACGAGGTCACGGCGCCGAGTGTGGAACGTGGCGTCCCAAAAACGCCGAAACGGGAGCTCAAGGCGGCGTGGGCGACGGGCATCGCGGCGGTTGTGTGGCTAGGGCGTTGCCTGGGCGATCTCGGTCGATCTTGTCAACATGCGCCTCTGAGGCGGCCGCGTTGCCGCCGTGCGCGGTGCGGTCTATGCAGATGGTCGAAAGGACGGTGCAACGCCTATGCATGCGCTTCAAATCACGCGCGCGGAAGATTTTTCCGCATGGTACCAGACTCTCGTCCGCGAGGCCGATCTCGCGGAACTCTCGCCGACGCGTGGCTGCATGATCATCAAGCCGTGGGGCATGGGTATATGGGAGCGGCTGCAGCGTGAACTGGATGATCGCATCAAGGCGGCCGGCCATGACAATTACTATTTTCCGCTGCTCATCCCTCTGAGTTTTTTCGCCGCAGAGGCCGAGCATGTCGAAGGCTTCGCCAAGGAGATGGCAGTGGTCACGCATCACCGCCTCACGGAGATTGACGGGACCCTCCAGCCTGATCCAGCAGCCGCGCTCACGGAGCCTCTGATTATCCGCCCGACCTCGGAGACGATCATTGGCGATGCGTTCAGCCGATGGATCAAGTCGTATCGCGACCTGCCGCTGAAGCTGAATCAGTGGGCCAATATCATGCGTTGGGAGATGCGCACCCGCATGTTCCTGCGTACCGCTGAGTTTCTTTGGCAGGAAGGCCATACCGCGCACGTCGATCGCGAGGACGCAGTGACCGAAACCATGTGGGCGCTGGAGATGTACCGAACCGTCGCGGAAGATGTGTTGGCGATTCCGGTGATCGCGGGCGTGAAGCCCGAGAACGAACGCTTCCCTGGCGCCGAGGACACCTACTCGCTGGAAGCCATGATGCAGGACGGCAAAGCGCTGCAGGCGGCGACGTCGCACTATCTCGGAACTCACTTTGCGGAAGCGCAGGACATCCGTTTTCAGGACAAGGACGGCGGCAGGTCGCTGGCGCACACGACGTCCTGGGGCATGACCACGCGGATGATCGGCGCGATGATCATGACCCACGGTGACGATGATGGTTTGCGTACGCCGCCCGCTGTCGCGCCGAAGCAGATCGTGATCGTGCCGATGCTGCGCGGCAAGCCGGAGGACGGGGAGCTGACGGCGTTTTGTGCAGCGCTCATGGACGAACTGTGCAAGCTCAGCGTGTTTGGAGCGCCACTGCGCGCATTCGTCGATATGAAGGACGCCCGGCCGGCGGATAAACGCTGGGATTGGGTGCGGCGGGGGGCGCCGATCATTTGTGAAATTGGGCCGCGCGACGCCGGCAGCGGCCACGTCACGTTCATCAAACGCCACGCGTTGCGCGCTGGTGAGAAAGTAAAGTCACACACGGTGGCGCGAAGCGAATTCATCCAGCTGGCGGCATCCTTGCTGGAAGCAACGCAAGGCGAGCTTTTCCGCGAAGCCAAGGTGCGCCTGGATAGCAATATCCGCGACGGATTCACCTCTTTCGCCGACCTGGAGCGCTATTTCGGCGAGGACAAGGACGGTGAGTGCAGGGGCTGGGCTCGCGTGCATTGGGCGAAGCCGACTGGCGCGGCCTTGGCGCATGCGGGCGAGCGTTTGAAGGCGCTGCAGCTCACCATCCGTAACGCGCCGCTTCAGCAGCCGAACAGTTTTGGCACGTGTATCTTCACCGGCGCGCCGGGCGTCGAAGAGATCCTGATCGCGCGGGCGTATTGATGGCGGAGCGTTCCCACCCTTTTGGCCTATGCGAGCGCATGCTCGCGTTGTCTGCGCGCCAAGCGCCAGCATGGCGGCGGCGCGCTGATTGCGGTGATGGCGGTGTTCGCGATTATATTGGCGGTTATGGCGCTCATTATCACCATCTGTGACGATCGTGGGCCAGGAGACCCGCTCGGTGAGACAACGGCTGTGTTGCTCATCGGCCAGGATATCCGTGGGCAATGGTACACCACACCGGGTCAGCACGGTACCCAGGCGGTGGTGCCTCAGGGCATAGATCAAGCGATAGAGGGCCATGGGCGCAGGAGGGCAGAGGGTGGCACATCATGCCAAGCTGAGGTCGCCGTGTGTAGCGCTCAATGTCTGCCGGGCAACATCCGAGCTCATGCGGCGATAGCGCAGGACGAAGGGTGACCAGTCTCAGCACCAGGTCGAGCAGACCTGAGATGCTGTGTGCTTTATCAGGCGTTCGGTGTGTGGTCCGCGCCGAGGGTTCTGGTATACTATGCCTACTGTACGAGAACGCCCTGTGCTTAGGCTGGCTGCAGAGGAGAGGACTATGAGTACTGATAAACTCCTCGTCGACGCTCCCTGGGGACCCCCCAAGGAGCTCTTCCCAATGTCTCGCGAGGCATTGCCGACGATGTACGATCTGCCAAGTGAGGACCCGGAGGAGCCTGGCTTGCCTGACGAATTCCACATCTATCAGCCCCAACTCTTGCGCGACACCTTCTGCCCTCCTCACTATCCACCAGAACGCTTCTTTACGGGCACGGATATGAACCTGTACTATGACGTCCACCACCCCATGTGGCACAAACGGCCCGATTGGTTCGCTGTCCTGGGGGTGTCACGTTTCTACGAGGACCACGACTTGCGCCTGAGCTACGTGCTCTGGCAGGAACAGGTTTCCCCGTATCTGATCGTAGAATTACTGTCCCCAGGAACGGAGACGGAAGACCTTGGGCAGACTCGGCGTGCCGAGGAGGAGCCTCCGACCAAATGGGAGGTGTACGAGCAGATTGTGCGTGTGCCCTATTATATTGTCTTTAGTCGCTATACGAACCGCATGCGTGCCTTTACCCTGCAGAGGGGACTTGTATACGATGAGCTTCCCATGGCCAACCAGCGGCTATGGCTGCCGGAAGCGGGGTTGGGTCTGGGCCTCTGGTCTGGGGTGTATCAGGGGCTGGAGCGGCAGTGGCTGCGCTTCTATGATGCGCAAGAGATGTGGATACCGACTCCGGCGGAGCACGAACGCCAACGGGCAGAGCACGAACGCCAACGGGCAGAGCATGCCGAGCAACGAGCGGAGCACGAACGCCAACGGGCAGAGCATGCCGAGCAACAGGCAGAGCATGAACGCCAACACGCCGTACAGGCCGACCAACGCGCCACCCGTCTGGCTGCTCAGCTCAAAGCCCTGGGGATTGAACCAGCAGACTGAACGGGGTGTTGCGCACAATCCTACCCCGGGACCTATTGCGTCCTCCAAGGATATCGTGGGAATACCCCGGTGCATGGCGTGTGTGTGTGGCCGTATGCCTTGAGTTCAGCCTCGTCGAGGATGGCTAAGGCACCTTGCAGGTTCCCGGAGGCAAGATATGTACGGAGGGCTTCTCATTCTTTGATGGAGAGGCGGGCTTTACTCATACCGCAAGGCATGAATCGGGTTGAGACGGGCCGCTTTCCGGGCAGGGTAAAACCCGAAAAACACCCCGACTGCAGCGGCAAAGGTAAAGGCCAGGGCCACGGCCTCCCAGGAGATGAGCAGTGGCCATCCCGCCGCAGTGCTGAGCAGCTGTGAGCCGCCCAGACCCAGGCCAATGCCCACGATGCCACCGCTCAGGCTCAGGGTCAATGCCTCGACGAGAAACTGCCACAGAATGTCGTTGTGCCTGGCGCCCACGGCCAGGCGAATACCGATCTCGCGGGTGCGCTCCGTGACGGACACCAGCATGATGTTCATAATGCCAATACCCCCGACGAGTAAGGCAATGGAAGCAATACTGCCAAGTAAAATGGTCATCACGCGCCGGCTCTCGGCTTCTGCCGCGGCCATGTCGGCCAGAGGCTGCACGGAGAAATCGTTCTCCTGCCAGGGCTGCAGGCGGTGACGCTGACGTAACACCGCGGTGATCTGCTCGACGGCCTGGGGGAGTTCTACGCTGCTGCCAGCAGCGGCTAGAATGTTATAGATAATACTCGTGCCAATGACTTTTTTTTGCGCAGTGGTATAGGGAACGAAAATCGTGTCATCCTGGTCCTGGCCCCAGGCCGATTGGCCTTTAGGTGCCAGCACGCCGATGACACGAAATGGCAAGTTTTTGATCTGCATCACCTGGCCAAGAGGATCCGTACCCCCGAAGAGCATCACCCGGACCGTCTCACCCAGCACGGCGACTTTACTGGCGGCATCGATGTCCTGCGAGGTGAACCACTCCCCCGCGGCCAGGGACCAGGCGCGAATCTCCGGATACTCAACACCTGTCCCCTGCACGAGTGTTGGCCAATTCTGGTTGCTATGTACGACCTGGTAGCCGCCACGTAAGAGCGGGGTGGCATAGGCCACGGCCGGGCATTCTTGTAAAATCGCCCGCACATCTGGCATGCGCAGGGTTGTCCGACTGCCCCAGCCATAGCGGATACCGCTCTGGGTGACGGAACCAGGCTGCACGATCAGGGCATGGGCGCCCAGACTGGCAATCTGTGCCCGAATCGCGGCCTGTGCGCCGTGCCCAATGGCCAGCATGGCGATCACCGCGGCCACACCAATAATGACGCCCAGCATGGTCAGCGTTGAACGCAGGGCGTTGCGTCGTAAAGCCCGATGGGCGATCCGCATGGCCATCCAGACTTGCCGCAGCATGCGTGCTCCAACGTACGCTCACCTGGGTTTACAAGCGCACCGGTGGCGTAGAAGACCGGGCCGGCGGCCCCGAGCGCGTCCCTCGCTCGCCCCGGCCATCTGGCTCGTGCACCCCAACAATGAGCTCCTAGTTCTCCTCCAGAAGCCCCTCTTTCAGTTCACTAAACTGCTCATCACTAATCCCCAGACGCACGAGAATGGGTAACAATATCCCGTCGGGCGTCAGGGTCCACACCTTCGAGGCGGTTTGCCAGGCCCGCTGTGCTGCTGCCCCAGTCCTCTGCCCCTGGTGCTGTAGTGCACTGCTGAACTGCTCGCGCTGCGCCTGGGTCAGTTGGGGCTGGAAACGCAGGGCGCTCTTGGGAATTTTGAGCACCTGCTGGCGCTGTGCTACGAGAATAGACACCGTGGCAGTCATGCCGGGGCGCAATTTCCCTTCCGGGTTATCCACCGCAATCACCGCATTGTAATGCACAACATTCTGCACCACGATGGGCGCCGAACGGATCGCCCGCACCGTGCCGTGCATCACCTGTCCAGGATAGGCATCGACCGTGAAGGTCGCCGGCTGGTGCACCATCACCTGGCCAATGTCGGCTTCGCTGACGTTGGTGTCCACCTGCATCCTGGTCAAATCCTGGGCAATGGTAAAGAGTGTTGGAGCTTGCAGACTGGCGGCGGCGGTCTGGCCAATGTCCACACTGCGCGAGATCACGGTTCCAGTGACGGGCGAGCGGATGACGGTGCGGGCGAGGTCTACCTGCGCTTGCTCCAGGGCCGCCTGCGCTTGCTGGGTCTGCGCGTGGGCTTTTTCTACCTGCGCCTGCGCCGCGACGACCTGCGCCTGCGCGGCGTGTAGTTTTGCGACGGCGGCATCCCGGTCGGCCTGCGCGGCGTTGCGTTGCGCGACTGCAGTATCATAAGCTGTCTGGGCTGTGTCGACATCGTTGCGTGGTACCAGAGCACGGGCCAACAGGGCGCGCTGGCGCTCCAGCACCCGGGTTGCTTCAACGATGGCGACCCGCGCCTTATCGAGCTGCGCATGACGGCTCACCACCTCGGCACGGGCGGTCTCAATACTGGCCCGGATGTTATGGACGTTTGCCTGGGCATTCTTGACTTCAGCGCGGGCGGTGTCCAGATTTGCCTCAGCCTGCACAACTTTGGCTCGAAAGGACGCCTGGTCCAACCGGGCGAGCTCCTGGCCCGGCACCACCATGGAATTGAAATCGACAAACAGTCGATCGATAGTGCCGGACACTTGTGTACCCACCTGGACCATGATGACTGGATTGAGCGTTCCGGTCGCAGAGACATAGGCGCTCATATCCCCGCGTTCCACTGTTGCCAGACGGTATTGCACGCCAGGTTGCGGCCCCCAGACATGCTCGGCTCCTAGCCAGCCAGCCAGCGCCAGGAGACCGAGCAATCCGCTCAGCCATTTCCATCGTCGTGGCACTCTCTCCCCTCCTTGCAGATAGCGTATGAGCGCATGGGGTAATCATAGCAGAGGACGGGAAGGAGAAGCGAAGGATCTAGCACAGGGTTGGCAGATAGGCTGCCGGTGTCTCATAGCAGGTCAGGTGCCAGTCGTGGCCCGCAACGACCACCGCGGCACGGTAGTGGGGAGCCGCGTCGAGATCCCGCATGCCCCAGCGTGCTGCTTCGTGGGGATCCCAGGCGGTCCAGAGCAATGCTGCAGATGCGTCAGGCGCGAGCGCGACATCAAATTGATGCAACGGCAGGCTCAGCCCTTCGCCTCGCGCTTTGATAAATGCCTCTTTACGGGTCCAACAGGCGAAAAACGCCTCGGCTTGCATGGCCGGGGGCAAAGCCCGCAGCACGGCCACTTCACGCGGGGAGAAAAAATGTTCGGCAATGCTCTCGTGCGCCACTTGCGGACGGATACGTTCGACGTCGACTCCAATGGCTCGCTCCCATGTCAAGGCATATACAGCCAGGCCATGGGAGTGGGAGACATTAAAGGCGAGCGTCTCCGCCGCCGTGTCTATGACGAGGGCCGGCTTCCCCTGCGGCCCATACGTAAAACAGAGTTGCTGGGGTGCCTGTTGACAATAATGCCCCAGGAGCACGCGTAACAGCCCGCGCGCCATGACAAAATGGTCCCGGTCTTGGGGGAACACAAAGCGGGCTGCGCGCTGGCGCTCATCGGCGCTCAACAGAGACCACAGCCAGTGTATCTGGGCCGCGGTGCCCGCCAGCGGCGCACGCCAGATATGGACGGCATTGTGTGCTAAACGTGGCACTGCGGGGGCAGGGCACCAGGTAGTAGGTGCGCCGGACATACCTCTTCCTCTGCAAGATCTCCGATGACAGCTTCAACCCAGCCCCAGGATAACCGATAAGACAACAGAGTATCTCTGGCGGCCCACCACCAGACCATACGCAGCGACCATTCTCCCGTGAGGACCTGAGAGGTAACCGTAGTATGGCAACTGTAGCTGAAGCAGTACGTGACAGCGAGTCACCTATCCCGGACGACTATGTCCATGCGGTATTCGAGCGCTACAAAGACAGCCACTTCGAGCGTATCTTAATGACCACCTTTGCCAGAGGCTTTGATCTGGCAGACGTCCTCCTCACCGACCAATTCCCCAAGGGGCAACGACCCTTTGCCGTGAGTGATGCGCGTGAATTTCTGGAACGCATGCAGAAACAGGAATTGAACGTGCACTTTACGGTTGCGAGGCACAACATTGCAGCCAGAGACCTAACAGCTCCCGCTATGGACAGCTATCTCGCGGCCTGGCGGGAGCTCGTCAACACCATTGCCCACGAGCTTGGAGAGCGCGCGCCTGTCTCTGCAGAACTTGACCAGGCTAGCCAGCCAGCTCACACGGCCTCTGAGAGACCTGCCGCAGCGCCTCTACCAGCATCTCTCCCCCGGGAAGCGCCTCTGCCGGCGTGCCCATCTCTGCTGCACATGTTGACGGCACCACTGTGGGGCATCGTCTTTCCCCTGCCGGTGCTGCTGGGCTGGATGAACAACCTTCACGCACGCTCCCTGCTTGGCATTGCGCTGTTTACCAGCGTGGCGTTTATGCTCGCTCCTGGGCGCCAGCGCTGGCCCATATACCTGCAGCTCTGGATCCTCGGCAGTCTCTTGAATGGGGTGATTCTTGCTCCACTGGTTGTCTGGGAACAAACCGGCCTGCATTTGCCCATGTTATTGCCGGGGCCCCATCCATGGCTCCTAGGCAACGCGAGCCTCTGGGGTATCGTGAGCGCTATGGGTGTCCATCTGGGCGCGAATCTGGTGATGCTTATCCTCGCGAAACGCGCCGCAGGGCGCACGCCGTGAAGCCTCGCGCTAGGCTGGGTCTTCGTCTCTGCCTGCTGACGCTCGCGCGCCATGTGTTGCCGTACGCTCAGCGGTCGCATGTCAGTCCAGACGTCCCAATATATGCCAGACAGGCAGCTTTATTCCCAGGCTGTCCAACCGCCTGCCATCCTAAGGGCAAGGCCCGTTCTGCCGGCCAGATCGAGTACTGCTCTTCGTGATTGACGACGACCGTGTAGAGGGTCGTCTCTTCTGTGTCGTCCATAGTTCTTGACTTCCCTGCACACCAT
>Ga0194121_10010826_pt1 | contig 10995 bp, 13 predicted proteins | sample TA2MahCa50mmetaG_FD_148609 | JGI IMG/M metagenome (GOLD analysis project Ga0194121, IMG submission 148609) | Freshwater microbial communities from Lake Tanganyika, Tanzania - TA2015020 Mahale Deep Cast 50m | ecosystem: Environmental > Aquatic > Freshwater > Lake | place: Tanzania: Lake...
AGCCCCTCGAGCTGGTGCGTGCCGCGCGCAATGCGCTGGGCACGGCCGGCAAGTTGATCGTCGCCGGCAGCATCAGCTCGGTCGAGCGCATCCAGGCGCTGCGCGCGGCGGGGGCCGACGCCTTCACCATCGGCTCGGCGATCTTCGACGGCTCCTTCGCGCCGGGCGTTGCCAGCCTGCGCGGCCGGCTCGAGGCGGCAGTCGCTGCCTGCCAAGACCGCGCCGCCGCCTGAACCCCATGACCGCTGACGATACGCTGAGCCGGGTTCTCGCCGGCCGCTTTCCCGACCCTGACGGGCCGGGCATGCTGAAGGTCGCTACGCGCCACGTGACGATCGGCCCGTCGCTGGCAGCGCGGGCACCCGAACTGCTGCACGACTGCGGCATCGCCGGCAAGCGCCTCGCCGTGATCAGCGACCCGGATACACAGCGCGTGCTGGGAGCCCGTGTCGAAGTGGCGCTAGCCAGCAGCGGTGCGCGCATCGACCGCGTCGTGCTCGAGCGCAACCCGCATCCCGACGAGGAGACGATCACGCGCGTGCGGGAGGCCGCCTCCGCCAGTGAGGCGCTTGTGGCCGTAGGGGCGGGCACGATCAACGACATCGCCAAGATGGCAGCCTTCCAGCTGGGCAAGCCCTACGCCGTGTTCGGCACCGCCCCGTCGATGAACGGTTACACCTCGCCCACCGCGGCGATCACCGTCCATGGCCACAAGAAGTCGCTCGCCGCCGCCGCGGCTGCCGGCGTCTTTCTCGACATCGGCGTGCTCACCGCCGCACCGCCGCGCATGATCCGCGCCGGGCTGGGTGACAGCCTGTGCCGTTGCACGGCGCAGGCTGACTGGCTGCTGGCCCATCTGCTGCGCGGCGACGCCTATCGCGAGGCGCCCTTCGCACTGCTCAAGGAGGACGAGGAGCCGCTGCTCGCGGCCCCCGAAGCGTTGATGGCCGGCGACCGCTCGGCCATGGAACGGCTCGCCCGCACCCTCGTGCTCTCCGGCTTCGGCATGGCGGTCTGCGGCAGCAGCAAGCCGGCAAGCCAGGGCGAGCATCTGATCAGCCACTACGCCGACATGCTGGCCAGCCCGCAATGGCAGGAGAACCTGCACGGCGAGCAGATTGCCGTCACGACCCTGACCATGGCGCGGCTGCAGCAGCGCGCCCTTACCGAATACGCACCGCAGCTGCGGCCGGCAACGGTGAGCGAAGGCGAAGTCCGTGCCCATTTCGGGCCGGAGCTGGGCGAAATCTGTTGGGCGGAGTTCAGCCGCAAGCAGCCCGACGCGGCAGCCCGCGAGATCATCAACGCACGGCTGGCAGCGGCCTGGCCGGTGATCCGCGACCGTGTCGCGGCGGTGACGCGGCCGGCTCAGCAGCTGCACGACATTCTGCGCCGCACCGGGGCGCCGACCGCGCCAGCCGATCTCGGCTGGCCAGCGAGCTTCTATCGCGACGCTGTTCTAAATGCGCGCGAGATCCGCGACCGCTGGACCTTCCTCGACTTCGCCGCCGATATCGGCTCGCTGCACGAAGCCGCCGCGGCCTGAGTACGGTTTATCGCCGTTAGATCCTGACGTAAGGTCGTCCGTGGCCAAACCTACCCGAGTCCCGGCTGAAGAGCGGCACGCGCGCATCCTGCGCGACCTCAAGATCAACCCGGCGCTGCGCGTGTCGCACCTGGCCAAGGCCTTCGGCGTCACCACGGAGACCATCCGGCGCGATCTCGATGCGCTCAGCGCGGATGGACGGCTCGCCCGCACCTACGGCGGTGCCGCTGCGGCCCCGGGCAGGCGCGAACCTGCTTTCCACGAACGCCAACATCGCCATGTCGAGGAGCGCAGCCGCATCGGCGCACGCGCCGGTTCCCTGATCAAGCCCGGTGCCGTCCTGATGGTCGATTCCGGCTCAACCACCCTGCATTTCGCGCGCTACATCACCTCGCATTCCAACGATCTGACCGTCGTCACCAATTCGCCAGCCGTTGCCGCCACCGTGGCCGTGAACGGGACCATGAAGGTTCTGCTTTGCCCCGGCGAGTACGACTCGCGCGAAGGCGGCGTGTTCGGTTCCCATGCCACGGAGTTCCTGCGGCAGTTCCGCGCCGACCGCGCTGTTATCGGTGCCAGTGGCCTGACCGTGGACGGACCGACCGAGGCCTTCCATGCCGCCGCGAGCGTCAAGCGCGTCATGATGGCCTGCGCCGGCCGTCAGACCCTACTGGTCGACGCCAGCAAATACGACCTGGACCACGTGGAGGTCATCTGCCCCCTGGACGAGCTCAGCGAGGTCGTGGCGGATCGCAAGCCGCCTCCCCACCTGGCTGAAGCCTTGCGTGACTCCGGGGTGACGTTGTACCTGCCGCGCGACTAGCGGCTACGCCCGTCGTATTTCACGACGCTCAGCGCCGCCGGGTCGACGCTTTCGACACAGCGCACATTGATCGCCACCGTCGCGACGCCCTTGGGATCGGTGCCTTCGCTGAAGGGCGCGATGCCGCAGGCCGGGCAGAACCGATGCCGCAGCTTGTGAGTGTTGAAGGTGTAGGTCGCCATGCCGGTTTCCGAGGTCAGCAGCTTGAACTGCGCCCGCGGCACGAACCACAGCAGCCCACCGCGCTTCTGGCACATCGAGCAGTTGCAGTCGATCACCTGACCGATCGTGCCCTCGACCTCGAACTTGATCCGCCCGCAATGGCAGCCACCCTGGTGCGTCATGGCATCACGTCAGATGAGCACTGGCGATGTAGCTCGCACTCTGCATCTCGTGCAGGCGCGAGGCGGTGCGCTTGAACTCCTTGGCGTGATCGCCGTCGGTGCACAGCTCGTCGGGCTTGGCCGCAGCCGAGCAGATCAGGTTGACCCGGTGCTCGTAGAGCTCGTCGATCAGGGTGACGAAGCGCCTGGTCACGTCGCGCATCGCCGGCGTCAGACTGGGGATGCCGTCGAGCACCAGGGTGTGAAACTGGGTAGCGATGGCGGCATAGTCGGCAGGCCCAAGTGCCTTCTCGCACAGCTCGGCGAACGTCGCCATGGCGGCGCGGTTGGCGGCGCGGGGAATCTTCAGCGTCCTCCCCAAGACCAGAATGCCCTCGGGCGCTGGTGTCTCGTCACCGGCAAGGTCAGCGAAGGCGCGCTCAAGTTCGGCGCTCGCCGCCGGCCCCGGCGGCACATGATAGACGGTCATCCCAGCGGTGCGGCCGAGCCGGTAGTCGGTCTCCGATTCGAGCTCCACCAGATCCATCTTCTTCTTGAGGATCTCGATGGCCGGCAGGAACAATTCACGCTGCAGGCCGCCCTTGTAGAGATCGGTGGGTGCGGTGTTCGAGGTGGCGACGACCACCACGCCTTTGTCGAACAGGGTCCCGAACAATCGGCCGAGGATCACTGCATCGGCGATGTTGGTGACCTGGAATTCGTCGAAGCAGAGGAGCCAGGCCTCGCCTGCGAGGCGCTCGGCCAGCGGCGGGATGGGATCGGCCGCATCGCCGGATTTCTTGGTGTTCGCCTGGCGCCACTGGTGAATGCGCTTGTGCACCTCCTGCATGAAGGCGTGGAAATGCACCCGCCGCTTCTTGGGCACGCGCGAGGCGTTGAAGAAAAGATCCATAAGCATCGACTTGCCGCGGCCGACATTGCCGACGAGATAGAGGCCCATGGGCGGTGCGCCGGCGCCGCCGAGGCCGAGACCGCGGGCGAAGCCGAGATTGGCACGCCAGAAACCGGGACCGGACTTGGGCTCGTAGTCGAGCAGCGCGATGTGCAGGGTTTCGAGCTTCTCCGCCGCCAACGCCTGCACCGGATCGGGCCGGAGCTCGCCCGCCGCCAGCTTTGCCCGGTAGGCGGCCAGCGGCGAGGGTCGGTCGGAATCGGGTGTAGCGTCGGGCATTCGCGATACTTCGCTGCAGCGATACTTCGCATGGCCGGATTCGCTCCGGCAGCGGCGATTATATCCGGGCGGCGCTTGTCCGTGCCAGCGCCGCTTCGGCTTCGGCGACGATGCGCTCGACGATCTTCTCGGCCGGCCGAACATCCCTGATCAGGTCGAGTCCCTCGCCGGCCCAGACCACCATGGTGCCGGTGTCGCCCTTGCCGGCCGCTGCGAAATACCGGAGCCGCTCGGTGTCCAGCGCCTGGCGCAGCGCCGCCTCATTGCCATGCCAGCGCCCGGAGAAATCGTTGGCCAGTGCCCGCCCCGTATACTCTTCCGGCCAGTCGATCACCCGGCCGATGTCGAAGACGCGCGTGCGCAGCGTGTCGTCGCCGCCGGCCGCCGCCACGCGCTGCTTGACGTTGACGTGTGACAGCGCCTCCGCCGTGGCGACGAAGCGCGTGCCGATCAGCACTCCTGCCGCTCCCAGCGCCAGCGCCGCAGCGAGACCGCGACCGTCGGCCACGCCACCCGCCGCCAGCACGGGCACCGGCGCCACTGCATCGACCACCGCAGGCACTAGAGGGAAGGTCGAACGGCCGTTGTTGGGATCGCCACCATGGCCGCCGGCCTCGACACCTTGCGCGATGACCACGTCAGCTCCCAGCCGTTTGGCCTCGCGCGCCAGGGCGAGGCTCTGCACCTGCATGATCAGCTTCGCCCCGCTCTCCTTGATCGGACGCACGAAGGGCGAGCCATCGCCGAAGGACAGCATCACGGCCCGCGGCTTGCGCGCCAGCGCCACGTCGAGGCGCTTCGGGTTCTTGGCCAGGTCCCAGGTGATGAAGCCGATGCCGACCGGCTGGTTGCCGGCGGCATCGAACTCGCGGTTGATGTACTCCTCGTCGGCATAGCCGACGCCGATCAACCCAAGCCCTCCGGCGCGGGTCACCGCCGCGGCCAGGGCGCCGCCCGAAGTCGCCCCCATCGGTGCCAGCACGATCGGGTGCCGGATGCCGAAGAGCTCGGTGAACGGGGTGCGGAAGGGCATTACTTCGCAGCGGCTTTCTTGCGCCGGCGATAGACTGTGGTGTTGACGCCGGCGACGCCCCAGTCGCCGGGCTGGACTTCGTCGATGACCACGAAGGTCTTTTCGGGATCCTTGTTCAGCGTCTTGGCCAGCAGGTCGGTCACGCCAGCAATCAGCGTATCCTTCTGCTCCTGCGTGACGCCTGATGTGAGCTTGATATTGACGTAGGGCATGCGAACTCCAGAACCGTAAGGCCCCGGAGTCTGCCAAAGCGGAATCGGAAAGGCGACCGCTTATTCCGCCGCCTCTCGGGCCGCACCGCGGAACATCGTCTCCATCTCGCGGCGCAGGCGCACGGCGTCGAGAGTTTCATCGGCATGAACGTCGGCCCAGCGCACCGGCTGCCCGGCTTTAACCGGGTTGAGCAACTTCACCTTGTGCGCAAGACCGAGAGGCAGCGCACCGGTACGTAGAGATTCAGCGGCCGGCAGCAGCTTGCCGACCACCGTGTAGCCGCCCTCGCCGTCGAGCATCTCGCCCGGCTTGAGGTCGCGCTTGGCGCTGGCGACGGCGTCGGCGCGGAAGCTATCGGCGCAGCCCGTAGGCTCGCCACGGATGCCGACCGAGGCAACCGAGATACCCAGCTCGAGTCCGATCAGATGCCAGCGCTTGTAGAGAGCGGCATAGCGGCCCGAGGGATCGGTCACCAGCCCATACTCGCTGAAGCAACGGCGCACGTATTCGGTGTCGCCCTCGAAGGCGACAAAGACGCCCCAGCGGATATTGTGCGGGATCGGCCTTCCGTCGCGTTCCAGCGACGACAGCACCTCGACCTGGCCCTTGGTATGGAGCTGGCCGCCCTCGGACTTCGGACGGCAGACGAAGGGAATGTCCTCCAGGCTCGCCGGCGGATACTCAAGCCCGTTGGGCGGCGGCACCAGGCCCGTGGCGTTGCACACCGCCGAGCTCTCGATGGCCGGCTTGGAGCCGTCGAGGAAGGAGTTGAACATCTGCGGGTTGAGGCCGCCGAGTTTCGCCTGCTCCTCGGTCAGGCCGTAGTGCTGCCACACCGTCTCGGGCGTCGATTGCGCGAAATGCGGCAGCCATTTGTGGCCGCGGCCGGCACTGACCACGTCGAAACCGGCGGCGCGCGCCCAGTCGACCAGGTCGCAGATCAGCGCCGGCTGATCGCCATAGGCGAGCGAATAGACCACACCGGCTTCTGCCGCCTTGCGCGCCAGTAGCGGGCCGCAAAAGGCATCGGCCTCGACCGTGACGTTGACGACATGTTTCCTCGCGGCAAAGGCCTTGAGCATGTGGCTTACCGCCGCGGGCGGATTTCCCGTGACCTCGACGATAATCTCCACGGCCGGATGTTTGATCAGCGCCTCGACGGCGTCAGTGATGTGCGTACCACCGCTCTTGGCCGCATCGTCGAGGGAGCGGGCGCCGATACGCGCCGCATCCCAGCCCGTCTTGGTCAGCGCCTCGCGCGCCCGGTCAGGCGACAGGTCGGCCACACCGACCAGATGAACGCCCGGCGTGCGCCGTGCTTGCGCGAGATACATGGTGCCGAACTTGCCGGCGCCGATGACGCCGATGCGTAAGGGTTTGCCGGCGGCCTGCCGTTCGAGAAGCTTGCGGTGGAGGTTCATCGTCTATTCCGCCGCACGCTCATTCGGCCGCAGATTGGCGCTGCCGGGCGTAGGTCAGCAGGCAGTCGTCCGGCAGCAGTTCGATCGGCGTGAAGTCGCGGTTGGCGATCCAGGCCGGCCGCTTGAAACGGCGGATGGCATTGTCGCAGCGGTTGAGCGACAGATAGACGATCCAGCGTGACCACGGTGTGAGGTTCGAGCCGGAGGCATGCACCAACGTACCGTGGAAGAGCAGTATCGAGCCCGGCGGACCCTTGGGCGCGACGATACCGCCTTCTTTCACCAGCCGGGTGATGGTCTCGTTGTCGATGGTCCACAGAGGGTAGCTGGTGGTGGTGACGTCGTGCCCCGCCTGCAGCCGGCCGCGCCGGTGGCTCTTGGGTATGAACATCAGCGGTCCGTTGAACTCATTGGCTTCGGCGAGGAAGAGCGCGATGTTCATCGCCCGCGGCTCCGGCATCTGGTCGTCCTCGTACCAGGTGCCGAAATCCTGGTGCCACTGCCAGACGGCGCCGTCGAAGGCCGCCTTGGCGTTGATCTTGAACTGATGCATGTAGAGCTTGTCGGAGCCGAGAATCTGCATCCCCGGCTCGACCAGGCGCGGATGGCGCGCCAGACGCTCGTAGACCGGATTCCAGGTCTGCACATAGAAGGCCGAGCGAGGCGCTTCGGACCCCCGCTCGCGGACAACCTCCTCCCGCTTCGCCGCCAGGATTTCAGGCACCTCGGCGTTGAGGATGTCCATCTCCTGCGGCGAGAAGACGTTGGGCAGGAACAGGTAGCCCTGTTCGTGGAATTCCTCGAGTTGCGCTTTCCTCAGCTTCATCGTGCCTCTCCTCAGGCGGATCGCTTTGTCCCCGCGGGGACTTGATTGGCAAGTTCGCTCGCTAGCATTCTCGCGGCGGCTTCGGCATGGGCACGAGCCCGCTTCTCCGCCTCGTCCGGCAGGCCGGCAACAATGGCATCGAGAATCGCCGCGTGCTCGTCCCAGACCCGCGCCGGGCGGTCGAAGCGCAGCACGCCGCCCATTACCCGGCGGATATGCTGCCAATGCGGCGAGGCCGCCTCGGCAATCAGCGGATTACCGGACAGGTCGTAGATGAAACGGTGGAAGTCGATGTCGGCGGCGATCATGCGGCCCACGTCGCGTGCCCGCGCAGCTTCGCGGCCGGCGGCGATCAGCGCCGCCCCTCGCGTCGCGGCGTCGGGCGTGCGCTGCCCGGCAGCACCCCGCGCCGCCGTCCCGTCGAGCGCGCCGCGTACCTGGTAGATATGCTCGACGAAGGCCGGATCGAGGGGAGCGACAATCAGGCCGCGCCGGCCGGTGTCGCGCACGAAACCCTGCTTCTTGAGTAGAAGAAGAGCCTGCAGCACGGGCTGCCGCGACACCGCCAGGGTTTCGGCGAGGCCGTCCTGGGTGATGCGCTCGCCCGGCGCCAGCCGTCCGGCGCAAATCCCGTCAAGGATCGCCGCATAGACGCGATCGACGAGCTGAGGCTGGACGGCCAGTCGTTCCAAGGCGTTATACCCCCAAAGCCTTCGTATACGGTATACGAAACTTGCCGGGAGTCAAGGCCGGCCGGGGTTGGTCGCGGCGGACGAACGGTCGTACTGTGCCGCCGACACCAAGGAGGCGCCGATGAACGAAGATGTGTTCAACATGGAGATTCGAAAATTCCTCAAGCTGGTCGGCGTCACCAGCCAGCGCGAGATCGAGGAAGCGGTGCGCGGCGCCATCAGGAGCGGCAAGCTCAAAGGCAGCGAGACCCTGCAGGCTCGCGTGCAGCTGACGCTCGACGGGGCCGGCCTCTCCAAGACCATCGAGGGCAAGATCGCCCTCAGCTGACTTGACCGCCCCCGACCCGACACCATCCGAGATACCGAAGCCCGCGGCCGACGACATCCGCGGCGGGATGTTCCTGATCACCGCGGTGCTCTGCTTCACCGCAGCCTTCGTCGTCATCAAGCAGCTGACCGACGAGCTGCCGGAACCGGTGATCGGCGTCTTCCGCAGCATTTTTGCACTGATCTTCTTCGTGCCGATGCTGGTCAGCCGCGGGCTTGGCTTCTTCAAGACCAGCCGGCCCCTCGGGCATTTCTGGCGCGCGGCCTTCGGCTACGGCAGCTTCCTGCTCTTCGTCTATGCGGTGGCGCGCCTGCCGCTGGGCGACGCGGTGGCACTGTCTTTCACCTCGCCCTTCTGGTCGATCCTCATCGGCTGGCTGGTCTTCCGCGACCGGATCACGCCGCGCCTGGCACTGGCCGTGGTCATCGGCTTCTCCGGCGTGCTGCTGATCGCCCAGCCCAGCGCTTCCGCGGGCCTCGGCCTAGGCGCCATCATCGCCGTCGTCAGCGCCGTCATCACCAGCCTCGCCATGATGATGGTCAAGCAGCTCTCGGGCAGCGAGCCGCCCGATCGTGTCGCCTTCTACTTCATGTTCGTCAGCACCTTCATCGGAGCGATTCCTGCCGCCTTCGACTGGGCGATGCCGCAGCTCCACCACCTGCCCTGGTTGGCGGCGATCGGCGCCCTGTTCTTCGTCGGCCAGACAGCGCTGAGCCGCGCCTATCTCTACGGCACGTTCTCGCGCATGGCGCCGCTCGATTTCGTGCGCCTGCCGACCGCCCTGCTGCTCGGTTTCTTCGTCTTCGGCGAGGTACCGGCGACCATCGCTCTTATCGGCATGGCGATGATCGTCGCCGCCTCCCTCGACATCCTGCTCGGTGGGCGCAAGTCGTGACATCTCTACGCAGTGAACGCCTGACGGCCGAGCCGATCGGGCCCAGCCATCTGGCCGAGCTTTGCCGGATGCACGGCGACGTCCGCGTCATGGCGACGCTCGGCGGCTTGCGCAGCGACGAGGTTTCGGCCGCTTTCCTGGCTGCGAGCCTCAAGCACTGGCGCACGCATGGCTATGGCCTCTGGATCTGGCGTGACCCGGCGAATGGCGCGTTCGTCGGGCGGGCCGGGCTGCGGCACACGACCGTCGAAGGCAAGCCCGAGATCGAACTGGCCTACGCCCTGATGGCCGAATACTGGGGACGCGGCCTCGCCACCGAGATCGGCCGTGTACTTCTGGCGTTCGGAGAGGAGCGCCTCGGGCTCACCAGCATCGTCGCCTTCACCCTCACCACCAATCGCGGTTCGCAGAACGTGATGAAGAAGCTCGGCCTACGTTACGAGCGCGACATCGCGCACGACAAAGAGCCGCACGTGCTCTATCGAACGATGCGTTAGGCCCCCAGTATCCGGCGCAACCGGGCGATGGCGCTGCCCGGAGTGGTGATGACGTTGCGGCCCTTGATCGAGGATGCCGCACGGGTCATCGAGAACTGCGCAAGCACCACGGCATCAACCTCCGGCAGGGCTGCCGCCGCCTCGGCGATCAACCGGTCATGGGTGGCACCATCGCCGGACTGGAGTGCTGCGAGCGCGCCGGGCACCAGACGTGAGTCGACATTCGGACTGAGGTTGCGGGCTTTGGCCGCCGTCTCCACCTCCGCCTTCATCATGCCGACCGTCGGCTCGAAGGTCGCGAGGAGCGCAATGCGGGGACCGGCGTCGAGGGCGGCGTCGACCGCCGCCTCGTTGGGCCGCAGTACCGGGCAGGGAATGAGCTTGCCGGCCGTGGTGATCGAACGGCCGAAGGCCGAGCAGGTGTAGAGGATGCCCTTCGCGCCGGAGGCGTAGGCGTAGCGCCCCAGGTCGATGATGCGCGAATTGATCACCATCGCCGTCTTCTGGTCATCGCCGGCGGCCGCCTGATCGCGGGCCAGCGCGTCATCGAGGACGTTGAACACCCAGGCTTCCGGCCAGTCCCGCTTGAAGGCGGTGTTGGCAGGCTCCACCGAATCGGGGAGCGCATGGATCAAGGCGATTCGCGGGCCGGTCATCGAGTCAGTGAATCACCTTCGGCGTGCAAGCTCAAGTCACGGCTCCACTGGCGTGGCTGCCGGCAGGTCGATGTTCTTGCCGTCCATCACCGCCCGCAACCGATCGGGATAGTCGGTGATGATGCCGTCGACCTTGTGATCGAGCATCAGGACCATGTCCGCCGGCTCGTTGACCGTCCAGACGGCAACGGTGAGACCGAGACGCTGCGCCTCGACGATGCTCTCGCGCGTCGTGTCGCGAAAGAAGGGCGACCAGACCTTGCAGCCCGCCTCCCGCACCAGGCGCGGCACAGAGGTGAAATCGTCGGCGTCGAGTCCGGCCAACCACAGACTTCTGCCCGGCCGGCCGAGCTGCAGATTGTCGCCTTGGCCCCGGCCGATGGTCAGACAGGCGGTCGGAATCTCGGGCGCAATGCGCTGCACCACCTTGAGCGTGCGCCAGTCGAAGGACTGGATTGTGGCGCGCTGCGTCAGGCCGGTCTGGCGCAATGCCGCGACCAGGGTCGTCGCGAAGGTCTCGGGATCGACCGTGTCGTCGGCAGCCAGCGGC
>Ga0194121_10010834_pt1 | contig 10990 bp, 8 predicted proteins | sample TA2MahCa50mmetaG_FD_148609 | JGI IMG/M metagenome (GOLD analysis project Ga0194121, IMG submission 148609) | Freshwater microbial communities from Lake Tanganyika, Tanzania - TA2015020 Mahale Deep Cast 50m | ecosystem: Environmental > Aquatic > Freshwater > Lake | place: Tanzania: Lake...
GGATTCATACGGAATGCCGGATGTGCTGCTGCCGACATCCACATACTTCCCAAAAAAAGCGGCCACCTCCGACTGGCCCATCGACTGGAAGGTCTGAATCAGGCTGTGGTAGACATAGGCCAAGGTCCACGATTCGATGTAGCAGTAATAGGCCGCCACGGCAATATTGGTGAAAATGCCAAACACCCCGAAATACTTCCAAAATCGACCCTTACCCATTTGATCCAAAATGAAGGGTGTGCTGTGGTTGCCCCTTCGGCCACCGTATCTGCCCACGCCCCACTCAATCCACAATAATGGAATACCCATCACCAGAAAACAAACCAAATAAGGGATAATGAAGGCACCACCCCCGTTTTGCATCGCTTGCACGGGGAAGCGCAAAAAATTACCCAAACCAATCGCATTTCCCGCCATGGCGAGAATTAATCCTATTCGGGAACCCCAGGAGTCTTTGTCGGACATGAAAAATTTGATTATTGGTGAAAGAAAGCGTTAAACATAATGCATTGAGATGGTAATGGCAAATTGAGCGGGTAATGGCAAATTGAGATGTTCATTGGAAATAAAACTACTGGATTGCTGGACCCAACACCTTTGTTAAGCCCGTCTCAAGTGAAACCGGCTCAAAATGAATCCTCGACTTGGCTTTCCCCAAAATGAATCCTGTTCGGGGTGGACGAAGTTCGGCTCCAGCAAGATCAGAACTGTTTACCGACTGCACCTTTTCCATACTGAGGCCCAGATGTTGCGCTACATGGCCAACCAATTCAAATATACTCACTTCCTCTTCCCCTGATATGTGAAAAATACCCTGCTCCTTTCTCAGGGCGATTTCTATACACGCTTGGGCCAGGTCTTCGACGAAAGTCGGCGTCCGATATTGATCGTTGACCACCTGAACAGGGCTCCCTGATTGGAGTACTTTGGTCGACCACTGAACGATATTGGATCGACCACCCGGCACCTCTTGCCCATAGACCAATATGGTGCGCACTACTGCCCATGATATCTCACTGTCGGATAGAAGCTTTTCGGCAGCAGCCTTAGACCAACCATATACACTAATGGGCGATACAGGATCGGATTCTGCGTATGGGCCCGATAACCCATCAAACACAAAATCTGTTGATAACTGCAGCAGGTGAATGCTATAGCGTGCACAGGCACTGACCAGGTGGGCAACTGCCCCTACATTGAGACGCCTACACCTGGCTGGCTGCTGCTCAGCCTGATCAACTTGGGTAATGGCCGCGGTGTGGATGATGGCATCGGGTCGGTAGCGCCCACAAACTTCTTGAACCGCTTGCTCGCTGGTAACATCCAAAGGAACATACAGGTATCCCTCGGTGTCTGAACGGCGATCCGGTCCCAAAGAGGTGGCAATGAGCTCCACATCAGTACGCAGTCGAAGTGAAGCCACCAATCGGTGGCCCAAAAAACCATTACTGCCCGTAACTAAAATGCGCACCATCACTCCACCAGCCAGCGGCTTCTTTTCACATATTGTCTGATGCGCAGCCAAAAGGCTAAAATGAGGTATATGGGCACGGAGGAGCCATACGAAAAAAGTGAAACGTAGACAAACAACACCCGAATTCGTTCTAGGGGTAGTCCCCAAGTTTCGCTGATCAGCGTGCACACGCCAAAGAACTGGAGTTGACTAAGGTCTTTAAGATGATCAAGCAGTTTGCGCATAAGGCTTATATAATGTTCTGGTCAACAAAAAGGCCCCAACGGCACATTCCAAGCATCGCCGAGGCCTACAAAAGGCATTCATCTGGTGAATCATGCCCTGGGATCGAAGCGCATTGTTGGCATGAACATCCAAATATGCGAAAATATCTGTACATCTGTTTTTTTCCGGACCCAATTGTTCAAGCCATTGCACGGCCCGATCCTGTTCTTGCGGAAGGTGGTTTTCCTCGCCATAACAAAACAAAGCTGGAATGAGGCTATTGATGATGAAAACCTGAAGGATTTTTGGCGATAGGCAATCGTGGGTATTTTCGATCAAGTGTACCCCAGGCTCGGTTTGAGCAGCCTTTCGAAACAGCGCCCTCACCTCAAATGGCGTGGAAGCCGACAGCAATTCCCCAGCATCCGGAATTCCATAGGCCACCAGAACCGCCAACTGCTTGAGTTTATTTTTTGTAAAAGAAACAGGCAGCGTACACGAGCGACCTGAGTGAATCCAAGCAGTGCTTGTTTTTACCCGATCGCTTATGATTGCCCAAATATGATCGAAATGACCCCTACATGCCTTAATTTCAGACATAGGGATGGACAAAGCGAGGTGGTCCATGGCAGCGCTGTTTGCATTCATCCCAAAACTTCTGACCAAACCCATCCACAATGCCCGATCCCAGTCGCCCCCACATTGATGGAGAGACCTCCAAAAACGCTGTTTATGTTGAAGAAGGCGCTGTAAGCCCCCCCGATCGAACATGGCCAAATAGCGGCTGCGGTCGACCAGTCCCCGCTGCGACGCACAGGGGAAGTCGCCTGAATTTGACATCAGCTGACTGTAGTGATCGAGAATATACCCATCGACCCAAGGCTTCATGACGAATGTATCGGCCTCCGTACCGTCGCAGCGCATGGCGTGCTGGCTTCCCTCCCACACAACGTGTAGAATCACTTGATTGTAGGTTGGATCGAGTTGGTGGCGGTGGCGGTACCAGTCCATGGCATGCCAGCTCATCTCCACAGCACCCGTCCACCGGAGATTTCCAATGCGCAGCCGTGCACCCAGAAAATCGGGGCCCGCATCGGGGTTGTGCTGCCCAGGCGACTCCAGCCAGATACGTTCGCCTGTTTGGGTTTGCCATACCCCGGTCTTCAAAAGTCGGTTGTTCCAGATAAAGTGCATAACAGCCTCGTTCATGCTGCAAAATTGCAGCGCCCCGTTCAGGTCTCAAAATCTATGCAAGCAGATGCTTAGAACACAACAAAAAACGATTGAAAAGTTAGGGACAAAAAAATGGCAACTGCCTTGCGGTAGTTGCCATTGAATTATTGGTCGGGGTGACTGGATTCGAACCAGCGACCTCACGCCCCCCAGACGTGTACGCTAACCGGACTGCGCTACACCCCGATCTTAGGGAGCGCAAATATAGGCAAATGCTAAAAAAAATTGCGTTTTAACCAAAAAACTTGGAGCAAAAGGGATAGACCAAAGCCCATCAGAACAAGGCCGGTGATGCGGTTGAGCCAAAGCACACGGGCCCGACTCAGCCATGGCCTGAGGCGGCGGGCCAGGTATGATTTCAGTAGGTCGGTCATGAGCACAGCACTGAGTGTCCCCCCAAAAAAGGCCATATCATCGGCCCTTTCATAGGTAGGCAGTGCGCTGACCCAAGTAGATAGCCCGAGCCAATAGACCAGAGTAAATGGATTTAGAATATTGAGCAGGAATCCTCTGACCACCAATAGCCCTTTACCACCCGATACGGGTTCCGAGATCTTGTCTGCATCATGGGGTGAAGCAGGGGGGCGAGCGGCCAATAGATAAACACCATAAACCAGCATAAATAGCCCTCCTAAAATACCCAGCAGCCGCTGGTTTTCATGTATCGCAACCAAACCAGTTAATCCAAAATAGCATGAACCCACCACCACCACATCGCTGAGCAGGGTTCCCACCGCGATTTGGGCACCCGCTCTAAAGCCACGGGTGATGCTGATTTGGAGGAGGGCGAAAAACACGGGGCCAATCAGTACCGACAACATCATGCCAAAGCCAAATCCTTGGATGTAGGGATGGGGTATCATGTTTGGCCTCCTACCTTTTGTTCAATAAAGTCGATCCAGGCTTTTTGAACATCGCCTTGCACCACCCGGGGGAACTTCCTTTGCGCGTCGAGCATCCCTCGTTGCTCCATCCATTCCATAAACCACATTTGGGGGATAAAATTGACTTTGAACTGAGAAAGGGCGAATTGACGTTCGACGGCGTAGTCGTCGTTGAGTGCAGACAGTTCCTCGTCGAGCCAAAGAGCGGCCTGTTCTTCTGGAATTTGAGCATCACAACCAATGTACCAATGATGTCCGAGTCCGTCGTGCCCCTCGATCGCATGCACGGTAAATTCGCCCAGGGAAACGCCGAGGCGGGCCGACAACTGCAAGACCGCCGCATTCATGTTGTCGTGCGACAAATGTTCCCCGCACAGGCTTAAAAACTGCCGCGTACGGCCTGTGAGGGTGATTTCTTGGTGTTCAGCGGAGGTCACCCGAATGGTATCCCCAATCAAGTAGCGCCAAGCCCCGGCACAGGTTGTGATCAGGGGCGCGTATTCCGCTCCCTCTGAAAGTTGATCGATCCGCAGTGCCTCGAATCCGGGCCTTGGGGTTCCCTCCTCATCAAAATTGGTTCGGTTAAAGGGGATAAACTCGAAATAAATTCCTTTGTTGAGGTTGAGTTGCATGCCTTGGCGAATATCACTTCGCCGGGTGTCATAAGCCAAAAAGCCTTCTGACGCCAGGTAGGTCTCGATGAGAATCAGTGGATGTGCCGTACAGCGCGCCAAACGGTTGAGGTAGGGTTGAATGGATACGCCGCCATAGGTACAGACCTTGAGGTTGGGCCAGATGTCATGAATGGTCCGCAGTTGATATCGTTCTATGATCTGTTCCATGAGCCATACCAACCAAGTCGAAGTCCCGGTGACGATCCATACGTCCCACTCTGGCGCTTTTTGCACCATGGCTTCGATGCGTTGCTTCCAGTCGTCGAGTCGCGCGATGCGGCGGCCCGGACTAAAAAATGGCTCGAACCACAGGGGAACTTTCGACAAGGTGATGCCGCTTAAGTCGCCATAATAATGATCACCCTCGCCCTTCAAACGGGTGCTGCCTCCCAGCATAAGCACCCTCTTGGTATATAAATCGGAAGGGAGCTTGTATTGGGCGAGCACCTCCATTTGACGAAGCGAAACCCCGCGCATCGAACGAAGCATATCGGAGGTCACAGGAATGTACTTGCTCGGGGCCCCGCTTGTACCCGAGCTCAACGCAAAATAGGGTGTCTTTCCGGGCCAACTGATGTCGGATTGCCCGGCGAGTTGTTTCGACCACCAACGATCGAAAATACGGTTGTAGTCATGCCAATCGACCCTCCGTGCGAATTCGGTTGAAAGCTCGGGGTGATTCAACAACGATCCAAAACCGTAGTAACGCCCAAATTGGGTGTCCCTGGCTCGGTTCAATAATGCACGCAAAACACGTTCCTGCTGCCTGAGTGGAGCGGGTTGGGGCATCTTCAAACGCGCCCGTGTTTTGAGGGCGCCTTTCAGCACGCCACCGATGATCCCCATGCTTTTTGAGTGAAAAAATGTACCCGTTGTTGAGTCGGTCAAAATTATTGAAACATCTTGCTCAAACATCCTATTTTTGACGAATGTCGAAACCGAATCATTTTTCTACCGACTACCTCATCGTCGGTGCGGGTTCTGCAGGCTGTGTGTTGGCCCAGCGCTTGAGTGCGGACCCAAAGATCAACGTTATCCTGATTGAGGCGGGCATACCGGATCGACACCCTTTAATCAAAATTCCAGCCGCTTTTTCCAAACTTTATCGATCGCGGGTCGATTATGCTTATCAATCTGTAGCGCAGCCCGAATTAAATGGACGATCGTTGTTTATGCCGCGCGGACGAACATTGGGGGGATCTGGGGCCATCAACGCGATGATTTACATCCGAGGGCACCGCGCGGATTTTGACGGCTGGGCAGCTCTGGGCAATAAGGGCTGGGGATATGCGGATTTATTACCCTTTTTTCAAAAAAGTTTGGGGTTATGGAATATCGAAAAGCCGGAGAATATTCATCCCTTAAGTCGCATTTTTTTAGAAGCAGCGGCGCATAGGGGCTACCCTATAGTGGATGACCTCAACGATTCGATCGAACATGGGGTTGGCATCCATCCGGTGAATATTTTGAATGGGGCCCGACACAGTCCAGCCCATGCATTTCTTCGTCCGGCTTTGAAGCGACCAAACCTGAGGGTTATTACGGGTGCTCGAGCGCTTCATGCATTGTGGGAAGCGAATAGGGTGACTGGTGTTGAATTGGGTATTGGTCGTGGGAAGTGCCGTATTTATGCCACCCAATCGGTGATCCTGTGTGGGGGGACCATTGAATCGCCACTGTTCTTGATGCGAAGCGGTGTCGGAGATCCGGTTGCTTTAGCGGAGATGGGGGTGCCCATACGGCAGCCCCTCACAGGAGTTGGCAAAAACCTCCAAGACCATCCCGTTGTGCCCCTCGCCTACCGAACCCGCAAAGGAGCCTCATTCGACAGCGATGATACGCTGGGCAATTTGCTCAAATGGTGGTGGAAACGAGAAGGTCCGCTGTGCAGCAATCTGTGCGAAACCGGTGGCTTCACCCGCAGTCGAGACGACCTCAGCGCACCCGATCTACAATTTCACTTTGCACCGGTTTTCTTTGTCGACCACGGATTTGTGCGGCCCAAAGGAAATGGCATTAGTCTTGCACCTATTTTGGTGCAGCCCCAATCGCGTGGAAGCATACGCCCGTCTCCCAATGACCCTTACTCGCCTTTGATCGACCCAAAAGTGTACTCCGATTCATCCGATTTGGATAAAATGCTCATCGGTTTTCAAAAAGCTCGGGAAATCATGGAGGCACCTGCCTTTGATGAATGGCGCAACGAGTCTTTTTTACCTGCACAGCCCGCTCAGAAAGAGGCTGAAATCATCGAGCACCTTAGGCGTCATACGGAATTGCTCTACCATCCGGTGGGTACCTGCCGCATGGGAGCCGACGAAAATTCGGTGGTGGATGATCAATTGAGGGTGCATGGAGTGGATGGATTACGGGTGGTGGATGCATCGATTATGCCAACCATTACCCGGGGAAACACCCAAGCACCAACCATCGTGATTGCTGAAAAAGCGGCCGATCTTATGCTCCGTTGAATCGGGACAAAATTTCGATACCGGGTTTCGTTATCATGCGGCCTATGCGCCAAATGGGTTGTTTCAGGGCTCGGGCCCTGGCCTCGAAGGTATCGGTTGCCTGGGCATGAACGCTCACTAATAATCCACCACTCGTTTGCGGATCGCATAGGATCATAAACTCCATTCCTTGCATGCCCCGCACCTGCCCTTCCACCGCATTCCAGTTGCGGTAGGTTTGATCGGGCACGATCATCGACAACAAATAGGGGTCTAGACCTTCGGCCTGAGGAAGGGCATCGAGGTAAAGCTCGGCCCCCGTTCCCGATGCCCGACACATTTCGAGGAGGTGACCCAGGAGGCCAAAGCCAGTGACGTCGGTCATGCTGTGCACATAGGCCTCGCGGGCGAACTGTGCGCCCACCTTGTTGGATTGCGTAGTGAGTTGGAGCAGGGTAAATAGGTCGCTGGCATGCAAGGTTTGGCGGCGAAGAGCTGCCGTAAGCACGCCAATTCCGAGTGGTTTGGTGAGGTAGAGCCAGTCGCCAACGCGCGCGCCGGAATTCATCCGCAAATGTTCTGGTGCCACCCATCCGTTCACCGACAATCCGAACAGGGGTTGAGGGCCTTCTACACTGTGTCCTCCGGCTAGGGCTATGCCTTCATCGTCGCATACCTCACGTGCACCATTCAACACTTCGGCGCCCATTTCGGGTGTGAGCTTTTCGGAAGGCCAAACAAGGATGCCCAAGGCCAGCATGGGTTCTCCGCCCATGGCGTAGATGTCGCTGATGGCATTGGTGGCGGCAATGCGACCAAAATCGTAGGGGTCGTCGACAGGGGGACTCATAAAATCGGCGGTCGACAACAGCAACCGATCGGATGAAAATCGGTAGACGGCCGCATCGTCTCTGTTCTCCCATCCCAGAAGCAATCCACCATTGTTCGATGGCTGTACTTGCGCGAGTATGCGGTCTAGTTGTTGGGCAGGAAGTTTGCAGCCGCAACCAGATGCGGGCGCCAATTCGGTTAATCGCGGTAGCGCGGGCATTTCATTCATTTATTAATTGGAATTATTTGCTTCGTTTTTATGATACCCAACAGTCGATTCACCACCTGATCCACTTCCTCATTCGCTCCCCAGCTGAGTGGCATTCCACCTTTTGGATGCCGAATGGAAAGGCTTTGCGCATAGGCCTTGTCGTAGTAGCGCAGCGCGATCGCCGCTGCTTCATCGAGTCGGCCCGCGTTGAGCGCTTCCAGAGCCAAATTGAGATATTGTCCGCCAATTTTACGGGCTATTTTTCTGAAAGCGCCCTCTAATTCCGCCCGGGCTTGTTGTCCGTATTCATGCACCAATTCGCGTATTCGCTGTTCAGAATGTGTTTTCAGGTGTACAAATGGGGATGACGACAGCCGGCCCACAATGACCTCGGGCAGATGCAGGCTACCGATCATATTGCTTTCGTCTTCCACCCAAATTCGACCTCTTTGCTTCATCCCGCACATCATCATACCAATGTCGCTTATAAATTGTTCATTTCCGGGCTGTGGAGGAAGGCCAAGCGCCCCGAAGGCTGATCCACGGTGGTTGGCCAGCGCTTCCAGATCCAGGACTTGTTCGCCAGCCTTTTTCAATGCATGCAGCAGTTTCGTTTTCCCGCTACCGGTAGGTCCACCTATGACAACCCATTGACCCCAATTGGCCATCACCTCATATATATAGCGACGCCAGTTGCGGTATCCACCCTCGAGCACTGAAACCTCCAGGCCCGCCTGTTCCAGAAGCCAGGCCATGGAGTGGGAGCGCATGCCCCCCCGCCAACAATACAACAGGATCGGACGCCCGGCACTCAACCGACGGGCTTGGTCAACGAATCCCGACATCTTGGGCCCAACCCAAATGAGTGCTTGTTGTACAGCCGCGTCACGACCCTTCTGCTTGTAGGTGATGCCCGTTTGTGCCCGCTCGGTGTCGCTCAACAGGGGCATGGACACCGCTCCGGGTATATGTCCTTCCCGATACTCAGCGGGCGAGCGAACATCCAGACACAGCCCGGTTTGCATCAATCCATGTAGTTTTTTAGGCGATATATCTCGTTTGGGCATGTATTTATAACTTCTTCAGCAGATTAGGGATGTGAGATTATGCGTATTTTGCGCTAAATTCCTACAAATTATTGATTGTTGACTATGTACTTTTCCAAATTCCAGTGTCGATTGTTTTTGATGGTGTTGACCGGCCTATTGGCTTATCAAAATCGATTAAGCGCTCAAAATTCGCTTCCTGTTTATGTGCAATCCGGCACGGTGCTCATCCAGGAGCAAAGCCCGACCGCGCTCGCACAATCCCTCGAATCGATGCCCCAATGGCAAGGGAATCATTTTTTTATGCTCGCCTTTGCTCAAATTCCAGCACAATTGACGGTTGATCGGTTAAAAGAGGCCGGGCTGGTCCTCAATGGATTCATCCCCCCGCATACGTATTTGGCGTCTGCCGCTGTCGGGTTCTCTGCTCATCATCTCATAGAGGCTGCTGCCTTTGGTATTGCTTCAATGCCCCCAACCGTAAAAATCGATCCTGCGCTGCTCAACTCCAATATGAACCCTCAACTTCAATACAAGGGGGATAAATTAAAGATTAATGTTATGTTTTTTCAAGGCATTTCATTGAATTCAGAGCTTCGTTCAGCGCTTGGATCCCTCTTGGAGATCATACCGAATTCAACAGGGGATCATATTTTGTGCGGTTGGATCAGGCCCGAACAATTGTTCGTTTTTTCCGAACATCCCGCCATTCAGTTTATTGAGCCCGCCCCAACGGAAGGCCAACCTGAGGATCGGGAAGGCCGTTCTCTGCACCGGTCGCATGCCATCGACAACCAGCAGGCCGGTGGTTACCGCTACGACGGCAGCGGGATTGTGGTGGGCATCGCCGACGACGGTGCGATCGGTCCACACATCGACTTCACCGGCCGCCTCACTCAATACACGAACGATTTCACCGCCGGGAATACCCATGGCGACATGGTTTCCGGGATCGCATTGGGCGCGGCTAACCTCGATCCTACCAAAAAAGGCATGGCACCTGGGGCTTACCTTCATATGTATGGCATTAACGGTTACCCGCACGTAACACCGGCGGTCTCCAACTACAACACGCTCGGCACCACGATCACTTCGACCTCATACAGCGAAGTAAATGGAGGTCTATACAATGGAAATGCCTCCACCATCGACGCGCAAATCCACAACAATGAAATGCTCATTCACGTTTTTTCTGCGGGAAATGCGGGCACGTCCGACCATGGGTATGGTGCAGGTACGGGTTGGGGTAATATTACTGGGGGCTACAAAGCGGGCAAAAATGTGGTGGCATGTGGTAATTTGCGCAATACCGATCAACTGGAAAGTTCGAGCAGCAGGGGCCCAGCCCGCGATGGCCGCATCAAACCCGATATTTGTTCGAATGGCTACAACCAATTGTCGACTGCCCCCAATAACACCTATCAGACAGGTGGCGGTACCTCGGCGGCCTCACCTGGGGTTGCCGGTATTTTCGCCCAGTTGAGCCATGCCTACCGCAGCCTCAACAACAATGCTGTGCCCCCTACTGCCCTTTTAAAAGCCTGTATGCTGAATACGGCTGAGGATTTGGGCAATGCAGGACCAGACTTCCGCTTCGGCTGGGGACGAGTCAACGCGCTCAAGGCATTGAAGACCATGGAAAGCAACCGATATGCGACTGGTTTGCTCAGCCAAAACGACAGCGCCAGCCTGAGCATCAACGTACCGGTTGGTGCACGCAACCTCCGGGTGATGGTTTATTGGGCCGATGAAGCCGGTGCACCCAATGCCACAAGGGCCTTGGTCAATAATTTAGATATGAGGCTGATTGCGCCGAATGGGCTGAATTTACTGCCCCTTGTTTTAGACCCGACCCCTACGGCCACAGCCCTCAACAGCTTGGCGGTACCCGGTGTGGATACCCTGAATAATGCGGAGCAAGTCAGTATTTCAATTCCCGAAGCGGGTACTTACACGGTACGCATACGGGGCACGGCCGTCCCT
>Ga0194121_10010841_pt1 | contig 10986 bp, 8 predicted proteins | sample TA2MahCa50mmetaG_FD_148609 | JGI IMG/M metagenome (GOLD analysis project Ga0194121, IMG submission 148609) | Freshwater microbial communities from Lake Tanganyika, Tanzania - TA2015020 Mahale Deep Cast 50m | ecosystem: Environmental > Aquatic > Freshwater > Lake | place: Tanzania: Lake...
TTCGCCAAGGCGAGCCCGGCCCTGATTCGGGCCGGCGTCGGCCTCCAGCAGGCGAGGAATGGCGATGAGGTGGTCCGCGCCATCTCGGCTCTGGCCATTCTCGGCGGCCACTGGCGACACCCGGGCGGCGGCCTATCCATCATGACGTTTCCCGCCTACTCGCCACAGGCCGCGGAGCGAAGCGATCTCCGTCAGAACGAGCCCAGGGTCGTCCACGGCGCCAAGCTCGCGCAAGTCCTGACAGACAAGACATTGTCGCCGGCCATCAAGGGTCTCATGGTCTGGTCGGCCAATCCCGCCTCGACCCAGCTCGACACCCCGCTGATACGCAAGGGGTTGCTGCGCGACGACCTCTTCACGGTCGTCGCGGAACATTTCCTGACTGACACGGCACGCTTCGCCGACATCGTTCTGCCGGCCACCACCCAATTGGAACATGTCGATGTTCAGCTCGCCTGGGGCCACCAATATGTGATGGCCAACAATCCAGCTGTGGCGCCCTTGGGCGAAGCCCGCAGCTCAGGCGCTATCATGCGGGGTCTCGCTGGCGCGCTCGGCCTCAACCACCCGGCCTTCCGTGAATCGGATGAAGAGATTGCCGCTTCGACCATGCCGGCGGGCTGGTCTTTCGCAGAGCTTCTCGCGGCGGGTTGGCGCAAGGCGCCCGTGTCCCGCCCTTCGCTCAAGCCGCGGGAGCGCAAGCTTTCGATCGCCCCGGGCGATCTCACTTTGGCGCCGCTACCGGCGGATCAACTTCAGTTGCTTTCGCCCAAGGGCCACTACTTCCTCAACTCCAACTTCGCCAACATGCCGCGCCAGCGCCAGTCCGAGCGGCGTCCGACTCTGAAGATGTGCGCGCGCGATGCAACGGAACGAAACCTCGTCGATGGCGCGCCGGTCACCGTGAAAAGCAATGGCCGGTCCCTGTCGCTCCGGCTGGCGGTTTCGCCTGAAGTTAGGTCCGGCTATGTCGCGCTCGACGGCAAATGGTGGAACGACGAGGCCGGGGCCAATGAGCTTACCGCGTCACTATGGTCGCCGGCCGGCCAGCCCGCCTACAACGAGGTCTATGTGACGGTCGAGGCAACCACATAGACATCGACGGCACCCAGGATGAGGCCTGCCGGATCGGGCACATCTGGCCAGTTGCGGCGAACTATTTGAGGATCGCCGTATTCGAACGCCGTTGAGGACAAACTGCCATGGACGTCGTTCGGCGCGCTCTTGTTTGCGTCTTTGCCATTGCCGTTGCCTCGATGGCCCTGGATGCCAGGGTCGGTGAGCTCACCCAACCCGCAGGCCAAGCCGTTCCACCGTCACCGGCGCGATCGAGACAACCAATCGCGGGCCATTTGACGCGTTCGAGGACGGCTTCCTCAAGCACCATGAGCGCCGCTTCGACAGGGCCGCGGTCTTTGATCTCGCGATGCTCGAAGCGCTCGGCCTGCACGAGGTGACCATCATTTATGCGGGGTGGCCGAGGCCCGCGCGGTTCGAAGGCCCCTGGCTCAAGGATGTCTTGGCCGCGGTCGGCGTCAGCGGCAAGGGCGTGACGATCGTAGCGCTCGACGGCTTTGCTACCGAGATTGGCGCGGCCGAGCTCGCCGCGGAGGATTGGTTGGTTGCGATCAAGCGTGATGGGCGCTATCTCGACCTCGGCCAGCGCGGCCCGCTGTGGATCGTGTACGCGCGACGCGATGGCAAGGCGCCAGAGCAAAGCGATGAGCAGCGCTGGCCCTGGGCCGCGTTCCTGATCGAGGTGAAGTGACGGGCGTGCGCTCTGCTGCGCTGCATCAATGGAACAGCACGTAGGCGAAGTCGATCTTCTGGCCGTGAATGCCGCGCTTGGGTAGCGCAATCCAGCCGGCCATGCGGCCCGGCTCGACCACCGGCACCATGAGCGAGCGCACGAACGCGTGGTCCGCGGCTGAGGGTAGCCACTGGTCGCGCTTTGCCTGCCACTCCGCTTCGCTGATCACCCGACCCTCAGGCGTCGCGCGAATCCCCTGAAACGCGCCGATCCGACGATTGAACGCCGGATGCGGCAGGCGCAGCGTGAAGTCGACGCTGGCTTCGCGGATCAGCTTGTTGAACCGATCGACGCCGCGCTGGCTGTCCCGCGCATAGTCTTCGCGCAGCAGAAAATTCATCGCACGTGGTGTCTCAACGAACTCGCGCTCGATGCGATCGTCCGCGATGCGCGGCACCTCGATGGTCGCACCGATCAGGCGATGGTCATCGTTGATCCGGCTCTCGTGATAGCGCCCCTTCAGCCCCATCGAGAAGTAGTTGGCGGCATTGGTCGAGCGCTCCGAGCCGAACAGGTCGAGGCAGATCGAGTAGTGGAAGTTCAGGAAGCGCTGGATGGTCGCGAGGTCGATGCCCCCGAAGGGGCGGACGTCATCGGTGTCGTGCGCGCGCATCAGCTCGCAGCTGCGCTGGATCACGCGGAGCAGCCCGCTCTCGCCGACGAACATGTGATGCGCTTCCTCGGTGAGCATGAAGCGGCAGCTGCGCGACAAGGGGTCGAAGCCTGACTCCGCGAGCGCCGCGAGCTGGAACTTGCCGTCGCGATCCTGGAAGTAGGTGAACATGAAGAAGGAGAGCCAGTCGGTGGTCGGCTCGTTGAACGCCTCGAGAATGCGCGGCTTGTCAGGGTCGCCCGCGTGGCGCACCAGCATCTCGTCCGCCTCCTCGCGGCCGTCGCGGCCGAAATAGGCGTGCAGCAGATAGACCATGGCCCAAAGGTGGCGCCCCTCCTCGACGTTGACCTGAAAAAGGTTGCGCAGGTCATACAGAGACGGACAGGTGCGGCAGAGCTCGCGCTGCTGCTCGACCGAGGCGGGCTCGGTGTCGCCCTGGGTCACGATCAGGCGGCGCAGCTCGGCGCGATACTCGCCCGGCACCTCGGTCCAGACCTTCTGGCCTATGTGCTGGCCGAAGCCGATGCGCCGATCAACCTCGGGCTCCGCCAGAAAAATGCCCCAGCGATAATCAGGCATGCGCACATAGCCGTAATGCGCCCAGCCATCATTTTCGACGCTGATCGCGGTGCGCAGATAAACCTCGTGCGCGGCGCTGCCGACCGGTCCCATCTGTTGCCACCAGCGCAGAAACGCCGGCTGCCACTGCTCGAGCGCGCGCAACAACCGCCGGTCATCGACGAGGCCGACATTGTTCGGGATCGTCTGGTTGTAATCGATCTTCATGCCTTAGACCCTGTCGCGATCAAAGCTCGGCTGGCGGCCCGTGCCATAAAGCTTGAGCGCACCCTCCTCCCCCACCGCGTTGCCGCGCTGGAACACCCAGTTCTGCCAGGCGCTGAGGCGCGCGAAGATCTTGCTTTCGATGGTCTCAGGGCCGGGAAAGCGCAGATTGGCTTCCATCGCGGTCAGGGCATCAGGCGACATGGCCGCCCGGCTCTCGATTGCAAGGCGAACCTCGTCGTCCCAGTCAATGTCGTCGGGCGCGAATGTAACGAGGCCCAGCGCTTCCGCGTCCGGCGCATCGAGCGGGCGGCCTTGCGCGGCTTTCGCGGTGTCGAGCGCCGCCGGATCGTGCAGAAACCGACATTCCAGCCGGGTGAGGCCGGTGCACGTCGGCAGCGGCCCAAAATTCATGCCCGTGAGCGCGATCGTCGGTGGCGGCAAATTGCGCCGCGCGTCGCCGCCATCGAGCACGTAGCTACGATCCGCCGCGAGCGCGAGTTCGAGCATGGTGCCCACAAAACATGAGCGAGGCTCGATCAGGGCGATCAGGCTGCGCGACGACAGCTCGAGGCGCTTCAAGGTGCGCTTCCAGAGCAGCGTGATCTCGCGGACCAGCCAGTCATCGGCGAGTGACAGCAACGCGCCATCGGCTGCGCTGGCAAGCGACGGGTCGCCTTGGGTCGCAAGGATCCAGGTGCCAAGCTCGGGCTCGTTGAAGCGCAGATGCAGGATCGCGTCATCGAGCGCGCGGGCAAGCGCAAGCGGCCAGCACGCCGCACCCGCCGCGTGGATCGCCTCCGCCGTCGATGGGGTCGGCGTGTCGGGCCCCTTGAGGCAGAAACGGGCTGTGCGCGCGGCACGATCTAGCGTCACCGTCAGATGCGGCCAGTCGAGCGTCGTGTCGGTGAAGCTCCGCATGAGCGGCGTGAGCGTGATTCCTTTGGCGGTGACCGGTCGATCGGACAGGGCCACGAGGGCGTCGGCGCGCGCGCCGGTGGCCTCCGCGAGCTTCGAGCGCGGCGCAAGCTCATCCACCAGGCCCCAATCGAGCGCGCGCTTGCCGCGCGCACCTTCGCCCGTGGTGCAGAAGAAGTCCGCGCGATCGCGGCGCACGCGCCGCTTGTCGACCAGGCGCGTCAACCCACCGGTGCCGGGCAGCACCGCGAGCAGCGGCACCTCGGGCAGCGACACCGCGCTCGATCCATCATCGACCAGAAGGATGTGGTGCGCGGCGAGCGCCAGCTCATAGCCGCCGCCGGCGGCCGGGCCGTTGATCACGCAGAGATAGCGTTGACCCGACCGTGCGCTCGCCTCCTCGATCGCGTTGCGGGTCTCGTTGGTGAACTTGCAGAAATTCACTTTGGCGCCGTGCGGGGACGTCGCGAGCATCGGGATATTGGCGCCGGCCGAGAACACGCGGTCTTTCCCGGAGGTGATGATCACGGCCGCGACCTCGGGATGTTCGAAGCGCAGGCGCTGAACCGCATCGTGGAGTTCGATGTCGACGCCAAGGTCGTAGGAATTGAGCTTGAGCGTGTAGCCCGGCACCAGCCCGCCGTCCTCCGCGACGTCGAGCGCGAGCGTTGCCACACGCCCCTCGATCGTGAGCCGCCAATGGCGATAACGCTCGGGCGCGGTGCGGAAGTCGATCACGGCGTCGCGTCACCGTCCCTTAAAGGCGGGCTTGCGCTTCTCGGTGAAGGCCGTGATGCCCTCGACGAAGTCGTCCGTCGTTGAGCAGTTGGAGAAAGATGCCGCCTCGGCCTCGAGCTGGGCTTCGAGCGTCCGGTCGAGCGAGGCGTTGAGCAGCTTCTTGGTCGTGCCGTAAGCAAAGGTTGGGCCCTTTGCAAGCCGCTGCGCCAGCGTGTTGGTTTCAGACTCAAGTTGATCGAGCGGCACCAGCCGGTTGATCAGGCCGAGCTCGAGCGCCCGCTTGGCGTCGAAGCGATCACCCAAAAGCGCGATCTCCATCGCACGCCGCAGGCCCACGATGCGCGGCAGGAAGAAGCTGCCCGAGCCGTCCGGGCTGGTTGCGATACTGATATAGGCGAGGCTGAAATAGGCGTTGTCGGCCGCGATCGCAAAATCGCAGGCGCACATGAGGCTCAAGCCGAACCCCGCCGCCGCGCCCTCGACCGAGGCGATCACCGGCTTCTCCATGCGCCGGATTGCGAGCATGGTCGGGTGCACGGTTTCGACCATTGAGCGGAAGAACTTGCGACGCTCCTCGACCGGCCTGCTGAGCTCGCCCTTGAACAGCTTGAGGTCGCCACCCGCCATGAAGTGACCGCCTGCGCCACGGATGACGACACACCTGACCGATGCATCGTGCTCGACCGTATGGATGACTTCCGCCAAGCGGCGCGCAAGCTCGATATTGAGCGCGTTGAGTGCCTCGGGTCGGTTGAGCGTGACGGTGGCGACAGCCTCGCGCACGTCGCACAGCACGGAATCGGTCATTTCGGATCTCCGGCCGGTGACATTTGGGCGGCGAGGAAATCGAGGACGCGCCGGCGCGCCTCCTCATGCCACAGAAGGTAGTGCTGGTTCGCCAAGGGGTGCGGCGCCCGATAGACCATCGACTCGCTTCCATTCGTTCGATTCATGAAGGCGCCGCAGTCGCCCTTGAGCACCGGCAGGCGAAACCATGGATCGTCCGCGCCGAGGAGGGCGAGCACGGGCTCGTTCTCCGGCGCCGCGAGCCCATGATATTCGGGCCAACCGGCATGGCAGGTCCAGCCTTCGATGATGCGGGCGCGCACCCTAATAGCTGAAACCGTTGCGACGGTGATGCCGCCCTCACTCAAGCCCATCAGGAACAGGCGCTCGCCATCGACCCACGGCAGGCCGCGCGCCTGCTCCACGGCGTTCCGCGCTTCCGCCTGGCGCCACCCCAGGACCCCGCGGTGCAGGCCGGCCTTGAGCGTCAAAGGGTCACAGCTCGTCGGCTTGTCACGCCGGGCGAAGCTGTCGGGCATGATCACGGCATAGCCGGAGGCGCGCAGGAACTCGGCGGTCTCGACCGCGACATGGTTGATCCCGGCGCAGCCGTGCATGTAGACGATTGTCGGCAATCGCTGTGTGCCGGCGCGCGGCGGGGCCTGCCCAGCCTCCTCGATGCGGAGCGACCGGTCTGTTGTCGCGTCCGGCAGATAGAGTCGCGCGGCCTGCCAGGTGCGCGCGAGCTCATCGGCCTCGGGGTCAGCGGCTGCGGCGGCCGGTGTTGCGAGCAGGGCGGCGCTGAGCGCGAGCGCCAGCAGGCCGGCGCCGGCGCGCAGCAGGCTTTGGCGGCGTCGCGCCGGCGGCCATGAATCGTTCATCGACTTCCACCTGATAGAGATTGGCCAGGGCATTGGTCTCGTTCGCCATGCCGACGACCGCCATCAGCTCGCCCAGCATCGCCTCGCTCATGCCCTTGGCACGGGCGGCAAAGGTGTGCGAGCGCACGCAATACTCGCAGGCATTGGTTGCGCTGACCGCGATATAGATCATCTCCTTGGTCAGCGGATCAAGTGTGCCCGGGGCCATCACCTCCTTGATGCTCTCCCAGGTGCGCCTGAGCGTCGGCGGATGATTGGCCAGCACCTTCCAGAAATTGTTGATCCAGTCGGTCTTGCGCACCGCCATGATGTCGTCATAGACCGACCGCACCTCAGCCGAGGCCTCGGCATACTCGATCATCCGTACCGTTGCCACGCCCGCACCCTCCTGCTTTAGTCGTGCCCTGAAGCCACCGTGAGGCGCGCCATGCCCCCCGTCAAGAATCCGCTCGGCCTGAACGGCCTCCAGCTCAAGACGCTCACCCTCCTCCAGTTCGTTTCGAAGGTCGAGCCGGGGCTGATCGATGATGCGACCGGCGAGATGATGCTCGACCGCCTGCCCCACGCCCACGGCGATCACTTTCATGTCGGGAACCATGTGGTGAGCGGGCGTGACGCGAGCGGGCTCTTGAATCGGGGGGTATGGCTCGCGCTCGAGCGGAAGGGGCTGATCCGCGCCCTTGAATTTCCCCACGCGCTGGCCTTGACCAAGATGGGCCAGGGCTATGAGACCGGGGTGGGCGGATCCATTCTCCACAACCACGACCACTAAATCAGGGAGGACGAGCCATGGGTGCATTCGGCATTGGCCAGCCGGTCAGGCGCAAAGAGGACGATCGCTTCATCACCGGCATCGGCCGCTACCAGGACGACATCGCGCTCGACGGCGCGCTCTGGGCCGTCTTCGTGCGCTCGCCCCATGCCCATGCCGAGATCAAGCGCGTCGACACGCGCGCGGCCCAACGGTCGCCGGGCGTGGTGGCCGTGCTGACCGCCAGCGAGCTAAAGGCCGAGAAGGTCAACGGCCTCCCCTGCATCGCGGGCAATTGGATTCAGCTCGAGCGCGCGCCCGGTGTGCCCGCGTTCTATCCGCACAATCCGCTGCTGGCGGAGGAGCGCGTGCGCCATGTTGGCGAGGCGGTCGTAATGGTGATTGCTGAGACCGCGAGCCAGGCGCGGGATGCCGCGGATCTCGTCGAGATCGACTATCTGGAGCTGCCCGCGATTGCCGAGACCGCGACCGCCGCCAGCAAGGGCACCGCACAATTGTTTCCGGAGGCGCCGAACAACACCTCCTTCGTGTGGCGTCATGGCGATCAGGCCAAGACCGACGCGGCCTTTAAGGCAGCGGCGCGCGTCGTCTCCGTTTCGCTCGTCAACAACCGCATCGGCGCCATGCCGATCGAGGCGCGCGGCGCCGCCGGCCGCTTCGATCCCGCCAGCGGGCGCTACACGCTGATCACCAACGCGCAACACGTCTATGACACCCGCGCGGTCGTGTGTCAGGCGCTTGGCATCGACAAGTCGCGCGTACGGGTCATCGCGCACGATCTCGGCGGCGGCTTCGGCATGAAATATGTGAGCTATGGCGAGCAGGCGCTGGTGCTGGCCGCGGCCAAGCGGCTCGGCCGTGCGGTGTGCTGGATGAGCGACCGTGCCGAATCTTTTCTGTCCGACATTCAGTCGCGCGATCATGCGAGCAAGGCGGAGCTTGCGCTCGACCGCGATGGGCGCTTCCTGGGCCTGCGCGTTCGCACCTTCGCCAATCTGGGCGCTTATGCCTCGAACCTCGGGCCGGTGTGCCCGAGCATCCTCTATACCCGCATGCTGGCCTGTGCCTACAAAGTCCCGGCGGTCGACGCCGAGGTGGTCGGGGTCTTCACCAACACCGTGTTTACCGACGCCTATCGCGGCGCCGGGCAGCCCGAGGCGATCTATCTGGTCGAGCGGCTGATCGACAAGGCCGCGCGCGAGACCGGCATCGGGCGCGATGAGATCCGCAAGCGCAACTTCATCGCGACCAGCGAGATGCCGTACAAGACGCCGGTCGATGTGACCTATGAATCGGGCGACTTTGTGCTTGCCCTGAGCGAGTGCCAGCGCCTCGCCGGATGGTCGGGCTTCGAGGCACGCCGCGCCGAGGCCGCCAAGCGCGGCAAGAAACGCGGGCTTGGCCTTGGCATGTATGTCGAGGCGACAGCGGGCGACCCGATGGAAGCTGCGGAGCTACGCTTCACCACCGATGGCAAGCTCACCGCCTGGCTCGGCACGAAATCGTCGGGCCAGGGCCATGAGACGACCTACGCCCAGTTCCTGAACGAGATGCTCGGCGTGCCGTTCGACAAGATTGAGATTCTCGAAGGCGATTCCGATGAGGTGCCCTTGGGTGGCGGCACCGGCGGCTCGCGTTCGATTTACATGGCGGGCCTCGCGATCAAGGATGGCGTCGAGAAGGTGGTCGAGAAGGGCAAGGCCCTGGCCGCGCATCTACTCGAGGTCTCGCAGGCCGACATCCGCTTCGAGGCGGGCGAGTTCAAGATCGTCGGCACCGACCGGCGGATCGACGTGCTCTCGCTCGCTGCCAAGGCGCGCGACCCGAAGGCGCTGCCAGCCGGCATGACGCCGGGCCTCGATGCCAAGGGCCGCACCGACTTCACCGGCACGACCTTCCCGAATGGCTGCCACATCGCCGAGGTCGAGATCGATCCCGACACCGGCAAGGTCGCGCTCGCCGGCTATTGGGCGGTGAACGATTTCGGCCGCGTGGTGAACCCGCTTCTGCTCGAGGCGCAGGTCCATGGCGGCGTGGCCCAAGGTGTCGGCCAGGCGCTGATGGAAGAGGTCGCCTATGACCCTGAGACCGGCCAATTGCTGACCGGCTCGTTCATGGACTACTGCATGCCACGGGCGGACGACCTGCCGCTCTTCGCGGTCAAGGCGACCGACATTCCCTGCCCGTCGAACCCGCTCGGCGTGAAGGGCTGCGGCGAGGCCGGCGCGATCGCGGCCTGCGCGACCGTAATCAACGCGATCGTCGATGCGCTCGCGGCCGATGGCGTCGAGCACGTCGACATGCCCGCGACGCCGGAGAAGGTGTGGCGAGCGATTCACGGCTCGGTCGCGCGGTAAAGTAACGCCGCACGCCTTTCCGGCTTGTGGGGGCAAGCGCGATGGCGACCATCACGGCAAGCGACATCGAGGCCTATCAGCGTGACGGCGTCGTCTGCCTGCGAGGCGTCATCGGGCAGGACTGGATCGAGCGTCTGCGCGAGGGCGTTGAGCAGGACCTCGCCGCGCCCGGCCCCGATGTCGAGGTCTACACCAAGGGTGATGACCCTGGCCTCTTCTTCAACGACTTCGATCTCTGGCGTCATATCCCGACGATGAAGGCGTTTGCGCTCGATGGCCCGTGCGCCGCGATTGCGGCGCAGCTCATGCGCTCCAAGACGATCACCTTCATGTACGATCACCTGTTCGTGAAGGAGCCGGGAACCCAGGGCCTCACCCGCTGGCATCAGGATCAGCCCTATATGGCGGTCGATGGCTGGCAGTTCTGCTCGAACTGGATTCCGCTCGATCCGATTGTCGCCGCAACGACGCTCGAGTTCGTCCGCGGCTCACATCGTTGGAGTCGGTGGTTCGCACCGATTGACAGCTTGAAGGACGGCTCGCGCCATCCGAGCAAGGTGTTCGAGCGCATGCCCGACATCGAAGAGGCGCGGCAGGACTATGACATCGTGTCATGGGAGCTCGAGCCCGGCGACTGTCTGTTCTTTCACGGTCTCGCCGTGCACCAGGGTCGCAGCAACCCGCGGCTCGACACGCGCCGGCGTACGCTCACCCATCGTTGGCTTGGCGATGACGTGCGCTACATCCTGCGCGACCCGCCGGCCGAGTTCCCGAAGAACTCGACGGCCTTGAAGTCCGGCGAACCGTTTCGGAAGGACCCGCAATTTCCCGTCATCATCGATTCCTGAGCGCCCGAATCCATGCATAAGCGGCGCGAAGACAGAGGAGACGCCCCATGATGCTCACGCCAACCGAGCTTGAGCGGCTCATCATCTTCACCGCGGCCGAGCTGGCGCGAAAGCGGCGCGCGAGCGGCCTCAAGCTCAATCACCCCGAGGCCGTGGCGCTGATCTCGGATGAGGTGTTCGAGGGTGCGCGGGCGGGCAAATCGGTCGCCGAGCTGATCGCACTGGGCGCGCAGATCCTGACGACCGATGACGTGCTGCCCGGCGTCGCCGAGCTGATGCCACAGATTCAGGTGGAGCCGGTCTTTCCCGATGGCACCAAGCTGGTGACGGTTCATGATCCGATCCGCCCGGGCAAGAAGAAGGTGCCCGAGAAGCAGCGCATCAAGCCCGGCGAGATCATCGTCAAGGCCGGCGAGATCGAGATCAACGCCGGCCGCCGCAAGGTCAAGCTGAAGGTCACCAATACCGGCGACCGCCCGG
>Ga0194121_10010847_pt1 | contig 10983 bp, 5 predicted proteins | sample TA2MahCa50mmetaG_FD_148609 | JGI IMG/M metagenome (GOLD analysis project Ga0194121, IMG submission 148609) | Freshwater microbial communities from Lake Tanganyika, Tanzania - TA2015020 Mahale Deep Cast 50m | ecosystem: Environmental > Aquatic > Freshwater > Lake | place: Tanzania: Lake...
ATCAGCAGGTTGTCCGGGTTGATGAGCCCCTGCTCCGGCGACTTTTCGAAAAAATACTCCGGGTGGTTGATGATGAACTGATCCATCGGGTCGCTGCGCGCGACCAGCACCGCCACCGACCGTCCGGAGCGGCGCCCGGCGCGGCCGGCCTGCTGCCACGTGCTGGCGATGGAGCCCGGATAGCCGGCCATTACCGCCACGTCGAGATGGCCGATGTCAATGCCCAGCTCGAGCGCGTTGGTGCTGACCACGCCGAGAATTTCTCCGTTGCGCAGGCCGCGCTCGATTTCCCTACGGGTGTTGGGAAGATATCCGCCACGGTAGCCGCGAATCGTGCCAGCCCGGTCGGGCGCCGTCTCAATCTCCTCTTTAAGGTAGCGGGTAAGCACTTCGACGTTGAGCCGGCTGGTCGCAAAGGCAATCGTCTGGATGCCGGCGCTCAAAAAGCGCGACGCGATCCAGCGCGCCTGGTTGATGCACGAGCGCCGGATGCCCAGCTCCGGATTGATGACCGGGGGATTGTAGAACACGAACGCCTTCTCGCCGCGGGGCGCGCCGTTGCGATCGACGAGGGCCACGGATTCCCCGATGAGCCGCTCGGCCAACTCGGCCGGGTTGGCGATAGTGGCGCTCGACATCAGAAACACCGGATTGGCGCCGTAAAAGCGCGCGATGCGCTTAAGGCGCCGGATGACGTTGCACAGGTGGCTCCCGAACACGCCGCGATAGGTGTGCAGCTCGTCGATGACCACGTAGCGCAAATTCTGGAACAATCGTGCCCAGCGCGCGTGATGCGGGAGAATGCCGGTGTGCAGCATGTCCGGATTGGTGACGACCACGTGGGCCTGCGCGCGAATGGCGCGCCGCGCGTCGTCCGGAGTGTCCCCATCGAAGGTGAACGCCTTCACGGGTTCGCCTAGCGCTTCCGACAACTCCTGAAACTCGCTTAATTGATCCTGCGAGAGCGCCTTGGTGGGAAACAAGTACAGCGCGCGCGCGTCGCGGTCGTTGAGCCATGCCTGGATGACCGGCAGGTTGTAGCAGAGCGTCTTGCCGGAAGCGGTCGGGGTTACCACCACCGCGTTGCGGCCCGCCAGCGCCTGGGTGACCGCTTCCGATTGATGACTGTACAACCGCTCCACGCCGCGCTTGCGCAAGGCTTCGACGATGCGTGGATCCAGCGCGGCGGGCCACTCGCCGTACTCGGCCTCGCGGGCCGCCAGGTGCTCGACGTGGGTGATGGCGCCGTCGCGCTGCGCGGTGTGCAGCAGGCGCGCGACCACCCCGTCAACGCGGGTTTCGGGCAACCGTGCCAGTGAGGCCGTGCTCATTCGGCCCGTTCTTTCAGCTCGTAGACCTGGATGGGACGATTTTTCCCGGCCAGAAATATTTTTTTCACCGGATTGCAGTCGACTTCGCCGCTCAGCTTGCGGGTGGTCTGCTCGCACGCCACGCACCAGCGGCGATCTGTCGCCGACATCGAGTGGAGCAGTTTCGCGCTGTTGAGCATCTCCTCGCGCACCGTATCGTCAATGCTGCCCTCGCTGGGGGGACGCACGCGCGAGGTGTAGATGCCGGCCGAGAGGAAGAAATCCGGCCGCGGATGCTCGCCGCTGCCGCTGCGCAGCGCCAGCTCGTCGACCTCTTCCTTGAGCCGAATCATGGCGCGCACCGCGTGGGCGGCGGGATTTTCCATGCGGGTTCCGTCAAAGACCAGAATCTGTTTCGTGCCCTTGCGCTCAAGAATGCGGCCGCGGGTGATGTTGGCCACCGAGTCGACCGTGCGCACGTAGAGGCCGAGGTGCTCCGCGTGCTCCAGCGGATGGCGGTCCTCCAGCACTTGATTGAGCTTTTCGACTTCGGTGTACAATACGGTCAACTCGACCGGCTCCGGCTGCTCCGCGGCCGTTTTGCGCGTGGCACGTCCTTGCAGTTGCTGGAGCGCGGCCACCGCGGCGGGACGCATGGGCGGCTTGCGGGGGACTTCCGCCGTGGGCGGCGGCTGCGCCGCGGCGGCCGGACGCGCGGTCGGTGAGGCGGCGCGTCCCCTCGGCTCGGGAGCCTGCACCACCGCGTGGAGCGCTTCCCACGCCGACGCCGCGTTGGTGTAGCGCTCGTCCGGCTTTTTGGCGAGCAGGCGCAAAATGACGTCCTCCAACGCCTGGGGCAAGCCGGGATTGTGCCGCCGGGGCGGCAGCGGATCTTCCTGGATGTGCTTGAGCAGAGTTTCCATGGCGTTGTCGCCGGAGAAGGGCCGCTTGCCGGTGAGCAGCTCGTAGGCCACCACGCCGAGCGAATAGATGTCGCTGCGCTCGTCTCCGCGCTTGCCGGCCGCCTGCTCGGGCGACATGTAGGCCACCGTGCCCACAATGGCGCCGCTCTGAGTGATGGTCGCGCCCGGGCTGGCCATCGGGCGAGCCAGCCCGAAATCCATCAACTTGGCGTGGCGGTCGCGCGTGATCAGGATGTTCTCGGGCTTGATGTCGCGGTGTATGATGCCGCGAGAGTGCGCGTGGTAGAGCGCCCCGAGAATCTCCCCGAGGAGGACGACGATGGGTCGCCAGTTGCGGCCGTAAGTGCGAACCCACTCGCGGATGGTGACGCCGTCGACGTACTCCATGACGAGGTAGTGCTCGATGTCGCTTCCCTCGTCGAACACCCGCACGATGCCCGGGTGGTTGAGCCGCCCGGCCGCCTCCGCCTCGCGCAGAAAGCGCTTCACGGCCCGCACCTCGCAGGCGATGGTGTCGCGGATGATCTTGACCGCCACGGTCTCACCGGTGACGGTGTCGAGGGCGCGGTACACCACGCCCATCCCGCCCTCCCCGATTGGCTTGTCGAGCTTATAGCGCTCGCCGAGGAGCCGATTCTTCATTAACAGCGGACTCCAGACATGGAAGGCGACTCCAGACGTTGAAGGCTCTTCTACATGAACGCTGGTGTATATTCCGCCTGCGGAGCCAGACTCCCTGCTGAAACTTGAAGATTATTCCCAGACGGTGAGCAGGGCAAACGCTACCCCGCGAGGATCTCCTGGATTTCGCGCTCCTCGGCCGCGTCCCGGCGCTCGCGGGCGAGCGCGAGGGCTTGCTCTGCGAAGCGGCGCGCGCCGTCCTCGTCGCCCATGGCCTTGAGCACCGCCGACGACCTTTTCAAGCAGTGCAGCCGGCGGTCGCCGCCGTCCTCCAGCATGTCCGCCAGCTCGAGCGCGTTGGCGTAGTAGAACTGCGCGGCTTCGTGCGCTTTCAACAGGAAAAACCGCTCGCCGGCCCGCGTTGAATACTCGACCGCCTTTTCCCACTGGTCGGATTCGCGGTAGTGGAAGGTCAGCGCCTCGTACACGTCGCGCAGGCGCGGCGCGAACGACTCCTCGATGGCGCCGCCCACCAGCAGGTGGAGACGCTTGCGGGAGCGGGTGTCGAGCGAGCGGTACAGGACGTCTTGAATCACGTCGTGGCGGAAGCGAAAGCGCTCGCGGCCGGGGAACCATTCCTCTTCGATAAGGTTGTTGCGCTCGGCCCATTGCAGGATGCTCACGATCTCGTCCTGCGGCTTGCCGGACACCTTCATCAGCACCTCGAAGTCAAACGACGCGCCAATGCAGGAGGCCACCGTGAGCACCATCGCGACATTCTGCGGCAGGCTGGCGATGCGCTTCTCGAACAGCCGCATCAGCCCGTTCATCGCGCGGACTTTTTCGAACGAGGTGCAGTCGAGCAGCCCCTCCTTCACCTCGAGCACGCGCTCGCGCACCAGCATGGCCAGCGAGTCCTCGATGTGCAACGGATTGCCTTCGGAGGCCTCGATCAGCGCCTCGGCCAGATCCTCGTTGAGCTGCTGCGCGCCGGCCAGATGACACGCCAGCAGTGCCGTCTGCTCGATGTCAAGCGGCTCGAGGCTGATCCCGTGGGTGTTCGGGGAAGCCTTCAAGTCCTGCACCAGGCGATGCGCGACGCTGCCTTCGGTGATCGCGTCCGTGCGGCAGGTCAGCACCAGCAGCGTGCGTGACTTCGGCGTCTTCTGGGCGATCTCGCGGATCAAGTGAAGGGACGGCTCGTCGAGCGCGCCGATGTCCTCGATGACCAGAAGCAGCGCCCTGGAGTCGCCGGCGCGCTCCAGGAATTGCAGGAAGATTTCCTGATAACGGTTGAGGAACGCGGTCGGATCGCCGTTGAGGAATTCGTCCGCGCGCCCCTCCATGAAGCCCTCAAGAAGGCCCGCGTCGTCCGGCAGCATGTCGCGCAGCTTGAGGTCGTTCTTGCGCAGGTACTCCCGCACGATCTCCAGGAACGGCGAGAAGATCATGCGCACGCGCTTGGCCGCGGTGCCGCGCAGCGCCACAAATCCCATGAGCCGTCCGTAGGTGGCCAGCTCGTTCACCAGCCGCGTCTTCCCGATGCCCGGCGCTCCGCTCACCAGCGCCACCGCGCCGTCCCCGCGCGAGGCGTGGTTGAGCAGCTCGCGCAGCTCCTTTTCCACAGATTCGCGGCCCACCAGCGGGGCGTAGCCGGTCAGCCGCCGCGCCTGCGCAAAGTCGGTGGCATCCAGCTCGATGAACTCGCCGGTCCCGGACCGCTCCGCGCGCGTCAGCTCGTCGAAAACGTCTTTCACGCTCTGGAAGCGCTGGCCGGGATCTTTTTCCAGGAGCCGCAGCGTGATGTGCTCGACCCACGGCGGCACCTTGGGATTGACCTGTCGCGGCCGCACCGGCAGCTCGTTGATGTGCTTGAACACGATGCGCACCGGATCCGGCGCCCAGAAAGGCAGCTTGCCGGTGGACAACTCGTAGAGAACGACGCCCAGCGAATACAGGTCGCTGCGCGCGTCACCGCGCTGCCCCTTGGCCTGCTCGGGGGTGATGTAGGCGACCACGTTTTCGTGGCCGCCGCTGGTCAGGCGGGTCTGACCCTCGAGCCGGCGAGCGAAGCCGAAATCGGTAATCTTGAGGATCCCGTTGCGATCGATGAACAGATTTTCCGGCTTGATGGAGCGGTGGAAAATCCCCAGCGAATGGGCGTAGGAGAGCGCCTGGCAAATGGCCTTGAGCCGCTCGCTCAGCTCCGACCAGGAGCGGCCTTCCTCCATGAACCACTGGCGGATGTTCTTGCCGTCCACGTATTCGGTAATCAGGAAATGGCGGTCGTCCTCGGTGCCGGTCGCCAGCACGCGGACGATGTTGGCGTGGTTGAGCTTGAACGCGTCCTCGGCCTGCTTTAGGAAGCGGGTGCTGGCCTCAGGCTCGGCGGCAACGTCCTCGCGCATCACCTTGATGGCGACCGGCTGGCCGCTGGCAAGGTCGTTGCCCAGGTACACGACCCACAGGCCGCCCTCGCCGAGGCGCTGGCCCACCACGTAGCGGTTGGCGACCACCTTGCCTTCCAGCGAGCCGTGTTCGACGGCGCGTGGACGGGAATGCCCCTCGCTCCCGCCGGGGGAAGTCTCCTTGGGTCCTTGATCAGACATTGCGCTCCCTCGCGCCAGCGTGCGCGCGCCTCTCGATCATATCTTGGTCTTGCTCTCGACGAGGACGAGCACGATGTCCTGACGCGGATTTTCGACGCGCAGCACTTGCCCCGACGTCTTGTCCACGAAAAACGCGATACCGTCGCCAGTCTCGATGCGCCAGGTGTCTCTCTCTTCCCCGTTCAAGCCCAGTTTATCCTCCTGGCGCACGGTCAGCGTGACCTCTTCAGTGGTGTGCGTCTCTGGTAGATACACGTGCATCTGGTAGCTCTGCCCGAGCGTCGGATTGGGCACCTGCCCGACCAGCATGGCCCACATGGTCAGAAAACGGCGATCCGCCAGGTAAACGCCCTCGGAGATGGGCGTCTGCTGGATCTTCCTCTCGCCGCCCACCGTGATCTCTTCTTGTACCTGGAAACCCTTCACGGTGTAGACGTGCTCGTCGCCCGCCGAAGGCGTCGCCTGCGGTCCGCTGCTCACCTTGTAGGAGAGCGGCAGCACCACCGGCGTCGTCACCAGCGTCGCCGCGGCCACTTTATGCCCTTCGGGGAGCGCCAGGTCGGTGGAAAACTCCATCTGGAAGGCGTCGTTGCCGTCCACCTTGACCAGCCCGGCAACCTGTCCGACCTCCTTGCCAATCTCCTTGCCGCGGTGCAGCACCTGGTAGGTGCGCTGCTCGCCGACCGGCCAGGCCAGCTCGCGGTTGAAGAAGACCACGCGGGCCGGCGGCCGCGGCGCGTAGTTGTTCACCTGCACGCCCATCCGCACCAGGTCTCCGTCCTCCGAGAGGGCCACGTGCGTCGCGCCGAGCGTCCCTTCCTCGCCGGTGGTCGGGTCCATCGCCACCCAGCCGTCCTCGCCCACGTAGGCTTCCACCCAGTGGTGCGGTACGAAGTTCCCCTCGTCGAACCACAATCCGGAGATTTTCCGGGCGGGGATTTTCACCGCCCGGAGCATCGCCACCACCAGCATGGCCTTGCTCTCGCTGTTGCCAATCATGTTCTCCAGAGTGCTGCGCGCGCTGGGCATCGCGTAGCCGAACTTCACCTTTTCGTACACCCAGGCGTTGATCTTGCGGATGGCTTCCCAGTTGTTGCGCGAGCGCCAGGCCACCTCGAGGCCCTTGCTCTTCATCTCGTCCGAGGCGCTCTCGATGCCCGGCGCGGGCGCCGTCCAGGCCGCCAGGTCTCCCGAATAGCCCGCCTTGTTGGGCCACGAATCGGACTTGCGCACGTCCACCGGCGAGGTGGCCACGCTCACCGTGCCGGCCACGGTGCCCGCCGTGGTGGTGCCGTTGAACTTCTGCGAGAATCCGCGGATGTTACGGTCGAGCAGCGGCTGCCCACGCAGGCGCACGTCCAGCGTGGCATCGAAGGTGCGCAGCGCGGCCGCGTTGGGGAAGTACACGTTGGAAAACTGGATGCGCTGCTTGTAGAGGTCGGTGCCCGGGGTGCGATCCACCATGGCTTCGACGCGCATGTCGCTCAGGGTGAAGGTGAGCCCGCCGGGCTCCTCGAGCTTGAGCAGCTGGTTGGAATCGGCAGCCACCCAGGCCTTCACGACGATCTGTCCGCGCGCGTCAATAAGGGCGAAGCGGCGGGCTGGGAAGGTCTTGTCGTTGAGCTTGAGCGTTTCCCTGCCCATTGCCTGGAACCGCATGCGCGCGGTGCCGCGCAGCACGGCGTCGTAGATGGGCAGGTCCTCGCGGGCCCCGGCGTTGAGCCAGCGGGCCAGCAGGACGGCGTAGTGCTCGGCGAACGTGTCGATGCGCCCCCACACGTTGTTGAACACGAGGTAGGCCGGCTTCTCCACGTCGGTGCGCGTGGATGTCTCCTCGCCGGCCACCAGGTTGCCTTTGGCGTCGGTCTTGCCCACGCGGGTCTTCTGGGCTATGACCTTGTCGGTGAACAGGCACTCGACCTCGGCCACGTTGCTGCCCTGGAACTGGCGGCAGAAGAAGAACGAGGGTTCCAGCGCGTGGGTGTTGAGCAGCAGCTTGGCTTTGAACGAGACGTCGTTCTCCAGGCCGGCGCCCAGCTTCACGCGGGATTGGGAGTTGATGACGTAGAACTGCTCGCCGCCCACGCTGACCGGAGACTCAACCGCGTAGCGCGTGAAGCCGATCAAGCGATCGTCCCAGCGGATTGCATACACCGCGGCCGTGCCGATCCTCAGCCCGTCCCTGGCGCGCCGCTCCGCGAAGGCCTCCGGTTCTTGAGCCCGCGCCAGCGGAGCCGTCGCGATCCAGATCGCCAGCAGGGCCAGCAGCCAACCAGATTTTCTCATGCCATTTCCTCTCGCGCCTGGGAGCGGCCGAGCAGCTCGTGGATGCGGGCCGTCGGGTCCGCATCCTTTACCAGGCTTTCTCCCACCAGGATCGCGTGGGCACCGGCGTTCAGCACCCGGCGCACGTCGCCGCCGTCCGCGATCCCGCTTTCACTGACCAGGAAGATTCCCTTGGGCACGCGGGGAGCAAGCTGCTCCGTCGTGTCCAGCGTCACCTGGAACGTCGCCAGGTTTCGGTTGTTGATTCCAATGAGGGTCGGGGATGTCTCAAGCGCCGCGCGGAGCTCGTCGCCGTCGTGCACCTCGATCAGGGCGTCCATGCCCGCGCTGCGCGCTTCCTCGGCCAGCGCCCTTAAGCGGTCTGGCTCGAGCGCCGCCGCGATCAACAGCACCGCGTCGGCGCCCGCGGCCCGGGCTTCCCAGATCTCCCACTCCTCGCTCAGGAAGTCCTTGCGCAGAATCGGAAGACTGGTGGCCGCCCGCGCTTCGCGCAAGTCGTCAAGACTTCCCTGGAACCAGCGCTCCTCGGTCAGGACCGAGACGGCTGCCGCGCCACAGGCCTCATAGAGTCGGGCGGTTGGCCCGGGTTGCAGCCCGCCACGCAGGAGGCCTTTGGACGGTGAGGCGCGCTTGATCTCCGCAATGAGCGCCACCCCGTCACGGACATGGGCGTCGCGCAGCGCTGCCAGGAAGGGGCGTGGCGGAGACTGACGCGCCGAAGCGGCGCGCAGCTCCTGGTGAGCGCGTCGGCCACGCTCCAGGCGATCCGCATCGCGGCGCGCCTGCATGATCTGCTGCAAGAACAAGAACGAGGGCCTCTAGTGGGGGTCCAGGGACCCTGGACCCGCATGTTTAGTCGGGTCTCAGAGGCTCCAAATCGCCCTGTCGGACCGCGCCAGACGATTAGACAGGCGACTGTCGATTCCTGCCCAGGCGGCTCCACAACAGGATAATGGGGCGCGTCCTAGAAGGAGGCTCAACCCCAAGGGAACGGATGCAACAGGTGGATCTCGAACGAACGGGCCGCACGGACAGCGGGGCCACATCAAGCGGCAGTTGGCGGCGGCGGCCGAGAATCCTGGTCATTGACGACAATCCCACCAACATCGTCCTCGCGAAGGCCTGCCTGAAGAGCGAGAAGGTGATCTGCGAGATCGCGCCGGACGGCGAGCGGGGCCTGGAGATGGCGCTGGAAAGCCCTCCGGACCTCGTGCTGCTCGATATCATGCTGCCCGGCATGGACGGCTTTCAGGTCTGTGAGCAGCTCAAGGCGGACCCTCGCACGCGCGGCGTTCCCGTGCTCATGATCACCGCGCTGCAGGAGCTCGACGACAAAATCCGCGGCTTGCGGGCCGGCGCCGAGGACTTCATCTCCAAACCTTTCAACCGCGCGGAGCTGCAAGCGCGGGTCCGCTCCCTGCTGCGCATGAAGTTGCTCCAGGAAGAGCAGCTCGAATCGGAGCGGCTGCGCGTCCGCTACCAGATGTCCCAGGAGGCGGATCGGCTCAAGGACGCCTTTATCTCCATCGTGTCGCACGAGATCAAGACGCCGCTCACCGTGATGAAGGGATACGTGAGCCTGCTGCGCACCGACAGGAAGCCGGACCGGGAAGACGATAACGGTCTCACAGATCGCATCGTCGAGGGCTTGAGCATCTCGCTGGCGGAGCTGGAGTCGCTGATGCGCCAGCTGCTAGACCTCTCCCGCATGCGTTCGGGCCTGTCGCTTCTTCAAAAGTCGGAGGTTTCGATCCATCAGATCATGGCAAGAATCGTGGAGACGCTCACGCCTGCCGCGCAAGAAAAAAATCTCAAGATAGAGCTGCAAGGCGGCGAGGACGCCCTGCCCATGAACGCCGATGCCGAAAAGCTTGAAGCCGCGTTTCTCCACCTGGCGAACAACGCCGTGAATTTCACTCCGCCCGGCGGCAGCGTGCGCATCGAGATCCGCGAGACCGGCGACGCCATCGCGGTGGCGATCACGGACACCGGAATCGGCATCCCGCCCGAGCACTTGAGCCGCATATTTGAGCCGTTCTACCAGATCGAGAACTACATGACCCGCACCGTGGAGGGGATGGGCGTCGGCCTGTGCATCACCAAGCACGTCATAGAGGACCATGGAGGAAGCATCGACGTACGGAGTGAACTCAACGCAGGCACGACGTTCACCGTCACGCTGCCGCGCTCGCTGCAAGACGTGCGCGAGCACCTGAGACGCCTTCGGGAGCAGCTGCTTACGATCCAGAGCCAGGAACGGTCCGCCTCGGGCATCCCCCCCTTCGACCAGCCGAAAGGCGAGCCGCCGCTGCACTCCGCCGCCTGGGTCGGCGAGGAATCGCGATGACCGGGCCCGGTCCCACCCGCGAGATTTCCCTGGAAGGCACGCCCCAGGCGACGCGCCGCCGGGTGCTCATCGTCGACGACAACGAAGCCAACGTCGTTCTGCTTCAGAAACACCTGGAGCGCGACTACGAAGTGGACGTGGCCTACGACGGAGAGCAGGCCCTTCAAAAGGTCGAGGCGCGGGCGCCGGATCTCCTGCTGCTGGATATCATGCTCCCCGGAATGGACGGCTACCAGGTGTGCGAGCGCTTGAAGAACGAACACGCCACCGCCTTCATTCCCATCATCATGCTCACCAACCTCAACAACATGCAGGACAAGATCAAAGGCCTCGAGATGGGCGCCGATGACTTCCTGGTCAAGCCGTTCGACAAGCTGGAGCTGTTCTCGCGGGTGAAAAACCTCATCCGCGTGAAGGCCCTGATGGAAGAGAAGATTGAAAACGAGCGCCGCCTGGAGATGGAAAAAGAGCGGCGGGGAATCATGCGCGACGTCATCTTCGCGGTTTCCGGCGGCAAGCTGGTGCTCGCCGAGGAAAGCGAGATGGCCGAAATGCGCGCCCAGGGCCAATCCAAGCACCACATGCCGATCTCGGAGTCCGAGCGCTGCCTGCGCGAGATATCCATGGAGCGGGACCGCATTTTCGACATGGTGCTGTGCGTCTCGGAGGCCACCACCAACGCGCTCAAGCACGCCCGCGGAGGCGTCCTCGACATTTATCAGGTGGACCGTCGGGCTCAAGTGTGGGTCAGCGACACCGGCTCGGGCATCGATTTTTCGCTGCTTCCGCGCAGCACGCTGATGCGCGGCTGGTCGTCTAAAACCTCTCTGGGCTACGGGTACACCATTCTTCTGGAGCTGCTCGATCGGGTGCTGCTTTCCACCAGC
>Ga0194121_10010849_pt1 | contig 10980 bp, 9 predicted proteins | sample TA2MahCa50mmetaG_FD_148609 | JGI IMG/M metagenome (GOLD analysis project Ga0194121, IMG submission 148609) | Freshwater microbial communities from Lake Tanganyika, Tanzania - TA2015020 Mahale Deep Cast 50m | ecosystem: Environmental > Aquatic > Freshwater > Lake | place: Tanzania: Lake...
GCCGCGTTGAGCGTCGGCAGGTGGAACGTGGCGAGGATCATCGCGCGCCGGTCAGTGCGACCCGCCGGCGGCCGGGTCGGCCGGCGCCGCGGCGGGCTCGATCGGAGACGGCGGCGCCGACCGTTCGGGCGCGGGACCCGCGTCGGTCGCGGCCGTCTCCGCCAGCAGCAAGCCGACGTCATTCAGGCAGCGCTCGAACCACTTCGCGTCGTCCTGCGTGTTGATCATCGAGCGGATGCGCCCGGCGCGGTCGACCACGTAGAGCTTGGTCGAGTGGACGATGTCGCCGGCGTCGTTCAGGCAGCGCTCGAACCACTTCGCGTCGTCCTGCGTGTTGATCATCGAGCGGATGCGCCCGGCGCGGTCGACCACGTAGAGCTTGGTCGAGTGGACGATGTCGCCGGCGTCGTCCTTGTCGCCGAACGGCGCGTAGAACGCGTAGGTCGTCGCGGTGATCAGCTCGCGCGTACCGGTCAGCCAGTGCCAGCGCGGCGTCTCGCCGCCCTGCGTGCGCGCGAACGTCGTGAGCTGGTCGGGCGTGTCGGCCTCGGGGTCGACGGTGATGCTGACGAACTCGACTTCGTCGCGGCCGCGCAGTTGCGCGACCAGGGTCCGCACGTTGCGCGTGAGGCCGACGCAGATGGTCGGGCAGCTGGTGAAGAAGAAGTTCACCACCAGGACCTTGTCACGGTGGGAATCGAAGCGGAACGGGCGGCCCAAGCGGTCGGTCAGCTCGAGGTCGGGCACCGGGCCCCAGTTGGCCAGCTTGCGGCCGAAGCCGGCGCTGCGATCGGCCGGTCCCGATCCCCCCGCCGTCTCGCCGCCGTCGCGCTGCAGCCGCTTCACCGCCACCACCAGCAGGATGGTCAGCGCGATGCCCAGGGCGAGCGGCGCGAACGACCCGGGCTTCTTCCCGGCCGCAGCGGAAGCGGCGGGCGGCGCGCCGGGCGGGGCGCCTGACGCAGAAGCCGTCGTATCGCGTTCCGCGCCAGCCATCACCCTCTCCGCCGTGCCCGCACGATGGCCGCCGTCACGGCGACGGCCACGAGCGCCAGCACCAGAAGCTCCACGATCAGCACGCGCGGATTGAGCGTGCCGGCGGTCGGCGGCAGCGACGGATCGGCGAGCACGCGATCGAACAGCACCACGTAACCGACCGCCGCCAGCACCAGCGCGACGATCACGCCTGCAAGCAGGAGGCCGAAGCGGCGCACGCGGGCGCGCTCGGCGCCGGCGAAGCGCTCCGCCGGCGCCTCGGCCGGCGCCGAGAAGTGTGGCGCCGGGGAGGGAGGCGCCGGGCGCATTCCGCCAGCGCGGGATTCTGCGGGTCCGCGCGGGGTCATCGTCACGCTCGCAACGCCAGCAGGCAGAAGAGGCCCGGCAGGTAGACCAGCGACGCCAGCATCACCCGGCGCGCCGAAGGCTCGCTGCGCTCGCGCCAGAAGCCGATCGCCGGAACGACGAACAGCACGCCGAAGACGATCGAACCGATCAGGTAGACCGGCCCGGCGAGGCCCCAGACGAAGGGCAGCAGGGCGACGAGGCAGAGCGAGAGGGCGTGCACGCAGATCTGGCCGCCCACCATCAAGCCGTCGGGATCGCGCGACGGCAGCATCTTGAGTCCGCCCAGTTCGTAGTCGCGGCGGTAGAGCCAGGCGATGGCGAGGAAGTGCGGGAGCTGCCAGAGGAAGAGAATCGCGAACAGGGCGTAGGCGCCGGGGCCGAGGGTGCCGGTGGCCGCGGTCCAACCAAGCACCGGCGGCAGCGCGCCGGGCACGGCGCCGACGAAGGTGTTGAGCGTCGTGACCCGCTTCAGCGGCGTGTAGACGAACAGGTAGGAGACCAGCGCGAAGAGCGCGAACGCGGTGGTCAGCCCGTTGACCCGCCAGGCGCACCACCCGAGCGAGGCGACCGCGAGGACGCTGCCGAGGATGGTGGCGAACGCCACGGACACCCGCCCCGCCGGCAACGGTCGATCGGCGGTCCGCGGCATGAGCGCATCGACGTCGCGCTCGAGGACCTGGTTCAGGATCCCCGCTGCCGCCGTCACGCCGCCGATCGCCAGCAGCGCCGAGAACAGGCGGCCGGGCTCGACCACGCCGCCTGCGGCGAGGTAGCCGGCAGCGGCCGTCATCGCGCCGGCGGCGACGATGCGCGGCTTGGTCAGCACCAGCAGGTCGCGAGGCGCGGGGAGCTTCACGGCGCACGCTCGCCGAGGCGGTCGGCGCGAAGCGCGGCGAGGGCGGCGGTGCCGAGGATCGCGGCACCGGTGATGACGTGGAGGACCGTGACCAGCGGATCGGTGCGCGTCGCCACCGCCAGCAGGCCGAGCAGGAGCTGCACCATCACTGCCGCGCCGGCGAAGAGCACCGTCCGGCGCAGCCGCGCATCGACGGCCGCGGACACGGTGACACGCGCGACGAGGTAGCCGAGCGCCAGCAACACGAAGAGCGCGAAGAGCATGTGCAGGACGACCGGGAGATCGCCGAAGGTCGGCACGCGCGACTTCGCCACGGTATGGCGGACCAGCGCGCCGAGGAAGAGTTGCACGACGCAGGCGACCACGAAGCCGCGCGACGCGGCGCGGATCGCCGCCGCCTCGTGGGTCAATGCGCGGGAGCAGGCGACCTGCCGCTCACGCCACTCCGCGGACAGCAGGTAGGTGATGGCGATCGAACCGCAGAAGAACAGCTGCGCGACCATGCCGTGGAGGATCGACACCGCCGCCGGCAGCTGGAACAGCACGGTGAGGCCGCCGAACCCGCCCTGGACGCAGACGCCGACCAGCAGCACCCAGGCGAGACGCCGGACCGTGGGAGTCGCGGGTTGCCGCACCACCGCGATCAGCAGCGCGATGGTCAGGAGTCCCACCCCCATCGCGAAGACGCGATGGTTGTGCTCGAGCGCGATCAGGCCGCTCACCAGTCCGCGCAGGTAGGGCGCCAGCGGATTCAGGTGGCCGTAGGTCGCCGGCCAGTCAGGAACGGCGAGGCCGGCGTCGTTGCTGGTCACCGACGCGCCGAAGGCGATGAGGCAGAACGTCGCCAGCACGTGCCAGCAGGCCAGATGGTGCAGGCCGCGCCCGGCGCCCACCGCCGCCGCCGGGGCCGCGGCAGCTCCACCCGGAGCGTTTGCTTCGAGGCGGATCGAGGAGGAATCGGACGGCACAGTCATGGCCAACTTCTCGAGCCGGACCCTGCGACGACGCGCACGGCGCCGTCGACGAAAACACGATCCGTCCCGCGACGTTGCCTCAGTGCGCCGGCGCCGGGGGCGGCGCGCCGACGGCGCCCGAAGCACCCGGGGCAGCGGTCGCCGGGGCCGCGGCGTCGGCGTAGACGCGCTGCATCGGCATCCACTGCGGCGCGTAGTCCTCCTTGCAGTTCGGGTGGCTGTACTCGTACGGACCGTGGTAGGCCGTCGGCACCGGACCGATCCAGTTGCCGTGCGGCGGCGGCGTCGTCGTCGACCACTCGAGCGAGTTGGCGTGCCACGGGTTGTCGCTGGTCACCTTCTTCCCGGCCAGCAGCGACCAGAAGAAGTTGAACAGGAAGACGATCTGGCACAGGCCGAGCGCCATCGCGCAGATGGTCATGAACACGTTCATGCCTTCGTAGGGCGCGAGGAAGTCGTAGCCGCGGAAGCTGGCGTAACGGCGCGGGTAGCCGCCGAGGCCGATGATGTGCATCGGGAAGAAGACGCCGTTCATGAACACGAACGTCAGCCAGAAGTGCAGCTTGCCGAGGCCATCGCTCATGTGGCGCCCGAACATCTTCGGGTACCAGTGGTAGATGCCGGCGAAGATGCCCATCACCGAGCCGGTGAACAGCACGTAGTGGATGTGCGCGACGATGAAGTAGGTGTCGTGGATGAAGATGTCGAACGGCGCGTTCGCCATGTAGATGCCGGAGAGGCCGCCGATCACGAACATCGACACGAACCCGAGCGCGAACAGCAGCGGCGGCGAGAAGGTGATCTGGCCGCCCCACAGCGTGCCGAGCCAGTTGAACACCTTCACCGCGCTCGGCAGCGCGATCATGATCGTCGAGATCATGAAGGTGGTCCCGAGCACCGGGTTCATCCCGGCCTGGAACATGTGGTGGCCCCACACCACGAAGCCGAGGCCGGCGATGGCCGACATCGAGTAGACCATCGGCCGGTAGCCGAAGATCGGCTTGCGCGACCAGACGGCGATGATGTCGGAGACGATGCCCATCGCGGGCAGGATCATGATGTAGACGGCGGGGTGCGAATAGAACCAGAAGATGTGCTGCCAGAGGATGACCTGGCCGCCGCCCGCATTGGGAATGTCGACACCGGAGAAGTTCAGCCCTTCCGGCAGGAAGAAGCTGGTACCCATGTGGCGGTCGAACAGCAGCATCGCCATCGCCGAGGAGAGCACCGGCGTGGCGAACAACTGCAGGATCGACGTGATGAAGGCCGACCACGTGGTCAACGGCATGCGGAACAGCGACATTCCGGGTGCGCGCAGGTTGACGATCGTGGTGATGTAGTTCAGCGACCCCATGATCGACGAGGTGCCGCCGAGGATCACGCCGATGCACCAGAGCGTCTGGCCGGGACCGGCGGTCGGCGTGACGACGCCTGACAACGGCGGGTAGCTGGTCCAGCCGGCGCCGGCGCTGATGCCGGCCGGGTCGATGAAGAAGCTGAGGCAGAGGATCAGCGCGGCCGACAGCCAGGTCCAGAACGACAAGCCGTTCAGGAACGGGAACGCCATGTCCTTGGCGCCGATCTGCAGCGGGATGACCCAGTTGCCGAAGGCGCCGGTCAGCATCGGGATGATGACCAGGAAGATCATCACCGACGCGTGCATGGTGAAGGCGACGTTGTACCACTCGGCCGGCATCATCCCGTTCGAGTTGCCGAACAGGCCCGGCTCGCCGACCATGCCCGCGTTGACGTCGGCCTTGCTGAGCTCCTCGCCCCAGAGCAGCTCGCCGAGGATCGGGAACGGCTTGTCGCCGTCGAAGTTGGCGATCGCCTCGTCGAGCTTCGCGCCGGACAACCCCTGCGACTTCCACTCCTGCACCTGCTCCGCGCTCGGCTTGGCGCCGGCCGGGTAGGCGATCTGCCAGCGCACCATGAGCGCCAGCAGGCCGCCGAGGAGCAGCGTGAAGATGCACGCGAAGAGGTACTGCAGGCCGATCACCTTGTGGTCGGTCGAGAAGACCCACTTGCGCAGGAAGCTCATCTCATGGTGGCCATGGCCAGCACCGTGGTCGGCGTGGGTGGCGGCCCCGGGGGCCGGTGCGGCGGCGGTCGTGCTCATCGTTTCGGCTCCAGCCGTTCGTTCTTCTGCTCTTGGTCTGCGGTCAGGGCGCCGGCGCGAGCGCGGGCGCTGGACGGAGTCGGCGCGGTCGTCGGCATCAGCCGCCGGCGGCGCGCGCCTTGGCGGCGTCCGACTTCACCTTGACCCACGCCTCCCAGTCGGCGCGCGGAACCGCCTTCAACTGCATGCGCATCTGCGAATGGCCGAGGCCGCAGAGCTCCGCGCACGCGATCTCGTAGCTCTCCTCCCAATCCACCAGCGTGCGCCCATCCTCGCTGTACTTGCTGTCGGCCGTGAGGTGCTTCCCGTCGGGGCCGGCGTAGGTGGCGCGCTGGCAGTCGAACCAGACGTTGCCGAGGAAGCCCGGCACGGCATCCTGCTTCACCCGGAGCACCGGGATGAACAGCGAGTGGATCACGTCCTTCGAGCTGAGCAGCACCCGGACGTTCTCTTCGGTGATGACTTCGCCGTCGGCGTTCGTCGGCTCGAACGGGACGTTCAGGATGTTCGTCTCCGTGAAGTCGTCGTCGGTGCCGAACTCCTTGTCGTTGCCCGGGTAGGTCACCTTCCAGGCGAACTGCTCGGCGATGATCTTCACCGTCGTCTGGAACTCCTGCGGGAAGCTCGGATTGGCCGGATCCTTCGTGGTGGCCCAGGTCTTCGCGCTGGCGACGCCGAGCGCCACCAGGATCACTGCCGGGATCACCGTCCACGCCACCTCGAGCGAGTGACTGCCCTTGGTGTAGATCGTCTTGCGGGCGGGGTTGCGCCGGTACTTGAAGCAGAAGTACAGCATCAGCCCTTCGACGCCGACGAACGTGAGCATCGTGATCCAGAAGATCCAGTAGAAGAGCAAGTCGACGTCATCGCCGAACGAGGAGTGGGCCGGCGGCAGCCACCACTTCCACGTCACATCGAAACCATCAGGTCGTACCTGCATGAGCGCCTCCGGGCCCGCGGAACGCGACCGGCGCCGGTGGCCTCGAAGCCGCCGGCGCCCGGATGCGCGTCACCGCCTGTCGTTCCGTGCTGCCGGTCGCTCGGCGGCGCCTGGCGTTCGGCGCCGCCGGTCGTCCGGTCCTTCCGATCGATCACTTCTTGAGCGTGAATTCCTGCGTCGCGACCTTGCCGACCTCGACCGTGATCGAGACCGACTGCTCGCCCAGCGACTCGTGCTTCAGCACCAGCTTGTGGGTGCCGGCCGGCACGTTGTTGAGGGTGAACTTGCCGTCGGTCCCGGTCACCGCGAAGAACGGGTGGGTCCGCACCGCGCACCACGCGACCATCCACGGGTGCACGTCGCACTTGAACTTGATCCAGTCGTTCGACTCGAAGACGCGCTCGCGGACGCCGGGGGCCGGCATCGCGAAGTTGTCCTCCTGGTTGACGTCGCCCAGCGGGATGTAGTGGACGTTGTGCAGCGTGGCGTCGGAGCTCTTGATCTTGAGCGATTGGCCCGCCATCAGGGCGAACACGTGCGGCACGTACTTGCAGCCGACCTGGTCGACGATGGCCGGTTCCGCCGGCGGGGCGTAGACGTCCGCCGTGTCGATCGACACCAGCGCGTTGCACACCGTGTCGTCGGCGTTGACGACGAGGGTCTCGTCGTACACCGTCTCCTTCGCGACCCGCGCGCAGTCGGGGTTGCCCGACAGGTCGAGCGCGATCGGCTTGATCGCGGCGCCGGCCCAGCGCACCACGCCCGTGATGGTGCCGGAGTTCGCCGGATCGATCGTCTTCACGCCGCTTGCCTGGGCACCGCCACCCTGACTGCCCGTCGAGGCCGCTTCCGGGGCGCGACCGCGGATCGACTTGCGGCTGCGCGAATCACCGCCACCACACGCGACCACCAGCGCGGCAACGCAGGTGGCGGCGGTGACGATCGAGAGCCATCGACTGGGAAGGTATCGCATGTCGTTTCCTCGAGGGATCAGGGGGGGGAACTCTCGACCCCTGCAAATCACTGGCCTCCGGCCTTGCGGGCCAGTTCCTGGTACTCGTCCGCGAACTTCTCCGAGAAGAGATAGTCGCGCAGCAGGGAGATCTCGCGGTCCGGGTCGTTGATTCCGTTCGGATCGGCGCTCGGTCGGACGCCCGCCTCCGGCTTCCAGAACGGCGGCATGCGCGTTCCCGGCTGGTACTTCTCCGGGGTGTCGAGCCAGTGCGCCACCCAATTCGGTGACAACCGCTCGCGGGCGTAGGTCAGGTCGGGCGCCATGTCGGCGGCGCTCTTGCCGGTCGGGACCACGCCGCCCGGCATGTGGCAGAGGACGCACTGCAGTTTCTCGAACAAGCCCTTGGCCAGCGCATGGTCGGCGTCGGAGAGCGCCTTCGCCGGCTCCTGGCGCGGGAACTCGGTCTTGAACAGGAAGCTGCCGCCCTGCTGCTGGTAGGTCCGTGCGATCAGGTCGTGGTGCAGCGTGATCCGCTCGAAGCCGGCCTTGCGCATCTTCGCGTCGTCGTAGGCGGGGAAGTCGGCCTTGAACTTGGTGGCGATCGCGTCCCACAGCCCGCGATCCGTGCTGGTGTGCCACACCTTCTCGTGCGCGAAGTACGCCACGAGGTCGTTGCGTTCCTGCTGGGTGAAGCCGAACGACGGCATGCGTGCGACCATCCACGGCCGCAGCAGCGCCTTCGCGCCGCGTCCGCCACCCATCACCGGATCGACCAGGAAGCGGTCGAGCCAGTCGTGCTGCGTGCGCGCGCCCTGCCCGTCGAGCAGCGGCGGGTAGTAGGCGACGCCGCCCTCGCCGTGCTGGAACTGGCGGATCTCGCCGCCCTCGCCGTACATGAGGTGGCAGCCGATGCAGTTCTTCTCGCGCGCGAGCTTGCGGCCGCGCTCCACCGCCTGCTCGTCCGCCGTCAGCGTCCGCTTGATCGAGGACGCCGTGTTGTCCTTGGTCAGCGACAGGACGAACGTCATCACCGCGTCGCGAGCGGCGCGATTCGGATCGGGCGCCTCGTTCGCCGCCTCGACGGCGTCGTGTCCCTCGCCATGGTCTGCGCCGTGGTCCGCGCCATGGCCGAGCGCGTGCTGCCAGGCCGCCACCGGCCCTTCGAGCTGCCGGAACTGCGGCATCTTCAGCTTCTCGAACGGCTTCTTGTCCTTCAGCTGATCGTAGAAGCGCGTCTCCTTCAGCTTCTGCTCGAGCCAGTCGTCGCGGTTGAAGTGGCCGGCGCGCTTCCAATCCATCTCGACGATGCCGAAGTCGAGCCGGTCGGCGTGCTTGCTGCCCCAGCCGTTCAGCTCGGTGCCGATCGGCTTGGCGTCCAGGTAGCCAGGGATGTCGTGGCAGCCGAAGCAGCCGTAATGGTCGAGCAGGTACTCGCCCGCCTTGCGCCGCTTCTCGAAGCCGCTCATCGCCTCGATCTCGGTGGTGGCGCGCGCCTCGCTCATCCGCTCCTTGAGCTTCTCGACCAGGATCTCCTCGTAGATCCGGTCGTCGGCGGGCTTGGTGAACACCGCCTGCTCGAAGGCCGGATCGCGCTTCGCCATCAGGTAGGCGACCAGGTCGGCCGCCTCCTGCTCGGTGAGGCGCAGGTTCGGCATGTTGGTCTCGGCCCACAGCGAGTGCGGGTCGAGCAGCCAGGTGTAGAGCCAGTCGGGCTTCACCTTGCTGCCGATCGCCGAGAGGTCCGGACCGTGGCGCAGGTCGTCGAGGGCGGCCTGGTTGCCGGTCGGTTTCGCCTGGAATTCGTCGATCGAGTGGCAGGCGAGGCAGCCGACGCCGCCGTTCTCGCCGAACAGCTTCCTGCCGCGCTCGACGTCGCCGTTGCCCGGATAGCTCTTCAGCGCCTGCGGCGTGGTCAGGTTGTAGAGGTAGGTGACCAGCGCGGTGATCTCGGCCTGGTCGCGACCGGGCTCGTTGGCCCGGTTGGGGCGATGGAAGAACGCCGGCATCCGCGTGGACGGCCGGAAGGCGTGCGGGTCATCGACCCACTTCAGCATGAAGTCGAGGTCACTGAACTTGCTGCTCACGTGCTCCAGCGGCGGCCCGACCCGGCGCGCGTCGTCGAACGGCGCCATCTTGTGGCAGCCGTAGCAACCGAGCTTCGCGACCAGTTCGCGGCCGCGATTCCACTCGTCGGCGCCCGGGATGTGCGTTTCCTGCGTGTGGCACTTGTAGCACGATGCGTCGAGGAACTTCGACTGGAGCATCGGATACTCCCACTCGTGCACCGGGTGCCAGTGGTAGTCGTGCTTCCACAGTTCGCGTTCAGCGGTGTTGCTCGGCGTATGGAAGGTCTTCTGGAACGAGAGGCGCTGGTTGCCGCCACCGTGGCAGCCGGAGCAGCCGAATCGGTCCTGTCCGTGGGGCGAGATCGAACTGCAGAAGAGCTCCGGGCGGCTGTGCGAGCGGAACGCCGGGCTGTCGTCCTCGCTCAGGACCGGGTTGCCCTCCTCGCCCCACGAGATCCGCGCGTTGCCCGACGGATAGTCCTTGAAGCGGTCGGTCGCGAGATGGCACGACCCGCACATGTCGACCTTCGGCACCGAGAGGAAGTTCAGGTCGTCGAAGATCTCGTTGATGACGAACTTCCGCGGCGTCACGGTCGGCGCCATGAAGTTGAACAGCAGCGAGTTGCGGAACTTGGTGAAGACTCGCTCGTTGTCGAGCGAGTCGGCGCGCTTCTCCTGGCGCGAGACCTCGCGCTCGAGCGCCTCGAGCTGCGTCGCCACGTCGCCGGCCAGCGCCTCGAATCGCTCCAGCGCGACCTGCGCCGCGTTGCGGCGCGCCTCGGCGACCTTGTCGGCCTCGTCGAGCACGTGGTACTCGCTGCGCAGCTTCCCGTACTTCTTGTGCGCCTCGATCCCGCCCTCGCTCTTCGGCGCCTCGATCTCGGACTCGCCGAGGTGGTGGGCGAGTTCCTCGTAGATGAAGCGCTCGGCCTCGAAGTTGGCCTTCGCCTGCTTCATCCGCGCGTTCGTGGTGACGTACTCGAACTCGGCGTCGGCGAGCTCTTTCGTCAGCCGCGGCCGCTCGGACTCGTCGGTCGCCACCATCGCGGTGAGGCGCTCGATCTCGGCGCGCAGCGCACCCGGGTTCTCGGCGCCGTCGCCGATCACCTTGGCGCCGCCGGCCTGGTTGAACGCCGCCGTGCCCTGCGTCACCGCGAGCTGGCGTTCCATCTCGAAGAAGCGCGTCTGGTAGCTCTTGAACTCGCGGTTGTGGTCCTGCACGGCCGAACCGAAGTACGCGACCGTCAGCACCAGCACCGATACGAAGAACCAGCGGTTCAGCAGCTTGACGCTGAAGAACGTCGCGCCCGCGTCCTTGATGCCCTCTTCCGCCACGTCTCCGCTCCTGCTCGCGCCCGTGTGACCCGAGAGTCCCGCGTCCGCCGTCCCGCGCTCAGATGTTCAGCGCCAGTTCCTGGATGTTGACGATGAACTGCAGGTTGCAGGTCCAGCGCAACACCATCTTGATGGGCATCGCGACCATGATGAGGAACATGATCATCATGGTCAGGTACCGCGGGTTGCCCATCTGCACCACCAGCTTGCGGCACACCGTCTTCGCCAGCAGCATCGGCGTGACCGCCAGGTAGCCGAGCACCAGCAGGATTCCCGGCAACTCGCGCAGCAGCCAGCCGGTCGGGCGACTGGTTCCGAGCCAGTCCTCCCAGAAGATCTGGCTGAACTGGTAGTTCACCGTCGGCTCGACCTTGTGCAGGTTCCACGGCTC
>Ga0194121_10010854_pt1 | contig 10976 bp, 8 predicted proteins | sample TA2MahCa50mmetaG_FD_148609 | JGI IMG/M metagenome (GOLD analysis project Ga0194121, IMG submission 148609) | Freshwater microbial communities from Lake Tanganyika, Tanzania - TA2015020 Mahale Deep Cast 50m | ecosystem: Environmental > Aquatic > Freshwater > Lake | place: Tanzania: Lake...
CACCTCCGGAAAGGGTTTCTCCGGCAGCAGGATAGCGGAACCCGGGCTTCGGCCCTAGCTTACTTCGCCTGTCGTACACAAATCGCATAGTTCATCAAGACCCCTTGAACGTGGGCTGACAGACGTTACGTCCATGAAACAATGGGGATGACTGGACGAGAGAGGCCTCGGGTGCAGACATAAAACAACAGGACTGTCTGCATAGGCAGACAGCAGGAAGACACGCGCCAGCTCGTTGGTTTAGAATGGAATTTCATCTGTCGCAGGGGCTTCTTCGGGAGGAAGGGGGGCTGCGACTGTGAGAGATTCCGGGTAAGTGACCCGACCATGCTCGTCAATGACTACCACACCACGAGCGACTAGACCTTGCAAAATTTCTTCAGGAGTAATCTGCTTTTTATGGTTTTTGCAGAAGGCTCGAATACTATTGGAGAGCGTGGTTTTCCGCACAGGGCGTGACCGCACAGGTTGGAGATATACCATACAGTATTCGGTAACAGCGTCCCCCTCTGTCGCTGGCAGTTGCGGTTCTGCCACATGGGTGGAGGTCCTGCGTGCTCTTGACACTTTACCGTCCTGCCGTTTGACCTGGCGTTGGGCTCCTTCGAGCATATGTACCACATGATCCAAGTCGGTATCCTGCGAGAGGATCAAAAATTCGGTCTCAGGTGGCATTTCTGCGGCCAAACGTCCCGCCCAGAAGGCTAAGCCGAAATCCGCAGCATTCTTGCCTTTTTTTTGCATGCCAATAATCGCGAGTCGTCCTTCATGAATAGCCGTCGCGAGTAATGGCAGCATCCCCATCGGGACTTTGGGCTCCGTGCCACCGTAGCACGCGATGACTCGGGCATATTCAGTCAATGTCTGCGGTAGCCGCTCAATTTGCTGTGGGCAATTATCAAGATCAATGAGGACTGCACGCATTGTAGACGGTTGGTGCGGGATAGGTGCCCGCTCCTGATGTAGTTCCATAGATGGCTGCGTGATTAACTCCCTGTACCTACAGGCGCACGAGACGGATAACATCTCCAATATCCTGCACCTGCTCAAGATGCCAGAGCTGTTCGAGCAGCTGAGCGGTTTGGTCAGGCGTCAGGAGTGGATCGGCTAAAGCGCGAAACTTTGTCTCTACTTCCTGGTCTGTCATGGGGTTTTTATAATGACCACGGTGGTAGGCCACCTCGGCTCGATGATGCGCTCCCGTCGTGGTTACCACTTCAACCTGACTGAGCATCGCCTCTGGGGCGCGGCGGTTTGCCTCTGCAGAAACCTCAACGGTGACCTTCTGCACGAGGGCGAGTAACTCCGGATTTTGCCAATACTCCGCCTCAAAATGGCGTGACTCTACCGTGCCATACTGTAAGGCAACTGCTGTGGTATATGGCATACTATGATCGGCCGTTTCACGGTTGGTGGGATGCCACTTCTCCGCATCACCCGCCATGATATTGACCGCAGTTTGCAACGTCGAGACACGAACCTCGCGAATCGTCTCCAGGTCTGTGAGCTGCTGTCGGACTTGCAACGCAGCATCGACCACAGTTTGTGAATACAAGCCTAACGGAAAGCGCTTGATAATACACTCAAGGATTTTGAAGGGTCGTCCCTCGCCACCAAAGGGTTCGAGCGTGAATGCTTCACGGCTCACGGTAGGAAAGAAACCGCCGGCTCCAGTAAAAATGGGAGCCGGACCGGTCATGCCCTGCGCCGCCATCAGCACCGCGAAGACCGCGTTACGGCTCGCATTGGCAAATGCACAACCCTTCCATAACGACACTTCACCAATGCGCGTCTGATATAATGCCAGATTGGCTGCCACAGCCAGGTTCAGTGCCTGGCGCATGTGCTCGCGTGATAAGCCGAGGGCTTTGGCAGCCCCCAGCGTGCTGGCTATCACGCCCAATGTGACATGGTCGAAACCACGGTCGCGCACACATACGGCATCGCACAACCGGCAAAACACCTCATAGGCCAACACCGTCGCGGTGATTACACTACGACCGTCAGCATGCGCGACTTCTGCCGGGGACAGCACCGCGGCAATCGCATCACTGGGATGGCCTGATTCTCTGCCCGTGTAGCCATCATTGAAGTCAAGGTAACGCATCATGACCCCATTGGCGAACGTGGCGAGATCCACACTGGTCTGCTGCCCACTCCCCAGCACCGTTGCTGGCTGCTGGCTGGAAACGGTTGCAGCCAGTGCACGAGCCATCGCGCTCGGCGCACTGGGATACCCTCCGATAGCACACCCCAACGTATCAATGAGCATGCGTTTCGCATGGCGCACCACGTCCGTCGGCACGTCAGCGAAGGTCAATGATGCCGCATAGTCACTCAGAGAATCTACCAGGGTATCTATTGGAGCATTCCTCCTGCACATGTCCAACATTACACACACGTAGGTATGCGCACTGGTTGAGAAGCGAGCGGGGTCCTACACTGCACGAGCGCGTTTCGGGGCACTGGCCGGCGCTTTCCGTTTTCTCTTCGTACTCGCCCGGCTTTGACGCTGCCGGAGCTGCCCTAAAGCGTTGTCTAACCAACCAAGATCAGCCTGGTTCAAGGTAATGCTGCGTTGTAACGTCAACAGGGGAAAGAAGACCTCGTCGTCAACGTCACTGCCCTGTGCCTGCAATTCCTGGACTTTGCGTTCACAGGCTGCCAGGTCACGTGCGACTTGTCTGCGGCGTTCTTCCAGGAGTCCTATGTAGGGCTCAGGGGACAACATGTGGCCAAAAAACACCTTCAATAGGATGGCGCTTTTGTATGAATCAGGTTCAACACCCGACAGGCTAAGCCATTGCAACATGGCTTCTGTGCCCTGTGGGGTCATCTGATACAGGCGCTTATCCGGGCGCAGAGTCTGAGGCACTTCCCGCATGGTCACCAAGCCCTGTGACTCCAAGCGCCGCAATTCCCCATAGATCTGACTCTTAGCCGGACTCCAATAAAAATGCGTAATACTTTTGTTGATCAACTGCTTCAAATCGTAACCTGACATTTCACGGGAGGTCAGGAGACCTAGAATCACATACGAAGTCGTAGGAAGGTATTCGTCTGTCGCCACGTATGGCTTCCTTCTCGATGGTGAGTACTATGCCCAGTGAGACTCCACACTGACGTATCCTGTATACGCCTATGCGTCCCCAGTTCATTTTTCATGCCAAAAGAAACCATTCTGGGCAGAAGATTGTGGCAGGAATTTTACCATTCGTCAATCTTTTTATGACGTCACGCTCTAGTTCTACACCTTTTTTTATAGATTACACCTCCTTCCGGCTCTCATCTCTGTTTTCTATCATACCACATCATCCTTACAATATGCGGTCCAAAGAGAGCAATTCTTTAGAAATCTTTGCACCAGACATATCCTTCTCCTAGGAGCACGACTACCGCTCCCAGGAGCACATAGAGCCACAGCGGTGTTTCCACGACCCCCGCATGTTGGGGAGCAGCAGGCTTGACGCCTGGGGCGAATGAGGCAAGCTGGTCACTCGGGTTAATATCGGACTCGGCGGCATCGAGCAAATTGACTGCCAGATAATGCTTGGCTTCACCAGTACGGAGGATATAGGTGCCAACCTTCTGGGCGTCTGCAAAGGTCCAGGGATTGCCTGTGACACTATAGTCCCGCTGTTTGCCCTGCGGATCTTGCACAGTGATGTGGGACACTGGCTTGTCAAAAAAGATGGTATGGGGCATCCCAGCCTGTACGTGCCCAGCGCTCATCTCTTCCTGAGGCGGGTGCAACCAGCGCAGCAAATTACTCATGAGGACAGGAAACGCGACCCGTAAAGGCAGATCGGAGCGCATCAGATCAAAGGCTAGCATGACCACGCGTAAAGGTGGCTCATCAATGACACTGAGGAGCGACGTCCAGGTGGCATCCACCAGGCTCTGGGCTCCTGTCTCAGGACGCACGACGAGGGCTTCTTCGACGTGGAGGGCAGTGAGGTCGACAAATTGCAGGAGCGGGTGCTGGCGCTGCCAATCGAGGACCTGTGGGCGTTGCACCGTCCCCTCTGTAACCAGCCGTTGGTCTTGGGGAGCCGTATTGAGCAATAAAAAATGCCCACGGCGCAAGGGCGGGGGTTGTACGCCATTGAAGATAATCAACTGGTTCGCTTCGAGCAGACGTGGCAAGGTGTCTTCACTTACCTGCGGCGCCACATTGACGAGCAAGCCAGGCAATGAGGTCAGGAGGGTTTCGAGAAAATAATTGCTCTCTCCCACCAGGAGCACCCAGGTTTGGGTTGGTGTGGCCACGACCCCATAGGCACGGTTGTCCAGAGGGAAGTCGTCGTCGATGAGTACCTCCGCCTGCACGGTGCCTTTGAGGGGGCCGGGCAAGGTGGCAACGATGACCTCTTCCTGACCAGGTTGGAGTGCGACAGAGCGTTCGAGCAGGGGTTTACGGAGCACCGCGGTGACTTGCAGAGGGACCTGTACAGGTTGTGAGGAAAAATTTTTCACAGCGAGCAGCATGTCATACGTCTCTGCAGCATCCTGCACTTTGCGCAGGGCCATGCGGGTGATCCCTACATTTTTCTCGCCCCCTGTCACTTGCATATGTCTGATCGGGCTCCGCTGCGCATCCATGCCGTGTAAGGGGCCGTAAGCCCCATCGCCAATGGCGACGACCTCGTGGGTGCCACTGCCTTGGGTGAAAGACAACGCCAGGATAAGCGCCTCACGCATGTTGCCTGAGGCATCGGTCGGCTGCTGCCGCATAATCGCCTCACGTAGCACGTCTTTATCAGCGTTAAAAAACTCCACCACTTGCGGCTGGCGTCCTGCAGTAATCAAAGCCATCTGCCGTCCACTCGGGAGGTTCTGGAGCACCTCAAGGGCACGCTGCTGGGCCTGGGTAAAACGGCTGCCCTGAGACGTGCGTGTCTGCATACTGGCACTCACATCCAGCACAAGAATAATGTCTTTGTTGTCCGTGACTGCTCTGGTTAAGACCGGGTTTGCGAGAGCGGCCGTCAGCACGATGATCAAGAGAATTTGGAAGAGAAGCGGAAGGTTTTGCACCAGGCGTTGCCAACCGAGACTGCCGTGGGCTTCACGTAGCACGCTTTCCCACAGGAAAAAGGTGCTGACCTGCACATCGCGTCGGCGATGCCGCAGGGTATGTAAGAGCAACACCACAGGGATAAAACCCAGAAACGCCAAAGCCGCCGGGTTGAGCCATGTCATCGTGTTGTACACCGCTACTGTAGGTAAAACCCGCGTCGTAGATAACGCAACACCACATCTTCAAAGGGAATGGTGGTACTCGCACGCAAGTACTCGATGTTGCGTCTCGCACAGAATGTCTCAATCTCGTTAAAATAGTCGAGCACTTTTTGACGATAGCGTTCCAGGAGGCGTCGGTTGACTGTCAAGCGCCGCTGCTGGGTGCTTTCAATGTCCTGCAAGCGTAACGCCCCGTCAAAGGGTGGATACAGTTCGGTTTCATCCACCAGCTGAATCACCAGCACATCAAAGCGTCCATACGCCAAAGCATCCAGCCCACGCGCATAGCCGTGCGCGTCCAGGAGATCGCTGAGCACAATGGCCAGCCCACCCTGGGCACTCTGTCTGGCGTAGTTGCTGAGGACACGATTGAGATCGGTACTCCCCTGGCATGGCAGATCTTCGAAGTATTTGAAGAGCGCAAAAATTTGCTGTCGGCCCCGCTGTGGTGGCATGGGGCGTCCCAGCTCGTCAGCGAACGACACCGCCCCAACCCGATCCAGACCATTCAAGCCAATATACCCTAGCGCGGCAGCAATGCGCCTGGCATAATCCAGCTTGGGGGGTGTCCCTACCTGCATGGACCGGCTCGTATCGACGAGTAAATGAATGGTCAGATCTTCTTCCGCCGTAAAAATTTTGAGAAACAAGCGGTCGAGACGACTGTAGACATTCCAGTCGATGTAGCGGAAATCATCCCCGGCATGATAACGGCGATAATCACTAAATTCGAGCCCCATCCCGCGGCGGAGCGTGGTCCGATCATTCTGGCTTTGTCCGCGAAACACTTTGCGTGCCAGGAGACGCAAGGTTTCTAATTTGCGCATAAATTCTGCATCGAACAACGTACTCTGCACCCTGTAACCCTTCCGCTTCGCGTCGATCTAGCGCGGTGCCTGCTCGGGCAAGTGCTCCAGGATATCACGGACGAGCGTGGTGCTCTCAATACCCTCCGCTTCGCCCTCAAAGTTCAAAATGAGGCGATGCTGCAAACACGGGACTGCCACTGCCCGGAGATCCTCAAAGCCCACATGGAAACGCCCCTGGAACAAAGCTCGTACCTTGGCGGCGAGCACCAGGCTTTGCACACCTCGTGGACTCGAACCATATCGCACATAGCGTTTGACAGGCTCTGAGGCCACCGGAGTCTGCGGATGCGTTGCCATCACCAGACGAATGGCGTAATTCTTGACGTGGGATGCAATCGGTACGTCACGCACAAACTGTTGTGCCTCAAGAATCTGCGCTGCCTGTAAGATCGGCTCTGGTTGACGTTCCTGACGTTGGGTCGTCCGATCGACAATTTCACTGAGGTCTTCGTAAGAGGGATAGGTGACCTGTAATTTCAAGAAGAAGCGGTCGAGCTGGGCTTCAGGCAGGGGATACGTGCCATCCATCTCCAGGGGGTTCTGCGTTGCCAGCACCAGGAAAGGTAGGTGCAGCTTGTATTCGACTCCAGCAATCGTAACGGTCTGTTCCTGCATGGCTTCGAGCAGCGCGGATTGGGTCTTGGGTGTGGCCCGATTGATCTCATCTGCGAGGACGATGTTACTGAAGATGGGGCCCTGCTGAAACTCAAAATACCGATGGCCTTCTTCGTCTTGCGACACGACTCGGGTGCCAGTGATATCCGCCGGCATGAGATCAGGGGTGAACTGGATACGTGAGAAATCCAGATGCAGCGCTGCTCCTAAGCTTTTCACCAGCAGGGTTTTGCCAAGGCCAGGCACGCCTTCGAGCAGGGCATGGCCACCGCAGAGCAGACAGATGAGCAGTCCTTCGATCACATCCGCATGACCCACGATTACTTTGGCGATTTCGGACCGTACCCGTCGAAAATCCTCACCAAACTGTGTTACCTGCGCTTCAATGTCGGTCATTTCATTATCCCAAGCGACAGGAAATACTGCTTAATGTGCTCGCGGTACACACGCGGGATCTGTTCCTGCGCGACAACTTCCTCCGCAGCATGCTGATACTGTGTCACGGTGTTCTCTACGGGGACCTGAGCCTCGTTGGGTAGCGGTAAGGAACGAATATAACTCATCCGCATGGGCCCCTCACCACTGGGCACCTCGACATTGGAAACTGGTTGTTCGGATTCACGTAAGGCCACTTCGGCTTGCTGGCGTGTGGTGTGTGCCGAGCCCACCCCATCTTCGGCACCAGGGGCCTGGAAATCCTCCATCCCGGACATCTGCTCTGACGACATGCCCTCGTCTCCCATCTCGAGCGGACTTTGGCCTGAAGCATCCGGTTGGGGACGCGACCGTCCTGCCGAAGTCTCCCCCTGGCTATGACGCTGAATGGAACGGGTGGAGTATTCGAGAGCGCGGCGAGCCCGATCGAGATGTTCCCCGTCGTCAGTCGCCTGCTGTTGTTCCAAGACATCGCGTAACATTTGTCGCGCTGCGTCGAGATCACCGCTGCGTAAACTCTGCAACAGGCTCTCTAGTTGTGGATGCTGACCAATCTGCCGACTCAGGCGCTGCACGCTCTGTTCGGCCAGCGCTGCCGTGTCGCGAGCTGGGGTATCCTGTTGTAACATCTGCAGTAAATCCCGTAATTCTTGTTTGACGCTTTTGCCAGACATCCGGACATCGCGCGCCAGGGTACCACTACTATCGCTCATTAAGGCCCGCTCGCGCAGTTCCTGTTGCAGACGCTGGAGATACTGGGACAGCGTGGCAATGCGTTCCGTCACCTGCCCTGGCTCGCCCCCCTCGCGCTGCATGCGCTGTCCAAGCTGCTGGATCTGTCGGGCCAGGATCATGCTGCGATCTAACTGCTCCCGCCTGGCTAATTCCTCGAGTTCTCGACCCCATTTTTCCAGACGCTGTCCTTCACGGGCCACCTGTGGTACAGCCTCCGGTTCGTGCGCGGTGTCGAACTGCCAGGGGGAGATGTGGAAGAACGAACAGCTCAGTGTCGCGGCAATCAGCACTGGAATGCCCCATACCCGGGGCGGCAGCTGCAGCGGCAAGACCCGACGCGCCTCTACACGGTGCGCATAACGTTCTGCCACCGTCATGAGGGCAGGCACAAAGGGATGGGTGGCATGCTGTTGCAGATATTCATAGGCCGTGCTGAGCGCAGCGTGCAGTCCTAAGACCTTGTCGGCGCGGGCCAGAGCTCCCATGGTGTCACTCTGGATGCGCCAGGCCAGGATGGCAAAAATGCTGACCGCAAGGCCGCCCAAGATGCCGTAAAATATCCCCGATGGGAGCGTCCAACCCGCCAGCGCTGCCAGCAGCGTGGCCAGGAGCGCCGCGCCGCAGCATCCGAGTAAGACATCGCAACCCAGAACCAAACGCTGCAACCGCACAGAGCGTTGTTGCAAGCGCTGCGCGGCGCGGTCGAGATGGTGGTATCGAGTCATGTCTGGGGTCCTCATAGCTGGGTACGTGTGCGTTGCACCCAATATCCCCGTAACAGAGCAATGATAAAACTCCCCCCGCCAAGCAGCATATGGAACACCACTGTCGCAACCCAACCCGGTAAGATGATGCCTGGCAGTGTCAGGCTGCTCAAACGATGCGGCCAGAGGCTGGTATCGGCAAAGGCCAATACTGGATTACATAGGGGGAAGACGAAACCACTTCCCAGAATAAAACACATGTACAGCAGACACACGCAAATATAGAGTAAAAACTCATCGCGCTCAAAACATATCAGCAGGGTGACCCCGACGATGCGGTAACTCCCGGCGCACACGAGGAGGAGCAACAGGCCAGCACTCAGATGCACCAGAGGCTCGCCGGAGACATGTGCCGCCAGCACCAGGAGGGGCACTGCGAGCCCCCAGAAGAGCAACAGTTCGAGGCAGTTGGCCGCCAGATACCCACGCAGAAACGCCCCTACGGACACCGGTGCCAGGCGCAGCCAGTCAGCCAGAGAGAGATACCGCGCCCCCAGGATTCTGGTGGCACCCTGGCTGATGCTCAAGTATGCCAGGATAATCATCGTGACCCCACCCACAGCGTTGTAGGTAAAGGGCAGGTCGCGAAGATTGACAAAGCCTTCTTTGGGCCAGGTAATGAGCAGCACTGTCGCCAGCGTTGCCACATAATTCACACTGTAAGAGCGCTGCGTTGGCTGCTGCGCAAAGGCCTCCAGGCCACCGTGAAAAATCGGGTTGTGCCAAGCGCGACGCAAAGGCGGCCAGATGATCATCCTTACCTCAGAGTAGCGGTCGACTCACGACCAGTGTGACCCCCTGCATCGCGGTCGCCGCAGGCGGAGTGCCGAGGGTTGTGGGGGCCAAGAGCCAGCCCGTCAACACCGGGGTGTCGCTCGTGTCCGCCAGGCGTTTGTCACCAAAGTATTGCTGTAAAAGTACTTCCTGGAGATAAGCGAGGCGTGTATCCATGGTCCCTGGGCGCCGTTTGAGCATCACGCGCCAGGCCATTTCCTGTGCACTATCAGTACTCTGCAGCACTGGATAGAGTTCGTCGCGGAACTTTTCGCCAGGGGCGATGGCACCCAGCGCAAACACTCTGCCCTGATAGGCGACGAGGGTGCCTTGCAAGGGCACACTGCTACGATTCTCCACCTGTACGGTCAAGCCGGTGGTATGACCCTCCGCGACGACTTGCACGGGTGCGGCTATCATGCTCTCTGTGCTGAAAACCCGCAAAGTCCAGGCTTCGAGCCCGAGACGGCGTAAACGGAAGCCTTCCCCCACACTGGCTTCAAATTCTTTGCCAGCTTTGCCGGCACCACGTGTGAAGGTGTGACGCAGCACCGTGTCTGCTTGCTGGAGTGGTATCTCAAACTGCCCACCTCGGATCGCAAAGAGCCCAACATGACCCTGGACATGCGCGTACCCCGTGTCAGCAGGAAGTTCCATGGTGGTGACATCAAAAAGCAAAGCATCCTGATTCAGCCCATGCTCCAGAAAAGGGCTCAGCGCATACGCCGTACAGACGATGATCAGGACAGCCACTCCCCCCCAGTAACGCCAGCACTGTTGGGGGCGTCGGCTCATGCGCCAGAACAGCAGCGTCAGCAGGCTCAGATACGTCAGCAGGATTGCACTCAGCGTGAGGTGTGAAGGAAAGGTCAGTACAGGCCGCCCAAAGAGTTTCATAATGGGATGGCTCTCGTCCAGCATGCCTAATTCGGCGAATTCCCGGACGAAATCCACGTGCTCTGGGATCTGGAGGATGTCTTTCCAGAGAGCTGCCTGGCCAGACCAGCCTGGCAGTGGCGGCATGGCATAATCCACCGCCAGGAACACCACCCGTCCTTTGCCAAAGGGGCGGTGCGCTAAGAGTGGCATCTCGTCAGTACCAATGAGGACCCGACCACGTGTTAGACGTGCGCGTGCGAGGACCATAGGACTGTCAGGCAAGGGAGTCGCATAGCGCTCGGCCAGGGCTGGCAGCCCCTCCTGGGCCTGCACCCCGAGCACGTGCACTGGGAGCAGGGCGCGCAGCCGGGGCTCCTGCAGCAGGGTATATTGCGCATCGCCAGCAGCGATCAGGATGCCACCGTTCGCCAGCCAGGCTTGCAGGGCCGTATACTGGGTATCGCTGAGAGCCTGGAGGGAGATGCCTTTGACCACCACTGCAGAGACGCTATCGTAGCCACTCCAATGTACCGGCAAGTCCGCAGGAGGGAGATAGACAATACGGGTATGGGTCTTTGGAAACGCTGTTGCTAAAAAATCGAGACTGACATCGCGCGTCAGCCCCAAGATAATCTGCTCGGCGTGCAGGGCTTCGCGCAAATCC
>Ga0194121_10010865_pt1 | contig 10966 bp, 10 predicted proteins | sample TA2MahCa50mmetaG_FD_148609 | JGI IMG/M metagenome (GOLD analysis project Ga0194121, IMG submission 148609) | Freshwater microbial communities from Lake Tanganyika, Tanzania - TA2015020 Mahale Deep Cast 50m | ecosystem: Environmental > Aquatic > Freshwater > Lake | place: Tanzania: Lake...
AGACATTGGCGATACCGCCACGGGCACTGGTGGCCACGGCCTGGGTAGGGAGCACCCGCGTCCGTGAAGTCAAGCCAGGCAGGCCCAGCAGGGCGGGATTGACCGTCCCCTCGTTGCCAGCAAGAAACGGATTGCTCGGCCCCTGGACATACTTCCGTCCAGCCTGATCGGCGAGCTCTTCTGTCTCATCCACATGGACTTTCCAGAGATACCCGATGTTCTGTGGCCCGGACTGATACCCCAACTCTGCGGCCCGGTCATGATAGAGTTGAAACGCCTTTTTGGTGGGCTCCATCTCCGTGGCCAGCATGATGTAGGGAATGCGCTTTTCGGCCGCCCACAGGAGTGAATCGCGGCTCACCACGCCCGGCAGCCAGACGGGAGGATGGGGGCGCTGATAGGGCCGTACCCAGGGATTCACATGGCGGAAGTGATAGTGCTTGCCTTCCCAGCGAAACGGTCCTGGCGTCGACCAGGCTTTCACGATGAATTCATGAGCTTCCTGGAAGCGCTCCCAGTTATAGTGCGGCGGCGCGTTGTGGGCCACACTCTCACGCCCAGTGCCACGCACCCAGCCAGACACCAGCCGACCGCGCGAGATCAAGTCAATCATGGCCAGTTGTTCGACCAGCCAGAGGGGGTCATCCCAGATCGGAATGATATTGCCGAGCAGCACAATCCTGGCCCGCTTGGTCATACGCGCCAGAATCGACGCTTCGACATTCATCGCCCCGCCCATGCAAAACGGCGTGCCGTGGTGCTCATTGAGCATCAAGCCGTCAAAGCCCATTTCCTCGGCATAGATTTTTTCATCGAGGTAGCGGTTGTACAGTTCCGCGCCCAGCTCCGGATTATAGATGTCATTGCTCACAGTCAAATCCATGATAGGCTTACCTGTGGCCCCAAAGTAGCCCGACCCCGGATCCTGATACGGCCGTTCGGTGAAGTATCCAATAAACATGATCCACGACTCCTTCTGGGTGACAGGTCGCTCCGCGCGGACTCTCGCTTGCAGCATTATAGCATTTACCCCGGATGACGGAGGGGTTGTTTTGCGCTCTGCTGGGGTTTTTGCTACAGTGCACCTGGCAGGGTTGTCGGCAGACTGCCTGAGACGTCATCGTGGGGTCGCGGTGACGCATGCCTCATTTTCCTTGCAGGAGTTCCCTGTGCCTTCACTATTTCCGACTACGACTACTGCGCAGGACGACCGCCAGGCCTGGCTGAGCGCTTACCTGGCCGCCCCTGTCACGCTCACCTGGACGGAGAATCGCTCTTCCATGCTCTCAGCGCGCGGCAATGCGACCACTGGCTATCAGGTGCGTCTCCACCAGATGTTCCAGGAGGCGCCTGCGAGCATCTGGCACGCGCTCGTGGCCTATCTCACACGCAGCGATACGGCTGCCACGCAGACGATTCGGCGCTATATCCGTCAGCAGCCACCCGTGCGCCCAGAACCACCAGAAGCCCCGACACCACTCCTCCAGACGCAGGGGCAGTATTTTGATCTGGCAGCGATGTATCAGGAGATCAACCAGCAGTATTTTATGGGGCGTGTCCAGGCCGACATCACCTGGAGCCGTCGTCCGCCCCGACGCCAGCGCACGTCTATGCGCTTTGGTTCGTATCAGGAGCGCGATCGACTCATCCGCATTCACTGTTTGCTTGACCAGTCCTTTGTACCGCGCTATGTGGTCGAGCACGTCGTCTTTCACGAGATGTTACACCAGCTTATCCCGCGCCAGCAGGTGCATGGGCGCTGGTCGATCCATCCGCCAGAATTTCGTCGGCAGGAGCGTCGATTCACATACTATCAACAGGCTGAGCAATGGCAGCGTCAGCACCTCGCACGGCTGCTGCGCAGTGCCTGAAGCCCACCGAACAACACTGAGCAATGGCCGAGAGGAGCCTGGCGTATGCGTACTGTGGTGATGGGGAGCGGTGGTCTGGGAGGCTATTTTGGTGGGCTCCTGGCACGGAGCGGGGCAGACGTGACGTTTGTGGCCCGTGGCGTCCACTTGCAAACGCTCCAGGAGCGAGGCTTGACAGTCCGCAGCGCGAATGGCAATTTTCACGTCGCCGTGCAGGCGGGTGCGGACTTACAGGAACATCCTCCAGCAGCATTCGTGCTGTTTTGCGTAAAAACGTACGACGCAGAGGCCGCCGCGGCGCTCCTCCAGCCGGTGATCAACCCGGACACCATCGTCTTGACGCTGCAAAATGGCGTGGATATGGCCACAGCGCTCCAAGGGCTCTTTGGCCGTGGTACAGTGCTTGCGGGCGCCACACGCATTGGCTCCACCCTGGTGGCACCGGGAGTGATTGAGCAACCCACCACGCACCGCCTCATCGAATTCGGCGGGCTCACCGGGCAAGAGCAGGCACAGGTCGACCGGGTCCAGGCGCTGTTGACGGTGGCGCAGATTCCGACCGTGGTCTCTGCCAATATCCAGCGCAGTTTGTGGGAAAAGCTCGTGTACATTGCTCCTTTCAGCGGCATCTCGACACTGACTCGTCTGACGCCAGCGCAGTTGCTGGCCGACGCCGGCACACGCCAGACGTATCGGGCCGTTATGCAAGAAACGGCGACAGTGGCGCAGGCCGTCGCCGGGGTCGCACCCGAGATCGTGGCGCAGACCATGCATCACTTAGATACGTCGGGCGACCCGGGCGATTCCTCTATGGCGGTGGATTTTCAGCGCCAGCGCCGGATTGAGATCGAAGCCATCAACGGGGCCGTGGTGCGCCACGGGCAGCGTGTACAGATCCCGACCCCGTTGAATCAGCTCATCTATCACGCCTTAGTCGTGATGGATCGCCACAACCGCCAGGCGGTCTGAGAACGTCACCAATGCCTGCCCTGCTACTGACGCTTCTGCTCAGTGTCACCGTGCCAGCGACCGTCCTGGCGCACCCTCCCATGCAGGAACTCGTGCAGCGTACCCTGGGCTTGATTTACAACATGGCATTTGACGAGGCTCTGCAGGCGGCCCAGCACATCACAGACACGGTTCCAACCCATCCCGCTGGCCCGTTTTTGCGTGCCAGCACCTATTGGCAACGGCGTCTCGTGGTGTATGAATCACAGCAACGCGCCAGCCTCCTCACGCAATTTCTGGCTGCCACAGAGCAGGCGCGGGCGCGTGCTGCCCAGCTGCCGCCAGCCCAGGCGACTGAAGCGGATTTTTATTTAGGAGCCGTCTATGGGATGCAAGCGCGCATGTATTTTGTCGAACAGTACTATCTCCGCGCTCTGCTCACTGCCAGGCAAGGGAGTGTGCATCTGCAAGCGTGCGTAGCCCGTGATCCCGCCTGGTATGATGCGTACGCCGGGTTGGGGACCTATCACTATGTGCTCTCCCGTGTGCCCGACTTCTGGCGGCCTCTGGTGCAACGACTGATCGGACTGCCAGGCGACCGTGAGCAAGGCTTGCAGGCGCTGGAACAGGCCCGCACTGCTGGCCAGCTCTCTGCCCCTGAAGCAACCTCGCTGCTGGCCAAAATCTATGCGCTCCCTGAGGAGCAACAGTATGATCGGGCCGCGCACTTGCTCGAACACCTGGTGCAACGCTATCCACAGAATACGGACTACCGCTATCGCCTGGCCCTCGTCTGCATCCAGCTCAGGCGTTGGGAACGCGCCCGTGCGCTCCTGCAGGCCCTGCTGACTGATGTCGAGCAGGCCAGGCCGTATACACCGAGAGAGTGGATACCGTTCCTGCAATACCGCCTGGCGGAGCTGGCTCTCATGCAGCGTCAGCCACACGCTGCCGCCGTCTTCCTGCACACGCTCCGCACGCAGACCCTGAGCCCGGCGTTGCGCGCCTGGGTCGAGCTGCGTCTTGGGAATATGCATGATCTCTTGGGAGAAGGCCAGGCAGCCCAGGCATGGTACCAGGGCGTACAGGGGGAGGCCGAAGCAGAAGCGCAGGCGCAGCAGTATCGCCACATGCCCTTCAACGGGCTGACGATTGCACTCAAACCGCCTGAACAGGTGGTGATTTAGTGGCAAGTGGGGCACTGCCAACTGGCGGTGTGGTGATGGCCCTGCTCTTGTCCTGACCAGGGCTCAGGTGGGTCGCTGGCGGTACGCGCCAGCGCGTGAGGACAGCGTGTCATTGCTCAGCGGCTGGCCTGCGGGGTTGAACACGCCGATATACACGGGCTCTTCTCCCACGCGGTGTTCTCCGTTATACTGTGTTACGAGAGTTACGTAGCCCTCCAGACGCCGATACTGTAGACACAGTGCAGCCGACACAGGACATCATGTTGCCCCACCACTGCTTCCCTCTGCTGCGGTGCAGTATCGTGTTGCTCGGTAGTTGCCTGCTTTGTCTCGCGAGTCAGGGGTGTAGCACGCTGGGACAGGGTACCGCAGTGCGTTTGATCGGCCACATGGCCGAGCGGGGGATGCCCGCCTACCTGCGAGAAACCGATCTGCTCCTCGCCGAATCGGCGCTAGCAGCGAGCCTCAAGTTGACCGAGGCACTGCTGGAAAGTGCCCCCACGGATACGCGCCTGCTGCTCCAGGTAGTGCAGGGCCTGGCAGGCTATACGTATGCGTTTGTCGAAGTCCAGCGCGAGGCGGCGCTTGGCCGTGATGCTGCCCTGGTGACGCTTCATACACAGCGTGCCCAGCACTTCTATCAGCGTGGTTTGTACTACGGGGGGCGACTCCTCAGCCAGTATCACGCCCCACTCGCCCAGGTGGCCACGCTCCCCCTGGAAACGCTACAGAGACACCTGGAACAGCTCAACCGTGAGGCCGTACCGGCGTTGTTCTGGACAAGTTTCTGCTGGGGCGGTACGCTGAATCTCAGCCGCACCTCCTTGGAGACCGCCACGGCCTTACCGCGTTTGCAAGCGCTGCTGTCTCGTCTCCTGGTGCTCGATGAGACGTATTTTGACGGTGCGCCACACCTCCTACAAGCAGTGCAGGCCGCCAGTTTCTCAGCGACGTTAGGGGGCGACCCGACGCAGGCTCAACACCATTTTGCCAGAGCCCAGAGGCTGAGCCAGGGGCGCCTGTTGCTGGTGCCGCTGCTCGAAGCGCAGTATTATGCTGTGCAGATCCAGGATCGTGCGCTGTTCACACAGCGTCTCCGGGCCATTCTGGAGACCCCAGAGACGGTGTTCCCAGCCCAGGGGCTGCTCAACGCCGTAGCCCGGCACCGTGCGGCTCTGTTGCTGCGTCGGATTGACGAGCTCTTTTTCTAATGATGGGAGATCATGTGCGCTGGACATGGTGGCGATACACCGTACTGCTCCTGCTGCTCAGTAGCGGGATGCCCCACCCTCAGCCCAGTGTCGCTGAACCGGTGGTGATCAAGTTTGCGACGCTGGCTCCGGAAGGGACACCCTGGATGAACATTATGGAAGAGATGAACCGTGACCTGCAGGAAAAAAGCGCTGGCCAGGTCGCCTTCCGTTTTTATCCGGGCGGTGTTGCCGGTGATGAGCGCGACGTCATCCGCAAGATACGTATACAGCAACTGCACGGCGGCGCGTTTAGCGGTTTCGGGATGGGAGAGATTCTCCCCGAAATCCGGGCCCTCGAACTGCCCATGCTCTTCCGCGATGCCGACGAAGCCGAGCATATCGCCACAGCGTTACAGGCCCACTTTGCTGCCGGTTTTGCCCAGAAGGGCTTTATTCTCCTGGGCCTCGGGGAGGCGGGCGCCGTCTATGTATTCTCCAAAGAGCCACTGTCCACCCGCGCTGACATGGCACGTGCCAAAATCTGGACCTGGCAGGGTGATCCCCTCCCACAGGCGATCTTTCACGCCTACGGCATTGTGCCGGTGCCCTTATCGCTCCCCAATGTGCTTCCCTCATTACAATCCGGACTGATTGATGCATGTTATGGAACCCCCCTGACCATCCTGGCCCTGCAGTGGTTTAGCAAGGTGAAATATCGCACCTCGGTCGCTATCACGCGCGTCATGGGGTCGCTCCTCGTCTCCGATGCGGTGTGGAAACAACTGTCGCCAGCCCAGCAGACGCTCGTCCGCGAGACGGTGCACAAGTACCATGCCAAAGCCGCAGCCCAGATGCGCCACTACGACAGTAAGGCCCTGACACTCCTGCACACAACCGCGGGTATCGAGACTACCACGGTCCCAGAGGACGAAATAGCCCGTCTGCAGCAAGTGAGTGAACAGGTGCAGCGCGAGTTACTGGGCAAACTGTACCCCCGGGAATCCTTGGAGCGTGTACTGGCTTTACGTGCGGCGTATCGCCAGCAACGGCCCACCCCCTGAGGAGCTCGCCGTGGCGTGGTTACGCTGGCTTGACCAGGGTTTGGCTAAACTCGAACGTACGGTCATCGTGCTGCTCTTGAGCGGCTTGCTGGGGCTGGGCCTGCTCCAGGTTCTGGCTCGCAATCTGTTTGCCAGTGGCCTGTTCTGGGCTGACGAGTTGCTGCAACATCTGGTGCTCTGGTTGGGCGTCTTGGGCGCCTCTCTCGCCACCCGCGAACAACGTCATCTGCGGCTTGACGTGCTGACGTATGTGTTCCCAGCCCAGTACCAGCCCTGGCTCGCCCTGCTGGTGCATAGCACGGCGTGTCTGGCGTGCAGCGTGCTGACCTGGGCTGCCTGGGAGCTAGTACGTTCCGAACATGAGGCTGGTACGATGCTGACCTTCGGCATGCCAGGCTGGATGGCCCAGAGTATCGTGCCCCTGGGCTTACTGAGCATCGCCTGGCGCTTTCTCCTGCACGGGCTCGACGCGCTGTGGCAGCTCACGCTGCAACAGAGGCGCCCATGATCTGGGCTGGTGTGCTGTTGCTGGCCCTCGCTTTGCTGGGCACGCCCCTGTTTGTGGTGTTTGGGGCACTAGCATGGCTCTTGTTTTGGGCTGCTGGCATCAATCCAGCCGCCTTAATGATCGAATTCTACCGCCTGGCCAGCGCTCCGTCATTGCTGACCATCCCGCTCTTTACCTTTGCAGGGGCCATCCTGGCTGCGAGCCAGGCCCCACAACGCCTGGTGCGTTGCGCCCAGGCCGTCGTAGGCTGGTTGCCCGGTGGGCTGGCGCTGGTAGCCTTGAGCGCCTGTGCGTTTTTTACCGCCTTTACCGGTGCTTCGGGAGTCACGATCATCGCCCTGGGGGGCTTGCTGTTACCGCTGCTGTTGCAAGAGCGCTATCCCGAACGGTTTAGCATAGGGCTGCTGACCACCTGCGGCAGTCTCGGCCTGTTGTTTCCACCGAGCCTCCCCGTGATTTTATATGGCCTGGTGGCCCAGACACCCGTCGATTTACTCTTCCTGGCTGGTTTGGCACCGGGTTGGCTCCTGGTCGTGTCCCTGGCATTGTTCAGCCTGTATCAAGCACGGCGGCATCACGTGCCAGTCCAGCGCAGCTCCTGGGCTGAAGCCCGCCAGACCCTCTGGCAGGCGCGCTGGGAGCTAGCATTGCCCTTGCTGGTCCTCGGCGGGCTCTATGGGGGGCTGGTCACCATCAATGAGGCGGCAGTACTCACCGCGGGGTATAGCCTCCTGGTGACAGTGGTCATCCATCATGATCTCCACCTGTGGCGTGACGTGCCACAGGTGATGACGCACAGCATGGTCCTGGTCGGCAGTATCTTTCTCATCCTCGGCATGGCCCTCGGCCTGACGAGTTATTGTATTGACGCGCAGGTGCCCATGCACATTCTGGAGACCATTCGGCAGTATATTACCAGCCGCGCCATGTTCTTACTGGCCTTAAATCTGCTCCTGCTGGTGATTGGATGCATGATGGACATTTTCTCAGCGATTGTGGTCATCGTGCCCCTGATTACACCGATTGCGGCGCAGTTCGGCGTGCATCCTCTGCACCTGGGGATCATTGTGTTAACAAACCTGGAAATCGGTTACTCGACGCCCCCAGTGGGTTTGAACCTGTTTCTCGGTAGCCTGCGTTTCGAACGCTCCATGACCGCACTGTGCCGTGCCTCCTGGCCGTTTGTCTGTCTGTTGCTCGGCGTTCTGGGGCTCATTACCTATCTCCCAGACCTGAGCCTGGGACTGGTTCGCTTCCTGGGGTATGCGGAACTACCGAGCTTGCGACGGTGAAAGCGATTGTGCCCATGTTCAAACGCCGCCTTGCACGTATGACGACTGCACCACCATCGACCATCCTGCTGCGTCTCGACTGGATCGAAGCCTTGCAAGCTCCGGGATGTGCGCTCTGTCGACTGGCCCAGCAGAAAAGTCTGCGCTATGTTGACACCCTGCTCCAGGAAGCGGTCACAGACGTGGCACAGCGCGATGCCTGGCGGGCGGCACGCGGACTTTGCCACAGCCATGCCTGGATGGCGGTGACCATCCCGCACAGCGCCGGGTGTCTGGCTCTGCTCTATGCCGATGTGTTAGGGCATGATCTGGCGCCCCTGGCTTCCCTCACAGCGACCTCTCCTGCGCCGCCGCGCTGGCGCACACGCCGTGCACTGGGGCAACGGCTGCGGGACTGGCTACGTTCCTGGGAAGCACCGCCGGCATGCCTGGTCTGTGGGCTGTGGACTGAGCAAGAGCGCTTGTACCTGCAGGTGCTGTTAGATGACTGGCAGGAGCCTGAGCTGGCGCAGGCTTTTACGGCTGCCCACGGTCTCTGCTGGAGGCACACACAGCGCCTGGTGGGGTGTGGACTGTCCCATCGGCATATACAGGCAGTGCTCACCGCACAGGCAGCGCATATGCAGACCTTACAACAGGATTTGCAGGAATTTATCCGCAAACAGGATTACCGTTTTGCTAGCGAAGCGTATGGGCGTGAAGCAGATGTGTGGCGACGTGCAGTGACATTTTATGTCAGGGAGCCTGGCGCGGCAGGTTCAGAAAGTGTGTATTAACTATTGCCCGATTGTCTTGCCCGCATCGTGTAGTGCAAATGAGGACAGAAACGGCGGCGTGTCAAGTGGAGCGTGCACATGGCCTGGTCGCGAATCTTGCGTCCCTTTGCGTAGGCTCGGCAGTCCACGTCGGCATCGACGGTCAGACCGGTTTCTGTGGTGGTCCCACGCATACACCCCAGCATCCGTTGCCGGGACCGCAGGGGCTAGCCCGCCCAGTTGCCGCGGATCTGGCTGAAGACGCGATGCGCGATGGGATGCCACTTCGACGCGCCGCTGGGATAATGGCACACGGTGCTGGCGAGGCCCGTGTCATCGGCCAGTGGCTGGCGCGCAGGCTTCCAGAGTCGCGGGCGGTACCCATTGCCCCGCCCCCGTCACATGCAATCATGAGCTGGTGGGCCTCCGGGTAGCGCTCCCGCCCGTCGGTTTCCCACCCGCAGCGCATACATGCCACCGCAAACGCGGCCGTGATCGCGCTCCCGCCCACCACCACGTCGGCGTGATGCACGGCTTGCTCGTCTAGCCCGGAGGGGGTCGCTTTGCCTTGGACGTCGCGGGGACAGTCGTCCATGGTGACCCCTGCAGGCGCCACACCCCAGCACGCCCCAGCGTTTTTGCAGGTCCAGACCCCCTCCGTCTTCTTCGCGTCCACACTGATGACGGGTTCCCCGTGTCGGCGGCAGAGCGCCTTGACGCGCTGCATGAAACGATACTGCCGGTCACGATGCGGGTGCGGTTTGCCCGCGAGGCGTTTGCCGTTGGTCCGCAGGGAATCCGTCAGGCCCTGGCGCAGACGTCCGACCGTCTTTGACGAAGCACCTCCCAACCGTTTTGCCCGCGCGCGTACACGGCTGCGTGTGTCTTTGGCGTGCCCTGCCGGGGCGCCACCGCTTTCCGGGGCCACGAGGTCTTGCAGCGCCTGCGCAAGGGCGGGCGCTTTTTTGTCAGGGGTGGGCGACCACCGCCAGGCCGCCGCACCCGACCATCGGCGGGGTAGTCCGCCAGTGGTCGTTGTCGGTCGATACTACCCTGTCGGATGGTTTGCTGGTCCAATCCTGCCAAGGGGGCAATCTGTTGCGTGCCCCCTCGCCCCAACACGGCCGCCAGCAGACTGCCCACCCATCGCCGTTGCCGTTCGTCAAGCCGTGCAAAGGCCAGCGCAACGTGTTCCCCCCACTCCCCACTTGCCACTGCAGTCGTTGCGGTCATGACAGAGCCCTCCAGAGATGGCAGCATGGCATTGAAGACCTACAGAAGCATCATCCATTGGGTGTTTTCGGGAAATAGAAATTACACACTTCCTAAAGGACCAGTAGTGTTCAGGTGTGACCAAATTTGCTTGACGCTTCATGAGCAATTTAGCCGTTGAAACATGCCCCTTCCTTGTGTTTGCCCGCGGTTTCCCGTGTCCAGCGTTTGCGGTAGCGTGCAGCCACCTGGGGGGCCGCCACCTGGCACGGCACATGCGTCAAGCGATGAAGCATCATCGCCCCCTCGCGGGTCGCTTCGTTCCACGGGATACGCCGGCGCCGCAAGCGATGCTGGTGGCCGTGCGCATCCACCACACCCACGCGCTGCTGAGCGACCGGCCCCGTGGGCGGACGACCAGACGCGCGCAGGGGGTAACCTTGCAAAAGGTCATCCCTGAGGTGCGCGGGTCACGCAGCAGGCGCCGCGCGGGTCGAGCTCACAGCGCAAGGCGCGGGTACAAAAATTGCGGTCTTCAATCCAGAGGTCACCGGCCGTCACCGTGTCCAAGACGGCCCCGCCCAGCGAGCGTTCCTGCGCATGGCCATGTGCGCCGGGCAAGCTCTCGGTGCCCAGACCCAGGGCCGGTGCCTAGCCCACCAACGATGGGCCAGGCACGGCACGCCCCGTGGCTTCACGCAGTGCTGTGATACGATGTGCACGGGCTTCGAGTGCGCTCATACCAGAGATCGAGGCGATCAGCGCCCAATACGCGCTCGAGTGACGCGCGGACCATGACGGAGATCGGGCTTTTTTTCCACAACTCTTTCAAATACGGCACCGAGCAAAGGTGGAGCGGACTCCGGACCCCACGTCCGCCGCGCTGTAGCACCTGGGTATACAGCATGGTGGGGCTGACATCTTTGTGTCCGAGCCATG
>Ga0194121_10010866_pt1 | contig 10965 bp, 9 predicted proteins | sample TA2MahCa50mmetaG_FD_148609 | JGI IMG/M metagenome (GOLD analysis project Ga0194121, IMG submission 148609) | Freshwater microbial communities from Lake Tanganyika, Tanzania - TA2015020 Mahale Deep Cast 50m | ecosystem: Environmental > Aquatic > Freshwater > Lake | place: Tanzania: Lake...
CCGATTATTTCAGGGTAATGTTGAGCCATGGTAGTAGTGGTGGGATAACGCCTATAAGTCTTAAAAGTCCTTCAGCAAATAAAGCAAGGACAAACCAACCAACAAACATAGAAATAATGGAAGCATTTCTATTGTGCCTTCGTATAGCAGCATCAATCATCTCCTGACACTCTTTATGTGTGACTAAATGATCTGGTTTAATTTGGTTCATTCGATGCGCCATGAATTTTATACGTCATCTTTTTTATGTTGAATGTAACATTCAAGTGGTTTTTGTGTATCCTTGTCAAAGTTTTGATCAAGATACGTACAAAGTTTTTCTATAATAGTTATATATTCGTCATGCATCCATTCGCTGCCCGTCTCATTGTAAGCGTAATGTTTACAGGCAGTAATGATTCTATTTACGTCTCTGCTTGATAAGTTATACATTGAATTACTCTCTATACATGATTATGTTTCCATCTTTTCTATGGAGATCTAAATGTTTTTTCCCCCAGGGAATAACTCTCCATTCTGTTTTGCCATTCCAAAGTAATAAACAGATATGAATATACCTCATACGTGTGTAGTATAACGAGCTATTTAGATGAGTGGAAATGCTTATTGTGATTTGCTGACAAAGGAGGGCTTGACAACCTGTTGCATTTCCTATATAATTACGTAACAATCTGTAATAAAACTACAATGACTGTAACAACTAACGAGCGTGGTCAACAAAACATGTGGGCGACTGAGCCTACCATGTATTACGAAAACTACGGTATGGATTCACCCAATCAAGTAAAGGAGAAAGTTAATGGACGCTGGGCTATGGTCGGTATTATTGCTGGGTTTATTTCTTATGCTCTCACTGACAAGTTCTTCTTCGGAATCTTCTGAAGACCTACAACCTATCAAACAAGAGGTTACTGATGACTGACATGCTTGGGCAACTTGGAGTTGCCCTTCAAGAAATTGGGTGGGATAGTGAGATTGATCTTGAGGTCAAAATTGCTGGCACCCTAAAGAACGACAAGTTTATTGTCATCAAACCAATCAAACAAGTGGTATCATCCACACCAAACCCTGAACTCAAACAACAACACCCCTATCAAGGAGAAACAAAATGAAATTCGGTTTTACCCCCGAGGCAGAAATCCTCAACGCTCGCCTGGCAATGCTCGGTTTTGTCATTGCTGTTGGCACCTACCTTACTACAGGACAGATTATCCCAGGCGTATGGTGATAGTTTAAAGGGGGCATATGCCCCCTTTTTTTATGTTAAATTTCTGTGCCAAGTTGGTCGTCTTGGATAGATAAAACCAGATGCATAAATGTCATCATCTACTACATATTGTTGGCTTCCTTCAAAACTTGAATTGACATCATATTTTATTGCTCTAAATCTATTTTCCCTGGGAAAAGTAATTTGAGCAGCAGTATCACTACCTATGTAAGTTGCGCCAGTTGGAGTTGGCACTTTTCTTACTCTTGGTGATAGTAAATAGTTATTAGGACTTCCTTGTAAATGGAGACCATTGGTGTAAGACTCGGCGCCACTTTGTGCAATTTGTGATTGTTTTGACAAAGGTGTATTCGTCCAAGTGTTTCCAGAACCAAGATAAAATAGACATTCAGATTGTGTTATTCTTGGAAATTGTTCCGCTAAACAAGCAAGAACACCAGCAACTTGAGGAGATGCCATACTTGTGCCAGTATATTTTATAACTTCTGCTCCTATTGAGTTGCTTCTAGAATCTGCCGCTCCTGCTTCATTACTATGCACTGATGATATAATATTTGTACCAGGAGCATAAACATCAACTCTTCGACCACAAGTACTACTAATGTTTTTTGTCTCTGATGCTGTACTAGCAATACTTCCAACACAAATTACTCCATCTATTGCACCTGGGTAAGTTCCTCTATGATAATACTTCTCTGAATCATAAGCACCATTTTTTTTGTATACGTTGTTATAATCAAGACCACCGCCTTGCGCCGTGCTATCTGCTTTAAATCCGTTATTGCCAGCAGCAGCAACAAAAATAATTCCGTCTTCTATTGCATCTTGAATATCTGCATCCGTTGCACTATCAAGGTATGGAACTCCTTGCGATCCAACACCAACAATAGTGGTGCCATTATTTAATAATCCAAAAGAAGTGCATTGAGCAGCAGTAAGTGGAGCATTATATTGAGTCCCTCTGTATTTTACATATGAAAGAGACGATATTGCTACGGCAGCAGATTCAGCACCATAACTATGATTTGTTATAGTTGGATTTTTCTTTCCTGTTTTTGGATTTGCTGCTTTTGTGTTGTGCCACTCTCTAATATAGTCAAGGAAAAAAGCGGTATAAGATGAAGAACTGCCATAGGGATTTATATTATAAATGTTTGCGTCTCTTGCCCAACCTCTTCTGTTGCCAGCAACGGTGCCAGCAACATGACACCCATGGTTATTGTCGGACTGCTGACTGGCGCTGCCATTAATATAACTTCCAGCAGCAATGATAATTTGACCATTCATATTTCCGTGAGCTGAGCACTGATAATAATAAGTGCCAGGTGTTACTCCAGCTGTATTCCAAGTAATCGTTCCCGTTGAAGCTCCATTATTTGTTATTGTGCCTGTTGTTGTTCCGTTACCTACAGCATTAAGAGTGCCTGTGCCAGTGACTGTCTTAATCCAAAATGGATGATTGATACTAGTATTAACATTAAATACTAAGGTATCCCCCCGTGTTGCAGAAAGAGTTAAACCATTACCACCAGTTGCGTCTCCACTAAACACATAATTACTTGTATTACCAGAGTTTGCGGTGACACCATATGTCTTTGTCACAACATTGGTATAATGATATGTTGATGCAGGCAGACCCCTCACAGCTGGATTTAATGAAAACCAATTGAATTGTACAACTCTACTTCCTCCAGTGCCATCTTCATTGACAGCAAATTCTGGGTGAGCTGGGTCAAAATGACCATCTACAATAACAACATCTACATTTTTTCCAGTGCTTGTAAATGTTACTGTTCCGCTTTGACTATTTGTGCTATCACTTCCCCAGTTAGTAACTTGTGCTCCATTTACACAACGATACATTGCCCAATTTCTATTTAAATCACTACTAAAACCTGATTTATTCCAAGAGGTACTAGTCAATTGATATGCTGGTGAAATAATTACACCTTGTTCTTCTAGGGTTAAAGTAACATTTAAAACTCTAGGGTCTTGTCTAATTAATTCTGCTTCTTCTGGAGTCAAATAGTAATGTGTATTTCTACTAATTGGTCTGCGATGTACGCATTCAACTTCTCTATTTGGAATGTATTCGCAATCAACAAGAGTTTCTAAGTCATTATATAGACTTTCTAAATCTTCTTTTGTTTTAGCTGTTACAATATATTCTCTTTCCATTATGCTTCTAATTTGAGAGCGGTTAGTGTTACTGTTACTGTGCCAGTTGATCCGCTTCTGTTAGTAACAGATAGATAAATTGTGTTGACTGGCGTTGGTTGATCATTAAAACCAATTACTCCTGATGTTAATACTTGTGTAAGAAACCCAGGTGCAGTAATTACTTCTGCAATCACACCGCTTCCTGGGAATGGATCAGTATCAATATTTCTAGATGCGTCTGCTGTTCTTGCGTTTGTGGATGTGTAAACTCTTACCCACGCTGCTTTATCAGTTACTATTTTAAATAGTAAATAAGATTTATGTGCATTAGTAATATCTGGGTATGCGGTTGCATTATTTGCTAATGATCCAGTAGTAGTTTGAAATGTTTGACGGGTAGAAACAACTGCTTCAGATGATTTAGCAAGTTGAATCCAGTTGCCGCCACTTGCAAAGTGAATAGTATTGTCATTTGCAGATACTGCTACTGCACCATTATACGTTGATGCAGATGGGAATGATAGTTGATTTGTGTGGTAAAAAGGTATTACACTTGCTACTGAAGGTGCTGTAATCACACCAGTATCTGAAATTGTTACCAACGAGTTTTGTGCTGTTGCTCCAGTAGTGCCATCAAATCTGACGATAGCGTTATCAGTTGCCGATGCAGGACCATTAAAGCTACCACCACCACCGCCGCCGCCAGCACCCCACTGAACACCAGTGCCAGTTGAGACTAATACTTGACCAGCACTTCCCACTCCATTTGATAAAGTTAATGCACCAGATAAAGTAGCTCCAGATAATGTTTTGTTTGATAATGTTTGTGTTCCAGTTAATGTAGCAACAATTGCAGAATTAATAGAAACCGTAATGCCATTAGATCCATTAAATTCTGAGACACCACTACTTGATAATCCATTACCTACTATAAGAGAAGCAGCTGTAACTTGATTCTCCGCTGCCCATTGCACTCCTGTGCCAGTAGATTTTAATACTTGTCCTGCTGTGCCTGGATTTCCGCCACCAGTTACACCGACTCTAAAAGTTCCAGTAATTTTAGCATCTTGAATAACTGGCGCCAATAATGATTTGTTTGAAAGATCTTGTGTGCCAGTTAAAGTTACGTCGCCTAATCCAGATACGGTAAAGTTGGTGCCTAAAGCAACTTGAGTGCCATTTATACTAATAAATGGATTTGTTAAGGAAGCATTTCCAATATTAGATAAAGTATTATTACTTCCACTAATAGTTTTATTTGTTAGTGTTTGTATGCCAGCGAGAGTTACATCTCCACTACCACCGCCGCCGCCACCAGCGACAGTAATAGATCCTCCAAGTGCAACGGATTCACCGTTAATAGTAATGGAGTTATTAAGTAATGCTGTGTTTGGAATAGCAGTTAAAGTGTTATTAGCACCACTGATTGTTTTATTTGTGAGAGTTGCAGTGTTATCTGCGGTTAATGCAACACCACCCAACGCACCAGCATCACTGATTCTAATAGTATTGGCATCAAGTCTTGTAACAGTTACGTTACCAGCACCAATAAAATTTACGCTGTCTGTACCAGTGCCAGATCCACCTGCATCCAAATCTAAATTAGCACCACTTGCTGCTGTAGATGCTTTGATTGAATATGTGGTATTGGTGTCAACTAGTGCCCAACTACCAACATATGAAGGATTTGTGGAGAAAGTATATCTGGTAGCATTATTTCCTGTTTGTTGAATCCACATAGTATATGTGGTATTTGCTGCCAGAGTTACGTCTGGATTAGGTGCTGCTAAAACATTATCATTTACTCTGTAACCAACTGGAGCTCCAGGACCAAAATGACTATATGTTGTCATCAAGCTAACGTCTTGTCCAGCTGTCCATGAAGATCCTTGTTGGATAGCAAAAAAAGCAATACCATCAACACTATTATAATGTGTTAGATATAGAGCAGTAATAGGTGTATTACCAACAGTAAATGTTACATAGTCCTTATTGCCACTTACTACGCTACCCTCAATATTTAAATGTCCTTGTGCATAACTAATTGCTGTTGGTTGTGCTGGATCATTAGAGTAGTCTAGAGAATAAGACGAAAGATATGCAGAACCTCCTAACTCTACTGGAGTGCCGTTTAAGGTAATAGTCTTATTAACTAACGATGAGTTTCCGATATTAGTTAATGTATTATTACTTCCACTGATAGTTTTATTTGTGAAAGTTGCTACTTGATTTGGTTTAATTCCAATAGCGATAGGAATTTTTTTAACTGACATCTTATTTCTCTAGAATGATATTGTTTCTTTTGTATTTAGTTATTTGTCTAACCATTACGAGATGTTGTCTCATTTTAAATTAAAATAATTTAAGAGTAATTTAAAATTGCAGATCCATATACTTTAGTTACGCCATCATTATCAGTAATAATAGTAAAGGTTAATAAATCATCACCATTACTCGCGGTTGGAGTTACTCCCCCTGGCCATAAAACTCCACCACTAATTGCAACTCCATTAACGCTACAGGCGTCGGAATAGGTGTAACTAGCGGTTGCATTTAAGATTAGTGTTACCTTCACAACATCTCCCAGATCAGTATTAACTGAGGAAAACCCCCATTTGGTAATTGATGTGGTTGGAGTGCCAAGTATGATTGGACTCGACCCAACTGATATATCAAACCCAAGGGTAACATTGTTGCCGATGATAGATGTATTAAAATTAGAGGTGGTTTTTTCATAAGTAACACCAGTGACCGAAAGATTCGTCACCTCTATATCTTGAGCTATTATAGCATTATATGGAAGATCTAAATCACTGACTATATCTCCTTGAATTGACATATCGCCTGAGATACTAGTATCACCATTTATAGCAAAATTAAAGGCGGTGGCATTTTTGCCCTCTACTATTAGAGTACCGTCAGAAGGAGCGGTAATTGTTGCAACCTGAGTGCCATCCCCATCTCCTCCAAGATATAAATTACTTACTGTGAAATCTTGATATGACATAATAGGGTTTTAAGTATTTATTAATATTAAGAGGTTTTACGATTGTATAATATAATTGGTGTACTGCCTTGTATACTATTTTTATCAGACCAAGCTGGATCATTTGGTTTTGTGCATTCTTTGCCTATGTAAAAGTCATTTTTTGATTGAGGTCTCATACTACCAGTAATATATTTTCTCACTTTTTTCCAATTCCAAGTTCTATTTTCTTGCAAGACTGTAGCAATTAATCCTGCTGTAACAGGACAGGCAGAACTAGTACCACCAAAGGAACAATCAGTTGGTTTACTTATATGACTATTTATTGCCGTCTGTAGATCTATCTGGTAAGGAGATGCCTCATAAAAAGTCAATTCCCATATTATAGTTGATGTATCGGTGGCGAAACCATATCCAGAAGTTCCTTCAAATCTTATTTTATATGTTCTATTTGGTGCGGTGCCAAAAACTCCCGTCCAAATTTTTTGTCCTGTTCCATCAGAGGATAATATAAACATTTTTGGCATTGGCGGTTCGGACTGAGTATATTGATTGTAAATATCCCAGTCATAATTTTGGTTTGTTGGTCTACTTCCAAATGTAACATAACTGTTTGTGTTTATAAAAACTTCATCAGTTTGTAAGGATCCAAAATTTATATTAAAAGGCAAAACCACATCCCAAAATCCATTATAATTATAATAATCATATCCAGAAAATGTCATTCCAATAGATGGAGTTGAATCTGCTGTTAATCCTGCAGTAGTTGGCGCTGAATATGTAATTGATGTCACTGACACAGTATCGTTAGAAGTTGTAGTTATTCTTCTCCCTGAGTTTAAAAGTATTCCATTAGGAGATTCCGTATCTCCTCCAAATAATTGACCACCACCTTCAGAACTGGACCCCATATAAGCAGTAGATGTGGCAACTCCAGTGACTCCTCTACCAAAGAATTTACCACTTATTGATGGATAAGTATCTGGTCTCACTCCAATAGAATCGTAATTAAGATTGGCACCTAGTGTACCGTCTGCGGGAGCATATACATCAATTGTGTTGCCCATATTACTATAAAATACTTTTTGTTCTTTACCACTGGAGTGATAATCATCGTCTAATGCTCCAACAGTTATAACAGGATATTGACCATTTGCTGTCTTTCCAATATGTTCAGGGAATCCTCTACGATTTATTGTATTATATGTGGACAAATCAAATTGAGTTGATGTAGAATTAGCAAGAGTAGCAGTTGAAGATGTTCCCCAATAATTATTGTAATCTTTATGGTTGCTGTTTACTTGCTTTTGATTTGTATTACCAGCAGCAGTAACAAAGATAACCCCAGCAGCAATCACTTCATCCCCTGCTGCTGTCGCTGCGTTTGGAACCATTTCTTGACCAAGGCCAGCAGTAAAATTGTTAAGAAATCCTGGGAGGGTAGTACTTGTATATGCAGCTCCTTTTCCTCCAGAAGCACCTTTTCTATAAAAATAATATTTTGTTCCAGATGCTCTATATCCGTTGCTACTATATCCCCAACTATTACTACTTACTGTAGGATTTTTATTTCCATATATTGGATTAATTGGTTTGTACATATGAAATAATTTCAGTATGTCGAAATAGTATTCTATATCATTGGCATTATCTACAGCAATACCATTTGCGTTAGCAATAGCCGATATAGTCCACTTGTTAGCATTAAATGCCCATCCAAGAGTTCTTCCAAAAGCTTGTGACGCACACGGAGTACCATGAGTACCATTAATTGGTGGTGGTTTAATATTAGATCCACAATGAGCAGCTCGTGTATAGTTAGAACTAACAGGAACGGTGCCGATGTTGGCAAATGTTGCTGATCTATTGGCACCACTTGACCACCAAGCGTGTGCAGCAGATTCGGTAGGAACAGTCGTACCGTCCCAACGAGTCATTAATCTGGCAGCAGGATCTGCATTAAACCATGCTGGATCAATATAATATGGACTATCCAATATTAAATCTAATACATCACAAGTTCCGTTTCCAGGAAGAACATTGCCACCAACATAATTGGTTGGTCCGTATCCTGTATTATTTTGAAACTCTGGATGTCCGTGCCAACATCCATCATCAGCAACAACTAGATCAACGTGTTTTCCATCTAATGTGTAGGGAACTTTACTAGGTAAAACACCAGTATCTCCATTCCATGGATCAGTTCTTTGTGTGGATCTCATTAGTTGATACCCACACCTATTCATATCTTCTATTGTTGGTGTTTCTGGAAGCAAAGAAATATCGTCGTCAACTAATGGTCTGTAATTTTTTACATTTGTAGTATATCTAAAAGCATTATAAAGATCTTTAGCATGAGGCTTTTTAAATACATCAGGATTGCTTGGAATATCTAAGTGTACAAATTTAACTTTTGCGTGATTTTTTAATTCTTCTGCTTCTTCATCTGTCAACAAATATAATGCTCTTGTAGAACTATGTTCTTTTAAGTCTGGACATTCTATACAATTACACGGAACAAAATTTTCTGTAGACTGATCTTGAAGCAGGATTTCGTGAATATAATCCCAATCTTCTGGAGTATGACATCCGACTGCGTATATATGTTTTTGTGTTGACATTAGAGTATTACCTCGCGGGTGAATTTAAAAGTAGTTGATCCAGAAATGCCTAATGGAGATACTTTAACTGTAACTACTCCACCAGATATATCAGAAGTTACAGAGGCGATAGGAGTTTGAGTATTGTAAATTATTGCATATTCTTGAGAATATACGTTCGATCCGTCTTGCATTAATAATACTTTTTGAGATTGCATTGATGTGCCATTTACTATGTAAAGTGTATATTCTGCTGTTTTGTAATTTGACGTAGCAGTATCGAATGTATCAATTGTATTATTCACCCCAACAACGGCAGTAAATGTTCCGTTTGCAGCAGTACTATTACTACTACCAATAGCACTGATAACACCATTGTTTATAGTAATAGTGGATCCATCTATTTTAACACCACCAAGAACGGTATTAGTAGCAGTTGGTAGAGTATATGCAGCAGGTTTATTACTTAGATCAGTATATGATCCAGACGTTGCAACTGTTGCTAATATTGGTTTATTACTTAGATCAGTATATGATCCACTAAACAAGGTTGGTTTATTACTTAGATCAGTATATGATCCAGACGTTGCAACTGTTGCTAATATTGGTTTATTACTTAGATCAGTATATGATCCACTAAACAAGGTTGGTTTGTTTTTAATAAAATCAAGAGATGCTGTGTTAGTTTGCGTCCAATCCGATTGAATTTGGGCAACCCCACTACCGCCGCCACCGCCGCCAGTTACAGTGGCATTAATTTTTCCTGTAGTATCATCATAAGAAAAACTAATTCCAGTATGCACTCCAGTTGTAAAACTTCCTGCGATAGCATCTTGTGCTTTCTCATCATTGTATGGATCAGAAGCAGTGACTGAAATAGATCCCCCGAGAGATACCGCAGTGCCATTAATTATAATGCTGCTATTTGACAGTGAAGAGTTGCCAATATTTGTAATGGTATTATTATTTCCATTAATTACTTTATTAGTTAAAGTATCTGAAGTATTTCTGCCTACTAATGTGTCAGCAATTGAAGGTGCTGGAAAATATACTGTGCCAGTGTTAAGAATGGATGAAACTATTGGATTAATTAAAGTTTTATTGGAAAGTGTTTGAGTATCGGTAGTGCCAACGATATTACCAGTTGGTACTGCTTTGCCTAATACCTGGGTAGATGATAATACAGTTGTGCCACCGATCTTATATGTTTTAGTAGGAACTAAGTTAAAATTAGTAGTTGATTCCCATCCCTGAGCACTATTACTATAAATTAAATTGATATTAGATGTACCTAGTAGAATTCCAGCACCATCTGCTAACGTTGTGTTAGTAACACCATCAGCAATTGTTATGGTTTTATCAGTTACAACTAAATTAGTTGTATTGACATATGTGAGAGCACCAGATACATTCAAACCACCAGTCAAAGTTAAATCGTTGAATGTTACATCTGATGTGGTCGCAACATTTTGTCCAATGGAAATAGTAATATCGTCTGCATTTGCAGAGGAAACTGTTACTCCAGTGCCATTTTTGAAATTAATTCTATCTATAATTCCATTTCCGACTCCAGTGCCGCCGCCAACAAGATTAAGTCTCGCACCTACTGCATTATTGGAGACAATCAATGTATCAGCATTAACACTATAGGTTGTATCGGTATTGGTATCAGTGTTAATTTCTGTGCCAGTAATAGTAATTTCATCGCCGCTTCTGGTTAATGAAATTCTTGGTCCAGCAACAAAAACTACATTATCAGTAGAAGAATCACTACCTGTAAGACGAAGTGCTTTTTTATTGGGATTATTTACGCCACTTTCAGACCAATCGACAGCAGAAATACTATATGTTGTGTTAGTATCTACTCCTCCTCCACCACCAGTTATATTAATACTTCCTCCTAGAGGAACTACGTTATTATTAATAGTGATACTATTATTTGTTAAAGCACTATTTGGAATTTGTGAAAAAGTATTAATTGCACCAGATAA
>Ga0194121_10010870_pt1 | contig 10960 bp, 7 predicted proteins | sample TA2MahCa50mmetaG_FD_148609 | JGI IMG/M metagenome (GOLD analysis project Ga0194121, IMG submission 148609) | Freshwater microbial communities from Lake Tanganyika, Tanzania - TA2015020 Mahale Deep Cast 50m | ecosystem: Environmental > Aquatic > Freshwater > Lake | place: Tanzania: Lake...
GGCGATCACCGAGTGATGTGCGGCGATGCGGTGCAGGGCGATGATATCGAGAGGCTGATGGCCGGCGAACAGGCGGATCTCGTCTTTACCGACCCACCGTACAACGTGGCCTACGAGGGCTACACCGAAGACAAGCTGACGATCATGAACGACGCGATGTCGGCGGACCAGTTCCTTCAGTTCCTTAAGGACGCGTTCGTCTCCTACAGGCTGGCTACAAAGACCGGGGCCTCGCTCTACGTCTGCCACCCGTCGCTTTATCAGCGCGAGTTTCAGGAAGCAATCGAGGCGGCTGGTTTCAGAGTTCGGTGCCAGATCATTTGGGCGAAGAACACGTTCGCCTGGGGCTTTGGCCGGTACAAGTTCCAGCATGAGCCGATCTTCTACTGCCATGTCGAAGGCGAGTCCGACGCCTGGTACGGAGACAAGTCGCAGTCGACGCTGTGGCAAGAGAAGAAGCCGACGGCGAACCGGCTGCACCCGACAATGAAGCCGGTGGAACTGATTGAACGGGCGGTGATGAATAGCTCGAAGAAAGATGACATTGTCCTGGACCTGTTCGGCGGTTCCGGCTCGACGCTGATCGCGGCAGAGCGAATGGGGAGGAATGCGCGGCTGATGGAGTTGGACCCGCGATACGTTGATGTCATCTGCCGGCGCTTCGCAGACTTTGCAGGGAAGGATGCGGTGCATGCCGAGACTGGCGAGCCGTTTCGGGTGAAGTAACCGATGGGACTCCGCGGACCAGTTCCGATGCCGACATCCGTTCGCATGCTTCGAGGCAATCCCGGCAAGCGCGCGATTAATCACCTCGAACCGCAGCCGGAACGGAAGGCTCCGCGCTGCCCGGATCATCTCGATGCGGAAGCCAAGAAGGAATGGAAACGGCTGTCGAGGATGCTGCTTCGCATTCGTGTGCTGACAGAAGCGGACGGCATGGCTCTGGCGAACTTGTGCCAAGCGTGGAGCACCCTGGTGAAGGCGCAGTTGAAGCTGAACGAGACCGGGCTATTGCTTAAGACGCCGTCGGGATATGTGCAGCAGTCGCCGTTGCTCGGCATCGTGAACAACTGCACAGAGATCGTCATCAAGCTGGGGCGCGAGTTTGGTCTGACGCCCGCTTCCCGCGGGCGACTACAGGTCGGGTACGCGCGCGATTCAAAGGCGGCGAGATCTCCTTGGGAGGACTTCTTCGCAGAAAACGGCTAGAGGCATCGAGCGCAAAGCGCCGGCCTGTCCTGACCACCTGGATGCCGAGGCGAAGCGCGAATGGAAGCGGCTGGTGAAGATACTGCTGCGGATACGCGTACTCACAGAGGCCGACGGGCATGGCTCTGGCGAACCTGTGCCAGGCGTGGAGCACATTGATAAAGGCGCAGGCGAAGCTGAATGAATCCGGACTGCTTCTGAAGACCCCGTCAGGCTACATCCAGCAGAGCCCGTTACTGGGGATTGTGAACAACTGCACCGATACGGTGGTGAAGCTGTCGCGGGAGTTTGGGCTTACGCCGTCGTCACGTAGCAGGTTGGAAGTGCCACCTGAGCCGAAGCCGGAGTCGAAAATGGCGAAGTTCCTGCGTGAGGCGCAAGAGCAGAAAATGGTACGGCCTGGGCATTGAGGGGGGCGGCGAACAAGAATCGGGAACTGGCGCCTGGAGCTCGTCAACCGACTGTGAAGTTCTGGATGATGCGATGGGCCGCCGCGGTCGAGGCGCGCATCAAGCGTGAGCGTCCCGATCTCGCGTCGGGGAACCTCCGGCGCATGTACCGGCTCTCGTGGCGCAACGGGAATCTGGACTTTCCGAACTGCTCGGTCACCTTCGTCGGCGCCAACTATTCCACCGGAGATCCGACGTTCACGGTGGGGGCAGCGACGTGACGCCGGAAGGCGAGAAACTGCGGGCCACGATCATCTCTGACAGCGAGCGGGAAATCCGGATCAGTTTGGCCGCCCCGCCAGCGGCCTCCTTCAAGTCTCGTTATCGAAAGTGCCTCGGCCCGCGATGAGCGCTTCAACTCGGCGTTTTCCGCCGAGGCACTTCCGATCAACGCTAACGACTTATAGCTACATTGTAAAAATCGTAATGTAACTATAAACGAATAACTTTACATTACGGCTTTGAGGGAACTATGTAGGGCTTGCGGTAGTCGCGCGAAATCAGCTTGTTGGCGGCTGCGTCATCAAACTGGTGCTTGGCGTTGTCCCAATTGAGACGCTTACCGACGCGGTAGGCGATGTTTCCAAAGTGACAGAGATCGGCGGCGGCAGCGCCAATTTCGATTTCGGCGTTGAGGCTCTTGTGATTGCGCGAGCGAACGGCGGCGAGGAAGTTCTCCATGTGGAGTTTTGTACCGTCGGCTGAACCGCGCGACGACTTCCCTTCCTTGACGAGCTCATTGGTCTCGCCCTTGTAGACCTTATAGCCGTCGCCGATTTCCATCCAGCCGTCGACGCCGTAGAAGAGGTTGCCGACCGCGCTGGTGGCGCGGGCCGGATTCCCGATCGAGGCTTCTCCGCCGGTGAGGACGCCGCGCACTTCGAACTGGATCTGGCGATCACCATAATCGAACGAACAGAACTGGGTGTTGGGCGTTTCCTGCATGTCCTCGTAGGCATATTTACCGCCTGTAGAGACGGCGCTTTTCATGCCTTCGTGGGAGTTCGGCAGCCCCATGCCCCAGCGAGCTATGTCCATCTGATGCACACCTTGATTACCGAGATCACCGTTGCCTGTGTCCCAGAACCAGTGCCAGTTGTAGGCGAAGCGGAGCTCGTTATAGGGACGCATTGGCGCGGGCCCGAGGAACATGTCCCAATCGAGACCGGGTGGCACAGGCTGATCGGGCTTCGTGCCGATAGACTTGCGGCGTTTGAAACAGAGGCCCTTCGCCATGTAAACCTTGCCGATGATCCCTTCTTTCAAGAGCTGCATGGCCTCCATCACGTGAGGCGTCGATCGGCTCTGCGAACCGATCTGGCACATGCGGTTGTACTTTCGCGCCGTCGCTATCATCTGGCGGCTCTCGAACGGATTGTAGCTGGCGGGCTTTTCACAGTAGGTGTCCTTGCCGGCCTGCATAGCCCAGATCGCCCCGAGAGCGTGCCAGTGGTTCGGCGTGGCCATACTGACGGCGTCGACGTCCTTGGAGTCGAAGAGCTTCCGCATATCGGAATACTCGGTGGCCTTCGGATTATCGGCCTTCACGACGCGGGCGTTGGCGCGTTCGCGAGCGGCCTGATTGACATCAACGAGCGCGGCGACTTGCGCGCCTGGGATCGACAGGTACGTGCCAAGGTGCGCGTTGCCGCGGCCACCCAGGCCGATGATCCCCATGCGCACACGGTCGTTAGCGCCGAGGATCTTTCGAGAACCGATGGAGAGCGCCGCGGCGCCGGTGATGAGAAGCTGTCTGCGTTCCATAATCTGAGGGGACATCAAGAGTATAATCGACGGCGACGAGAACGTGGCGCAGGAGCCGATAGCCGATACGAGAACGGTCGAATCGCATTACAATGATGGACATGAAGCTCATACTCTTCAGCGCCATCGTCCTGTCAGCGCAAGACGCGCCACTTGCCGTCGATCGCGGGTTGCCGGCCGCCAATTGGAACAACGGCTCGGGAGTCACGGCGCGATCCAACGTGCGCTGGACACTGTACTCGCAAGGCTTCGTGGGCGACGACTTCACGATCGGCCAGCGCGGCGAGAAGTGGACCATCGACACGGTGCGCGTGTGGGCGGTGCCGGGCGCGCACGGCGTTGAGCCGGCCACGCTTGGCGACGTCTATCAGGACATCCGCCTTTACATCGGATCCGGCGAAGAGAACCTGACGCCTGTTTCGACAGGCCGTTTATTGCGCGGATCGAACGAGGTTGATGGCGCCAATATCGTGATTCGCGAAGCGGCGCCGAGCTATGAAGACTTCGGTGCGCAGTTCAAAATCTATGAGATCGAGTTTCGCAATCTGAACCTCACCGTGGACGGCGGGGAGCGGCAGCGATTCGGCGCGTGGGGACTCGGCCGCGCGAGCGGCGAGAAGGCCGAAGTCTATCCGTGGTTCACCCACGGATCGAACGCGGCGCAGTCGGCCGTGCGCGCCGATGGCGCCGACGGAAAACTGCTGCTATTCGAAGCCGCCGGGCGCTACGCAAAGGAGTACACGGCTGGCGGCGCGGCGTGGAACAAGGACTCGGATTTGAATGTCCAAGTGTTGGCAGTGCGTAATGTTGACGCAGGCGCGGCGGAGATCAACCCCGCGTCACTACAGGCTGCGAAGTCGGGCGGCTGCGTAGCGGCTCGAACTTGGAAGGGAGAGCCGGTCAGAAGCTGCGCGGGGCGCTGAACGGCGGGAAATGGTGGGCGCGCAGGGACTCGAACCCCGGACCTCCTGCGTGTGAATTGGCCCGTCAAGGTTGTAAAGACTACCCACCCTTACTATAGGGTATCGATTTATCATGCAGTTACGGCCACAAGCGCGAAGCTATAGCAAACGAGAGCAATCAGTAGTTGTGACGAGAAAACTGCGGTTGCGTCACAAGCTGCGTCACAATTTCGGCGGCCACCCCGACACCCTGGTTGGCACGGTCGCGGCGACCTGTGGTTCTCGCAAACCCCGAAGTTGCTGATAAGGTGGGCTCTGGTGTAAACCCGCCGAGCTTGTGGGGCGCCCTTGACAGCGGCACGAACTGACCCGTATTGTGGTTCTCGCAAACTCCGAAGTTGCTGATAACTTGGGGGTTGCCCTTCTTCCTTCGATTCCCTTGTTCGCCTCCGTTGCTGGCGCTGGCGGCGGCATTCTTGGCTTTCTTTCGCCAGCGAACGGCGCTTCAGCTTGAGATACTGGCCCTCCGTCATCAGCTCGGTGTTCTGCAACGCTCGGTGAAGCGCCCGAAGCTCACGGCTGCGGATCGATTCCTGTGGGCCTGGTTGGCGGCGGTCTGGACGGATTGGCAACCGAGTTCCATCATTATTAAGCCGGCGACGGTGATCAGTAAAAACCGGAATGGGTCCAGGGCTCTCAGCATCCTTTGAGTCCATTATCGCGAGCCTGCAAAGCTCCGCAGCCCCTGAAGATTCAAGCAGATCCGATTTTCGGACCATACGCGATCACGTGGTCCAAGTACTCGCGGCGAATGGTGCCGATGACCCGTTCCACGTAAGCTCGTTGTCAGGGAGAACGCGGTGCCGACAGCACCTGTTTGATACTGTGGTTCTCGCAAAATCCGAAGTTGCTGATAAGGTGGGCTCTGGTGCAAACCCGCCGAGCTTGTGGTCCGCCTTGACAGCGGCACGAACTGACCCTTGTAACATGGCGTAACGTCGCCGCGCTAGGGAGGAGCGACGCGCATCCAACGCATTGAATTCACAGGAGGCGGTGGTTAGTGAAACCTGAAATATTTTACTTGCTTCGACGCGTGCGATGTGAAAAGATAACGGGCTAGGGGGAGTTGTCTTCGTGCATGGCCACGCCTGGTTCGCGAAGCGATTCAATGGCATTATTGAAGGGAAGAAAATGCGTCCAGTTTTTACACTTCTAATCGGTGCGGCTGTGTTCGCCGCAACGCTATCCGCGCAACAAGGCACTGGAACGATCTCCGGGATCGTGACCGACCCACAAAACGCAGCTGCCACCGGAGCCGAAGTGCGGGTGCGCAATACAGGAACGAACCTGACATTCCGCACCCGCGCCAATGAGCAAGGCTTCTATACCGCTCCCGGTCTGCCTGTAGGCGAGTATGAAATAACCGGCGAGTTGCAGGGTTTCAAGCGTTCGGTGCGAAGCGGCATCACGCTGCAGGTGAATCAGAATGCCCAGGTGGATCTGCGCCTCGAAGTAGGAACGGTCGCCGAGTCGGTGGAAGTGGTGGGCGAAGCCCCTCTCGTGAATACGACCAACGCGACGGTCGGCGAAGTGATCGAAAACCGGCGCGTTCGTGATCTGCCGCTGAATGGGCGCGGCGCGCTGGCGTTGACGCTATTGACCACCGGCGTGGTTTCCAACGCAGGTCCGACCAACTCCGGGTTTGGCGATCGCGGCATCCAGATCTCATCGATCTCGATTAACGGCAGCCCAAGTTCCATGAACGCGCAGATGCTGGACGGGTCGAATAACATCCTGAGCTATGCCGGCGAGGTTGGTGTTCCGCCTGCCGTCGATGCGGTGGAAGAGTTCAAAGTACAAAGCGGCAGCATGTCGGCGGAGTTCGGGTTCACGGCGGGCGGCACGGTGAATCTGGTTACAAAATCAGGCACCAACCAGTTTCACGGCAGCGCATATGAGTTTCTGCGCAATGACAAGTTCGACGCGCGCAATACATTCGCCCCCGTAAAGCTGCCATTCCGGTACAACCAATACGGCGCGACCATCGGCGGCCCGGTCCGCAAGGACAAGACGTTTGGCTTCTTCAACTGGGAAAACTACAAATCGCGACGCGCCTCACCGCGGATCGCGTCAATGCCTCTGGACAACTGGCGCCAAGGAGACTTTTCGAATCTGTTCGACCTCGCGGGCCGCCAGATCCCGATCTACGATCCCTCCACCACGCGTCCCAACCCCGCCGGCGCCGGTCAAATCCGCGACCTCTTCCCGAATAATCAGGTGCCGCGCGCGCGATTCGATCCGATCACCCCGAAAATCCTCGAGTTCTATCCCAAGCCGAACAAGGCGCCGCAGAACGCTTTCACTCAGGCACAGAACTTTCAAGATGTAGCCCGCAGCACCATCGACTGGGAACAGTGGAATTTCAAGGCCGATCACCGCTTCAACGAGCGCAACTCGATGTTCGTCCGCTACTCGTCGGCCGAGCATGCGCCGTTCACCAATTCGCTGTATCTGGATCAAACCGCGAGCGCGAGCCGCGTCGATAATCAGACCAACCGTAACGCGGTGGTAAGCGACACACACACTTTCTCGCCCACCTTGATCAACGATTCGCGGGTCGGTGTGATGCGCCAGGCCTTCAGCTTCGTGTCGGTAAATATCGGCAAAGGCTGGCCCCGCAGGCTGGGCCTGCCGCCTGTTGTGCCGAACGATGCAATGCCATCGGTGGATTTCGGGCATGGCGGCATCGGGGGCGGCACCGCCGGATTCCGTGGGTCATTCAACTGGGATATCCAGAATATGGTGACCAAGATCGCCGGCCAGCACACACTCAAAATTGGCTATAACCACCGCCTGTTACAAGGCGGCAACCTGCAGGGCGGTGCGCCGTCCGGCAGCTTCGCCTTCGGCGGCCTTACCACCAATCCACAGATCCCCGCCGGGACCGGCAACACCATGGCGCAGTTTCTGCTGGGTGAGGTCGCCAGCGCTTCGATCGACAGGATTCTCGGCAATAGCTGGCACGCCTTCACCACCAGCACCTTCGTCCAGGACGACTGGAAAATTGGCCGGCGCCTGACCCTCAATCTGGGCTTCCGGCACGACTTCCAGCAGAAGCCCTACGAGCGCCACAACGGCCAGATCAATTTCGACCTCAATGGCCAAAGCCCGGTCGCCGGCCTTCGAGGCCGTACCGTTTTTGCCGGCGTGAACGGGCAACCCCGAACCTTCCTGCAAGAAGACTACAACGATTTCGCACCCCGGTTCGGCTTCGCCTGGGATATCTTCGGTACCGGCAAGACCGTTTTCCGGGGCGGCTATGGCATTTTCTATCCCGCCATCTTCTTCCGCAATTTCCTCGGTGACACGAATCTGTTCTCCACCACGACCACATCCTACGTGGCCCAGGCGCCGGGCCAGCGCGCCTTCCAGTTCTCGCAGGGGTTCCCCTTCGTGCCGCTGGAATCGCCGGGCGCCAACGCGGGCCCGGGTGCGCTACTCGGACAGGGCGTAAACGCGTTTGAGAGTGACAAGACCACACCGCTCACGCAGCAGTGGACCGCAACGATTCAGCAGGAGTTGCGCGGCTGGTTATTCGACATGACCTATTCGGCGAACAAAGGCAACCACTTCATCGCTAGCAGCTATGGCATCAACACGCTGACTCCCGATGAACGCAAGCGCCTGGGCCGGTCGCTCCAGGACGTGGTTCCCAACCCGCTGGCAGGCCGCGTGTCGGGCGGCCTTGGGGCGGCAACGGTCACCCGCGAGCGTACGCTGCTGCCGTACCCGCAGTACAGCGGTGTCAGCATCCGCAACCCCCGATACGGGAATTACATGTCGCATCAGTTGCAACTCAACGCGAAGAAACGCATGGCCAAGGGCCTGCTGGTGCATTGGGCCTATACCTCGGGCAAGAAGATGAGCGACGGAGTGGCTGTTCCCATCGATTTCGGGCCCGTCGAGCAGACCAACGAGAACGGCTTTCAAGACGGCTTCACCAATCGCAAGCTGAACAAATCGGTCGATGCGGCCGACGTTTCGCAGCGCAGCGTAATCAGCGCTTTGTGGGAGCTTCCGTTCGGCAAAGGCAAAGCCTTCAGCCCGTCGAACGCGGTGCTTGAAAAGATTGTCGGCGGGTGGCAATTGAATATGATCAATGTGATCCAAACAGGCATTCCGTTGACCGTGCGCGGTGCGAGCAACTTTGCCGCCGACCGTCCAAACTCTACCGGCGTTAGCGCAAAGATCGACAATCCGACTCGTACGGCGTGGTTCCGCACCGACGTATTTGTGAATCCACCCGATTTCGAACTCGGCAACGTCGGCCGGACAATTCCCGACGTACGACACCCTGGCGCAATGAACTTCGATTTCTCGATGATCAAGAACACAGCGATCACCGAGCGCATCCGATTGGAATTCCGCGCTGAGGCTTTTAACGCCTTCAATCGAGTCAATCTTGGACTGGCGGATGACAACTTCAATCCCGGACCCGATGGGCGAAATCGCTCTTCGACATTTGGCACGGTGAACAGCGCGCGCGACGCACGCATCGGCCAGCTAGCGCTGAAAGTAATTTTCTGACGCAGAGCCCAAATCAGAAGATCAGCTTCAACGCCATCTGGATGAGCCGGGGCTCATTAGCCTGGGCGTTGACGACTCCGAACTGCGGAGTGCCGAGACTTCGGCCGGGCAGCGCAAAATGCACGCGGTTGAACAGATTGTAGAACTCCGCCCGGAACTGCACGTTAAATCGCGCCTCCGGTCCGAAATAAGTGTTCTTGAAGATAGACAGATCAATGTTATTGATGTTGTGGCCACGGGTATCAGGCAGGTTTCGACCCACATTGCCGAAGCTAAAGGCGGCCGGCTGCGTAAAGACCGAGGTGTTAAACCACCGGCCGAGCCGCTCCTGCGCGGGGCCGCTCAACTTCGCGCTTTGCCCGGTCGAGTTCGGGCGGGGGTTTTGCGAGAATCCGTAGGATCCGGTGAGATTCGCCGCGGTCGTGATGCCCAGCGGAAATCCGGCTTGCCAGGTGTAAATTCCATTTACTGCCCAGCCGGAAACCACCGCCCCGGTCAGCCCTGAACTGCTCCCGAGATATTGTTTGCCACGCCCGAACGGCAGGTCATAGTTACCGCTGACGACCAGCCGCTGCGGCACGTCCGAACTAGAGACCGCCCGCTCGGCCCGGAAGTTGTAGGCGTCCTGCGCATTCGCAACAGCGTCCAGCCAACTGGTCTGGGTTTCCGTGTCCGAGATCAGCTTCGCATTAGTGTAGCTCACCAGAATCCCGGCGCCACTGGAGAACCGCTTTTGAAACTTCGCTTGCAGCGAATGATAGATACTGTTCCCCGCGAAGAGGCCGCGAATACCAACCGTGTCATACTGCGGGAACGGTCGCAGCAGACGTCCTCGAGCGATGGTGGGCGTTGACAATGGTCCCCGGCTCACCAATCCGGCAAAAGGATTCGGCACCAGAGTATTCAGCGAGGGTCCCTGGGCCAAAGCCTCCGCACTCAGTTGATTGATTCCGAACAGATTGATCGGAAGGCGGTTTCCTTTGAGGCCTGCGTAAGCCACCTCGACGAGCGTGGAGCCGCCCCATTCCCGCTGAAGGTTGAAGTTCCACTGCTGGGAATAGGCGTACTCCTTTTCTCGGAGCGTGGACGGGAACGTCTGACCGGCGAAAATCGCCTCCAAATCGCGAGCGCGCCCTGGCGGCTGGCGGATGCCATCGGGGAACGGATTCGCCAGCGTATGGAAGGGCCTCAATCCGCCGTCAATCGATCCGACGAAGGTTGTGGTGGCCACCGCCGTCGGTTCCACCAGAGTTTCGCGGCGCGCAATCGTCGGCGGAAGCCAGAACAGGCCGTAGCCGCCGCGCAGAACTGTCCGGTTGGCGAGGCGATACGCGAAGCCGAAGCGGGGTGCGACCTGACCGAGATACGTCCCCTTCCACTGCCTGGAAGGATGCTCCGGCGTATTGACCAGGATTACACGGCCCTTCAAAGGCAGTCCCGTCGCTTGCGTCAATGGATGCGGCAAGCCGGGATTAAAGGTGCTGAACCGGTCATTGCGTTCGGTGAAATCGCCGTCCTGGTCGTAGCGCAACCCGAGGTTCAGAGTCAGCTTCGTCGTTGCCCGAAAGTCATCCTGAACGTAGACCGCCCGATAGAAGCGAGACTGCTCCTGGAGGGCCGGAGTATTGGCGGCGCCAGTGGCGGCGTACCCCAGCATGAAGGAGGCGAAACCAGTGCCGCCCGAGGTGGTGAAAGGGCTTCTGGCCGTGAACGGCGCGTTGAACGTAAACGCTCCGGCCGAATCGTTGGTCTGCGTGTAATTCTGGCGGTAGATGCGGAGGTCGGTACCCACCTTCAAGGTGTGCCGATCCCAGATCTTGGTGACGTTGGCGGTAAACTGTTGCGTCCTTTCCGCCTGATGGATCTTGCTTCCCGGGAAGATCAGCGTCATGCCGGCAACCGTCAGGTTGGGAATGTGCCGGAAATCGGCCGGGATTTCACGATTGAGGTTCGGCGCGAACCCGAGCGCCGTCATGTCCTGCCCCTGGCTGAGCGGGATGCGGTCGTATTGAAACCAGAGATGGGTGTACCGGAAATCGGCCACGGTGG
>Ga0194121_10010877_pt1 | contig 10955 bp, 8 predicted proteins | sample TA2MahCa50mmetaG_FD_148609 | JGI IMG/M metagenome (GOLD analysis project Ga0194121, IMG submission 148609) | Freshwater microbial communities from Lake Tanganyika, Tanzania - TA2015020 Mahale Deep Cast 50m | ecosystem: Environmental > Aquatic > Freshwater > Lake | place: Tanzania: Lake...
GCCCAGATGGGTTCCCTTTGATCCCACGTATCCCATCTCCAGCGCCCAACCAGTCGCCAGTTCCCGCTCGATCGTAAAATTCCAGCTCTGCAAGTCGCCCATCTTCGGCCGCGCTTCATAGCCGTTCGAGTTCGTCGAATTCCCCTCGGTCGCGCGAATATCGGGAAACGGGTTCGCCAGTGTCACCAGCGTCGTATTCGAGGCCAACCGCGAAAACGTCTGGTTCACCGAGAACGGAAACCCCGTCATCAGCGACGTCCGGATCGGATTCAGCAAATGCCCCGTGAAGAAGATGCCATATCCTCCCCGAAACACCGTCGTCCGCTTGAAGTACGGCACACGCCACGCAAACCCAAGCCGCGGCGCGAAGTTCACTTTGTCCGCGATCACCAGCGACCGCGGCGCGCCAACGTCCTTGGCCAGCGCCACCCGGTCTTGCAAGTGAAACCGGGCAATCCGTTCATCGAAGTCCTGCACGTGCTTCGAGTCGGAAACGACGATTTTGTTGATCCCCGGCATGAAGTTCGACATGCGGTCGTAGGCATCCACCGGCGGCATGTCGAGTTCATACCGCATGCCGAGATTCAAGGTGAACGATCTCGTCACCTTGAAATCGTCCGCAAAAAACGTTCCCAGGCTCAACGAGCGCAGGTAGTTGCGCGTCGGTACCAGGGTACGCGTCGTCGATTGCAGCATCCCAAGCAACAGGTCCGCCACCGAGTGCTGCGTCCAGTTGCGCTGGAAGTTAAACGTCCCGCGCGAGTTGTCGTTGAATGGCTGATTAAATCGCGTGCGTTCGATGTCCCAGCCAAACTTCATCGCATGTTTCCCTCGGATCATCGTGAACTTGTTGCTCAACTGAAACATCGTCACGTGATAGCTAATTGGCTGGCCCGCCGCCGATCCCAGCGGCAGGTAGTCCTGAACGGTTATGCGTGGAAAGCCCATTAACAGCGGATCGGTCGTCGTTCCGGTGATGCCGAGTTGCTCGGCGATGTTCTGACCTTGAAACTTCGCGTGTTCTTCGGTCGCATTCCGGCTAACCCCGCCGCGAACTTCCATGATCACCGTCGGCGAAAACATGTGCGTATAATCCAGCCCCACCAGGTAACGCGGGTCGTTCACGAAGGTGGGCCACAGCGCCAGGGCGCTGCCGGCGGTCGGGTTCGTGTTATCCGCCACCCGCTGCTGAATACGAAACGCCATCGTATCGTTCGGGCCGAAGCGATGATCGGCCTTGCCCATGTAGCTCACCCATTTGTCGAAGTCCTTCGCCGTGGTGATGAAGTTGTTGTTCGGGTCCGCGCGATTCGGCAGCGGGTAATACTGCATCAGCCGCAGCGCGATCGGATCGAAGCGGCTCGCGGGGATCCGATTGCCCGGAAAACAACCGGCTGCGTTGGTCGCGTTACACGCCGGCGTCAGCAGCGGGTCTTTTAAAAACAACTTCGCGCCCGTCACCGGAACAACCGACGACGAAAAATCGCCCGCCCGCTGCGCCGCCGTCGGTACGTTGCCGATAAAACTCTGCCCCAGCACTTCGCGATACGCCTCCCAACTGAAGAGAAAGAACGTCCGGTCCTTGCCGTTGTAAACCTTCGGAATCGTCAAGGGCCCATGCAGCGTCGCGCCAAACTGATTCCGCCGCAGCGAGAGTTTCTCCCGATCGAAAAACGAGCGCGCGTCGAAAATGTCGTTGCGAATGTACTCAAACACATCGCCGTGATACCGGTTGGTGCCCGATCGCAGGACCATGTTCATCACACCGCCCGCCATCCGCCCATTCTCGGCCGAGAACCCCGAGACCTCCATCTTGAATTCTTGCATCGCGCTCATGTTCGGCCGCACGTATGTGCCGGCCCCTCGCGGATTTCGGTTGTTGAACCCATCGACCGAGTAGTTCGTCGAGTCCGACCGCGACCCGTTGACGTTCAGCCCCGAGCCCTGCCCGCCCTGCGCCATCGGCACCACGCCCGGCACCATCAACGCCAGATCGAAGAAGTCCCGGCCGTCCAGCGGAATCTCGTTGATCTGCTGGTTCGTCATGACCTCGCCCTTGATCGCACCCGACTCCGTATTGATGAGCGTGGCTTCGGCCGTCACCGAAACCGAATCGGCCACCGCGCCGACTTGTAAACGGACATCTTGCCGCAGCACCTGGCCGACCTCCAACGTCATGCCCGTCACCCGATGCGGCCGAAAGCCCTCTTTGTCGACCTGTAACTCATGTGTGCCCGGCACCAGATTCGTAATCGTGAACGAGCCCTCGCCATCGGTCGCCAGCTCCCGAACGGAGTTCGTATCGACGTGCCGAACCTTGACGGTCGCGGCCGGAATGACCCCGCCTTGTGTATCGCTAACGACGCCGGTGAGGCTGGCGGTCCCTTGCGCCCATGCCGGCAGCGCGATGAGAACGAAAAAAATCCCCGAACGCATTGCAACTAGATTTACAGATTTCGACTCCCAAACGCAACGGCGCTACGGTTTACTTCCGTGTAGAACCGCTTCTCGTCCGCTGCCGGGGCTTCCGATCTTGCTTTCTGAGATGTTCCAACACCTGCACCACCTTCGCCGCCGGCATCGAGTATCCCGGTTCGATCGCCAACGCCTCTCGCGTGCAGCAATCGACCATCGTCAGCAACCGCAACTGCCTCCGCACGCCGACACACCAGTCGGAGACGAAATCCATCGCCCACCGTTGATCGGCTTCCTTCGACGCTTCCTTGCTCGCCGCGGCCTGAGCCGCCCACTTGCGCCGTCGCCGCGTCCGCACTTGCAGCCCAAGTTCTTGCATGATTCGCTGCACATTGCGCCGGCTCACCGGCCGGCTCAGTTGCTTGCTCACCACCCTGGTAATCCGCCGATGCCCATAGCGGGAGTGTTTCAGCGCCGCTGCCTGCACATGCTGTTTCATCTCTTGGCCGTGACCCTTGAGTTTGTGCCGCGGTGACGATCGCGGGATGCCTACGAGCTTCGCGGTACGGCGCTCGCTGACTTCGGGATGCGCTTCCCGAATCTGCTTGGCCGCCTCCCACTTTTCCGGAAGCCCTACCATTTTTTTGCGTTCAGTTCTTTCAGAATCTGGTTGTCGAGCATCGCGTCGGCCAAGGCCCGTTTCAGTCTCGCGTTTTCCCGTTCCAACTGCTTCAACCGCTGCATAGTGTAGAGCACACGCCGAGTTGCTAATCCTTATTAATGATTTGTTTGCGATCGACGCGGAGGCGCGCGAGCGGAACTTATCGGTAACGGAACGGCGCCAACTGCGGCAAGACCGCGCGCCGGGTGTACTGGAGCGGTTGCGGCAGGCGCGCGACCGGGGGATTGGCGGCGCGCTGCCGGGGAGCACCGTTGGCAAGGGTCTTCGCTATTTGGTAGGCCAGTGGAGTAAGTTAGTGCGGGTGTTCGATCACGCCGAGGCGGAGTTATCGAATAACTTGGCGGAGAACTCGATGCGGCCGGTCGCGGTGGGCCGGAAGAACTGGATACATCTCGGCGGCGAGGGCGCCGGCCCGAAAGTGGCGGCGATTCTCTCGGCGATCGAGAGCTGCCGGCGGCTGGGTGTTCCGGTGCGCGACTACTTGGCCGCGGTGTTGCCGGGGCTGGGCGATCTGCCCGTGTCCCGCGTGGCAGGGCTAACGCCGTCGTGCAACTGTTGCAACTTCGCCTTTGTCGCCGCATCGGCGGCGCGCGACTCCGGTAATCCGTTGTGGTGTTGAAACGCGGTCAGCGCCGCGCGGAGTTGCTCGGTCATCTCATCGCTCTCGGGCCCGGGATCGAACCCCAAGTTCCGAAGCCGCGACTGCTGGCCGGAAATCGTATCCACGGGATTCAAGTGCCCCGCCGCGACCGGACACTCATATCCGATCTGCGTCTTTCGCGCGTCGGACCAGATCGTCAGAGTGCCGCCGGCCGTATCCGGTGGAATCTCGAAATCGATCAGACCGGAATCGGAAACGGTTCCTTCGAAGACCAAGCCGCCGAGTTCGACCTTATACGGCTTGCCCCACAACTCCTGTTCTTCATCGCCGTCCCGGGCGATCTGCACGCGGAAGAATGTCTTCTGGCCCTCGACCTTGAAGTCGTGCCACTGATCGGTCGCGGCGTCTTCGGTCTTGTCGGCCGTATCTGGGATGAAGAGCTGATCGCCCGGATTCAGAGTATTCGGATTCGGCCGCAGCCGCCGGAATTCGGCGTTAGAACCGTGATTGTAGATCGTGCGCCAATCGGCGAATCCGAACGTGTGGGCAATTGTCGCCAGACAATCCCCTTGCGCTACCGTGTACATCGGCATACGTTACGCCTTCCTCCAATCCGCGATTCCGGGGAACGACACCTTGCAGTTGCCTGGATCGATGTGCTCGACCTTGGCTTCGCCCTTTCCGTCCAGCGTTCCCGTATACACTTCGCCGTTTGGAAGTTCGATGCGGTAGTCCTGGCCGGGAACGGGTCTGCCGTAGTGGTCTTTCAGCCGGATGCCGATCCAGTTCGTCTTCGTCCGATTTTCCTCGGCCGCGGGATTATAGGATTCGTCCTCTTCGGCCGCGCGCGCTGCGTTGTCGGCGATCGCTTGCGCTTCCGCCGGGGAGAAGGTGAGCTGATTCTTCACGCGGTTGAACGGTCCCGGCCCGGTTTGTTCTCCGCCGGAATAGGTCTTCATCGCTCCCGGATCCGCCGTCGCGGCTTCGATTGCAGCGGCTGGATTTTGCACGGTGAGCTGGCTCACCGCCGTACCCGTCCCCGCCGAACCGCCGGAGTTGATCAACACCAGCGACCCGTTGATGGCGACTCCGGACGCCGAGATGTCCACAAAGTTGCTGCCGAGCTTGAGCGATATCTTCGTGCCCGCTTCGATGATCAGATTCTGCCCGGCCTTGAGGTAGATATTCGCGCCTTCGATCGACACGTCGCCAGTGACTTTCTCCCCCAGGTCGCCGCCGATCTTCCGGGTCGACGCGCCCGTGATTTCTATCGCCTGTTTGCCGGCGATCTTGAGATTATGGTCGCGCGTGATCTTTTGCACGACATCGCGGTCGATCGTCTGATTGATGTCGCGCTGGACGTGTTCATTTTGATCGCGAACGACCACGAGATGGCTATCTTGCCCGACCCACTCCATCCGGTCTTTCACCACGCGCAGGTTCATGTTTTTTTGCGCGTGGACAAAAACCTGCTCGGCGTCTTTCTTGTCCTCGAATCGGAGTTCGTTGAAGCCGCCGCCTCTCGGCGACGACAACGTCTTCCAGGTCGACATCGTCTTGTTGTCCGGCAACGTGTAGGCCGGCATCTGATCCGCGTTGTAGACGCTGCCGGTGATGATCGGCCGGTCCGGATCGCCTTCTTCGAACGCCACCACCACTTCCTGGCCAACCCGCGGCAGCGAGAAGAATCCCCAGTTTTTCCCCGGCGACGGCATCGCCACACGGCACCAGCACGAAGCGGTGCCGGAGTAACTCAGCGTCCGGTCCCAGAGCATCTGCACCTTGACGCGCCCATACTTGTCGGTGAAGATCTCCTCGCCTGGCGGCCCGAAAACAACGGCGGTTTGTGTGCCGTGTACCACCGGCTTCGGCGTCGCGCGCTGCGGGCGGAAAGGGAGTGCGATCGGTATACAGTCGAACGAAGCTTCGACAGGCGGGGGATACTCGCCTTCCTGCGATTCGCCCGAATACCCGCCGCGCTGCGGGATTGAGAACACCATTCGTGTGATCGCGTAGGCGCCATTGTCCTCCCAATGCGCGGCGAGCGTGAATTTATATCCGGTCGAAAGATGAACGGCGCTGGTGCGCGCCGAGATTCGCAGCGCCTGGACGCTCTCCTGCTGCATGCGGACTTTGGCCGTCCGCAGATTATCGGTGAAGATCTTCTCCAACGACGAGGCCTGTTCGGCGCTCGTCGGCGCGATGCCGTCGAATCGTTGTGCGTAAGCGCCGGGATAGTCGTAGAGTTCCAGCTTGTCGTTGCCCGCTAACTTCAACTTATGCGTCAGAGTGCCGACGGCAACTGTCTCTGGGGCGATATCGACGCCCTCCAAATTCCGATGCGGCAGTTCGAAGGTGTGATCCCAAAGTGTCACTTGCCCGGAACGCAATGTCTGGAGTTTGTTCCAATCGAAAACAAAAGCCTCCGGCTGATGCCCGCCCCAGATTTCCGTGTAGTGCAACTGCGGAAAATGATCGAGATCGGCGTGCGACTGGGGTGTATCGGCAACGAGCAATTGATGCCCGCGTTCGTTGTGTTTGAAGTAGAAGTAGATTCCTTCCTCCTCCATCAGCCGGCACGCGAAATCGTAGTCGGTCTCGCGATACTGCACGCAGTAGTCGCGCGGTTCGTAGGCGCCCTGCAACTCGTAGACGACATCGTTAAGCTACCCAAAAACCGTACGCAGGATATCGGGCACGCTTTTCTGCTGATAGATCGCCGAACCGGCTCGGCGCCCCAACAGCCACAACTCAGGCCCAAGGGTGAGCGTGTACGCGGTATGCGTGAAGCTGCGATTGCCCCTTGTAACCGAATGCACGATGCCGTTGAAGTAGCGGTACTTGTCGTCGTCGGCGACATGCACCTTCACACCGGCGTTGGTTCCAATCAGGCGGGAAAAGTCGATGACCGTGGAGTTGGGCGCGAAGCACTCGATGGAATAACGGTACAACTCGGAAATACCTTCCGATCCATCGATCGAACGAATCAGCAGGACATCTTCGCCCAGCGCGGTGGTGAGATTCAGAAGTCGGTTCTTTTGTGTGATCGCCACGCGACGCTTCTCCTCCGGGCTTCGCGCGCGGCCCGCCGGTTAGTACGTCGACGGATCGCCCGCAAGATCCCACTTGTGTTGCGGCTTGACGCCGTCAAACTCGCTCTTGGTAATCTTCTCACCACTCACCCTCGGCATGCGAGCGGTAAACGGGAAGAAAGGAATCGTCGGCGGTTTCGGGGGCGCCCCGGTGGCTGCGGCGTTCGAGTTCCAATCGTCGCGGTAACCCGTCAGATTCTGCCCGCCGGTGCCAAGTTGAAGGCCTTGATTCGTCGCCCGGTCCTTGATTTTCTGCAGCCGCGCCGCGACATTGCGCGCGTCGTCAACCGCCGACTTCGCCGCGTTCATGGCGCTTCGCGCGTCGCGTACCGCGGTGCCGATAGGGCCATCGATCTTGCCCAGCGTGTTGTCCATGATCAACTGCCACACCGGCATGAACGTGTTCCGGAAGTTGAGCGCGAGAATCCAAGGGAATACCCCGAGATAGGCTTCGTAAGCCAGCGCGTTGGCCGTCTGGCACTGCTGCCGCATCCCTTCGAGTTTGTCGACGCATTCGCCCATCGTCAGCTCCAGCGCGACGTTGAGGCGCCGCAGCACTTCGCTGTTCAACTCGTTGAGGCCATCGTCAAGCAGCGCCTGGCCGGGCTGAATATTAGCCCCCTGCAAATTGACGCCGAAGTCCTTGATCTGCCGCAGAAAGTCGATTTTATCCATCACGATCTGCACCAACCGATCGAGCATTCGCTTGCGGGCGGCTTCGTAGACTTGATCTTCATCAATGGGAGCAACGGCGGGCCGGTCCATCAAAATCTTGTAGAGTTCGCGCAGGAACTCGTTGTTCACCGTCGTAACTTCGACGATTACGGTTTCGACAAACCCGGGCAGGTTGTCCACACCCAGGCCCGCTTTGAAGCCGTTCTTGACGAGTTCAGCCAGTTCTTTCGGCGGCGCGGGCGGCTGGCCTGCCGCGGTCATCGGAGGCGGCGTGATCTGAAACGCCTGCTCCAGATACGGTTGCCCCGGCGCGGGAGGTGTGTCCGGATCGGGTTCAAGGAAGTCTCGAATCTCACCGGCGGTGTTTTCGATGCGTTGCCGGATGCGATTGAATTCTTCCATCGCGTTATCGAGAAATTCGATTCCCGTTCCGCCGCCGTCATCCGGCGTTGACCCGGGAGGAGGCGGCGGCGGGTTGTACCAGAGATAGAACGCCGGCGTGATGGGCCCTTGCAACGCGGCGACGGTGTAGCGCCGTACGGTTTTGTCGATCGACTTTTCGAGATCCATCGCCATTCGGACGTAGAAGTGGAGATAGACGTCCATCGGCTTGAAGGCAAAGCCGGTGACAAAGTTCAAGATGTCGCCGATGATTGGCGGCAGCGCGGGATCCAAGACGGGAATCTTGCCGAGCAGTCCGCTCGTCGGATCGTTCTTCGGCGGCTCTAGCAACTTGGCGAGAAACGCGCGGTAGTTCGCGCGGGCCTGCGCGAGATCGAGACCGCACTTGTGCATGTCCTTGTAGGTGAAGCTGGCGGTGTTGATCGGCGTCACGGCATTTGTAACCGCCTGTCCGAACGCATTGACGTCGGAGGCTTTTGGCGCTTGCGAACCGCCGCCGGAACCAAGCATGTCGGACGCCATGTCGACCATCGCGCCCAGCCCGCCCTTGGTCTTCTCCAGAGCGTCGAGTACCGACTGGCAACCGGTCATCTGCGACGCCAGCAGCACCGCTTCGCGGTGCAGCGCGGCGCGGTATTGAAACGCGCGCAGCTTCGCGCCCGGCGGGAAACTGACGCCAGAGACGTCGTTGTACGGCGTGTGGTGAAAGTTCTTCGACGTGTCCAAATGAATGTGGTTGATATGGACGAATTCAATCGTTGCGCCGGAGTCGATCGGCCGGCGATCTTCGGGCGCCTGCGCGCCTGCAAGACTTTGTTCCACCTGGCCGAGATTTTCGCCTTTGTAGAACTTCAGTTCCGCGTTTGCGGAGGGCCCGCCCGGCAGATTGCCGCCGAGGGCGCCGCTGACCGCATCCATCGCTCCAGATACTGCGCCTAGCATGTTGTTCTCCTACGTGTGCAACGCTTCGATCTTGCTCTTGGTCGCGCCGTCGACCTCACCGGTTTCCTTCAGCCCGTTTTCACCCTGGAACTGCGTGACCGCCTGCGAGAACGTTTCGGAAAGTTCGTTGCTGTCGTCGCCGCAGTGATAGCCGAGGTTATTCAGACGCTGCTTTTGGCCGCTGACCGTGTCGACGGGGTTCAAGTGGCCGACGTTGACCGGATACTCTTCCTTGCCGCCCTGCAGGATGATCTTGCCGCCTTTGGAGTTCGGCGGGATGAAGTGTTCCAGGTTCCCGTCGCCGTCGGTTGTGCCGTTTATACTCTTATCGTCGAGAATCAGTGTGTACTTCTCGTTGGCCCGCGGTTCGCCGAGCAGTTTCAACTGCATCTTGAGCTTCGCCGGTACGCCCTTTCGCTTGAAGGTATGGCGCGTATCGGTGCCCCCGGAGTAGTCCTTCACGCGAACGGCGGGAACGGTGACTTCGTCGCCGGGGTTGAGAATGTTCGGATTCTTGCGCTTACCCTTTAGCTCGGCATTCTCGCCGTGATTCCAAACAGTTTCCCAGAAGTGGCCGGCTTCGTGGGCGATGCTGGGGATGCTGTCGCCCAGGCCGACTGTGTGAACATATTCTTCGTGCGCAACTGGCATGTGATTCTCCTTCTATTGCGAGATTGCGTCCTGATCAAGATTGGGCCACCGGATCTTGCAGTTACCCGCGTCAATCTTGTCGATGCGAATGAGGCCGTCTTTGTTGGTCGACTTGGTGGCCTTCTTTCCATTCGGCAGGGTGATCTCGCACGTCTCGCCGACAACCGGCGCACCTGACTCGTCTTTGAGTTCGACCTCAATGTAATGTTTCTTGTCTTTATTCTCTTCCGACTTCGGATCGTGCGAGTTCGCCTCGGCGGCCGCCTTATCCGCCGGATTTTCGGTGGGCTTGGTTTCTTCCGGCTTCAACGCCTCGACCGGAGCCACCGGGACGTTCAAGACCACGCCTTCCAATGCGGGAGCCGAAGATGCCGCTCCGCCGGAGTTAATCAAAACAGTAGGACCGCTGATCTGAACCCCGCCTGCGTTGACGCAGACAAAACTACCGCCGGATTTGATCGTAACGCCCCCGGCTGACTCAATGACGACCGATGCTGTTCCTTTTATTCCGACGGTGCTGGGCGCATCGACAAGCACGTTCGAACCCAATGAGAGAAGCGCCAGTTCGCCTTGAGCGCGCACCAACACGTTACCTTTGGAAACGAAAGCGGCGTCGCCTTGCGCACTCATCGAATAATCGCTGCCCGTTTGATGGGAGGACCACCCGCTAACGTCAACGCTTTGGTTACCTTCGATCTTCATTTTCGAATTCGCGCCGACGTACTGATTGAAATCCACGCCAACGTTTGCGAAGTACGAATTCTTGCACCGGAAGTGTAGATCCTTCTCGCCATGGAAAAGAATGTACTCGTGCCCGATCTTGTCCTCAAATCGGATCTCGTTGAGATTTTGCGCGCCCGCCTTTGGCGTCGACCGGCTCTTGATTCCGCTCCAAGTTTTGTTCGCCGGCAGTTCATGCGGCGGCATTTCGTGCGCGTTGTACACGCTGTTGAGGATAATCGGTTGATCCGGATCGCCCTCTTCAAACGCCACGATCACTTCCTGGCCGATGCGCGGAATGTGGATCATGCCCCAGTTGTTGCCCGCCCATGCCGTGCCGACGCGGATCCAACACGAACTCTGATCGTTGTGTTTGCCTTCGCGGTCCCAGAAGAACTGTACCTTCACACGTCCGTATTTGTCGGTGAAAATCTCTTCGCCCGCGGGCCCGGTGACGACCGCCACCTGCGTGCCGTGAATCGACGGCCGCGCCGTCACACGCGACGGCGCGAACTGCAGTTCGAATGGAATGCAGTTGAATATCAGCTCGGGCGCGGGAACGGCGTCTTCCGCGCCGGAACTGCGATAGCTTTCCGGCTGTGCGATCGAATAGCCGTAAGACTTTTTTCCAACAACGCCGCCAGAACTATATCTTTCCGGCTGTGCGATCGAATAGTTGACCTTCGTAATTACGTAGGTATCGTCGTCGCTGGGGTGGCGCTTGAGATCGAACTTATACCCCGGGCATATGTTCATGTAGTGCGTGTGCGCCGTG
>Ga0194121_10010885_pt1 | contig 10949 bp, 10 predicted proteins | sample TA2MahCa50mmetaG_FD_148609 | JGI IMG/M metagenome (GOLD analysis project Ga0194121, IMG submission 148609) | Freshwater microbial communities from Lake Tanganyika, Tanzania - TA2015020 Mahale Deep Cast 50m | ecosystem: Environmental > Aquatic > Freshwater > Lake | place: Tanzania: Lake...
GGGAATCGTGGCCAACGCCTCGGCGGCGATCGCCTCGATGTCCTCGAGTGTCGGCGCGATGCCGAAGCAGGGCTTCGGCCGCGGGTTGTTGAACACCGGCATCAGTCCCCCTTATAGGACGCGAGCGCGTCCGCCAAGAGGGCGGAGGTGGACGAATCGTCGACATGGGCGCTGCGAGATTCTCGCGCGCGCCGCGGTTTCGCACTAAGCTCGCCCCGGCCATGCTGCAGTTCTTCGCCCGCCGCCTGATCGTTGCCATCCTGGTCGCGGCGACCGTCATGGTGCTGGCCTTCGCGCTGACGCGCCTGTCGGGCGACCTGGCGATCTCGATCGCCGGCCCCAATGCCACGCAAGCCGACGTCGAGATCGTGCGTAAAGCCTACGGTCTCGACAAGCCACTCAGCGTGCAATTCTTCGATTGGGTCGGTCGCGCCGCCACCGGCGACCTGGGCGACAGCTACTTCTTCAAGAAGCGTGTCGCCGACCTGATCGCCGAGCGCATGCCGGTGACCTTCACGCTCGGCCTGACCGGCCTGGTGATCGCGCTCGTGGTCTCCCTGCCGCTCGGCATCCTGGCCGCGGTGCGCGAGAACACCTCGCTCGATCGCGGCGTGCAGCTGGTGGCGCTGATCGGCCAGGCCATGCCGTCCTTCTGGCTGGGGCTGCTGCTCATGATCACCCTCGGCCTTCAGCTCGGCTGGCTGCCGATCTCCGGCACCGGCTCGTGGCAACACTACGTGATGCCGGGCATCGTCCTCGCCTTCTCCGCCATCCCCGCCCTGACGCGGCTGACCCGCGCCGGCATGATCCAGGCGCTGGGCTCCGACTATATCCGCACGGCACGAGCCAAAGGCCTGTCGCGCGCGGCGATCCTGCTGAAACACGCGTTGCGCAACGCCGCCATCCCGGTGGTGGCGATCGCCGCCGTGCAGCTCGGCTTCATGCTGGGCGGCTCGATCGTGATCGAACAGGTGTTCGCCCTGCACGGCGTCGGTTTCCTCGCCTGGGAGTCGATCGGCAAGAACGACTTCCCGGTGGTGCAGGCCGTGGTGCTGGTGCTGGCCGTGATCTACGTCGCGCTGACCATGCTGGCCGACCTCATGAACGCCGTGCTCGACCCCCGGCTGCGCGGCCCATGACGAGCGGCGGGCGATGAGCACCGTCTCGGTCATTACCGGCCCCAGGCGCGGCTGGCGGAGCGCCGGCACCTGGATCGGTGCGGCGATCGTCGGGGTCGCCACGGTCTGCGCGATCTTCGCGCCGTTGATCGTGCCGCATGATCCCTTCACTCAGGACCTCTCCAAGCGCCTGCTGCCGCCGTTCTGGATGGCCGGCACCAATCCCGACCATCTGCTGGGCACCGACCAGCTCGGCCGCGACTACCTCTCGCGCCTGATCTGGGGCTGCCGCATCTCCATGCTGATCGGCATCACCGTGACCATCGTGTCGGGCCTGATCGGCATCACGCTCGGCGTGCTGGGCGGCTTTCTAGGCGGGCGGGTCGACGATGCCGTGCTGTTCGCCATCACCACGCGGCTTTCCATCCCTGTCGTTCTCGTGGCGCTGGCCGTGGTCGGCCTACTCGGCAGCTCGATGGCCTTGCTGGTGCTGACGCTCGGCTTGCTGCTGTGGGATCGTTTCGCGGTGGTGGCGCGTTCGACCACCATGCAGGTCCGCAACCTCGACTTCGTCGCCGCCGCCTGGTGCGCCGGCTGCTCGCGCGCCCGCATTCTGCTCGGCGAGGTGCTGCCCAACATCGCGAGCCATCTCGTCGTGGTGGCCACGCTCGAAATCGCGCTCGCCATCCTGCTCGAGGCGGCGCTGTCGTTCCTTGGACTGGGCGTGCCGCCGCCGCTGCCGTCGTGGGGCCTGATGATCGCCGAGGCCAAGGACTACATGTTCTTCAGCCCATGGGTGATCGTGATCCCCGGAGTCGCGTTGTTCGTCCTGGTGCTCGGCATCAACCTCCTGGGCGATGGCCTGCGCGACTTGTTCGGTGCCAGGTCCGATCCATGAGTGCGCTTCTCGAGGTCGAGCAGCTCGAAGTGAGCTTCGGTCGCACCGGTGCGGTACGCGGCGCGGCGCTTACCGTCGAACGCGGCGAGACGCATTGCCTGGTCGGCGAATCGGGATGCGGCAAGTCGGTGACGGCGCTCGCCGTCATGAACCTGCTGGCGCGCGGCGCGCGGCGCTCGGCCAGACGCCTGGCCTTCGAAGGCCAGGACCTCACCCGGCTCAGCGATCAAGGCATGGCGCATCTGCGCGGCAACGCCATGGCCATGATCTTCCAGGAGCCGATGACCAGCCTCAATCCCGCCTACACCGTAGGCTCGCAGATGACCGAAGTGTTGCGCCGTCACAAGAAAGCCAGCCAGCGCGCCGCCACCGACCGCGCCGCCGATCTGCTGGCCCGCGTCGGCATCACGGCGCCGGGGCTCAGGCTCGGCCAGTTCCCGCACCAGCTGTCGGGTGGCCTGCGGCAACGCGTCATGATCGCCATGGCGCTGATGTGCGATCCCAAGCTCCTGATCGCCGACGAGCCGACCACCGCGCTCGACGTCACGGTGCAGGCCCAGATCCTGCGCCTGCTCGCCAGCCTGCAGCGCGATCTCGGGCTCGGCATGCTGTTGATCACCCACGATCTCGGCATCGTGGCCCGCGTCGCGCACCGCGTGTCGGTGATGTATGCCGGCGAGGTCGTCGAAAGTGCGCCGACCACCGAATTGTTCGCCAATCCCAGGCACCCCTACACGCAGGGCCTGCTGCGCTGCGTGCCGGTGCCCGGCCGCATCAAGCGCGACCAGCCGTTGGGCTCGATTCCCGGTACCGTGCCGCGCATCGAGCCGGGCTTCCAGGGTTGCGCCTTCCGCGAGCGCTGCGACTTCGCCGACGCGACCTGCGCCAAGACGATCCCGCGTCACGCCGCCACGGCCGATCACGATTTCCTCTGCCGGTTGCCGGCATGAGCGCCATCGAGGTCAAGGGGGTGCGCAAGACCTTCCGCGTCAAGGGCGGGTTGCTGGGCGCCGACCGCCAGGTGGTCGCCGTCGACGACGTTTCCTTTTCCGTCGAGCCGGGCGGCGTTCTCGGCATCGTGGGCGAGTCGGGCTGTGGGAAGTCGACGTTGGCCCGACTGATCCTCGGCTTGCTCGAGCCGACTGCGGGCGATATCGCGGTCGAAGGCCAGCGCGTGGTCGACATGGACCGCCGCGCGCGTGCTCGGTTGATCCAACCGGTGTTCCAGGACCCCTTCGCCTCGCTCAACCCGCTGGCTCGCGTGCGCGACATCGTCGCCATGCCCTTGCGTGCTCAAGGCGATATCGAGCGCGGCGACATCGCCAAGCGCGTCGACGGGATGCTAGAGCGCGTCGGCCTCACCACCGAGATGGGCGGGCGCCTGCCGAGCGAGCTGTCCGGCGGCCAGCGCCAGCGCGTCGCCATCGCCCGCGCCCTGGTGCTCCGACCGCGCATCGTGGTGTGCGACGAGCCGACCTCGGCACTCGACGTCTCGGTGCAAGCCCAGATCCTGAACCTGCTCGCCGAGTTGCGCCGCGACCTTGGCCTCACCTACCTGTTCATCAGCCACAACCTGGCCGTGGTCGAGCATGTCGCGAGCGAGGTGGTGGTGATGTATCTCGGCCGTTTCGTCGAGCGTGCCCCGACCGAGACCCTGTTCAGCCGGCCCGAGCACCCCTACACCAAGGCGCTGCTCGCCTCGGTGCTGACGCCCGAACCAGGACTCGGCGTGCCCGATGTCGGCCTGGGCGACACCCTGCCCGACCCGGCCAACATCCCGCCCGGTTGCCGCTTCCACCCGCGCTGTCCGGTGGCCCTGCCGCGCTGCGCTGTCGAGGCGCCGGCTTTCAAGCCGCGGGCCGGTGGCGGCGTGGAGTGCTGGCTGGCATGAGACCACTCGATGTCGCGGTCGTCGGTGCCGGCATGGGCGGACTCACGGTTGCCGCCGCGCTGCGCAAGGCTGGCGCCGCCGTCGCGATCTACGAGCAGGCGGATCGGTTCACGCGGCTGGGCGCGGGCATCCAGATCGGCTGCAACGCCATGCTCGTGTTGCGCGGGCTCGGCCTCGAGCCTCTGTTGCGGGCGCAGGCCTTCTATCCGCGCTCCTGGAACAACCGCGATTGGAAGAGCGGTACCGTGCTGTTCGACATGGTGTTCGGGCCGTCGGCCGAGACCAAATACGGCGCGCCCTACCTGCTCGCCCATCGCGGCGATCTGCATGCTGCCCTGGCCAGCATCGTGCCGACCGAAACGATCCGCCTCGACCATCGCCTGGTCGGCCTCGAGACCAGCGGCAGCGGCTCTCGCCTGCGGTTCGCCAACGGCCGCAGCGTCGAGGCCGACGTGGTGATCGGCGCAGACGGCGTGAACTCCGTGGTGCGCACCGCCCTGTTCGGCGCCGAGGAGCCGCGCTTCACCGGCCGCATCGCCTATCGCACGGTCTATCCGGCCGGGAGATTGGCCGGCTTCGACATGGGCGACTGCACCAAATGGTGGGGCGAGGACCGCCATATCGTAATGTACCCGGTGAAGCCCGACCGCAGCGAAGTCTACTTCGTCACCAGCCAACCCGAGCCTGGCTTCAATCTCGAATCGTGGTCGACCAAGGGCGACGTCGAGGTGCTGCGCGCTGCCTTCGGCGGCTTCCATCCCGACGTGCAGCGCGTGCTGGCCGCCTGCCCTGACGTCTACAAGCGGCCGCTGGTCGACCGCGATCCGCTGCCGCGCTGGGTCGAAGGCAATGTCGCGCTGCTGGGCGATGCCTGCCATCCCATGACGCCCTACATGGCGCAGGGTGCGGCGATGGCGATCGAGGATGCCGCGATCCTGGCGCGCTGCCTCGATGGCGTCGACCGCGACGGCGTGGCCGGCGCCCTACTGCGTTACCAGAGAACCCGTCAGCCGCGCACCAACCGCATGCAGCTCACCTCCCGAGCCAACAGCTGGGGCAAGGGCGAGACCGACGCCGACTGGGTCTACGGCTACAACGCCTGGACGGCGGCGCTCTCTTAGGTGAGAACGCGCGCCCTCGCTGTTCGCTGATGCCGGCCGCGACGAAAATCCGCGCTACTTCCACTTGGCAAAGTAGAAGCGCGGCAGCTCGTCGGGGAAGGTCTTGAAGTCGAGCTGCTTGGAGAAGGCGTAGGTGTTGACGTAGGTGAAGAGCGGCAACCAGTAGGCCTTCTCGGTCATGAGCTTGATCGCCGCCGAATAGGCTTTCTTGCGCGCCGCAGGGTCCGACGTGGCGCCGCCCTCGGCGACCAGCTTCTCGAGCGCCGGATCGCGGGCGTAGTCGTCGTTGCCGCCGCCGTACATCACGGGGAAGATCGCCGACACGTCGTTGATCGAGTAGCTGCCCCAGCTGCCGTGATAGAGCGGGTTCTCGCCGCGCCAAGCCTTCTGGATGGCGGCGGAAACCTGGAGCTGGGTGATCTTGGGCTTGATGCCGACGGCTTGCAGGTAGTTCTGGATCGCCGCCGTCCAGGTGGTCGGCTGCACGTAGGTCACCAGCTCGATCTCGAAGCCGTTGGGGAAGCCCGCCTCGGCCAACAGCGCCTTGGCCTTGGCCGGATCGTAGGGATACTTCACTGCGGCGTCGGCATCACAGCCGAACTGGGTCGGGAAGCAGGGCGCCGACGGCACGCGGCTGCCGCCCTGGACCAGCTTGTCGGCCATGTCCTGGCGGTTGATGGCGTGCCAGATCGCCTGCCGTACCTTCTGGTTGGTGAGCGGGTTGCCGGCGGCGGAGCGGCCGGCGGCGTCGATCGAGAGATAGCCGATGCGCATCGATTCCTGCCGCACCGCCTGCAAGGCCGGCATCCTGTTCACGTCGTTGGCCTGGTCGGGATTGATGTTCCAGATCCAGTCGGCGCGCTGGGCCAAAAGCTCGGTCATGGTGGTGGTGAGGTCGGGCACGAACCGCACATGCAGGGTCTTGATGGCGGGCTTGCCTTTCGGCGACCCTGCCCAATAGTCCTCGAAGCGCTCGAACACGACTTCCTTGCCCTGCTCGTTCCTGACGATCCTGTAGGGACCAGCGCCGACCGGCTTCTTGGCGAACTCCTCCGGCCCGACGCGCTCACGGTAGGCTTTGGGATGGATCGGCGTCACCATGGCGAGATATTCCAGCGCCGCCGGCGTCGGCCGCTTCATCTTGATGCGTACCGTCCAGTCGCCGGTCTTCTCGGCCTTGTCGATCCAGGCATAGTTCGACGGCGTCGCCACCTTGCTGTCGGGATTGGCCGCCATGTTGATGGTGTAGACCACATCGTCGGGCGTGAGCGCGCTGCCGTCGTGGAACTTCACGCCTTGCCGGATGGTGAGGTCGAGCGAGTTGTCCTCGGCGAAGCGCCAGTCGGTGGCGAGCGCGGGCTTGATCTCGAAGGTCGCGGGATCGCGATGGACCAGCATGTCCCAGGCCTGATGGGCGAGGATCAGGCCGGTGCGCTGGCTGTTGAAATACATGTCGACATTGGGGACGGCATCGACGAACAGGATGCGCAGCGTGTCGGCATTCTTCTGAGCGAAGGCCGGCGGCGCCAGCGCAAGGGCTGTGGCGGCGATCAAGGCGGTGCGGCGGAGCAAGGTCACGGAAGCCTCCTGTCAATGGACAAAGCCTAGAGCGGCTTGCGATCAAATGGAACCGCTTGCGGGGCCATTTGATCGGAAACGCGCTGGTTCCGACCGCAGCTCCACAGGGCACGACGCGTTCAATCGACCCCAGTTGGAGGTGTCCCGCTCTAGGCTTGCCGGCACGACTGAGGCAAGCTCGATGGAAACACGATAGGAGGATTCATGACGGCAAAGCTCACCGGCGCCGACCGCGCCAAGGCCTTGGCCGGATTGCCGAACTGGCGGGAAGTACCGGGACGGGACGCCATTCAGCGCAGCCTGAAGTTCGCCGACTTCAACCAGGCTTGGGCATTCATGACGCGGGTAGCGCTCGCCGCCGAAAAGGCCGACCACCACCCCGAATGGTCCAACGTCTACAACCGGGTCGAGGTCGTGCTGTCGACGCACGATGCCGGCGGCCTGAGCGACAAGGATGTCGCGCTCGCCAAGCTGATAGACTCCTGGGCCTGAGTCCGGCGCGGCGCCGACCGACCGGGAGGCGGCAGGCTGCGCAGCAAGATCACGACGGCATCGACGTCGTGCGGCGCCCGGCTGGCCAAGCGCGACGAAGCCAAGGGGAATGGCGTCTGCACGTCCACGCAGGCGACCTATCGGACGATACCTGCTTCCTTGAAATAGCGCGCAACACCGGGATGCAGGCGGCCGGCCGGGGCGGCCGCTACCGTGTTCTGGGCCGTGGTCTCGGCCAGTTGCGGCGGCGGCCCCAGACGCTCGAGCTCGTGCAGCGCCTTGGCCAGACGCCACGCCACCGCATCGTCGAGGTCCGGCCGCGTCAGCACGAAGCTCCACGATCCTACCGAAGGAATGGGCTCGGCCTGTCCCGGAAAGCTGCCGGCCGGCTGAGTCACCGGCTTCAGGAAGGGATGCTTGGCGAGGATGCGCCGAATGCCGTCGGCGTCGGGCGCGATGAAGCGCGCGCCCTTCTCGCTCTTGGCGACCGTAGCGAAACCCGGCCAGCCTGTGCCGCCGCCCCACAAGGCCGCAACGCGCCCGTCGAGCACCATCGCCGGTCCATCGCCCGCCCGCTCGAGATAGACCGGCACGAAGTCGCGTGCCGGATCGAAGCCCAACCCGTCCATGGCGTAGCGGCCGAGAATCACCAGGCCGGACCCTTGCGCGCCCCAGGCGATCGGCTGGCCTTTGAGATCGGCGATCGTGCGGTAGGGCGAGTCGGCACGCACGACGAACATGCCGGCGGTGGGATACATCGCCGTCAGGACCTTGAGATCGGCCGGCGGGCGACCGATGCCCGACAACGATTCGTGGACCACCTCGCCTTGCACCAGCGCGATGTCGAGCTTGCCCGCTTCGAGAAGCGGCACGTTCTCGGTGCTGCCCTTGGTGTTGACGGCCTCGATCTCGAGCGTCGGGTCGACGCGGCGCACACCTTCGACGAAGGCAGCGCCATAGACCGGGAAGCCGCCGCCCGGCGTGGCGGTGCCGAGGCGGATCTTCACGGCTTGCGCTTTGGCCGGCGCCGCGGCCAAGGCGAGGGCCGCGCCGAGGATGAGGCGTCTGTGCGCTGCCATGGTTGCTCCATTCAGGGCTTCTCGAGGTAGGGCTCGACCTTGCCGGTGAGCTTGATAGTGAGCGGATTGCCCTTGCGGTCGACCGTCTTGCCGACGGCGACGCGGATCCAGCCCTCGCTGATGCAGTACTCCTCGACGTTGGTCTTCTCTTGGCCGTCGAACCGGATACCGACGCCGCGCGTGAGCAGTGCCTCGTCGTAGTACGGGCTCTTGGGATTGGTCGAAAGACGGTCGGGCAGTTGGGGAGGGGCGGACGAATCGGTCATGGCGGCAGTATAGCCAGCGACGCCGCCTTGTCGCCCGCCGTTACGTGACGGCTCGATCAGCGTTCCTCGGGCGGTCGGACATTTCTGAACAGGGCAAGCAAGGCGAGATCGTAGCCGGCCTTCAAGAGGCCGCCCGCCAACAATGGCCAGGCAAAGCCCGACAGCATCAGCAACGAACCGGAGATCACCGGTCCGAGACCCGAGGCGAGGCTGCGCGGCACCGCCGTGAGGCTGGCCGCCGCCGCCCGTTCTGCAGGCGTGACGACAGCCATGACGTAGGAGTTCCGCGTCGGCACGTCCATCTGCGACAACAGGCTGCGCAGCAGCAGCAGGCCGATCACCACCGGCAGGCTGGACACGAAGGGAATGGCGACCAAGCAGAGACTCGACGGCAAATGCGTGAAGACCATGGTGCGCACCAGCCCGATGCGATTGGCGAGCGGCACCGCGGCGAAGAACGACGCGGCCGACAAGAGGTTGGTCCAGAAGAACAGGCTGGCCGCCGCCGACAGCGACAGGCCGAAGCTCTGGAACAGCCACAGCGCCAACATCGACTGGGCGATCAGGCCGCCGGCAAAGGCATCGATGCTGAACAAGGCAGCCAGGCGGTAGACGATGGTCCGCGACGGACCGAGCGGCGCACTCCGGTCGGCGTGGTGCGCTGCCGGGGGCTCGACGACGCCGCGGTAGATCAGGCCGCTCGCCAGTCCGATCAGAGCATAAAGCGCAAACATGCCCTGCATCGCCTGCAACGGCGAGACGCCCCAACTCTCCTCGGCGAGTGCCGGCAAGGCCGCCAGCAGCGTGCCGCCGGCGCCCATCAGCGAGCCGGCGAGGCTGTAGCGCACGAACAGGGCGGTGCGATCGCGGTCGGCGACCGACTGCGCGAGCAAAGACTGTTCCAGCGGCAGAAAGACACTGACATCGCCGCTCGAAGGATTGAGCGTGCCGACGAAGGCCACAACCAGCAGCGGCCAGAACGCCTGCAGGCCGGCGAAACCCAAGCCGGTGATCGCCATCAAGACCGCCGCCGCCAGCAGCGGCCGACGATGGCCGAAGCGGGCGGTGATCAGGCCGGAGGCCAGGGTCAGCGTCGCCGAGCCCAGCAGGGTCGCTGTCGCCAATACCCCGACCTCGAACGCATCAAGACCGAGCACCAGAAGGTAGGCAGGCAGCAGCACGCTGACATAGCCATCGGCCAAGGCGCGCAAGCCGCGAGCGCAGATCAACCGCTTGGCGTTGGCGTCGGCCGACGCCGGGAACAGCCGCATCCTCAGATCCGGGCGAGGACGAGGGCATAGGCCATGCCGGCAACGGCGCTTGCCAGCAGAACGGCAATGATGCCGACCTTGAAGCGGAAGATCGCGATGGCAGTCGCCAGAGCCAGCACTGCCGACGGCGCATCGATGGATGACAGGATCGGGACGTTGATGCTGGCGCCCAGCGCGGTGAACGGCACGAGCTTGGCAAACAGCACGTGCAGGCCGAACCATACCGCGAGATTCAGGATGACGCCGACCACCGCGGCAGTGATGGCGGCGAGCGCCGCGGCCAGCGCCTTGTTCGTGCGCAGCGTCTCGACGAACGGCGCGCCGACGAAGATCCAGAGAAAGCACGGCACGAAGGTCACCCAGGTCGTGAGCAACCCGCCCAGCGTGGCGGCAAGCAGCGGCGGCAGTCCGCCCGGCTCGCGCCACGCCGCGAGAAAACCCACGAACTGCGTCACCATGATCAGGGGGCCCGGCGTCGTCTCGGCCATGCCGAGCCCGTCCAGCATCTCGCCAGCCGTCACCCAGTGATAGTGATCGACTGCCTGCTGGGCGACATAGGCCAGCACGGCATAGGCGCCGCCGAAGGTCACCACGGCCATCTTGCTGAAGAAGATCGCGATGTTGGTGAAGACGTTGCCGCCGCCCAGCATCAGATAGAGGCCGACCACGGGCACCAGCCACAGCACCAGGAACACCGCGGCGATCGACAATGACCAGCCGAGAGCCGGCCGCGCATGGGCGGGCGTCTCCTCTCCCAGCAAGGAGTCACGATCGGCGACCTGGCGGGCGCCGACCTTGCCGTGACCGCCGGCGCTCAGGAACGGCTGATAGCCGGCCGCGCCAGCGACATAGCCGATGATGCCGGCGCCGAACACGATCACCGGAAACGGCACATCGTAGAAGAAGATGGCGACAAAGGAGACGACGGCGATCGCCGTCATGACGTTGTTCCTGAGGGCGCGCCGGCCGACCCGCAGCACGGCCTCCACGACGATCACCAGCACGGCGGCCTTGAGGCCGAAGAACAGGCCTTCGACGATGGTGAGGCGCCCAAACAAGACGTAGATCCACGACAGCGCCATGATGGCGAGCAGGCCCGGCAGCACGAACACCGTGCCGGCGAACAGGCCGCCCTTGGTCTTGTGCATCAGCCAGCCGATGTAGGTCGCGAGTTGCTGCGCCTCGGGGCCGGGCAGCAGGGTGCAGTAGTTCAACGCCTGAAGGAACCGGTTCTC
>Ga0194121_10010887_pt1 | contig 10946 bp, 7 predicted proteins | sample TA2MahCa50mmetaG_FD_148609 | JGI IMG/M metagenome (GOLD analysis project Ga0194121, IMG submission 148609) | Freshwater microbial communities from Lake Tanganyika, Tanzania - TA2015020 Mahale Deep Cast 50m | ecosystem: Environmental > Aquatic > Freshwater > Lake | place: Tanzania: Lake...
AGCGGCCGCGTGAGAATGGAAGGCGCGGCGGCCGGTGCGGGTGACCCCGCGGCCGGAGCCTCCGCGGAGAGAGCAGCAGGAGCGGCCGGCGTCGGCGTGGGGACAGTCGCGGAGGTCGTGACCGCGGTTTTGGGGATGCGGCGTTTCATGACGCGGAGCGGCGGGTTCAGGTGGAGGACCGGCGGCGGGATTTCCGCGTGGCGGCGGGATGCGCGGAGGCGAGGCGCGCGAGGTTTTCCGCGGCGTGCTGGAGCAACGTGGCCGTTTCGCGGACCAAGGAGGCGGCCGGCACGAGTTCGTGACAGAAAGTCAGGACGATTCCCGTGGCGTGGTTCGCGAACTTGGTCGCGTCGGCCGTGGTGGCGGTGAGTTCGCGCAACGTGTCGCGCAACGCTCGGGCGGCTTCGCGGCGGGTCATGACGCGGACCCTCCGGTGGAAACCTCAGCCGGCGAGGACGTGACTCCCAGCCGGGCGAAGAACGCGTCGCGGCGTTCGCGGGCGACGGCGAGGTCCCTGGTGCCGAGGGAGACGGCGACGCGGCGGTCGGTTTTGAACAGCGGCGACGGGCGCAGGCTGTAGCGGAGGAACCACGTGCCGTGGTTCAGGAACAGGTGGTGGCGATCGCCACCCCGGTAGCGCAGGACGGGTTCAGGTGCGTGGATCATGGTGCGGTTGGCCGGAGGCCGGCACACGCACCACGGGGAAAATCATTTGGGAGGAATCCCCACATCCAGCGCGACGACTCGTCGCGCTGCGGCCACCGCGGCTTTTCCCAAGCTCGGTTGGCAGACCCACGCCCCGGCGGGAAGCCGTGGCGGGGAGTCGTTCATGATGCGAATGCACGGGAGGAGAAAGAGACGAGATTCCCCCGACGGCAAGCCCGCGAAGGCGCGGGTTATGGCATAAGGGCGCGCGGACGCGCGCGCGTTGAAGTTGAGGGGACGGGACGGGACTAAAGGACGAATGAACCTAGGGGCGGGCGCGGGACGCGCCCGTTGAAGTTACGGGTTGAGGTTGAGGTGACGGGGGAGCCAAACGCGTGGCGTGGGCTTCAACCTCAACCCTCAACTTCAACGCGTCCGCCGACGCCGTCGATAAACGGCAAGGCGACGCCTATCATGCTTCCATTCAATCGATTATGAATCCGCGCGACAGGGTACGGATTTTCGAGCCACCCCTGAGTTCGGTCTGGGGGATGGGTTGAGGTTGATACGGGCGCCCGCTCACTGCAGCCCGGGCGGGAGCTGCTGGACAATCTTCTTGATGTCCTCGACGGCGTCGCGATGGCAGACGAGGACGGCGTCCGGCGTCTCCACCACGACGAGGTCGCGCACGCCGCACAGGGCGATCGCGCGGCCGTTGCTCACCGCGATATTGCCCTCGGCCCGGCTGGTGAAGACTGGGCCGCGCACGGCGTTGCCCGCGGCGTCCTTGGGGAGGTGCCGCGGCAGCGCGGTCCAGAGGCCGACGTCGTCCCAGTCGAAGGCCGCGAGCAGGGTCTCCACCGCGGCCGCCTTCTCCATAATGGCGTAGTCGACCGAGATCTTGGGCAGGCGGGGGAAGCGGTCGGCAAGGTAGGCGGAGGCGTCGCCCGCGGGAAACCCGCGCACGAAGGCGGCCAGCTCGGGGGCGTGCCGGTCGGCCTCGGCGAGGAAGGAGCCCACGCTCCAGAAGAACATCCCGGCATTCCAAGCGTGCCGGCCCTCCGCGAGGTAACGGGCGGCCGTGGCGGCGTCCGGTTTCTCGACAAAGCGGCTGACCTGCCGGAACACGCCGGCCTCGCCCCGCGCCAGCTCCGGGCCCAGCTCGAGGTAACCGAAGCCCGTGGCCGGGTGATCCGGCTGGATCGCGATCGTCAGCAGGGCCGAGGACGCGGCCGCGCGCGGCAGGGCGGCCGCCAGCTGGCGGCCGAAGGCGCCGCGGTCCGCGATGAACGCGTCCGCCGGCAGCAGCGCCAGCGCGGCCCGCTCACCGCCCCGGGCCCGCACCAGCGCGGTCGCGAGGGCGGCGGCGGGGGCGGTGTCGCGTTTTGCCGGCTCGGCGACGATCTGGTCGGGCGGCACCAATCCGGCCAGCGCTTCGCGGGTCGCGGGCAACTGCACCTCGTTGGTCAGCACGAAGAGGTTCTCCGGCGGCACGACCGCGCCCACGCGGCGGACGGTCTCCTCGACCAAGGTACGGTCGGAGAGGAGACGCAGGAGGTGCTTCGGGGTGCGGGCCCGGCTCATCGGCCAGAACCGCTCGCCGCTGCCACCGGCCATGATGCAGGCGTAATGGAGGGAGCTCATCGTGGGGAAATTCAGGCTGGGTCAGGTCCGAAGGACGATCTTGCCGCACTGGGCGCCGGCCTCCAGCCGCGCGAAGGCCTCCGCCGCCGCAGCCAGCGGGTGCACCTCGCCCACGAGGGGACGGAGCCGATGACGTTCCACCAGCGCGAGCAGGCCGCGCCAGTCGGCGGGGGAGCCCATCGTCGAGCCGAGCAGGGAGAGCTGTTTCCAGAAAACCTTGCGCACCGGGAGGACTGCGTCGCCGCGCGTGGCCCCGAAGAAGACCAGCCGACCTCCCGGCGCGAGGACGTCGGCCAGCCGCGCGAAGCCCGCGCCGCCCGCGCTGTCCACGACCACGTCAAACGTACCCGCCCGGGCGACGGCGGCCTCTGTCCAACCGGTGTCGGTGTACAGGAACCCGCCGCGCGCCCCGAGCGCCTCGGCCCGCGTCACCTTGGCGGCGGAGCCGGAGGTCACCCAGACCTCGGCGCCGGCGGCCACCGCGAACTGGAGGGCGCTGGCGGCCACGCCGCCGCCGATCCCGGTGACGAGCACCCGTTCCCCGGCGCGCAGCCGGGCGCGGGTGAAGAGCGCGCGGTAGGCGGTAAGGCCGGCGAGGGGCAGCGCGGCCGCCTCCTCCCAGGAGAGGTGAGCGGGCCGGGCCGCCAGTTGGCCCGCGGGCACGGCGATGCGGCCGGCCAGGGTACCCGCGCGCGGTAGGCCGAGGATCTGGAACTGGGCGCCCTGCGCCCTCTCGTCGTCGCCCCAGAAGAACGCGGGGTTGAGGATCACCTCGCGACCCAGCCACGCGGGGTCCACGCCCGGGGCCGCGGCCACCACCACCCCGGCCCCGTCGGAGCCCGGGATGCACGGCCACTTTAGGCCGGCGTACTGTCCGGACTTGATCCAGACGTCGCGGTGGTTGAGCGCGGCCGCCCGCAGCTCCACGACCACCTCGCCGGCGTCGGGCATCGGATCCGCCACCTCGCCGACCAACAACTGGTTGGGCCCCTGCAGTTGCGCCGCGATCATCCCCGAACGTGGCGCGCCGGCGGCCCGCGGCGCAAGCAGTCTCTCGCCCGCGTTTGCCGTTGCGCCGGGCGGGCCCGCCCGCGTCATTGCCGCCGCCTGCTCCTCGCCTTCCACAAACCCTACGGGGTGCTCTCGCAGTTCACCCCGGAGCCCGGCTCCCGCTGGGGCACGCTCGCCGCCTTCGGCCTCCCGCGCGGGGTCTACCCGCTCGGCCGGCTGGACGCCGACTCGGAAGGGCTGCTGCTGCTGGCCGACGAACCGGGCCTGAACCACCGGCTGCTCGATCCCGCGTGCGGCCACCGCCGGGAGTACTGGGTGCAGGTCGAGGGTGAGCCCGACGACGACGCCCTCCGCCGCCTCAGTGCGGGCGAACTGCGGATCGATGGTGTTCCCGTGCGCCCGGCCCGCGCGTGGCGGCTGGAGCCGCCGCCGGACCTGCCGCCCCGCGTCCCAGCCATCCGCCTCCGCCAGACCATCCCGGACCGCTGGCTCGCCCTCGAACTCACCGAGGGCCGCAACCGGCAGGTGCGGCGGATGACGGCCGCCGTCGGCCACCCCACCCTGCGACTGGTGCGTGCCCGGATCGGCGGATTACCCCTTGGGGCGCTCGCCCGCGGCGCGTGGCGCGAGCTCAACCCCGCGGAGCGCCGCCAGGTATTCTCCGGGGATCACTGACCGCCCGCGGGAATCTCGCCCCGGCCCGCTGGTTAATCGATATCAGTAACTGCGGCCTCGCCGGGCTCCCCGCGGACGCGCCTGCTCGCGCGGTTGGCACCAAACCCTTCCTCCCGATGAAACTGCCCCTCCCTGCCCAGCGGGTCGCCCTCGCGGCCGCGCTACTGTTGTCCCCCCTCGCCCGCGCCCAGCGGGCCCCCGCGCCGGCCCCGCAGGCCGACGAGGTCGTCGAGCTCTCCCCGTTCGTCATCTCCTCCAGCGCCCTGATCGACGGCAACCGCATCGCGGAGGCCACCGCCGGCACGCTGGTGGCGCGCCCGATCGACAAGCTGCCGATGGGCCTCCAGGTGGTGAGCGCCGAGATGATGAAGGAGCTCAACATCTTCAACGCGGACGGCCTCGGCCAGATCGTCCCCGGCCTCGCGAACCAGAACCAGACCTCCTCCGAGGGCACCGGCAACAACACCCAGTACGCGTCGCGCGGGTTCACCGTCCTCCCGCGCCGCAACGGCTTCGCCCCCGGCGGCCGCCTCTACGATATGACCGGCATCGACCGCGTCGAGGTCATCCGGGGCCCCAACTCCCTCCTCTACGGGCAGAGCGACGCCGGCGGCATCATCAACTACATCACCAAGCGGCCCCGCCTGCGGAACACCCCCGACGCCAAGGGCAGCATCGGCGGTGCCTTCGGCAACTACGCGTTCTACCGCGCCCAGGCGGACGTCGACGTGACCCTGGTGCCGAAGACCCTCGGTTTCCGCCTCCCCGCCTCGTTCACCAGCAACGAGCGCGAGTTCAATTTCTTCCGCAACAAGGCCATCGCCTACAATCCCTCGGTGCTCTACCGCCCGCTGAGCAACACGGAGGTCTCCCTCGAGTGGGAGTACCTCGACGTGCGCACCAACTTCGGCGCCTTCCAGCCGATCGTCTGGCGCCCGCCGGGGTCCACGGTTGAGTACGTGGACAAGGACAGCCGCGGCCTCGGTCGCGCCGCGCGCGGCGGCCTCTTCGGTCCCTACGCCAAGGCGGAGAACAAGCAGACTAACTGGACCGCCGACCTCACCTCGCGCCTCACCGACAACATCACGTTCCGCGCCGTGTACTCGAAGAACGCCCGCAACCGCAACGAGATCGTCCCCACCGGCGGCGACCCCTTCCGCGCGGTCCCCGTGGCGTACTTCGGCGCCAACACCCGCGACGGCAACCGCATCACCGGCTACAAGGGTGACCTCCTCGGGGAATGGACCCTCGCCGGGATGAAGACCCGCACCCTCGCCGGCTACGAGTACAACAAGAACATCTTTTTCGCCTCCGTCTGGCGCGGCTGGAATGCCGCCACCAGCCAGCGCGACAACATCTTCACCCTCAACCTGGGCTACGACCCCGCGTCGCAACGCGTGACGCGCCCGCCCACCGCGGCGGACTTCCGCCCCTTCAACGGCGTCTCCGGCGCCTGGCTCGACACCCGCCTCGACCCTGCCCTCTGGCGCCTCGAGGTCGGCCCCAACCGCTTCCAGAGCGAGTGGACCAACACCCGCGTGAGCGAGGTCCTCTCCGCCTTCGACGACCGCCTGCAGATCCTCGCCGGCGTCGCCCGCGGCAAGAGCACCCTCGTCAACACCACCACCGGCCAGGCGGACGACCGCAAGGCCACGGTCTGGCAGACCGGCATCGGCTGGGTGCTCGACCAGCGCAAACAGCACATGCTGTTCTTCAACCGCAGCACGAGCTACCAGCCGCAGTTCCTCTTCGACATCAACTTCGCCCCGCTCGCGCCGCTCACCGCGGAGGGCATCGAGGGCGGGCTGAAGTCCACCTGGGGCGGCACCGGCCTGCAAACGACGATCGTGTTCTACGCGCAGGAGCGCAAGGACGTCGGCCGCCAGTTCCAGGACTTCGCTTTCAACCCGCCGCGGACCTACGGCATCCTGACCCCCGGCGAGGAAGTCAAGGGCGTGGAATTCGAGGCCTGGTACCAAGCGAACCGCCAACTCAGCTTCACCCTCCTCTACGCCGGCTTCAACGGCCGCATCACCGGCGCGCCGCCGGGCCGCAACGCCCTTATCGGCTATGAACTCCCGCGCGCCCCCGAGCAGTCCGCCAACCTGATGGTGAACTACAAGATGGAGGGCGACGGCCCCCTCGGCGGCACCCGCTGGACCCTCGGCGCCAACTACAGGAATGACGTCTGGCTGGATACCGGCCTGAACCTCAACACGCTCGAGCGCCGCAGCGACGCCGGCACGGCCCTGTTCGCCGTGATCGCCAAGGACTTCCGCGTCGCGCGGAACCGTGTTCTCGGGGTCCGGCTCAACATCGGCAACCTGCTCGACCGCAATTACATCTCGGAGGGCTTCACCTTCGGCGAGAAGCGCACCTACCGCCTCGCGACGGAACTCCGGTTCTGACGCTCCCGTAGCTCCAATCCCGCCGGCGCCCTCTTACAGGGGCGCCGGCGGCGTTTACGATGTCTTCGCCGTTGCCCCCGCCCGCCGCCGCCCCAGCCTGCTTTCCGCGATGGTCACCCAGCGCGACATCGCCCAAGCCGCCGGGCTCTCCCAAGCCACCGTCTCCCTCGCCCTGCGCCGCCACCCGGGGCTCCCGGCGACCACCATTGATCGCGTGCACGCGGCCGCGGCCAGCCTCGGCTACCGGCCGGACCCGCTGATTTCCGCCCTGATGTCCCAGCGCCAGGCCCGCAAGCCTGGCGGCACGCTCCGCGCCAAGATCGCCTTCCTCACCGCCTTCCCCACCCGCCACGGTTGGCGGCGCAGCCGCTACATCTCCGACTGCTACGCGGGCGTCGCCACCGCCTGCGGACCGCGCGGTTATCTGGTCGAACCCCGCTGGCTCTTCGAGCCGCAGATCGGCGGCCGCTGCCTCAGCCGCATCCTCTGGACCCAGAACTTTCAGGGCCTCGTCGTCGCGCCGCTGCCCGTCGTCAACCCGCCGATGGACATCGATTGGGCCCAGTTCTCCGCCGTGACCCTCGACTACTCGATGGCCGACCCGGTGCTGCACCGGGTGGTCGATGACCACGCGGCCGGCCTCGAGCGCCTGCTGGCCGAGATCGACCGCCGCGGTTACACCCGCCCGGGCCTCGTCCTGCGCGCCCCGCAGGACATCCGCACGCGTCACAGCCGCCTCGGGTTCTTCCTCGCGCAGCGCCTGCACCACCCCCGCTGGCGGACGGTGCCACCGCTGCTGCTCCCGGAGGACCGCTGGGGTCCGGCGCCGTTCGCGGCGTGGCTGGATCGCCACCGTCCCGATGTCATCCTCACCGAGGAGCCCGAGGTGCCGGGCGCCCTCCGCCGTCTAGGGCTGCATCCCCCGCGGGACGTCGGGCTGGCGTTCTTCCACCAGGAGCGCCCGACCGGCCGCCTCAGCGGGATCCGCGTGCTTGCCGAGGAGGTCGGTCGCACCGCGGGCAACATCCTGATGCGCCTGATCGAGACCAACGAGCGGGGCGTGCCCCGCATTCCCGGCACCACCCTGGTGAGCTCGCTGGCCTGGAACGACGGCCGCACGCTCCGCCCCGCCTGACTCCCTCCCGCGATGAACCGCGTTCTGCTCGTTGCCGTCCCGGCCGCCACCGCGGCCATCCGCCTCCCCGCCGCGCGGATCACCGAGGTCGCCGCCCTGCTGCCCGCCTCCGACGCGAACCTCGACAACTTCAACGACCGGGTGGTCGAGGTCGACCTCGGCGCCGCGATGAGGGGCTGGAGCCTCGAGACGGTGGCCGGCTGGTTCGGAGAGGGCCTCGGCGCCGCGCGCCTCGCCCGCCTGCAGTCGGAAATCCGCCGGCGGATTCCCGCACATCCGGCTCGCGTCCGCCGGACGCATGAGTTTCCTTTTCGAGCACCCAGCGCGCACCGCCTATGTCCGGCTTCCGCTCCCGTTTCTCCCCGCCCTCCTGGCTGTCCCTGCCCCTCGGGCTGGTGGCTGCTCCGGTCCTCGCCGTGCCCGAGGTTGACTTCACCCGCGAGGTGCAGCCGATCCTCGCCGAGCACTGCTTCCATTGCCATGGGCCAGATGCCCAGGACCGACGCGGCGGGCTGCGCCTAGATGACCGCGAGGCGGCACTCAAGGGCGGGAAATCCGGCGTCGCCGCGCTCGTCCCGGGGAAGCCCGCGGAGAGCGAGTTGCTCGCGCGCATCCTTTCTCCCCACGAGGACGAAGTGATGCCACCGCCCAAGGAGGGCAAGAAGGTCGGCCCGCGCGAGCAGGAGGTGCTGCGTCGCTGGGTCGAGGCCGGCGCCCCGTACGCACCCCACTGGGCCTTCGTGCCGCCGGTCAAGGCGGCCCCCCCCGCCGCCGGCGCAAACCCGGTGGACGCCTTCGTGGCGGCACGGCTGCGCTCCCACCAGATCGACTTTTCCCCCGCCGCGGACCCCGCCGTCCTCTGCCGCCGGCTACACCTCGACCTGCTTGGCCTCCCGCCCTCCCCGGCGGACGTCGCCGCCTTCGTTCTGGCCGTCTCGGCCCAAGGCCTCTCCGCGGCCACCGAGGACCTCGCGCGCCGCCTCCTCGCCGACGAGCGCTTCGGCGAACGCTGGGCCCGCGTGTGGCTCGACGCCGCCCGATATGCCGACAGCAACGGCTACGAGAAGGACCTGCCCCGCGAGCAATGGGCCTGGCGGGACTGGGTGATCCGCGCCTTCAACCGCGACCTTGGCTACGACCGCTTCCTGACCGAGCAGATCGCCGGTGACCTCCTGCCCGGCGCAACGCAGGAGCAGATCGTGGCGACCGGCTTCCTGCGCAACGGGATGGTCAACGAGGAGGGCGCGATCATCCCGGAGCAGTTCCGCATCGAGGGAATGTTCGACCGCCTTGACTGCGTCGGGAAGGCCACCATCGGCCTGAGCCTCCAGTGCGCCCAGTGCCACACCCACAAGTTCGACCCGATCACGCACGACGAGTACTTCGGACTTTACGCCTTCTTCAATTCCACCTTCGAGGCCCAGTCCTGGGTCTACACCCCGGAGCAGCAGCAACTCATCGAGACCCTCCGGCGCGATCTCGCCGCCATCGACGCGAGCACCAAGGCCGCCGTGCCGGACTGGGCGGAGCGCCTCGAGCAGTGGTCCGCCGAGCTCGTCCGCCAGCGCCCGGCCTGGACGCCCTTCCTCGCCGAGGAACTCGCCAGCACCAGCGGGCTCAACCACCCGGTCCAGCTCGCCGACCACTCCATCCTCACCCTCGGCCACCCGACCACGCGCGGGGACATCTTCGTCATCGGCACCCCAGCGCTCGATGGCGTCACCGGCCTCCGCATCGAGGCGCTCACGCACGGGGACCTCGAGTTCAACGGCCCGGGCCGCAGCAAGTACGGGACCTGGGCGCTCAGCGAGCTGGAGGTGAGCGTGATGCCGCCCGGCTGCGACCAGTGGGAGAAGGTCGCGCTCCGGGGCGCCACGGCCGACTTCGCGGAGCCGGTCCGCGGGCTGGAGGAGGAATGGAAGGCGAACTTCGACAAGGAGCGGCGACGCATCATCGGCGGCCCCGAACTGATGATCGACGGCGCCAACGACACGGCGTGGCGCGCAGACCGCGGCCCCGGCCGACGCAACGCCGAATCGGCGGCCGTCGTGCAGTTCACGGAGCCGCAGCGCCACCCGGCGGGCACGAAGCTGCGCGTGCTGCTGCGGATGCACCACAGCGGCGACGACAACGGCCGCCACAACACCGCGCTCGGCTGCGCCCGCATCTCTCTGACCCGCGCGCCCGACCCGCGCGTGCCGCCGGTCGATCACGCCGCGATGCTGGCCCTCGAGGTTCCCGCCGGCGCGCGCGACGCGCGGCAGCACACCGCCCTGTTCCGGGCGTGGCGCGCCCAGGAGCCCGCCGCGCGCAAGTTCCACACCGAGGCCGAGGCCGCGTGGAAACGTTACCCGGCGGCGCCCACCTCCGTGCTCCACCTGCGGGAGCGGGGCGGGGTCCACGCCCGCGAAACCCGCCTGCTCGACCGCGGCGCCTGGGACCGGCCGAAGCACGCCGTCCAGCCGCACGTCCCCGCCGCCCTGAATCCCTGGCCGGAGGACGCACCCCGCGACCGCCTCGGCTTCGCCCGCTGGCTCACCGACCGGCGCGCGCCCCTCACCGCCCGCGTGGCCGTCAACCGGGTCTGGCAGACGCTCTTCAGCACGGGCCTAGTCGAGACGCCCGAGGACTTCGGCACGCGCTCCAGCCCGCCCGAGCACCGCGAGTTGCTCGACTGGCTGGCGGTCGACTTCATGGACCAGTGCTGGAGCCACAAGGAGTTGCTGCGGCGGATCGTGACCAGCCGCACCTACCAGCAGGACTCCTCCGGGACCCCCGCGCTGCGGGAACGCGACCCGGCCAACCGCCTGCTCGCCCGCGGGCCCCGCTTCCGGGTCGACGCCGAGATCGTCCGTGACTCCGCGCTGGCGATCGCCGGCCTGCTGCATCACCAGGTCGGCGGACCGAGCGTGTTCCCGCCAGTCCCGGAGAACGTCCTCGCCTACAACTTCGTGCGGCCGACCTACTGGCAGCCGCCGGAGGACGCCCAGCGCTACCGCCGCGGGCTGTACCTGTTCCGGAAGCGCTCGATGCCGGACCCGATGCTGAGCGCCTTCGACGCGCCGAACGCGGACTTCGCCTGCGCCCGCCGCGTCCGCTCCAACACCCCCCTTGCGGCCCTCACCGGGCTGAACGAGCCCGTGTTCGTCGAGGCCGCGCAGGCCCTCGCCCTGCGCCTCTGGCGCGAGGGCGGCGGCACCGACGAGAGCCGGATCGACCTCGCGTACCGCCTGTGCACCGCCCGCGCCGCCCGCCCGGCAGAACAGGCCGCCGTGCGGCGCCTCCTCACCGAGGCGCGCGGCCGCCTCCAGCGCGGCGAACTCCCCGCGGCCGAGGTCGCCTTTCCCCCGCGCCTGAAGGCCGCCGACCTGCCGGCGGACGCCACCCCGGCCGAACTCGCCGCTTGGACCCTCGTGGCGCGCGTGATG
>Ga0194121_10010892_pt1 | contig 10943 bp, 8 predicted proteins | sample TA2MahCa50mmetaG_FD_148609 | JGI IMG/M metagenome (GOLD analysis project Ga0194121, IMG submission 148609) | Freshwater microbial communities from Lake Tanganyika, Tanzania - TA2015020 Mahale Deep Cast 50m | ecosystem: Environmental > Aquatic > Freshwater > Lake | place: Tanzania: Lake...
GCGGCGCTGGCGCTGGTCGCGGTCACCGAGGGCGGCACCGAGCCGGCCGATCTCGCGCGCATCCTGGCGGCGACGCAGAGCGCGACCGCCGCGCTCGAGGACTGGGTCCTCGGCCTTGGCAGCGACCTGTCGGCGGCCGCGCGCGCGCTCGCCGGGAGCGAGGGCGAGGCGTGACGGACGCGGACGAGCGGCGTCCGGGGCTGGCGGTGTTCGTGTCCGGATCGGGCCGCAGCCTGGCCAACCTGTTCGCGCGCGAACGCGCCGGCCGGCTGCAAGCGCGCATCGCCGCGGTGATCGCCGATCGGCCGGGAATCCGCGCGCTCGACATCGCGCGCGAGCACGGGGTCGAGCCGCTGGTCGTCGACTGGAAGAGCTGCGGCGGCGAGCAGGGCTTCGCCGATCGCGCGCTCGCGCATGCGCAGGAGCGCGGCGCGGAGCTGCTCGTGCTGGCGGGCTTCCTGCGCAAGTTGCGCCTCTCGGCGCGCTGGCGCGGCAAGGCGCTCAACATCCATCCGTCGCTGCTGCCGGCCTTCGGCGGCAAGGGCTACTACGGCGATCGCGTGCACGCGGCGGTGCTGGCGGCCGGGGTCAGCGAGAGCGGCTGCACCGTGCACTACGTCGACGACGAGTACGACCGCGGTGCGATCCTGTTGCAGCGGCGCGTGCCGGTGCGCGCGGGAGACGACGTGCACGCGCTCGCGGCGCGCGTGTTCGAGGCCGAGCTCGACGCGCTGCCGGAGGCGATCGAGCGGCATTTCGCCGCTGCGACCGCGTAGGCGCGCCTCGGCGGCCGGCGCGAACGATTCGCGCGGCTCAGCGCGCGCTAGTCCGCCAGCCTGGCTTTCACGTCGACGATGCGCGCGACGGTGTCGGCGTTCTCGACGTGCAGCTCGAAGGGACCTTCATGCAATTCGCAGGTGCCCGACAGCTCCCCCGCCTGCGGCCCGACGCGCACGCGCTCGATCCCGCCGCTCGTGACCCACGTGCGCAGCGGTCCGCCCTGCCACTGCCGCGCTTCGAACACGAGCCGCGAGGCGCCGCCGACGCTGCCCCTGGCCGCGACGAAGCTCGTCCCCGGCGCAAGCTCGGTCGGAGACGCCGTCCACGCCAGACTGCTCGACCCGCGCGGCTCCAGCCACCAGTGACAGGCCGCGGCACCGCCGAACACGAGCAGTACGAGCGCAGCGAGTGCCACGACTACCTGGAACGAGCGCACGCGCGCAGTCTAGCGGCGCCGCCGCGGCGCGCGCAACTTGTCCAGCGCCTGCAGGCGAGTCTCTGCATTTCCAGCGAGCGGCCTTCCGTCGGCCAATTCGCCCGCCTCGGCGCGCCCCAGGTGCGCGACCAGCCCGACCAGGCTCAACAAGTCGTCGCGGTTGTGCGCGAAGACCTGTTCGAGACGGTGCGCGCGCCCGGCCAGGAAGTCGAGCCACGCGGCGGGCGCCAGCGAGCCCGGCAGATCGTCCTGGCGCTCGAAGCCGAGCAGCGCGCGCTCCATCGTCGCCAGCCGCCCGTTCGGCAATGCCGCTCCGTAGAGCCGCCGGCACGGCCAGTACAAGTCGAGGTGCGGCTTGTCCGAGAACGGCGTCGGCAGCGAGTGGAAGCGCAGCTTGTCCTCCAGCCGGTGCCGATCGAAGGACTTGCCGAAGAACGTGACGACGAGTGGCGCCGCGCGCACGCGCCGCTCGACCTCGACGAGCAGCGCGCGCTCGTCGGCCGGGCCGCGCAGGAAGCCCTGCCACAGCTCGAACGCGCGCTCCCCCGCCGGGGCGGGCACGAAGGCGCCGAGCGCGACGAGGAACGCGATGCCGCCCGCGCCGCCCTGCAGCCCGTTGGTCTCGATGTCGAGGAACAGACCGTCGCGCGGAGCGAGCCCTTGCAGCGCCGGATCGCGCGCCACCAGCGCGAGATCGGCGGCGCGCGCGTGCTCGATCGACGCGAGCTCGAGCTCGCCGTGGCGGTGCGTCGCGCCGAAGCGCGTCGTGCGCGCGAGGAACGAACCGGCGGCATTGCACTCCTCGACGAGCGCGGACGGCAACGCCGCGGCCAAGCTTGCCGAAGCTGCGGTGCGCTCGACGGGCGCGGCCGGAGACGGCAGGATGCGCCGCAACCGCTCGCGCAGCGGATCGGAAGGCGCGCTCACGACGGCGGGTCGAACACGTCGATGCCGGCGCTCGTCGGTCCGGGACCGTCCACCAGGTGCTCGAGCACGCGCAGCGCGCCGGCCTTGCCGAGCGGCCCGACCTCGTCGGCGGGACCGACGCAGGCAGGACAGCCGTCGCGGCACGGGCAGGCACGCGCGACCTCCAGCGCCGCGCCGAGCAACTCGCGGTGCGCGCGGAACACGACCGGCGAGAGCCCGGCTCCGCCGTGCATGCGGTCGTACAGGAACAGCGCGGGTCGGGAGAAGTGCGCCGAGCGGATCTGGCACGAGAGTCCCAGGTCCTGCGGCTGGCAGCGCAGGTACAGCGGCGCGACGCGCCGCACCAGCATGCCCAGGCCGTGCCAGGTCGCGCCGTCGAGCTCGAGCCGCGCCGCGACGTCCTCCTCCAGCACCAGCGCGAAGGCCTCGGTGTCGATCTCCTCGGCCGGCAGGTGGATCTGCCCGGCGCCGACGCTCTCGCGCGTGTAGAAGCGCACCTTCTTGAAGAGGGTCGCCTGCGTGGTCACGTGCACCTCGCCGCGGAAGATCGCGTAGTCGCCCGCGCGCTGTGCCGCCTGCTCGAGGCGCAGCACGCGCAGATCCGTGTCGGTCTCGGCCTCGGTGTAGTAGTCGGTGTCGACCTCGCGCGCGTAGGCGCGCCGATTCGCGTAGTCGAAGCGCTCGATCTTCCAGGTGCGGCCCTCGACCTGGTAGATCGCGCCCTCGTGCACGGCGGTCAGCGAGCCTTCGCGGTCGATCTCGCCGATCGCCTTGTCGGTCTCGCTGTCGAGCACGAGCACGTTGTCGGGCTCGTTGCCCGCGAGCGAGACGTGATGCGCCGGATACGCGTCGGCGATCCAGAACCACGTGCGCTCGCGCTTCTGCAACAGCTGCGACTCCTCGGCCAGGTAGTCCAGGATGCCCGGCACGTTCGACGACGGTCCGAAGCCGCGCACCGAGCCGTCGTCCTCCTCGCGGAACGGCAGTTCGAAGGCCGCGCACTTCAATTGCTCCGAGAGCGTGACCAGGTTGTCGGGATCCAGCGCGGTGCGCTCGCGCGGCGCGGCGAACAGGTACTCCGGATGCGCGGCCAGGTACTGGTCGACCGGATCGGAGCGCGCGATCAGCACGGTCAGCGACGCGCGCGCGCGCCTCCCGACGCGGCCGGCGCGCTGCCAGAAGGAGGCCTGGTTGCCCGGATAGCCGACCAGCACCGCGACATCGAGCGCGCCGATGTCGATCCCGAGCTCGAGCGCGTTCGTGCTGACGACGACCTTGACCTCGCCGCGGCGCAGGCCCTGCTCGATCTCGCGGCGCAGGTCGGGCAGGTAGCCGCCGCGGTAGCCGCGCACTTCCTCGGGTCGCAGACCGAGCTCGCCGGCGGCCTCCTTCAGGTAGCGCGTCAGCACTTCGACCGCCGTGCGCCGGTTGACGAAGAAGATCGTCTGGTGCGCCGGCCCGCAGATCTGCTGCGCGAGCCTACGCGCCTCCTCCAGCGCGTTCGCGCGCAAGCCGGCCACGTCGTCGAGCAGCGGCGGGTTGTAGACCGCGAAGTGGCGCGCACCACTGCCAGATCCGTCCTGGTCGACCAGCTCGACCTCGCGACCGACCAGCGCGCGCGCGTGCCCGAGCGGATCGTGCAGCGTCGCCGAGGACAGCAGGAAGCGCGGCCGCGCGCCGTAGTGCGCGGCGATGCGCATCAGGCGGCGCAGCACGCCGGCCACGTTCGAGCCGAACACGCCGCACAGCGTGTGCACCTCGTCGATCACCACGTACTCGAGGCGCCGGAACAGGTCGGCCCACTTCGGGTGGTGCGGCAGGATGCCGGTGTGCAGCATCCAAGGGTTGGTCAGCACGACCTGGCCGCGCTCGCGCAGCGTGCGCCGGATCGACGGGCTGGTGTCCCCGTCGTAGGTGAACGAGTGCCACGGCTCGCCGAGATCGGAGATCGCGCGGTTGAGATTGCTCGACTGATCCTGCGAGAGCGCCTTGGTCGGGAACATCCACAGCGCGCGAGCCTGTCCGCGACTGGCCAACAGCGACTGCAGCACCGGGGCGGTGTAGCACAGCGTCTTGCCCGAGGCGGTCGGCGTGGTCACCAGCACGTCGCGACCGGCGAGCGCATGCTCGATCGCGCGCGCCTGGTGCGCGTAGGGCCGCTCGACCCCGCGCCGGCGGTACAGCTCGACGATGCGCGGATCGAGCGCGGCCGGCCAGTCCACCGCCTGGGGCGCGCGCTGCGGCGCGACACGCCAGCGCGAGAAGTTGCGGCCCAGCGCGGCATCCGAACGCAACCGCTCGACGAGCTCCTCGACGCTGCTCGACGCGCGCGCGCGGCGCGCGCCTCCCTGGGTCGCGTCGGCGGACTTGTCGTCGTCGCGTCGGAGTGCGCCCCCGCTGTGCAGCGGGGTCAGCGGATCGGTCGGGGGGACGGGTGCGGGATCGCGGCTCACGGCGGCTCCGGGCAGAAGACTTCGAGCCTCCCCACGTGGAAGCCTAGGCCGATCGCGCGGGCCCCGCAAGCTCCGCCGCAGAGGAGCACGCGTCAGGGCGCGTCGATCCAGCGCAGCAGTGCCGCGTGCAGATCGGGAAAGCGCGGCCGCGCGCGCGCGCCGGCGTATTCGAGCTCGATCGTGCCGTCGGCCGCGCGCCCGATCCGCAGGCGATGCTCGCGGCCGACCTTGTCGGTCAGCGTCGCGACGGCCGGCTCGCCCAGCTCCGCGACCGGGCCGGGATCCAGCCAGGCCGCCGCCTGCACGGAGAACAGCCGCTCCAGCCACAGCGGTTCGAGCTCGTTCGCCTGATAGTCGCGCTGTCCATCGCGCAGCCAGCGCCCGTCGGCCGGATCGCGCACGTAGCGGCGTTGACGTCCGCGCGCGGCGACTTCGAACGAGGCGAGCTCGAGTTCGGAGAACTTCCACACCTCGCGGCTGCGCCAGGGACCTGCGCGGGGATCGGTCAGCGCGTGCAGCGCCTCTTCCGCCAGCGCCGGCACGGCGTCGCCGTCGCGCAGCACGAGCCGGCCGCGCGCATCGCGCGCCGCGTGCGGAGCGCCGAGCTCGAAGCGGCTCACGCATTCGTCGCCGGCCCACAGCTCGATGCGCCGCTCGGGCGCCAGCGCCGCAGCCTCGAGCTCGGGCAGGTACGCGTGCAACTCGGTGCCCTCGAGGCGACCGAGCAAGTCCTCCACGCGTCCGGCGTCGGCGCGCGGCGCCACTCCCGGCTCGCCGAGGAACCAGCGCCGCTCGAGCGCGCGCAGCTCCAGCGGCTCGAGCGCTCCGCTGAGGTCCGTGATCCGCACGCGCGTCAGCGCCGCGCGCTCGACGCGCAACAACCGATAGTCGAGCAGGTTCTCCAGCGCGGCCGCGAGCAGCGCGACCTCGCGGGTCTCGACGCGCCAGACCGGTCCGCTGCCGCGCTCGCGGCACAGCCAATCGCCGTCCGCGACCGGCAGGGCCTCGCCGCCGGGCAATCGTCCGAAGTCGAGCACGCGAGGCGTGCCCGCCACCAGCTCGACGGTGATCGAGAAGCGCGGCCGTGCCAGCCCGTAGCGCTCGAGATCCGCCGGCGCGTCGTCGACGAAGGACAGCACGGGCAGCACGCAGACCGCGCGCAGCAGGGCCGTGACGCCCAGCGGATCGAGCGCGAGCGCGCGCGGGCGCTCGCAGCGCCAAACCGGGATGCCGCCCACGATGCCGTCCGCCTGAGCCTCGAACGGCGCGCCGGGGCTCGTGAACGGATCAGCGCTGACGGCGCTGTCGCGCCGGAGCGCGGTCACCGTCCCCGGATCGATGTCCAGCGCGCGGCGCTCGCGGTAGTCGTCGAGGCCGCGATCGAGCAGCGCGTCGAGGGCGCGCGTGGTGTGCATCAGGCGACCCTGTGCCAGCACCCAAACGCCGCGGCCGTCGATGTCGAGCGCGCCGAGATCGAGCACGCGGCGCTGCTCGGCGCCGGACTCCGCACGCTCGATCCAAACGAGGCGTGCGCGCGGCGGCGCGAGCCCGACCTTGGCCAGCGCGCGCTCGCGCAGATTGCCTGCGCCGGCAGCAGCGGGCTCCGCGCCGGCCGCATCGGATTCGAGCTGCAGCACGCCGCGCCCGCTCTTGGCGACCTCGATCAGGCCGGCCACCAGCCCCGGGTCAGCAGCGACGCCGCGCAGCGGATCGACGATGCGCCATTGCTGCCGATCGTCGAGCTCCAGGCGCACCTGCACGCCGCGCATCCGATGATCGACCTCGATCGCCCACAGGCGCGCCTGCTCGAAGCCTTCGACCAGCGCGGCCTCGGGCGAGGGCGGCGCCGGGGGAATCGAGCGGCGCTGCCACCACAACAGGCCGCCGAGCGCGATCAGCGCGGCCAGCAGGACCAGGATCGTGCGCCAGTGCATGGAAGGGATCGTCGCGGCTCAACTGCGCCGGCGCGCGAACCAGATCGCGATGCCGATCAACAGGCTGGCCAGCGGCAGTGCGTACCAGCCGACCTTGACCACGCGCTCCAGGTACGGACCGCGCGCGAGGTCCAGGCGGCCCTGATTGGGGTCGGTGCCCGCGACCACGACCCGGAAATCGCGCCGCGCCAGCCAGTTGAAAGCCGCCAGCCACAGGTCGCGATTGGTGTCGAAGGTCTCGTTGGTGAGCGCGCTGGTGCAAGCCAGCGCGATCACCCGGCCGCGCTCGTTCGGGTCGCCGGCGGTCGTGCCGAGCTCGATCGCGCACAGCAGCGCGAAGGTCCCGGTCGGCTCGTGCGGACCGTCGTAGGAGAAGTTGCGGCTGCGCGTGCGCGGGTCGACCAGCGAGTCGCGCCACGCGTCGCGCGGCGAGCTGGCGAGATCGTAGACCGCGCTGCCCGCCGGCGGCTGCGGGTGCTCCAGCGCCAGCGCACCGGGGAACAGCACGCGCCGCGAGTGCTTGACGAATGGTGCGCTGATCGGATGCTGCGCGTTGAGCATCTGCGTGTGCAGCGCCAGCACGGCCACGCGCGGATCGCCTTCGGCCAAGAGACCCGTGACCGGATCGACGACCTCCTTGCAAACCGGCCCTTCGAGCACCTTGACGCCGAAGCCGGCCAGCAGGTCGGCCACGCTGCCCGGCCCGGTCTGGTGGATCTGCGACGACGCGCAGGCGAAGAGCCGGCCGCCGCGCTCGACGTGCGCGCGGATCGCGGCATTGGCCTCGGCGGAGTAGCGCTGCACCGGTGCGAGCAGCGCGACGACATCCGTGCGCTCGGGCAGCGGGCCGGCGCCATCCCAGGTCAGCAGTTCGAAACCGTCGTCGCGCAGCGCAGCGGCGAGCCGGCTCGCATCGCCGGGCTCGGCCCCCTCGAGCGACAGCTCGCCGTGCTGCGCGGCCAGCGCGACGCGCGGCCGTTCCATCGCCGACAGGCGCGCCAGCGAGGTGGCCAGCAGCTCCTCGCCCTTGAACAACGCGATCGTGAGCCGGCGCGGCTCGAGCGGATCGGGACCGAACTGCGCCCACTCCTCGAAGGAGAGCACGACCTTGCGCTCGCCGAGCGACAGCACGACCTTGTTCGCGACGTCCTCGACCCGCAATTGCTGCGCGCGCGCCTGCACCGCTTCCAGTGCGCTGGTGTCGTGCTCGACCAGCCTGAGCCGCTCGCCCGATCCGGCGCTGGCCAGTTGCAATAGCTCGCGCACGCGCCGCTGCAGGTCCGCGACCAGCGCCCGCTGCGGCCCCGGTTCGGGCCGGAAGAACACGTCGACGTCGACCGTCTGCGGAAGCTGGCGGATCCGGTCCAGCGTCGCGTCCGACAGCGTGTTCACGCGCCGGCTCGACGCATCCACGCGCACGCGCAGCGCGCTCATGCGCGAAGCCTCGATGCACAGCCCGGCCACCAGCGCGCTCAGCACGACCAACAGGGTCGCCTGCGCGAAGGACGAGAGCCGCGCGCGGCCGGAGTATCCGCTCCCCCCCGACGTCGCACTCATGCGCGCCACCGCTGCATCTCGACGCGCCGCGTGCACAGCACGAGCAGCACCGCGCTGCACGCGATCAGGAACACGCTGGTCGACGAATCGAACAGGCCGCGCAGGAACGACTGCTCGACCTGCCCCACCAGGTCGATGCGCTGGTGGATCGCGCGTTGCAGGTCGCTCGAGAGGAACGTGAGCTGACCGACCAACGTCGGCGCGAGCAGGATCGCCGCGCCGAACATCATGCCCAGGAAGGCCGCGATGGCCGGTGTCGCCGAGAGTGCACTGGCGAGCAGGCCGGCGCTGCAGAACAGCAGCGAGCCCTGCACCGCGCCGGCCCAGGCCAGCAGCAGCCGCGTCCAGTCGATCGAGGCGCCGCTGACCGCCAGCGCCGCGGCCAGGAAGAAGGCTCCCGCCCACAGCACGGCCATGAACGAGGTCGCCGCGAGCACCTTGCCCAGCACCAGCGCGCCGTCGCGCAGCGGCGCCGTCAGCAGGAACTCGAGCAGTCCGCTGCGCGCCTCCTCGCTGATCATGCGCATCGTGAGCAAGGGCGGCAGCACCAGCGTCAGCATCCACCACGAGAAGCCGCTGCCGTACAGGTACGCGAAGGCGAGATCGGCGTCGCCGCCCGCCGCGACGAGGTAGAGCTTGAAGAAGTAGCCGTTGAGGAAAAGCGCGAGCGCGAGCAGCACCCACGCGATGGGCTGCAGGAACAGGTTCGCGAGCTCGCGCCGATAGACGACCCAGCTCCCGCCGATGAAACCGGTGCCGCGCACGTCAGGTCGCCGGTGGAGGAGCGGGCGGGTCGACCGGCTTGGGCACTCCGAGGTCGCGCTTCCAGCCCTGGTCGAACGGGTTCAGGTTGTAGACGACGCGCGGCTTCTCGGCGGCAGGCGTCGCCGCGCTCGCCGCCGCAGTCGTCGCCGCACCCGCCGGGACACTCGTCGCCGCATTCCCTGCCGCACTCGTCGCCGGATTCCCTGCCGCACTCGCCGGCGCAGTCACCGACGCACTCCCCGGCGCCGCCGGCGCCGACAATGCGACCAGTCCAGGCGCGGAAAGCGACACGAGTCCCGCCGGAGTTTCCACCGGCGCGCTCACAACGGCCGTTGGCGCCTGCTCCGCCCCCTGCTGCGGCAGTTCGAGCGCGATCCGCGCGAACAACTGCTCGAGGGTCGCACGCTGGAAGGACAGCTCGCGCAGCGCCCAGCCGCGCTGCGCGGCCAACGCGCCGACGTCCTCGCGCAAATCCTCCGCGCACTCGATGCGAAACACGTGATGGATGCCGAGCCGACCGCCGTGATCGACGCGCGCAGCGCCGGGCAGCGCGCGCAACAGCCGCAGAGCGGCCTCGACATCGTGACCGACGAAGGCCTCGCAGCGCACATGGCTCGCGCCGCCCAGCGCACGCGCCAGCTCGGCCGGCCGACCATCGGCCGCCAAGCGGCCCTTGTGCAGCACGATCACGCGCTCGGCCACCGCCTCGACCTCCGACAGGATGTGCGAGGAGAAGATCACGGTGCGCTCGCGCCCGACCGCGCGCACCAGCTCGCGCACCTCGGCGCGCTGCAACGGATCGAGCCCACTGGTCGGTTCGTCGAGCACCAACACCTCCGGCTCCGGCAACAGCGCCACCGCCAGCCCGGCGCGCTGCCGCATGCCCTTGCTGAAATCGCCGAGCAGCGAACGCGCGCGATCGACCAGCCCGACCTGCTCGAGCACCTCCGGAATGCGACGCGCAAGCCGCGCGCGATCGAGTCCGTGCAGCCGCCCCTGGAATTCGAGCATCTCCGTCAAGCGCAATTCGCGATACAACGGCACGCCCTCGGGCAGATATCCGATGCGCTGACGAGCCTCCAGCGAGTGGGTGGCGAGATCGAAACCGGCCACCATCACCCTCCCGGTGCTCGCCGGCAGATAGCCGGTCAGGATCCGCAGCGTGGTCGTCTTCCCAGCACCATTGATGCCCAGAAAACCGACGACCTCACCGCGGCCGATCTGGAATGAGATGCGATCGACGGCCGTGAAGGAGCCGTAGCGCCGGACGAGATCCTGGACGGAGATCAAGACGGTGAAGGTAGCACGCAACCCTAGCCGCCTGAACAACAACGGTCACGGCAAGCCGACCGCGAATCCCGCCCGCCCCCACGCTCCGCCGAAGCCAAGAAACTCGACCTCACAACGCACCCAGGCCTCCCAACTCCACCTCGCCCCCCATCACGCACCCACCCGATCACCCACCCGATCACCCACCCAATCACCCACCCAATCACCCACCCAATCACCCACCCAATCACCCACCGCCTCCACCCATCCCCTTCCCCCTCATGACCCTGGCCCAGTTCCCTGCGCGCAAGCCACTCGCCCACCGCGAATCGGTCTGAGCGCAGCGAACAGACCCCACCCTGCGCTACACGCGCAGCCAAATAAACCAGCCTCCCCCATCCTCCCCCCCACGCGTCCAAGTCATTCACTCCGCACTCGAGCGGGCGCGTCCGCGCGCCCGCTCGAGTGCGGAGTCACGCGCGCGTCCTCGCGCGCGTAAGTCCGCGGCGCAGCCGCGGACTCCCCCACTCCCACTCCCACTCCCACTCCCACTCCCACTCCCACTCCCACTCCCACTCCCCCCTACGTCTTCACCTCAAAATCCGCATCCACCGGCTCGTCCTTCGACGCGCCCTCCGCCTGCCGGCTCGCCCCCTCCGGCTTGCCCGCCGCCCCAGCCGCCTGCTGCTGGCTCTGATACACCGCCTGCCCGAGCTTCTGCGCCGCGCTCTGCAGACCCGTCAGCGCCGCCTCCAGCTTGGCCTTGTCCTCTCCACCCAACGCCTGCTGCACAGCCGCCTTCGCGTCCTCGATCGCCTTCAG